>Ga0123356_10000798_pt1 | contig 34959 bp, 30 predicted proteins | sample TergutEmb28metaG_2_FD_92546 | JGI IMG/M metagenome (GOLD analysis project Ga0123356, IMG submission 92546) | Embiratermes neotenicus P3 segment gut microbial communities from Petit-Saut dam, French Guiana - Emb289 P3 | ecosystem: Host-associated > Arthropoda: Insects > Digestive system > Gut ...
CCAACCGCATGATTCCATCATCAAACGGATTTGGAATCTTTCCAGAAGCAGGAAACTGTTGAATGAATAATCATTCGGATCTATCCAATTTAAAGACATATTTTCCTCCATTATGCAGGAGGGCTAAAGTATAGTCACCCTCCTTGTTTCTTTCGCGTGAACTATAAATAAATAAGTCATTTTTAACACCCTTTCATAATTTTACTAATATCGCAGAATAAACTGCGTTATTGTTATATATATACAATCAATTCATCGACCATTATTATCGATGAAAAATAAAGCTTTTCATGAGTATAAACCGGATTACTTATTCTCCCGATATAATCCGGCAATGATATAAATTCAGGTATATAGACATAGTCATCATCTTTGGAAATTGTGTCAGCATCATCATCACCGTTTTTGCAAGCGACAAACAATGACAACGACATCATAACAATTAATAGAATTGAAATTACTCTTAAATTATGCTTCTTCATAATATTTGTATTATACAGCATTATATTTTCATTTCAATGTTTCCAATGATTATCCTAAATATTTACCCACAATAGTCAACAGATATTCATAAGTCGTTGGTTTTACAATAAAGTCATTACAACCATTGAGCATAGCTGCGGTAACATGATCCCGTGAGGAGTTGCCTGTCAGAAATACCACCGGTTTTTTAGAAAATTCGTCAGAGCTGCGTACTATCATAAGCAGCTCAAAACCATCCATTTCGGGCATATCGATGTCAAACAGGAATAAGTCGGGCTTTTGTGTTTTCATGACATTAAGTGCTGCTTTCGCGCTTGGAACGGCTATTACTCTATAGTGGCTTTTTAGTGCGTTGTTGACAAACGACAGTATCTCCGGCATATCATCTACAGCAAGTATCGTCTTTGACATGTTTGTCCCCGCAAGCTTGTCAACTGCATCAATATGCTTTGCTCTTAGTTCATAAGCAGCTCTTTTTGCGTCTTCGAATTTCCTTGCGGCAATCAGATTCATAATCCTGAAATAAGATGGCTCTTCTTTATCGCGCTCCGCCAGTTGCTCAAGCATTCTGCGTGCTTTTCTGTTTTCACCGTCATCTAAAAAGTTGCAAACGGTCTGTATATTTCTCGCAAGGTCGGCATGTATCTCTATCTCGCTGACGTATTCGCTGGCAAACCCACCTGCGTTTTGTGCTTTTTGCATTCTGACAGACAATGAAAGGACATCTGTTAAAAAAGGCTTCAACATTTTACTCGCCACCGGCAATTTACTTTTGTCAGATACGCAAGCCATAATCCTTTGTGCGTCTGATTCCAAACCGCTGGCATAGACATTCTGCAGGAGCTTAAACAATGAGTTGATAGCGTCGGTAAATAAAACCTCTTGCGTTTCAAAATTATGAAAGGTGTCTTCAACCGCTTCAGTTAAGCGCGGCACAGTGTCTATAAACTCATTTATTGCAGGAACGATTTCTTCATGTTTTACTGAATTTTCCACCCATAATCCGGGAATTCGATGGTAGTATCTGATCACTCTATCTTCCACTTAAAAGATCCTCCAGTTTGGTTATATTATTTAGTGCCTCTTCACAGTCAAAGGCTTCAAATGCAAAAGTTATTTTTTCCAGCAGTTCATTTGTTTCTTCATCAGTGCCGGTATCGGCAAATGGCGAAATAAGCTCAAGCCCGCGATCGCGGTCATATACTTCAGCAGCGGTTTTTGCCTCGGAAAGTTTTGATATAAGTTCTTCCGAATTATCCCCGGCAAGCTGTGAGCCGGTTAGCTGCGAGCCGGGTTTTGAGCCCTGCTTAAGAGCTGTGCTCAGGTTTTTTTCCAGTTCTGTCAATCCCAATTTGAAAGGCGGATAATTTTCATTACATAATATATTATCGTTTTCCAAAGCAGCGCGTTCGAGACCTGCAGCAATATTACCTAATGCCGATGCTCCGATGTTTTTTAACACGCTTTTAAGACCATGTACCTCAACGGCAAACGATTTTATATCGGATACGATATATCCATCCATTCTCTCTATTCTTTCAGGTAAGAGCCGGACTGTAAGCTTAACTGTGTCTATGTACACATCTTCCATGTCATTCATCGCTGTAAGCGCAGAATCAACTTCCAATCCGGGAATCTCCTTTAGCGCCGATAATATCCCGTCAGACCCTGTACCGGTTGCATTACCGAGTCTCGGACAATCACCTGCTCTGGGACACTCGTCCATCCAACGGCAAGTTTCGTCTTGTGAGCTTTTCTCTGTCAATAATTTTTTCTGCCGCTTTGCTTCCTCGAGAACCTCCGGTGGTTGCTTGTCGTGTATAAATGTATTGAGGACCCGGTTAAGCTGCCTTGTATCGATCGGTTTGGAAACAAAATCATCAAAACTATTTTCTGTGAAAAATTCCTTCATGCCTGCGACAGCATTTGCAGTGAGCGCTACAACAGGTTGATTGTAACCTTCATCACGCAGTATTTTTGTTGTTTCGACACCATCCATACCCGGCATCATATGATCCATAAAGATGATATCAAACGTACTCCCGGCGCGGACTTTATCGAGTACTTCATACCCGCTTGACGCTGTGTCGAGTGCAAAACCATAAGGCTTCATCAGCCCTTTTGCAACAAATACATTTGCATCGACATCATCGACAATGAGTACACTGCCGTACGGCATATATTCACGTTCAAGTTTTTTTCTTGTTGCCTGTGATGTAAATTGAAAGTTGCAAAGATTTTCAGCAATCTCTTTACCTAGAGGTTCGGCATCTGCAGATTGTTGCAGCAGGTACACTTTAAAGATTGAGCCGACGCCCGGTTCACTTTCGGCAACAATCCTGCCGTTCATCATCTCGACAAGCCCTTTTGTGATGCTCATGCCGAGACCCGTGCCTTCCGTCTTACGGTTGGCTTCCTGATTAAACATCGTGTACTCGTCATAAAGAGCGGCAAGCTGTTCATTTGTCATACCTTGTCCGGTATCCGCAATGGTCAGGACAAGATATATTCCGGTTTCGCAAACCTCAGAATCAACTCCGAAGGTTACCGTTCCTTTATCTGTGTATTTTATAGAGTTTGAAAGCATATTGTTCAATATCTGTTTAATACGAAGGTCATCGCCGAACAGAACCGAAGGAAGTGTTTCGGCGACTTTAATAACAAACTCTATAGGCTTGCTTCCGATGCGCATAATGTTCAGACGTGCTGTGTCGTTTATTAAGCCTGATGTTTCGTACTTGACCGGCACAAGTTCAAGTTTTCCTGTTTCAACTTTTGACATATCCAGTATATCATTGATAATACCCAAAAGTGTCTTGCCTGAGTTATTTATCCTGTCAAACGAGTCTAGTACCTCGGGCGAATGAGTATCGTTTTCAAGCTCAATATCGGATATTCCGATTATCGCATTCATAGGTGTACGTATCTCATGACTCATCGTTGCCAGAAACTTACTCTTTGCTTGTGTTGCATCTATAGCTATCTGCTTCGACTCATTTAAGCTATTTGTCAGCATGTCGGAATGTTTTGTAATCCTGCGCATTAGCTTGAGAGCACGTTTATACTCCTTAACCAGTTTTGCAAACTCGGATTTATCGACAGATTCTTTGTTATTCATTGATGCCAAATAATCTGTGATATGGTCAAGGGTTTTTTGTTCTTCTGCGTATAGATCTGACATTTTATCCGTCACTTATTCCCTATTATAATATTGAACTCAAGATTTTCCATATCTTCCTGGTAATCTTCGCCGCACTCGATAAGCATATCATCATCCTCATCGGCGACAATCCAATTTATTACCATCTTCTTGTCTGAAGCGTTAGCGTCCATAGCTCTCATTATATTATATAATTGCTTTGTCGTTGAACTGTTGAAATATTCCATCGCACATTCAAAAGTCAATTCGGCACAATCGGTTGCGAGATATTTTTCAAGCCATTCGTTTACTTCCATAAAAAATCCGACTACGTCCTCAAGATAGCTTTCGCCTTCAAAACGCATAAAACCTTTTTCCTCGTCAATGAGGATATATGGTGTCGTTTTTGTTTTTTCACGTTCTAATTTAAAAGCCATTACTCTTTTACCTCCTGTGCTATTTCAACATACAACGTGAAATAAGTCATGTTTTCGTCAATAGGTTCAAGTGTATATTCAATCGGTGCAGTCACTCGTCTTGCGATTTCAATCAGCCCCAGACCTGCACCCTTGCTGTCGGGGTTATCGTTTTCGCTCCGCATTTTTTCTTTCTGATATTGACGCAGCTCTTTTTTATCAAGAGTGTTTAAATGGTCAATCTTTTGCTTGACATATTCAGCGCTACTGCTTTTTATTGCATTTCCGGTTTGGATAAAATAAGTATTGCCTTTATGTCCCAATGCCAGCATCCCGGTTGAAACTTCTTCGGTATCTAATTGGGTGTAGAGTTCTTTTTCTGCCGAATGCATAATCATATTTGTTGTTTGCTCCACAAAAACCGAAAAAATCGCTTTAGATGCTCCACTCGATAAATCATCACTTGCTAAACTTGTTTTAACCATTTCGGCAATACCTTTAATGCCGTCATCCCATAAAGGACCGTTGTAATAAATACTAATGTTTAAATCCTTGAATCTGTCGGTATATTCTCGCATGTTCAGTACCATTTTAAGTGACCTCCAAAAAATTATTATATGTATAACGATTGCGCCCGTTTTGCTTTGACATGTATAAAGCCTTATCCGCCTGCTTGATGTAATCATCGCCGCTATGCGTATGATGCACCTCACTTGTCGTTACCCCGATAGATGCAGTTACGCAACCTGCAACTTCATTTTTTTCATGAGGGATGTTTTTCGCCCGTATGTTATTAAGTATCCTGTCTGCCATTAGTCGTGCGCCGCTTTCGCCTGTATCCGGCAGAATTACGGTAAATTCTTCACCTCCGTAACGTGCAACGAAATCATCAGCTCTCGACAGGCTTTCTGCGATGGCATCCGCAACAGCTTTTAAGCATAAATCACCCTCACTGTGTCCATACGTGTCGTTGTACTTCTTGAAGTAGTCAATATCCATCATTAGTACGCTTAATTCGCCGCCGGAGCGCGAAATCGACTTGATTATTCTCGCCAAATTTTCATCCAGAAATCGCCTGTTATAAACACCTGTAAGCATATCGAAATGAACTTTGTCGAGCAAATCGTGTTTGCTTGTGTTTAAGGTCATTGTCGTTCTGTCGGAAACCTTTGTCGAGCGGCGAAGTTGCTTTAGCAATCTACCGTATTCTTTTACAAGTGAATCATATTCCGATTTTTCTATCATGCTTTCGTTAGCGAAGCGCTTAGAATAGTCATTTGCTGTATCATAAATTTCCTGTTCAACAGCAAACAAATCGTCCATATTAATGGTTATTTCCTCCTGTTCCGGGTTTGAAGGTTAAAAGCTCAATGTCATCCCGCCTCGGTTCTTCACCCTGGTATTTTATAAAAGCATCCCATATCTTCTGAGAAATGACTGATTGCGGCTCGTTGTGGTTTTCCAGGATAATGCTTTTAAATTCCTTGTATCCATATCGTTTATTACGCTCGCCGCCGATTTGGTCCGACAACCCGTCCGAGGCGATATAAAACTTATTATCGGGGTTTGCGGGAATGGTTATTGTTTTTATTTCATCCTTACTTGCTATTTTTCCTTCTCCCACAAAAATTGATTGTCCTTTATGGCGGGTTACTTCTGCTCCGTCACAAACGAACACACAGGTATTTCCTGCCGATATGGTAACACTGCCGTCATTTGCAATAAATAATACGGCAAGGTCACAACCGTCATTTATGTCCATGCTGACAATATCATCGTCACTGACATTCATCGCAGATACAATTTTTTGATCAAGATTCCATATAATGCCTGCGGTATCATGACAGTTACCCGGCTCAAGTGTTGATTCGAGTGAGCTAACGACCAGCATGGTAAGTAATGCACCCGGTGTTCCGTGTCCGGTGCAGTCCGCTACGCAAAGAACCGTACCGCTATCGTATTTTTTAGCCCAATAAATATCACCGCCAACAATGTCGCGCGGTTCCCAAATGATGGAATAGTCTTCAAACGTTTCTTCAAAAATACTCCGGGGCGGCAGGAGGTTCTTTTGTATTTTACTTGCGTAGGTGATACCGGAAACCATGATTTCCCTGGCCTTCAAACCATGAATCATATACCGGAAGCTGTCAGCAAGAATACCAAGCTCACTTTTTGAATGATAATCCAGCTCTACCGTATCAAGATTACCGTTAGATAACTCAAGAGCAACGCCTGTTACTTTATTAAGCGGTCGTATAATCGAACGTGCGAATACGAATGCGCTGAATGTAAGAATTAGCATACTCATAACGAGGATAACAACAAATAAGATGACCGATTCTGTGAACTGTCTTGAAGCGCGAAGGTTCGCATCATTTGACTGAGCTTCAAGAATATCCGTAAGCAACAGCAATTCCAGCGATATATCTTCGGCAACGTCATAGAAGTCGCCTCTCATCAGCCGTATGGAGTGGGCTTCAAAACCGGTCTGTTCGGCATACGAAATAATATACATCACATGCTCGCGGAGAGATGGAAGTATTTCGTAAAGGTAATAAACAGCTTCACGCTCGTACTGTGCATTTGTACCGTGTGTGTCTAATACACTTTTATACTGCCTTATGTTTTCTTCAAAATTACCTAAATTGCGCTCTACATTTGCTCTGAAGTGTTGATTTTCTTCTCCGGTGTTAAAATCAATCGCTAAGTTTTGTAAATTTGAACGCATTGCGTTAAACTCACCGCGTGCGTTTGCAATAAATTTCAATGGAAGCGTAATCGCTTCGTAACCGAGGCTTATTTCGTTAGAAAGACGGCGAGTGTTTAATAGACCCGTCGTTTCGGTAACAAAAATCAATATAAACGCAAAGCACATTATAATGGCAAGACGACGCCCGATTTTAATATCTTGAAATGATTTCATTGACCGTCAACCTCCCTTACATTATCGACAAACCAATCAATTGAGAGCTTTTCGCTGTCCGACAAGGTTTGTCCTGCTTGAACACGGATCGCTCCCTCGTTGTCATTTATCGGCCCTGTAAAGACGTCAAAACCGCTTATTATTCGGAGCCGCGCCTGTTCAACGGCTTCCCCCGTGCCGGGTGCAACGTTTTCCGTCAGTTCCTCAAGCATTACGATTCCTGTTTCAAGTCCGTCCCAATGATTTCCCGACTCCCATGTGCCATCGATGATTTGCTGTACCTGTTCAATCATAAACGGTCCCCAGTTCCATAAAGGTGCAGTCAGATACGCATTTGGTGAACGAAAGCCCATCGGCGAATTGTAACCAATACCCCAAATGCCTGATTCTTCTGCAACAATTTGCGGTTGTAAAGAATCCTGATGCTGTGCAATAACATCACATCCGATATCAACCAACTCTAGGGCAAGATCACGTTCAAGACCTGTGCTTAACCATGTATTTGTCCATGTGACATTAACCGTTGCGTCGGGGTTTACGCTTTTTACTCCTAATGCAAAAGCATTTATACCTCTGCGGACTTCAGGTATGGGAAGCGCTGCAACATATCCGATTTCGTTTGTCTCTGTGCGAAGCCCTGCGACGATTCCGCTGAGATAACGCATTTGATACATCCTGCCAAAATAAGCCGACATATTATCTGAGGTCATATAGCCGGAGCAATGGAAGAAAATAATGTCGGGATTTTGCTCTGCCATTAAAGCTGTAGCTTCCATAAACCCGAAACTGCATGAAAATATTACAGTGCAGCCTTCATCAATAAGCTCCTGTATCATTTCAATGGTATGCTCACCCGGGGTAACCATTTCCCGCCAAAATGTTTCAACGCCAAGTTCTATAGAGAGGGCAAGCCGTCCCTGATTCTGTGCGTATGTAAATCCAAAATCCCCAATGTTGCCGTTGAAAATGAAACCTACTTTTAAGTCATGGCGTATTGTATACTCGTCGGTAGCCGCTTTTTCGATTTCGGGGAAACTGTGTCTTTTACCAACTCGTGTTTCCGGTGTATTGCCGGCAGTAGCTGTCTTGAATCCGCTGCTTTCCGAACATCCGCTTATCGCAAACAGCAAAGTAATCATAACAGCAAGCAGAACGATTCTTCGTACGAACGCACTGCGGTTGTTTTTAGACATAGAACTGTAGCCTCCTAATTATCAAAATTCGTCCTTATATAAAAGCATAGAAGTACTGAAAATACAACAAGAAAAGCAGAAAACAACAAACTTATTTTCGTTTGTTGTTTTCTTGGTGTTGTTGTGATGTTATGTTGATGTTAACGGATTAGTTTTTCAGCCTTATCAGCTTTTACAAGTGCGAGGATTTCTTCGATTCTTTGTTTCCTCTCAGCTTCCTCTGCCATTCTGCGCATGTTTGAATCATCTTCTCTGACAAGCGATAAAAGCACCTTAATGGCATGATGGCGTTCTTCATCTGTTTCAAGGTTTCGCCGTATTCTTGCATCGCTTTTTCTGTGAAGCATTGCAAGTGTGTCAATTACTTTTTGCTTTTCGGGGTCAATCTCTTCCTTTTTATTGTTTGAAGAAGCTGCCTCCGCCTTTTTTTCTGCTCTTTTTTTTGCATGCTCCATCATCATTTGGCGTTTTTTCTCTTCTTTTTTCAATCTTTCCTCGGCTTTTTGACGCAAAAACTCCGCTTTATCCGCCCGGCTGTCCGTGTTTTGGCTCGGTGTTTCTTTTTGCCATTGCGGGTGTGTTGCCTTGCGGGCTTCGGCGCAACTCTGCGGGTTTGGATTATGACCCGATTTTAAACTGTTGTCATATTCCTTACGTTTTGTTGAGTCTGATAAAATTTCATACGCTTCATTCAGTTTCGTCATTTTTTCGTGAGCATCCCTGCTGTTATTTACATCGGGATGATACTTTTTTACCAGCTCACGGTGCTTAATATTTATGGTTTTTGATGAAGCTGTAGGTGATACATCAAAAACATCGTAATAATTTTTCACAAAGCAGCTCCTTAATCCTCTTGAGGATAGTTTCTCATTATATCGAACCTGTAGCCAAGCTCACGCAGCCCTTCTATTATAGCAGGAAGAGCTTCCAGAGTTGTCTGTCTCCATTTATAGTCATGCATCAGTATGATTACATGCTCTCTTGCACCCAAATTACCCAACACATTTCTTGTGAGTGTCGCTGCACTTGTATCAACACCGCTCGGTGCGGCATCATTTGAGTCTACATGCCAGTCAAAATCGATGTAATTAAGCTCACTTAAAACCTCACGGCGTGCCGCTATACCGTCACGGTTCCATGATGCCGAACCGCCCGGAAAACGAAATACTGTCATTTCATAGTCATAGGTCTCAAGAATAAAATCGTGCAGCCGCAGAATATCTTCTTTAAATGCATCGACTCCCCTGCTGTAAAGCCTGTTATAGTTATGTGTATATGAATGATTTGCGATTTCATGACCCTCTGCAATTATCCGCTCGTACAGGTCTTCAACCTCAACACGGTTTATAACAAAAAAAGTTGCTTTTATATCTTCTTCCGCCAGCAAGTCTAAAATTCCTGCTGTAACGCTGCGGGAAGGCCCGTCGTCAAATGTAAGATATGCAACTCCGAAATAATCAATCTCAGGTTCATCGGGTTCCTGTAAATCATCCGAAGAAGCTTCGTCTAACAAAGCGGCAGTTTGCTCCTTTAGCAGTTCCTCTTGGATTTTTCTTTTCTGCTCCTCGAGCTTATATAACTCACTGCTTGATGCTGCATGTGTTTTTCTCCATGCATTCCCGATTTCCGTATATATTTGTGCCGAATAATTTTCATCTGCAGAATATGTTGCAAAATAAACAGATGTAAACAATAATGCTGCAAACATTAATACAGCAATAATCGCAAGCACAAAATTTCGGGTGTTTTTGTGCTTGCGGTATTTTGTTACAGCTTCATTTGATTTTTCCATTGTTGATTATCGTATCTTGACTATCTCTTCTTTTTCTTTTTCAAAATCACCTTTTAGGTATCTTTCCCTGTCTTTTTCTTTTTTATAGAAAGCAACTCTTTGATTGTAATAATTCTCCCAGTTTGTCAGTTCCTGAAGAGCATTGGTTAAAAGACCGTAATTATCGTTTATTGACAAGGTAATTCTTTGAAGAATCAATGTCCCGATATCTTCAACCGAATCCTCTCTCGACAATGCGTCAAGCCATTTGAGCATATCCTGTTTAAACTCTCTGGTATTGCCGACATTATGATTTACATGCAAAACTTCAGTGTTTTTAATGTCTACTTTTTTTGCACGGTTCACCATTATGGTTATTGCCATGCCGTAAAGAAGATCGTCACCGTTGATATAACCGAGTTCGGACTGATAATACTGCTTGTATATGGGTCTTGATTTGCTGATAATAAGATTATGATTGTCGATTGAATGAGCCATGTTTGTGATAATTTTATTAAACTCGGAGTTTGGATCCATATTTCTTATCATTCTTTCGACAAAAAGCATCTTGGAAATACATGTACAGGTGAGTAATAAATCAACAAGATAAATCAACGCATCTTTATAATTCTCGCTGAGATGATCGAGCTTGTAGTTTCTTTTGGAATCGGAAATTTCCTCATTTCCGGATAATGCAGAGATATATTTTACGGATTCAAATGTGTTAATGGTTTCACAAATTTTATTAATAAATCTGTTCTTTGTAATTCTTGCTTTCCGAAATGCTGTTCTTCTCGGAAGCGAATCACCTATCCCCCGTTTGACAAACACAGTTATTTTGCCGAGATATCTTGTTATTTTCCATTTATAGTATGATTTATTAAACAGGCTGTTAAGCTGTTCAATATCGGTTGCAAAATATGTATCCTGACAGAACTTGAGCAATATTAAACGGATATCCGGTTTTTTAAGCTCTCTTATAAACGGAGAGGCCGCTTTTGTTTTCGTATCACTCAGCATGATTGCTATTGCACTTGTTGTAATCATGTCAAGAGTATCGAACTGTCTTTTTATAACCTCTTCAACATCACTTGAATCAAGGTCTCTGAAATCTTCATCTATTCGGGAGCTCGCCCATCCTGCAGATGTTCCTCTGCGTGATGTGTCCGCTCCATCGGGATTATAGCCGTAATCAGCTTCATCATCGGACCTGTCTCCAATTTTCCCTGCAGGAGCAAGACTCTTGACTTTTCCGAGTGCCGATCTTAAACCTCTTCTGGCACCTGCAAATATGTCAATGGGTTCTTTGTCATCGTTATCATATCGGATTGATTGTGTTACTCCGGGTGCAACCTGAACGGGGGCTGTATATGCTGCAGCTGTCGGTTGTGGTTTCGGACTGCTTCCTGCTGTTGGTTCCTGTTCGGTTTTTGTTTCTTCTGCGGCTTCAGCTTCGTCAGCAGGTTTATCTTCTGCAGTATCGGATATTACTTCCTCAGCAGCTGCTTCATCTTTTTCAGAGGTTTTTGCAGGAACTTCGGTTTCAGTTGCTTTAGCCGCAGCTGTTTCATCTATAGTCATTTGCCCGTCGTCATCCGGCTCGGGCGGTGCAGATGGTGCAGTATTGTCTTCTTCCTGCGCAGAGGTTGGCTCCTCCGGCTGTGGTGAAGCAGGAGCAGTGGGGGTGTCTTGTGAGACAGGGGCAGAATCCGGGGTTGTGTTATTTGGAACAGATTCAGGAAGGGTGTCCTCTATAGTTGTGTCTTGTTCTGTTTCCTGTTGTTTATTTTGTGTGGCAAAGTCCGCTTTCATCTTGGCAGCCTTATCCGAAAGGTCTTTAGTTTTGCTTGCGGCTTTTTCAGTTAAATCCTTTGTTTTGCTGACGGCTCTTCCCGATATATCTTTGGTTTTGCTTACTGCTCTTCCCGATATATCCTTTGTTTTAGTTAAAGCTTTGCCGGATATTGATGTGATAAATCCTGCTGCTTTTGAAAAGATGGCTGTGATTACATCCTTGCTTAACCAAAAGAAAATAGCAGCGGGAAGAAGGTATACAAAAGCGACCGGTAAAAACACAAATGCCATCACCGGAATCAACAATAAACATATACATCCTATACAAAAATATACAATACTTGATTTTTTCATGAAAGCGAGTATACCACACAAAAAAGAAAAATGCTATAGGAATTTTGCATGTTATGTTAACAATATTATCATTGTTTTTTGGAGTAATTTGAATTATAGTATTTTTAGCATATAAATGTCTTGTACACGCACGGAAAGGAAGCAGTAAAATAATGTTTAAACGAGTTATCCCTTTTATATTAGCCGCTTTTTTACTTCTTTCTTACGGATGCACAGAAAACCCCGAGCCTGATGAGACACCCGGTTCCGGACCGGTAAGAACCCCTTCGCCGACTCCGGTATATATACCCGAAGAAGAATGCTCCCATTTCTGGAAAAACCCCGATTGCTTCACTCCTTATGTCTGCATCGATTGCGGGGAAGAAAAAGATTTTCCGTTAGAGCATGTGTGGCTGCCGGCAAACTTTCAAGAGGGTCCGATATGTGAGCTGTGCGGAGAAATCGGCGGCGACCCGATAGAGCCGAATTTTACAAAGCACGGATATAAGATAAACACAACCTCAGGGCGTCCGTATGACTATTTAACCATCACCGGTCACAACTCCGATTTATCTACTACCGGGACTGCAACACTTTTATATATCGACATCTTTGAATCAGACGGAGAGTATCCTGCCAAAGACGGATATGAGTATATAGTTGCCAGAATAATGATTACATTTGACGATGAAAATTCACGCATTCACGGATTTACATACATAACGGGGCAGCTTGATTACTTTGGATTTGATCCTAATGAAAGATCAGTAGCACATAATGAGCTTCGCGACAGTGATACTCCCGGCTTCAAGATTGCTAACAGAGAGCTGAATTATTTCGGTGAAAATTATGAATACTATATAAAACATACCCAGTTTCAAAATGAATGGGTCGGTGATATATCGTATGTAGTTCTTGAATATGCATTTTTGGTGCCCGTCGGGTTTGACGGAATGGTTGTTTATATTTCAAGCGCAGCAAACTGGTCGGACAGCGGTACCAGGGTATTATCCGACAACTTCGATGATGATACTCTCTTTTTCAGACTCAGAACCCAATCAAGCTAGTTTATCTGCGGGAGCTGAGTTTTGATATTTCAAATCCCGCAACCGCTGTAAGTACAAGAATAAGGCATATTACAACCTCAGTTATATTAAGCGGAACTACAGAAAAAAGATTGCCGATAACCGGAACAAACATTACCGCACATAATATAACGAAGCCGATGAGAGTTGCAATATTCAGGAATTTATTACCGAATAACCCTGAGCCTGCTCCCAAAAACGTGTCTGACTTCGACGGGTAAACAATCAGAAGTTCACATGCAACAAGCGTAAAGAAACACATGCTCATTGCAAGTAAATGCCTGTCGAAGCCTTCAGGTGCAACAGCACCGAAATAACCGTATAAAAATGCGGCAAATGATGCAATGCAAATCAATACCGATCTTACGATTACCGAACTCATTGTACGCCTGTTTACAATTGCGTCCTTTGGGTTTCTTGGTTTTCTGTTCATAATACCAGGCTCCTTGCTTTCCATTCCGAGAGCGAAAGCAGGAAGTGCATCCGTGAGCAGATTAATAAACAAAAGCTGAGTAGCAATCAGCGGAACAGGAAGCCCTAAAATGACGGCAAGAAGGACAATCATTATCTCGCCGATATTACACCCTAGAAGATATCCCGTCACTTTTCTTATGTTTCCGAAGATAATTCTGCCCTGCTCAACGGCACTGACAATACTTACAAAATTATCATCCGTCAATATCATATCGGCAGCTTCTTTTGTGACATCGGTTCCCGTTATTCCCATAGCTATTCCGATATCCGCGTTTTTTAATGACGGAGCATCATTTACACCGTCGCCGGTCATAGCAACGATATTATTATTAGCTTTAATTGCTGTAACTATCCGCACCTTATGTTCGGGAGAAACACGGGCAAAAACATTAACAGTTTTAACTTTTTCGATCAACTCTTCATTGGATAATGAGTTAAGTGCAATCCCGTCGAGAACCTCTTCGTCATTATCAATAATCCCTAAAATCCGTGCAATCGCAGCTGCCGAGGTTTTATGATCACCTGTAATCATTTTTACATTAATCCCGGCAGTACGGCATTCCTCAACGGATGCTTTAACTTCTTCCCTTGGCGGGTGCATTAAACACATCATTCCGACAAATACAAGGTCATCTTCGACATTGTCAATTTTCTTAACGCTTTCATATCTTTTATAAGCAAATGCAAGAACACGCAGTGCCTGCCCTGCAAGCTGTTCATTTAACTGCATCAGATGGCTTTTTGCAGAATCGGACATCGGAACAATTTCACCGTCAATAAAAAGGCTTGAGGAACGGCTGATTATCGAGTCCGGCGCACCTTTTGTATTCATAATAACGCTGTTTCCGAGAACGTTATATGTAGACATCATCTTTCTGTCGGAGTCAAAAGGAATCTCGTGAATACGCTTGTGAGTTTCTGCCATATCTTCTTTGTACTGACCCATTTTTGCGCCGAAAACAAGCATTGCACCTTCGGTTGGGTCACCGATTATTGAGGATTCTTTTTCATTATAAACAGCATCATTGCATAGAATACCGATTTCCGACATCAGGGTGATATTTCTCGATATCATACCCTCGGCAACGACATGACCTTTCGCTTTATATCCGACTCCCGTGACATCATATATGGTTTCGGGGTCACATACTTTTACGACTGTCATTTTATTTTGTGTCAATGTTCCTGTTTTATCGGAACAGATTACCGTTGTGCTTCCAAGTGTTTCCACTGCACGTAAACGTTTGACAATAACATGCGATCTGACCATTTTCTGCACACCGACCGCAAGTATCACAGTTGCCACAATAGCTATACCCTCGGGAACCGCTGCAACTGCAAGCGATACCGAAACCATCAGCATTTCAATCAAATCCCTGTGGTCACCGTATCCTAAAAGGTTATAAACAAGTCCTACAATAAATACGAACGCACATGTGATAATGCAAAGAATTCCAAGAGATTTTGCAAGACTGTTCAGTTTTTCCTGCATCGGAGTTTTTCCGCTGTCTGTATCCTCAAGCAGCTTTGCAATTTTACCCATTTCGGTATTCATACCGGTTGCATAAACTACGCCCTCTCCTCTGCCGTATGTGATTATCGTTCCCGAAAACGCAGTATTTATCCTGTCACCCTGCACTGCATCCTCCGGCACTGCGGTATTTGCGTTTTTCTTGACGGCTTCCGATTCACCGGTAAGTGAGGATTCATCAATTCTCATATTTACACAGCTTATAAGTCTTATATCGGCCGGTACATAATCACCTGTTTCAAGAATTACAATATCCCCCGGTACAACCTCGCATGCATCGATTTTATGTATTTCACCGTCTCTTTTTACTTTTGCTTTCGGTCCCGACATATCTCTTAGTTCTTCAAGTGCATTATCCGCTTTTCTCTCTTGAGAAATACCGATTATCATATTAATAATTAAAATTGCAATAATGATTATTGCATCTTTTAATCCATCGCCGACAAATAGAGAAACAATCGCTGCAGCAATCAGAATAAGTGCCAGAAAATCCTTAAACTGGTCGAGAATACGAAGGAATATTGATCGTTTCTTTTTTCCTTTGAGTTGATTTTTTCCGTTTTGCCGAAGGCGTTCTTCTGCCTCGTCGGCTGTAAGACCGTTATTTAGGTCTGAGTTTAAGGCAGTTAAGGCCTGCTGTACTTGCATTGTATGGAATAATGTGTCCAAAATACCGGTCCTTTCTATTGAAATTAATTGGATTATATGGTATAATACCGGGATTAACAAGACTTTTATCGGTAATGGGAAAGTGAGGTGTCAGCTGTGAATATCGGAGGTCTTTCCGGCGTTAATTTTAATGCTGCTGCCTTATATATGAAACCTCCTGTTTCACAACAGCAGGCTCCCTCACCTGTTTTATCGGGATTATATCCTGCAATTTCGCCTGTTCTTCAACCGTCACAAGGCAACAGTGCAATGTTTTTCAGTATCGACGGCGACAGAGCCGAGATATCTTACGGGCTTCTTGAAGCTCTTAAAGCCGAAGGTGTATGTGAAACATGTGAAAACCGCAGATATGTCGACCAGTCGAATGATTCTTCCGTCAGTTTTCAAACACCTACAAAAATCAGTCCGAATATGGCTGCAGCCGCAGTAGCATCTCATGAGCAGGAGCATGTCAGAAACGAGCAGGCAAACGCACAAAGGGATAACCGTGAAATAATTAGCCAGTCGGTGACCCTCACATATGATACATGCCCCGAATGCGGCAAACAGTATGTTTCCGGCGGAACCACAAGGACAACCTCCATCGGCAAATCTGAATCAGAGGATGATTTTGAACCCCATAAAATCGAAGCCGGCGGGTTTAATGCCGATACTGCCGACGAAGATTAATTTCAAGGTCAGCCGTAAAGCAATTAAATGACAGAAATAACAGTGCTGCTAAAACTCCGAAGAACCAACCGTTCTCGGAAACGGCAGCACATCTCTTATATTGGAAACACCAGTCAGATACATAAGCAGCCTTTCAAACCCGAGCCCGAAGCCGGCATGCTTTGTTCCACCGTAACGCCTGAGCTCAAGATACCACCAATATGATTCCTTGTCGAGATTCATTTCTTTTATCCGGGACTCCAGAACATCAACACGCTCCTCACGCTGGCTGCCGCCAATTATTTCACCAATTCCGGGGGCAAGTAAATCCATTGCGGCAACTGTTTTTCCGTCATCGTTTAATCTCATGTAAAAGGCTTTAATATCTTTTGGGTAGTCTGTTACAAACACAGGCTTTTTAAAATACTCCTCGGTTATATACCGTTCATGCTCGGTTTGCAGGTCCGAACCCCATGAAACGGGAAACTCAAAGCTTTTTCCCGATTTTTCGAGAATATCTATTGCTTCGGTATATGAAATATGTGCAAACTCCGCATTTGCAACACTTGTCAGCCGTTCAAGCAGCTCCTTGTCAACAAAACTGTTTAAGAAATTAAGTTCATCGCTGCATTCCTGCATAACCTTTTTAATTACATACTTTAGCATATCTTCTGCAAGCTGCATGTCATCTTTTAAATCCGCAAATGCGATTTCGGGTTCAATCATCCAAAACTCCGCTACATGCCTCGGAGTATTTGAGTTTTCTGCCCGAAATGTCGGTCCGAATGTATATACACCTCCAAATGCCAGTGCAAAAGCCTCTGCATTGAGCTGACCGGAAACAGTCAGTCCCGCTTTTTTCCCGAAGAAGTCGCCTGTATAATCTATGCTGCCGTCCGGGTTGACAGGGACTTTTGACAGGTCAAGTGTCGTAACATGGAACATCTCCCCTGCTCCTTCGGCATCGCTGCAGGTAATTATCGGAGTGTGGACATTAACGAAGCCGCGTTCCTGAAAGAACGAATGTATTGCATGCCCTGTAACGGAACGTATTCTGAAAACAGCCGCAAACAGGTTTGTTCTCGGTCTTAGATGTGCAATGGTACGAAGAAATTCCGGCGAATGGCGTTTTTTCTGAAGAGGATATTCGGGAGTTGATTCCCCTTCTATTATTACTTCCTGTGCCAGTATTTCAAACGGCTGCTTTGCACCCTGCGTTTCCTTAAACAGACCCGTAACCGTAAGAGCAGCACCGACGTTTTGTTTTACTGCATCCTTAAAAGAATGAAGAGAGTCTTCCTCAAGAACAATCTGGACACCTTTAAATGAGCTTCCGTCGTTTAGGTCAATAAAACCGTACGCTTTCATATCACGTATTGATCTTACCCATCCTTGTACCGTAACGATTTTACCCGGGTAATTCTTTTGATTGAGATACAGTTCTCTAACAGTTGTTTTCATTAAGCATTTCTCCATTTCCGGTTTTCAGGCTTTTTTGAACATCAATTAACCGCTGATTTTTGCTTCCTCTCCATTTTAACGCAAGTGTACGCTCTTTTGCAATATATCTTCCGTCAATAAGTACATCGGTAAGTGATAAAAGTTTATATGCATCGGTTTTCTGCTTTGCTTCCGCAAATATCTCTTCAAAGGTTTTCCCCGTATAAACCCACACATTTAAACCCCTTTCACGTGCAACAGCCGCAAGACTTATACAGTCTGCAGCCTGCTCGAACGGTTCACCGCCCGATAATGTCAGTCCGTCTGTTAAGGGGTTGGTAAGCATGTCATTTATTATTTTTTCAACAGAGATTTCATTTCCGCCGTCAAAATCCCATGTTTGCGGGTTGTGGCATCCGAGACAGCAAAGACTGCAGCCCTGGGTATAAACAACATATCTTATACCCGGCCCGTCTACTATGGAATCATGAACCAATCCCGCTATTTTCATTTTAATGTCTGCCGGAGTCTTTCATATCATGAAGGACCCTGTCTTTTTCTTCGGCACGTTTAGCGTCATTGAATCTGTCAACCGTACCTACAAGATATCCCGTTATCCGCCTTATGCGTTCAAATCCCGGTTCATTATCGTTATACTCAAGTCTTCCGCAGCTTGGGCATTCATCTTTAATAAAACCTGTATAACCGCAAACAGGATCCCTGTCGACGGGGTGGTTGACAGAGCCGTAGCCGACACCGGTTTCATGCATAAATCTTATGATTTTTTCAAACGCCTCAAGATTATCAAGCGGATTCCCGTCCATTTCCACATAACTTATGTGCCCTGCATTTGTAAGTGCATGGTATGGTGCTTCAAGCCTGATTTTATCAAATGCGTTTATTTTGTAATCAACGGGAATATGAAAACTGTTTGTGTAATATTCCTTGTCTGTTATTCCGGCGAGCCTTCCGTAACGTTTTTGATCCAGCTTTACAAATCTGCCTGCAAGACCTTCGGCAGGGGTTGCAATAAGAGTAATGTTCAGACCTCTTTCATTTGTTTCTTTATCGCATCTTGAACGAAGATGGCTGATGATTTCGAGCCCGAGATTCTGAGCACGTTCACTTTCACCGTGATGCTGACCGATAAGAGCCTTTAATGTTTCTGCAAGCCCTATAAAACCTATGGTCAAGGTGCCGTGCTTGAGAATTTCGCGAACCTCGTCATTATAACCGAGTTTTTCCGAACCAAGCCATACACCCTGACCCATTAAGAACGGGAAATTATATACACGCTTACGGCATTGAACTTCAAATCTCTCCAAAAGCTGGTCAATAACAAGATCCAGCTTATAATCAAGGTCCTCGAAAAATCTTTCAATGTTCCCGCCTGCTTTAATTGCAAGCCTCGGAAGATTAATTGATGTAAAGGAAAGGTTTCCCCGCCCGTTGCAGATTTCCTGAGATGGGTCATAGGTATTTGCTATAACACGGGTTCTGCAGCCCATGTATGCAATTTCTGTTTCTTTAATGCCTTCCTTGTAATATTTTAAGTTAAACGGGGCATCCACAAATGCAAAGTTCGGGAACAGGCGTTTTGCACTGCAGCGGCATGCGAGCTTAAACAGGTCGTAGTTCGGGTCACCCGGGTCGAAGCTTACACCTCTTTTAACACGGAAAACCTGAATCGGATATATCGGTGTTTCTCCGTTTCCGAGTCCCGCTTCCGTTGCAAGCATGACATTTTCCATTACCATTCTGCCTTCGGGGGATGTATCCATGCCGTAATTAATTGTGGAAAACGGTGTCTGAGCGCCTGCACGCGAGTGCATTGTGTTAAGGTTATGTATAAGTGCCTCCATTGCTTGATATGTTGCACGGTTCGTTTCTTTTTTTGCAAAATGGAGGGCTGTTTCCTGAATTTGTTCAATATCACCCGTGTCGCCGTAAAGATTAATAAGCTCCGGGCGCTCCAGGCTTAAATACTTTTCGTTGCTTTCAAGTGTCGGGACAAATCCGGTTTCCTTTTTTATTTTCTTGATTATTTTTTTTACATCGGCCTCGGGGTCATCAATCCGTTTTGCAAGCATAAGTGCTTTTGCCATGTTTTGACGGTATAATTTTATGAATGTTTTTTTGACTCCTTCTGCCATGCCATAGTCGAAATTAACTATGCTCTGACCGCCGTGCTGGTCGTTTTGATTTGATTGAATTGCAATGCAGGCAAGAGCCGTATATGACGCAATGTCATTCGGCTCCCGAAGATGCCCGTGCCCTGTAGAAAAACCGCCCTTGAACAGCTTTATAATATCTATCTGACAGCAGGTTGTGGTAAGAGTTAAAAAATCCAGGTCGTGTATATGTATATCGCCGTCGGAATGTGCCGAGGAGTGCTCCGGCTTTAATACAAACATGTTGTAGAACTGTTTTGCACCCTCGGAGCCGTATTTGAGCATAACACCCATAGCGGTATCGCCGTCAATGTTTGCATTTTCTCTTTTTACATCGCTGTGGCGGGCATCGGTGTTGGTAATCTCCTCATATGTTTTCATGAGGCGTGTTCTCATCTGACGGACACGGTTTCGTTCATTTCTGTAGAGAATATATGCTCTTGCAGTTGCTATATACCCGTTATCCATCAAAACCTTTTCGACTATATCCTGAATATGCTCGACATCCGGAACCTCAATACCCTCAAGCTCAAGGACAGAAAGAACCTCATCGGCAAGCTTATCGGATAAATCACCGTTTCCCGGTCTGTAGGTCGCCTTAAAGGCTTTGCAGATTGCATCGGAAATTTTCGAGATATTAAACTCGGAGGTTCTTCCATCTCGTTTTTTGATGCCGGTAATCGCCATTTCAGCTGTCCCTCCACAAAATTGAGTCATACTATATATTGCGATAAAAAAAGCCCGCAGGGACTTCATTGTACAACCAATAGTTTCTAAAGTCAATATCAAAACCCGTCTTTTTTGCTTTATCTTGAAATAAATTTTACTGCTATGGTATAATTTAATCCGTCTTTGATTCAGCTAACCGACTCTTGTTTAGTTTAATTGTAATTTCGGTACCGAAAGGAAGATTTTCAGATATGCCGGGTTCTGCATTAAAATCCGTTGCTCGCAGATTGATTTTCCAAAACGCTCCAAGGATTTTTTTGATAAGCTTGATTTATGTAACTCTGACTGCGCTTGTTTCGTGGCTTGCCGTACGCCTCCCCGGGAGCATCAGCATGTCCGGAATAAACAGCCGTCTTGCGTCCGGTGAAATCCCAAGTCTTGCAATTCTTTATTCCGACTTCAGACCTATCGGGGTATTTCTCGCATTATTAATGTTTATGCTGCAGCCTTTTCTTGACGTGGGTTTTATGAGCATATGCCTGAAAGTAAAACGTGAGGTTGTCACGGATATCAAGGATTTATTTAACGGTTTTATTTTTTTTATCAAGGTTCTGACAATTTTTCTTATTACAACCATATATATTTTTCTATGGAGCCTTTTGCTGATCATCCCGGGAATTATTGCTGCATATAGATACAGACAGGCTTATTATATTCTGATTGATGACCCGAGAAAAAGCGCCTTGCAGTGTATATCCGAATCGGCCTTAATAATCAACGGCAGAAAGCTGGACCTTTTTATAATTGATATATCATTTATCGGCTGGTTCGCACTTGATATAATTGTATATTTACTGATACCGCTGCCGTTTGCAATTCCGGTTGTTTCAATATGGCTCTCGTTATATCTCGGTCTTACACGAGCTGCTTTTTATGAGGATTTAATTTCGGGCGCCGCAGTCTGAAACGGCAGTTTAATACGAAAGGAACGGTTATTTAATGAAAACAAAATACAGCTTTTTCGCTTTGATATCCAGAATGAAAAATATCACAAGATGGTCACTTATGAGAAACAATACTCTTGAGAATATTCAGGAGCATTCTCATACAGTTGCGGTAATCGCTCATGCGCTTGCTGTAATAAGAAAGGATGTTTTCGGCAGGAAGGCAGACCCCGGACTTGCCGCATCCATGGCACTGTTTCACGATTCGTCAGAGATATTTACGGGAGATATGCCGACACCGATTAAATACTATGATGCAGAAATTATGGAAGCATACAAAAAGGTTGAGTCGGTTGCATCAAAGAAATTACTTACTGCTCTCCCCTCCGAAATGCGCCCCGCATATAAGAAAATTCTTTCTCCCGATGAAAAGAATGAAATGACTGAGCTGGTAAAAGCCGCCGACAGGCTTGCTGCATATGTTAAATGCATTGAAGAGCTCAAAACAGGAAATCTTGATTTTAAGCTTGCTGCAGAGCAGTCAAGGGATAAACTCTCAAAGCTTGATTTGCCCGAGGTAAAATATTTTATGGACAACTTCATACCGGCGTATGAACTGACGTTGGACGAGCTGGATTTTTCTTTCGAAATGTAGAAATTTTCTACACTTTTTGCGTTTAAACGTTTATTGAAATGTGTAAAGGGTTTGTGCTAGCATTTCGGTATCGAGACTTTTGATACCGGGAGGTATAGTGTATGCGCAAGCTTGCTTTATTTTCTTTTTCGTTTGCTGTTGCTGTTTTTCTGTCAAGGTATTTTCTGCCGTTTGATTATTTGCTTATTGCCGGGGCAGCAGCAGCGGTATGTTCTTTATCCGGGCTTTTATTCGGCGGTATTAAACGTAAGCGGATTATTACAGTTTTTTTATCTATGGCTGTCGGGTTTTTCTGGTTTTTTACTTATACAACAATATTTGCAAAACCATATTGGAGTTATCATGATGAGACACGGACTCTTACTGCAACCGTTACCGGGTATCCCACTTCGAGAGAACCGCGAGGATACAGAGTCGATGCGGAAATCAAGCTTGAAAAACACCCTAAAACCGGAATCCGCTTCTATTATTATAACGAAATTGAGCTTAAGCCCGGCGATATTATTGAAGTTACCGCACGCCTCCGGCGGACCGATATAACAGATAGCGGAGACAGACTTGATATCCTGTCTTCAAGGGGAATTCATCTTTCGGGAAGTATTTCCGGCAATATCAGTATAAAGGAAGAACACAGCGGGATTCGTTTTATTCCGAAGCTAACGGCGGAAAAATTTTCAAAAACCGTTGACGAAATATTCCCGGATGACATTTCACACTTTATGCAGGCTCTTTTAATGGGTAAACGGGACGACCTGTATAAAGATAAAGCCCTGGCTGCAGCATTCTCTGCTTCCGGTGTAATTCATATCATTTCAATATCGGGCATGCATATATCTTTTCTTATGGGTTTTCTTGCTTTGATTATCAAAAATAAGAAGCTGTTTTCTTTTTACGGCATTCCTCTTCTGATATTTTTTATGGCAATGACAGGTTTTACGCCTGCCGTTACAAGAGCGGGTATAATGCAGGTGTTTTTAATTACAGCGCCGCTGATAAGGCGTGAAAGAGACAGTATCACATCACTTGCCGCTGCACTTCTTGTTTTACTTGCTTTTAATCCGTTTGCATGTGCATCTGTCGGGCTTCACCTGTCATTTTTTGCAACTCTCGGAATTATACTTTTTACGAAACGCATTAACTCTGCTGTATCCGATTCACTTCGCGGCAATAAGTATTTCAGAAAAAAAGTACCCCGCTTTTTTATCAGATTCATAACATCAAATCTTGCGACAACGATCGGAGCTTTGATATTCACCCTGCCGCTTACAGCTATTCATTTCGGTTATGTATCACTCATTGCACCCCTTACAAATTTACTTGCCATCGGTGCTGTTTCGCTTGCTTTCCCGCTTGGGCTTATTGCAGCACTATTAGGGCTGATAAGTCCGTTGCTCGGAATAATAGCCGCATTTCCCGTTACGCTGATTGCACGATACATTATTTTTATTGCAAGGTTGTTTGGCTCTATCCCCTTTTCGGTTGTGTATTCATCCAATGTGTATATTATGTTCTGGCTTGCTTATGTATATATAATCTTCACTGCTTTGCCTATACTGAAAAGCAGGCTGCGTCAGTATATATACCCATGCTGCGTTTCTTTGATACTGTTATTTTGCATAATACTGCTTTCCGTGGTCACACCTGTTACTGCGAGCGGAAGTTCAATAGCTGTTGTTGATACGGGACAAGGGTTGAGCACTGTAATTACCGCCGATTCGCACACAATTGTTGTTGACTGCGGTAGCAGCAATCAGATTAATGCAGGTGAGATTTTACATGAGTTTTTACTAAACAACGGCTCTACATCAATAGATTTGCTTATAATTACACATTTTCATTCGGACCATGTTAACGGCATTGAGTTTCTTTTAAGCAGAGTGTCTCTTTCTACTTTGATTATCCCCGACCCCGAGGGTTCATTTCTTGCCGAGGATATAATCGAACTTGCAAGAAAACGGGGAACTGATATAATATATGTGACGGAAACCTATACAATTACATTTGATGATATTTCAATTTTTATCTACCCGCCGCTCGGCTCAGGTGATGAAAACGAACGGGGACTCAGTATACTTACAACGGGTGATATAACCGCACTGATTACCGGTGATATGAATTCCTCCACCGAAAGAGCCCTGTTACGATTTGCGGCAATACCAAAGCTTGATTTACTTGTTGTCGGTCATCACGGCTCTAAGAATTCCACTTCCGAAGAGCTTTTAAGCGCGGCACTGCCGGATATTGCTGTAATCCCTGTCGGGTCCAACAGCTTCGGACATCCGTCTGCGGAAGTGCTTCGACGGCTTGAAGGTTCGGGAGCTTTAATTTACAGAACAGATGAGCATGGTCATGTTATCATCTGCGGAGGCAAAAAATTTGGATAAGTTTAAGAAAACAAAAAACGACAGCAGTTATCCCGACCTTATATCGGCAATTAAAGCCGGCAGTCTTGATAAGCTTTATATTTTTCACGGTGAGGAAAGATACCTGCTTGACCGGTGTTTGATAAGTATCCGGGAGCTGCTTTGCCCCGGCGGTCTTGACAGCTTTAACTATAAACGATTTGATGAGAAAAACCTGCCGATTGATGAGTTTGAGGATGCTGTCAACACAATGCCTGCATTTGCGGAGAAAACTCTGATTGAGATTCATGATTTTGATGTTTTTAAAAATACCTCAAAGGAACGTTTATGTGATTTCCTTTCCGATTTACCCGATTATGTCTGCGTTATTTTTGTATACAATACAGTCGAGTTCAAACCGGACAGCAGACTGAAAATCAATAAGGAAATTCTTAATTTTGTCACAGTTGTAGACTTTATGACCCAGGAGCAGGACAAGCTTGTCAATTGGATTAAGCGTCATTTTAAGGATGCAGGGAAAAATATAAGCACAGGTGATGCAGAATATCTTGCGTTTATAACGGGCGGCCTTATGACAGTGCTAAACGGCGAGATAGAAAAAACCGCTGCATATTCAAAAACGGAAACGATTACAAAAACAGATATCGATGCAGTTGTTACTCCCGTTCTTGATGCGGTAACATATAAACTGACGGATGCTTTAATTAATAAAGAAAATAAAAAAGCGGTCCGGATTCTAGGTGAGCTTTATCAGATGCGTGAGGCTCCGCATAAAATAATGTCTGCAATTGCAATAAAAATACGTCAGCTTTTAGCCGCAAGGATTTGCCTTGACAATAAGCTCGGTAAAACAGAGCTCATGAATATGTGTAACATAAGGCATGAGTTCCAGGCCCGGAATCTTATGGCTACAGCAGGCAAAACGACACTTGCGGATTGCCGCAAGGCGGTTTTATTCTGCTCGGAAACAGCGATGGAGTTAAACAGCACCGCCGAACCCGAGGCAGGCATGACAGAATTGATTGCAAAGCTTGTGCTGAATTAAGCGGGTTTAAATAAGCCGGTAACATGTAAATATACTATACAAAAAAAGACACTATACAAAATATAGTATAGTGTGGTATAATGACGTACAATCTGTGCAAAAACGTTCTATGAAAGGAATGAATTTTATCAATGAAATGTCCTTTTTGCGGTTATTCGGAAAGTAAGGTTGTAGATTCCCGGCCTGCCGAGGAGGGTGCAACAATAAGGCGGAGGCGCGAATGCCTTAGCTGTCAGAAGCGATTTACTACATATGAAATTATGGAAAGGCTTCCTCTTATAGTAGTTAAAAAAGACGGAAGCAGGCAAACATTTGATAAACAAAAACTTATAAACGGTATGCTAAGAGCCTGTGAGAAACGCCCTGTACCTCTTGCCGAGCTTACAAATGTCGCCGACGAGATAGAGCAGGACCTCCAAAACTCACTTGAGCGTGAAATAAAAACAACCGATATCGGTGAGATGATTATGAACGGTTTAAAATCCCTTGACGAAGTTGCGTATGTCCGCTTCGCCTCCGTTTACCGTCAATTCCGCGACATTAACTCATTCATGGATGAACTGAATAAACTCTTGATTGAATAATATCTTAAATAGGAAATGTCCCAATTTGGGACATTTCCTACCTAATTATTTTTTAATCGATATCTTCAATTATATTATCCGGAGGCTCATCAAGGGTTTCCGGATTTTTCATTATGCTTTTGAAGTATTTAAAGGCTTGTGAAAAATAGAAACCGTCGCATATGCGTTCATCGACCACAAGCTTGAATTCTACGTATTTTTTAAGTTCAACCTCGCCCTTTGAGTTTAACTCATACTTTCGTTTTTTTGCACCGAGTGCTATAAATATAGGAAGGTTTCCAAAATCGTACAGATGGTGGTATATTGCCGGAAGCCCTACAGAACCTAAATCCGTAATTATTACAGAGCCGTGAAAAGGACTTGCGTCTATAAGTGATTTCGGAAGCATCCCGAAATAATCCAAAAGCTCGAGAAATCTGACGGTGATGCGTAAAATCACTCTCGGAAGCTTAACAAGTGATGCTGCTATATCGTCCGTGCTTGTAGCTTCTCCCTCATCTCTTACCTTGCTTATTTCACTGTTTAATTTATTGTACACATCATCAATTGTTGCAGTTTTTTCAAATGATGCTTTTATGGATGTAGAGTCAGCATCCATTTTCATCTGCTTTTTGATTGTCATCATAAACTCTACATTTTCTCTTGTGTAGACTCTTTGCCCGGAGCAAAATCTGTTGATTGCGGGATATTGTGCCGCAGTTCTTATATATGATGCGGTAAAAAGGTGCAGCATTCCAAGACCCGGTTTTCCCGAAGCACGTTTTTTTCTCAGATATTTTTCAATATCCGTAACCTCAACCTCTTCGGAAAAGTAATTGCTCGCTTCGCTTTTTTCTCTCATTATAAAAGGAGTCATTGCATGATACGGGTCAAGCGTGCGTAAACGCCTGCCTTCGCGTCTGTCGCCAAATCTTCTTTTTCTGTTTGTTGCCATTTTATTTCCCTTTATAACAGAAGTGTTTAAGCTTATATATATTGTAACGGATTCTACATTATTGACATATACTTGTCAAATTCATTACCGATATGATACAATAGCCGGGTTAATACTGACTGGCTGTTTTTTCAGTGTGACACTGCAACAATTTTGACCCGAGGAGATGCTATAATGTTATCTGATTCAATTAAGTATGTTCTGGCTGCCGAATATGAAGCAAACCAGGTTAAGCTAATCGTTCTTAATAAATCAAAGGAGACAATTGAACAGGCAACAGCCGAAGGCGAGCAATCGGTTGCTTCATCATTGTCCCGTGCCGAAAATGAAATCGAGCAGCTTAAAAAAGCATCGGACCATAAAGCAATGGAGGCTGCGGCAGAGCTCGCTTCCTCAACCGCAAACCGCCTTGCAACCATGCGCGCCCGCGCCGATAAACGCCTTGACACGGTCGCCCAAAGAATATTTGAAAGAATCATCAGTGTTTAATCTTTTATCGTCATGTTGTTTGAAATTTGATTAATGAATTCTGAAAGGAACAGACATAGTGGCAGGAATGAAAAAGCTAAATTTAATAGTTGCACATACAGATATTGTCAGTATCATAAGTGAGCTGATTATTTTAGAGTGTGTTGAACCTATTGAACCCGAGCTTACCCTTGATCCTCCCGAGCTAACCGACCTTGTCCGTCACGAGGTAATGGAACTCGATGATTATGACGCAAATAAAGAGAGCATTGTATTGCTTGCAACTCAGTACACTTATACTATCGTCGGATGGATACCCGCAGAATTTGAACAGGAAATTAATATGGTTCTTTCGGATTTCCAGTGTGCCTGGTCTGTCGAGGATCCGCATCCCTACGATTACGACAGTATTCCTGTCTATATAAAATACCCTCAGCTCTTCGGAAAACTAAGAAGCGGCGGCAGGAGGGTTTTTGAACCGCTGTCAAAAAAGCATTTACTTTAGTATCCGCATAAGCTGTGAAAGGATAGTTAATTAATGCAGGGTTTTGAAAAAATAATCGACCATATTAAAAGTGAATCCGAAAAAGAATGTAAGGAAATTGCACTTAAAGCTAACGATGAAGGCAAGCGTGTCCGTTCCATATATTCGCAAAAGGAGCAGGAAGCGTATTGGGCTTGCGTTAATAAGGGTTCTAAAGAGATAGAAAAGCGTATAGAGAGCTTATCCGAGCTTGCATCGGACCAGGCAAGAAAAAAACTTATCGAGGTCCAGCAGAATGCTCTTGATGAGGTTCTTGCACTCACCGCGAGAAAGCTTTCGGCACTTCCGTCGAGAAAATATGAAGAGCTTCTGACAAGACTCGGAATAGAACAAGGCTGCAGACCCGAATACCTTGTCGAACAATACCGAGATGAGCTCACACCCTCAGTCCTGTCCGCACTATTCGACAACAGAGACGGCACAACATAAAAATAGAAAAAGCTATTAAAGAGAGTAAGACTCCTCTCCTTTTTGTATCGAGGGAATTCCGGCAACCGACACGGAACTGACTGAGATACAAAAAGGAGAGGAGTCTTGCTCTCTTACAGATAATTATCTGTGTGATAATTTTTTGCTTAGTATGGCTCTTGTGAGGCGTGCTTTTTCGTCGGGCATGTTGTCGAAGATGAATTGGAATCCGTAGTCGTATCTTCCGATTTTTGTGCGGGGGTAGTTTGATTTGCGGACAACCCTTGACGGAATTAAAAATGTATCCTTGTCGGAAAATGAAAATGATACAAGAAAATACGGGTCAAATTTGGAATTTAAAAGTGAGTTTGTTACAACGCAGAGACCGCCCGAGCTTATATCAAATGAAACATCCGTAAGGTCCGGTGCGGCTTGGGGTCTGTCAAATACAGTTGAGGACAGCTTTGCTTCCGGGAGGCCGTAAACGCTGACATTTACCCTGATTTCATCTCTGTCAAACTGCCTGCGGCTTTTTGTTTCAACCTCGGTGAGCTGCTCTATCATAACAAGGCCGTTGCCTCGCAGTTTTTCATGTATTCTCCCTGTAAAGGTATGAACCTCGGAGCCTTCGTCGTAGTTTATGCTCAGTTTTGACCCAAGAGTCAACCTGTCATAGTTTTCATGTAACCACGGGCATTGAAAAACGATTAGTCTGTCGCTTTCGAAGTAACGGAATATCGCTTCATGCTCGTCACTGACAGCACGGTTTTGCAGTTCTTCATAGACCATGAATTTCGTGCCTTTATCTATATGCCTTAAGTTCATTGTAACACCTCGCCATTGGCACTGTTGCTGTTTACTGCTTACTATTGCTGATAATATAGCATATTATCGTTGTTTTTTCAATAAATGTTTTTAACTTTCCGTTTCGCTTTTATACATGCACAAGTATGAATGCAGCATGCTTAACAGGCTCACCCTGCGGTAAATTCTCCATCCACTCAGTATGCGCGGCAGTTCTCATTCTGTCTGCCGATATCAGTTCAAAAAACGGATCGCCGAAGCCCATAAAATATATAAGATGGTAGCCGAAATCGGATGTATAGATAAGCTTCGAATCCCCTTGTACCCTGCCTTCTTCAAACAGCCAATCTTCAATTTCGGGAACAACCTTCATAATGGTCAAATGAGGGCTGTTGTAGGAAAACTTGGCGATATCCTCATAAAGACCACCTTCGGTCGTATCATCGGAATGCTCCGCCATAAGACTGATAAGTGCATCTTCTGTTTCGCCCGCTGCTGTAAACAATGAGTTTACAAGCTCTGCACGCTCACGTGCATTTGCTTCGGCAAGCTCTGTTGCGGCTATGTAGCCGGGGTCATCGGCACCCATTGCAAATTCGGCAGGGTCAATACTTTCACGCGATATAAGTATCTGCCTCATTGCTGCGGTTTTATATGTATTATCATCACGCGAAATAAAATACATCAGTGTACTGCCGGTATTATTATCGACTGCCGTAACATCACCGTAAACACGGGATTCGTCTCTGAGCCAGTCTTCGAATGTTATATCAAGGTTCTCACCCATACGGTTCTGAACTGCTGCTACCCAACTCATTGTGCTGTCTGCTTCTTCTTGTGCTGCGGCGACAAAGGCCTCGGCGTTTTCGAAGCCTTCGGAAACGAGTTTTGCAGCTTTTTGCTGTGCCTGTGCAAGTGCATCTGCCACCGCTGCTTCATAGTCTTCATCGGAATCAAATTCTGTTGAATCAATATATTCGTGATTTATGGAAAATGTTCTGAAATTAAATACATCAAGATCGTCCGAATTTTCAGCATAAAAATCGGCAAGCTCCTGCGGGCTGTAGTTAAAGGACTCACGGATATGTTCACTGTATGCGGTTGCCGTTGTGACAAACTCCATGATGCTCCGGTATTGATTTTCGTTAATACTGTTTCCGAACAGCTGTTGTAAAAATGTGTCTGTGTTCGGAAAACTTTCAATCATTGCTTGAAATCCAATCATTAAAAGATCCTGCTCTATTTCCTCATAGTGCTCCTCGGATAATGCAAAACCGTCCGATTGCGCAGCATTATAAAGGCTTGCCAGAACCGACATCCTTTCGAGAGCTACCTCTGTAAAAAAGTCAGCCCAGGTTTCTCCTGTTTCATTATCATATACCTGTGTCGAAAGAGGTCTTCCTGCAGTCGGGAGATTACCGCCCATACCTTGAAACTGGGACATCATGTTCATATATTCAATGTATTGGGAGTTAAAGAAATATTCAAACTCGGTCGTTGTAAAGCCGACCCCTTCAATTGTCACAACAGGTAATGTACGGCGGATAAAACTTGAGTTGACAAAAATAGCCGCAGCGGCAACCAGTACTAAAAGCGAAAGCACAAGTATCGTAATCAACCTGGTTTTTTTCTTTGCTTTTTCTTCCTTTTGAGTTCTGGCAAGCTTGCGGCTCGCTTTATCCGATTTAGTTTCAAACATTCCACTCATTTTGATTAATTGTCCTTTAATATAAATTTACTAAAAGTCCCCGCACAGCCGTGTAAACCCGTTTATAACCTGCACCATCGGGCAGGTGGGTCGCCTCCTTCCTGTTTCGCTGCTTCCAACGTCCGAATCGTGAAATCACGGCCCGGGAGGCCTGCAATTCGCAGGAAGAGTACCGGCATCCCTTATAAAAAATGTGGGTTTAAAAAGGCCTATCACGAACGTAGCAGGGAGATATTGCCTTTGTATATAAATTATTCTGCGTCACTGCCGTTTTCTTCGCTTATATCTTCTTCTGCGAGTCTGTCTACAAAGGTTTCATATAAGCTTTCAAGCAGCTCGTCATCATCATCGATCGATACAAGGACATCTTCACCGTTTTCTTCGACAACCCTTAAGATTATAAGACCGTAGTTTTCATCATCCTCGCCTATGTCGGTCGGCAGAAACGCCATATAAAAGGTTTCGTCTATTTCTATTGTATCGAGATGCTCAAGAACAAAATCATTACCGTCATCATCTGATATTGTTATAAAATCATTTCCGAAATCATTGCTCACGGCATAAACCTCACTGTAACACCCGTATCCCGAAGAATACTATATATTGTATCCTTTATATGTTATAATTGCCATAAAATGTAGTTTTTTTCGTATAATACACATTAATTTAACATTTTAATTCATCTATAATATTGAATAATAGCGTAAAATGTGCTATAATGCAAGATGATTTTATCAGCAGAGGTAATCAATGGATACAATAAAAGTAAAAAGAATTGCCAAAAAAGTTGCAAAAAACGGTTTTTGGATTATAAGTGATATCTTCTTTCTCGGCTTGAAGATAGCAGGAACATTTGCCCTGATTGCTATTACAACAGCCGTGGTTTTTGCATGCTTCTTTATTTATTATATAAGAACCGACCTTGCTACGGGGCTTGAAATAAACCCGGCAGACTTTGTCATGAACCAGTCGAGCATTATCTACTATGTTGACCCGCACACCGGGCGCGAGGAAGAGCTTGCTGTCATTCAAAGCACCGAGTTTCGCAGGTGGGCGGACTATTCCGAGTTTCCCGACCATCTGATAAATGCCGTGGTTGCCATAGAGGACCACCGCTTTTGGAACCACGACGGAGTTGACTGGTACAGAACAGCCGGTGCTTTTATGAACATGTTTCTCAGCATGCGCGACACCTTCGGCGGCTCGACAATAACACAGCAGGTTATTAAGAATCTTACGCATGAGGACGATGTCACCGTTCAGCGTAAGCTGCAGGAAATATTCAGGGCACTCGAATATGAAAGACAGTTTAATAAACAGGAGATTCTTGAATTATACTTAAATCTCGTATATTTCGGTCACGGCTGTTACGGTATCGGAGCAGCTGCGGATTATTATTTTGCAAAAGAAGTTTCACAGCTCACCCTGCCCGAGGCTGCAGCAATTATCAGCATAACAAACAACCCGTCAAAATTCAGCCCGTACACCAACAGGGAGGAAAACAAGGATAGGCAGGAAATAGTTCTTCGCAGAATGTATGAGCTTGGCTTTATAAACGAACAGGAGCTCAGACAGTCCATACGTACGGTTCTCAACTTCCAGCGTGGTGTTGATGATGATGCTGAAATGATTGTATATACATGGTATGAGGAAGCGATAATGCGCGATGTTGTTGCCGACCTTGTAAGGCATTTAGGCTGGTCCGAGCAGGTTGCAAGAAGGTATTTATTCTCGGGCGGTCTTAGGATAATCGCTTCTATCGACCTCGAAATGCAGGCAATCGTTGACGAAGTATATCAGGACCCCGAAAATCTTCCGAACGTCACAGGCTCGGCGCAACAGCTCCAGTCCTCTGTTATTATCGCAGACCCTTATACGGGGGAAATAAAAGCTCTCTCCGGCGGTGTCGGGGTAAAAACCAGAAACATGCTGCTGAGCCGTGCTACACAAACACGCAGGCCGCCGGGTTCATCAATAAAGCCGATATCCGTATACGCACCTGCGCTTGATTACGGATTATTAACTCCCGATTCAAATTACCTCGACAGCCCGAATGTTGTACTAAAAGGTACTCCATGGCTTCCGAGAAACTCAACCCGTTCCTATAGCGGTATGATTTCTGTCAGAACAGCACTGCGTAACTCCGTTAACACTGTTGCTGCAATTGTTCTCGACCAGCTCACTCCCGCTACATCATATTCATTCATGAGGGATATTCTTGGCTTTAACCTCTCCCCCGCCGATTCGGATTATGCTCCTCTTGCAGCAGGTCAGTTGACATACGGTGCTACACTTCGTGAAATGGCATCCTCTTATACAATGTTCCCGAACATGGGGACAAGAGTAGAGCTTCGCACTTATTCAAGGATTTATGATAACTTAGGTGAAATCCTTCTCGATAATTCTTCACCTACAGAGATTCCGGCAATCAGCGATGTCACTGCTTTCTGGATGACGGACATGCTCATTGATGCCGTTACAAACGGAACAGGCGGCTCTGCTAATCTCGGCAGAATGCCTACGGCAGGCAAAACAGGAACATCCTCTGACAGTAAGGACCGCTGGTTTATCGGCTATACTCCGTATTATCTATGCGCCGTCTGGACAGGCTTTGATACACCTGCGGAAATGAAATCCTCCGGTAATCCCGCTGCACAAATCTTCAGAATGTTAATGGCTCCGATCCATGAGGATCTACTTATAAAAAGTTTTAACAAGCCTGCCGATGTCACTCTTGATCCGGTAAGAAACAATTTTGAAATGGATATTGCTTCTTATACTGTCATTGGTGTAGACACAGCAGGAAATGTCATATATGAAAGGTCTGTTGCATCCGCAATCGGTGCAGAAGTTACAGAACACGCACCCGGAATACACGGCTGGAGAGTAGTCGGCCAAAGCTTTGGCGCAGTACAGGTATCCTCCGACACCTCAAGAAATGTCATAAGATTTGTCTACGAATACGTAGGCGTTGCAGAAACACCTCCACCCGAGGCTCCGCCACCCGAAACACCTCCGCCAGTGGCTGAGGTTCCTGCAACACCGCCACCCACACCGACACCCACACCGACACCAGTCGATCCCACACCTGACCCAGTCGATCCCACACCGGATCCTGATGCTGGGGTTGATTAATAAATATAAAAGAGGATGGTGGTCAAAATGACCACCATCCTCTTTTTACTTTATTTCTTACTTCCCGATGTTAAAAAATGCGTTCATTCCGGGGTAGTAGGCTGCGGAGCCGAGTTCTTCTTCGATGCGGAGGAGCTGGTTGTATTTTGCTACTCTGTCGCTTCTTGAGGGTGCTCCGGTTTTTATTTGGCCGGCGTTTACTGCTACCGAGATGTCGGCTATTGTTGTATCCTCGGTTTCACCCGAGCGGTGGGATACTACTGCTGTGTATTTTGCTCTGTGAGCCATGCGGATGGCGTCGAGTGTTTCTGTAAGTGTTCCGATTTGGTTGACTTTAATAAGAATTGAATTTGTAACGCCGAGGTCAATTCCTTTTTTAAGTCTTTCGGTATTTGTTACAAACAGGTCATCGCCGACAATTTGAATCTTATCGCCGAGTGCTTCGGTCATCATTTTCCAGCCTTCCCAATCCTCTTCCGCCATTCCGTCTTCGATTGAGATAATCGGGTATTTTCCGACAAAGTTGACCCACATATCAACCATGTCCTGCTGTGTCATAACGGTTTTTCTTTTCGGCAGATGATAGCATTTATCTTTTTCGTTAAACCAGTCGGTTACGGCAGGGTCC
>Ga0123356_10000799_pt1 | contig 34934 bp, 28 predicted proteins | sample TergutEmb28metaG_2_FD_92546 | JGI IMG/M metagenome (GOLD analysis project Ga0123356, IMG submission 92546) | Embiratermes neotenicus P3 segment gut microbial communities from Petit-Saut dam, French Guiana - Emb289 P3 | ecosystem: Host-associated > Arthropoda: Insects > Digestive system > Gut ...
CTAGCAGCTGATGTTGCCAGGCATCCACCCAGCCCGGTAGCCGCCACTCGAAGTAAACCCACAGGCCAGGCCCCGAAAACCCGCCACCCGACCACACTCAACCAAACGTAACCTCAGCCGCGAAGCTCACCTTGGATCTGCGTCCGCTGATGTGGCTAATGCGGCTCTGGGGCAGCGCGACGCTCGCAGCGGTCATGACAGGCCCAAAGCCAGCCAAGTCCGGCCACCTGCAGCAGTGCTCGCTCGATCCTCTGCATTTCCTCGGTGGTGACATAGCCAATGAGCTCTCCCAAACGCGAGCCTGCATCGACGGCGCCCATTTGCTCAAGCATGACCAGAGTCTCGGTCCCACCCAGGTCAATGGCCACTCGAAAGGATGATGGCTGGGCGCTGGCGGAGGTTGGCGCCACCAACACCGTCGAAAGTTCAAGTGCGTCTTCCTGCAACACAACGCAATAGCGGCGCCCTTGTTGCTCATGCCCTGCCGCTTTTTTTGGAGCACGCAACGGGTGGATCGCTCCGCGCATCACAGGCTCCCCATGTCTTCTAAGATGGCCAGCGCTTCTGCACGGTCAGCCGGGTTTTCGCGCAAGGCCAATGACTCCTGGCGCAGAGCTTCCCGCCGGAGTGTCCATTCGTAGTCCAAGACGGCTTGCCTAATCACCCTGGCTCGCGTTTGCCCGGTTTGGTCTATTGCATAAGCGATTGCGTCTTCCATGGGGACGTCAGGACGAACAGTGAACGTTGCCATGCCGTCAGTGTATCACAAGCCGTGTCACAACTGTGACTTGCGTCAGTGTCACTGTTCCAGCGCCGGCCCAGGGCGCGACGCTAGCTGCGCGAACCAGGCATCACCACAACGCCGGTGGCGTCGGCAAAGACGTGGTCGCCCGGCATGACCCTGACGCCGCCAATCTCGACCGGCACGTCAATGTCGCCCAGATCACGCTTGTCGGTTTTGAGCGGCACCGAGCCCAAGGCCTTAACTCCAAGGTCAATCTCTCGCAGAGCTTCGACATCGCGCACGGCGCCGTATATGACCAGGCCAGCCCAGCCGTTGGCGCTGAGCTGGGCTGCGACCATGTCCCCTAGCAGGGCGTGGCGCATTGAGGCGCCGCCATCGACCACAATGACGCAACCATCGCCGCTCTGGGCAGCTAAGTCTTTGACCTTCGAGTTGTCTTCAAAGCATTTGACCGTGCGAGCCGGGCCGCTGAATGATTCCCGCTGGCCATAATTCCTAAAGGAGACATGCATGACCTTGACGATGTCTGGAAACTCATCGCATAGGTCCGGGGTGTTCTGGTTCATCATGCCTCCTTGTATGGCCGCCAGGCTCCTTCCCCCAACTCTAGCCGCTGGCTCCCCCGGAGATCTGTACTCGAAGGATCAACCGGTCAGCCACTAGGCTTCCATCACCCAGAGTTTGTTTAGGGCCAGCCATTGCTCGGTCCGAGAGGCAAGAAAGGGCGCTGATGGACCAGGTGGGCTCGCACGAGGCCGCGTCGCAGCCACCGCTTGGCCACCTCCGGGATCAGTTGGAGGTGCCAGACGATTTCGACACCATTCAGGCCGATCAAGTCCGTGAGCTGTTCGAGGGGCACCTATGAGCGGCTTGTGCTGGTGACGCACGACCCGGTGGTCGCCACCTACCCCGGGCAGATCCGGCTGGTCTAGCCGCTGGCTCCTCCAAACCCGGCTGACGACCAGACCGGCCGCCACTCAATGCGACTGGACCGCCCCAAAGGTCTCGCCCGGCGCCGGCTTGAACTCGCCCCAGCCGTCCGCCTGGGACAATGGCACAGTGCCCGCCAACGGCCAGACCAACTCAGGCATCCGGCTGCAATTCCCGCCGGAACTGCCGGTTAGTCAGCGACGCAGCGAGATCGCTCGAGCCATTGCCGACCACCAGGTTGTTATCGTTTCCGGTGAGACTGGCTCTGGCAAAACCACCCAGCTGCCTAAGATTCTGCTTCAACTTGGCCGCGGTCAAGGCGCCCTGATTGGTCACACCCAGCCCCGCCGCATCGCCGCCCGCACTGTGGCCGAGCGCCTAGCTCAAGAAACCGGCACCGTGCTGGGCCAGCTGATCGGCTACCAGGTTCGCTTCACCGATCACACCAGTGCCGCCACCCGGGTCAAGGTCATGACCGACGGCATCTTGCTGGCTCAGATTCAGCGTGACCCCCAGCTGCGCGCCTACGACACCATCATCATTGACGAGGCTCACGAACGTTCCCTCAACATCGACTTCCTGTTGGGCTATTTGTCGAACCTGCTGCCCCGGCGGCCTGATCTGAAGCTGATCATTACCTCGGCCACGATTGACTCCGAACTGTTCGCCGCTCACTTTGGCACAGCGGCCAGCCCGGCTCCAGTTATTGCGGTGACCGGGCGGACCTATCCGGTCGAAATCCGCTACCGGCCACCGGGTATCGAGGGCACGCCGGAAGATCAGCCCGGTGCAATCTGCGCTGCGGCGCGTGAGCTCATGCGGCACGGTAACGGCGACATTTTGGTCTTTTGCAGTGGTGAGAGGGAAATCCGCGACGCCAGTGAGGCGTTGACCTCCAGTTTCCGCACGCTGCCGCTTGGTTCGCCCGATGCCGGCCCACCAGACGCCATCGAGGTCCTGCCTTTGTATTCGCGTCTGTCCGCCCGCGAGCAACACCGGGTCTTCGAGCCACACTCCCGCCGCCGCATCGTCGTGGCGACCAATGTGGCCGAGACTTCGCTGACCGTGCCAGGGGTTCACTATGTGATTGACCCCGGCACCGCCCGGATTTCGCGTTACTCCAGGTCAACCAAGGTTCAACGCCTGCCAATCGAACCGGTCAGCCAGGCCAGCGCCAATCAGCGGGCCGGCCGTTGCGGCCGGCTGGCTGAAGGCGTTTGTATCCGGCTGTACGGCGAGGATGATTTTGACTCGCGGCCTGAGTTCACCGAGCCCGAGATTTTGCGCACCTCGCTGGCCGCAGTCATCTTGCAGATGATCGCCGTTGGAGTGGCCAAATCGCCAACCGATGTCACCACCTTCCCATTTGTACAAAAGCCCGATGAGCGGAATGTACAAGATGGTGTTAGGACACTTCAGGAGCTTGGCGCCATCGAGACGAACGGCCGCCGCACCAGACTGACAGCAGTAGGCCGGCAGATTGCCCACCTGCCCATTGACCCGCGCTTGGGCCGGATGATCGTGGCCGCTGCCGACTTAGGCGTGATCCGGGAGGTGACGGTGCTGGCGGCGGCTTTGTCGATCCAAGACCCGCGTGAACGCCCAGCCGAGCTGGCGACCCAGGCCGACCAATGCCACGCCCGTTTCGCCAATCCGACGTCTGATTTTCTCGGTCTGCTGAGCCTTTGGGACTACCTGCGCCAGGCCCGGCGTGACAAGTCGTCCTCGGCCTTTCGGCGCCTGGTCCGGGCCGAATACCTCAATTACCTTCGCGTGCGGGAATGGCAAGACCTGGTCCAAGAGCTGCGCCGGGCCCAAAAAGATCTTGGCCGCCGCCGCAACAAAGCCGACCGCAGCCCCCAACGCCGCCAGACCGAGCTTTGGCAGACTGCCGGCACTGGTAGTACTGACCAGCCCCAACGCCGCGAGACCGAGCTTTGGCAGACTGCCGGCACTGGTAGTACTGACCAGCCCCAATGCAGCGAGACCGAGCTTTGGCAGACTGCCGGCACTGGTAGTACTGACCAGCCCCAACGCCGCGAGACCGAGCTTTCGCATGAACCTCCAATAGGCCGCAGCCGGGACACCGACTCAATCCACAAGGCCGTACTGAGCGGACTGGTCAGCCACATCGGTCTGCAAAAGGCCACCGAGGTAGGCACCGACCGCCGCGGGGACAAACCCCAACGCGGTGCCAGGTCGAGGGCGATACGCAATGACTACGTCGGTCCGCGCGGTGCGCGTTTCGCCGTCTTCCCTGGATCGGCCCTATTCAAGAAGCCACCCGACTGGGTCATGGCGGCCGAGCTGGTCGAGACGACCCGGCTTTGGGCCCGGACCTGCGCCCAGATCGACCCGGCCTGGGTCGAGCAAATGGCACCTCATTTGGCGCGCTACTCCTACCACTCGCCACGTTGGTCAACCAAACGCGGCAGCGCCGAGGCGACAGAGAAGGTGCTGGTCTACGGTTTGCCGGTGGTTGCTGGCCGGACGGTACAGCTGGCGCCTCATGATCAGGTCTTGGCCCGGGAGTTGTTTATCCGCCACGCTCTAGTTCTGGGCCAGTGGCAAACCCACCACCGCTTCTGGATCCAAAACCAAATGGTCCTTGACCGGGCCAATGACCTGGCGGCGCGCTCACGCAACTATCTGAGCGCACCGAGCGAAGATGAGCTCTTCGACTTTTACGACCAACGGATTCCAGCTTCAGTTGTCTCTGTTGGTCACTTCGACTCTTGGTGGTCCAAGACCAAAAGGAAGAACCCAGAAAAACTAACCCTCAAGCTGGCAGACCTAATCGAAGCCGAGGATCCGGTCCAGGCTGGCTTCCCGGACACTTGGCAGCAAGGCGATTTCGACTTGCCCCTGAGCTATCAGCATGCCCCTGGTACAGATGATGATGGGATCACTGTACATATCAGGGTTGACCAGGCAAATCAGGTGCCGGTTGATGGCTTTGATTGGCAGGTCCCGGGCCTTAGACAGGATCTGATTCAGGCCCTTATCCGTGGCCTGCCAAAGAAGCACCGGGCCATGTTACTGCCGGCCCAGGAGACCGCCCGCCTGGCAGTGCAGGCATTAGGCAGCCCGACTGACTGGACTGACCCCCAGGGCAGGGTCAAACCGTTGAGCGAAGCCCTGACCAGCGTGATGCAGAAACTGCGCGGGGTTCACGTGCCGCCCCAAGCCTGGCAAGAGGTCGCGATCCCGGAGCACCTGCGCCTCAGCTTTGTGATCGAGGGGTCAAAAGGCCAGATCCTGGCCTCCGGGGCCGACCTGCCTTCAGTGGTCCACGAAGCTACGCCGGGCGTACAAGACGCGATTGAACGGGTGGTTGCGGCCAGCGTCAGATCCAAAGCCGCCCAGACAGCGGTGGACCAGGCGCCAACAACCCTCAGCTGGCCAGGCAGTCGCGAAAACCTGACCACCTGGGACTTTGGCGACCTGCCAACCGAAATCAGCGCCCAAGTCGATGGCCTGGACGTGCGCGGCTACCCGTCCCTGACGCTGGATGGAGCCAGTGTCGCCTTACGTCTAGCGACTGACCAAGCTCACCAAGCCGCCTGGATGACCGCCGCCACCTGCGAACTGCTACTAGGCGAACTGGCCCTACCGGCCAGGCGTCTAACCACTGCCCTGCTGCCGGAACAGGCCCTAGACCTAGCTACCAGCCGATACCCAGAGCCTGATGGTCTGGTCCTCGACGCCCAACGAGCCGTCATCGGCGCTGCCCTGAAACAGGCAGGACAACCCTGGACGCAGCAGGCCTACCAGGCGCTCTACTCTGATCTGCGGCAAAACCTCGAAACCAAGACCCAAGCCGTCCTAATGCAAGTCGGTCGGCTGGAGAGCTTGGGCCGTGAGATCGACCGGCGAGCCGACAAAGCCACCGCCCTTGAGGTGCTGGGCACCGCCATGGACATCCGTCAGCACCTCGACCACCTGCTGGCCGCAGGCTGGATCAGCCGGGCCGGTCTGGACCGCCTCGATGATCTGCACCGATATCTGTCAGCGGACGCCTACAGGCTCGATCGCCTGGGCCAAAACCGGGCCCTTGAGGAGCGCGGCCTCTACACCGTCCAGCAAAGCGAACAAGCTCTGGCCGCCGCCTTGGCCAACCTGCCCCCCGGCCAGCCAAAACCACCACAACTCGACAGGGCCAGTTGGATGATCGAAGAGTTACGCGTCTCGCTCTTTGCTCAGCATCTGGGCACGGCTTACCCCATCAGCGCCAAACGCATCACCAGAGCTCTTGGGGAGTGCTAGTCAACCCTCCCCAAGGCCAAGACTCTGCTTGTCTGCCGCGTTTCCTTAGGTCAGCGCCTCGCGCTGACCACGTCAACACGGGTAACACCTCTAGTAGATACGCGGATTGAGACTAGTTAGCGGCATCTCAGCGGTATCCTCCGGCGAAACTGGCACCGAGGCTGTGATGATCGAGCCGTCGGCCCGCAACGCTCCGGCGATGTCCCGGGCCGTGGGCGCACCGAGCAGCCGCGGGCCCTGACCGGCCAGTGGCACGCTAACCGAGACGCCAACTAAGACCTCGACCCGGTCGCCACAGACTATGACCTCGGCACCGGAACCACTCAGACCGGTGAAAACCATTTCGTTTTGCAGCAGATCAACGTCAATCAACGTGTCACCGACCCGAAGCTTGAAGGTCAACCCATCCCACAACTCCGGCAGCCTGGGAGAGAACTCTAGCTGGCCGGCATCGGTTCTCAATCCGGCAAAACCGCAGACCAAGACCGACCAGACGCCGCCAGCCGAGGCCACGTGAACGCCATCGGCCGCGTTGCCGTGATAGTCGCCCAAGTCCACGTAAAGGGCCTTGCCAAAGTACTTCAGGGCCAGTTCTTGGTAACCCACCTCGGCCGCCATAATGGCCTGCGCCACGGCCGAAAGCGATGAATCCCCAGCTGTCAGTGGGTCGTAGTAGTCGAAATCGGCCAGCTTCTGTTTGGCCGTGAATTCCTTCGAAGCCAAGAACTGGGCCAAGACCACGTCGGCTTGTTTGAGAACCTGGAAGCGATAAATCACCAGCGGATGGAAGTTCAGCAGCAGCGGGATCTGGGAAGGCGGGGTGGCTTCTAGGTCCCACAGCTCCTTCTTCAGAAACTGGTCATCCTGCGGATGGATGCCAAGCAAATCGTCATACGGGATATGCATGGCGTTAGCCGCCTTCATCCAGGAAGTCGGCTCATCTGGCAGCAAACCCAACCTGGCCACGGCCCGCTGGTGGGACACCGGGTTGATGCCTTCCATCGACCGCAGTGCCTGGGCCGCCGCTCGCAGGTTGAACCGGGCCATGACGTTGGTGAACAAATTGTCGTTGACCACCGTGGTGTATTCGTCTGGACCAGTGACGCCGTGGATATGGAACTGCCCGCGCCCACCCGGACCGGACCGGCGAATGAAACCTAAGCCGGACCACATCCGGGCGGTTTCGACCAGTATGTCGATGCCCTCACGTTCCAGAAAGTCAACGTCCCCAGTCACCTGCAGGTATTGGACCAGGGCGTAGGCGATGTCGGCGTCAATGTGGTACTGGGCAGTGCCAGCGGCGTAATAGGCCGAGGCCTCCTCGCCGTTGATGGTCCGCCAAGGGTATAAAGCCCCTGCCTCAGACATCTCCGAGGCACGTCGCCGGGCCGCCTCCAACATGGTGTAGCGGAAGCGCAGCGCGTTGCGAGCCCAGCCGGGGTTGGTGAACGTCAAGAAGGGCATGATGTAGATTTCGGAATCCCAGAAATAGTGACCCGAATAGCCAGATCCGGTCACGCCTTTGGCCGCAATACCAGCGCCTTCAGCCCGGGCCGCGGCCTGGGCCACGTGATACAGGTTCCAGCGCACGGCCTGCTGGACGGCGGCCTGGCCGTGTACCACCACATCAGACAGCTCCCAGTATTTGTCCAGCCAGATCCGCTGGTCTTTTTGAATAGCGGCTTCGCCGGCTTCCCGCGCCCGGCGCAGGGTCACCCGGCCGCGTTCTGCTAGCTCGGGTGTTGGTACACCTCGTGACGTGTGATAGGACACCAGCTTGACCAGCTTGAACGGCACATCTGCCCGGGCTTGGACGGTGTAGGTGGTTTTGGCGATATCCGGCTCAATCAGATTGGCCACGGCGTAGTCGTTAGCGGTTTCAACCAGGTGGTCCATACCCACCGCCACTGTCATCCCTGAATTGATCGCGCGGTAGCCCAGGAAAACCACTTGGCCCTCGTCCTCTTCGCGACCTAGTTCAGGCCGAAGTACACGCTCGGACAGTTGGCTGGTCTTGCGCGGATCAAAGCCCCGCTGGCCGGCATCTGCCCCCAGTAGATGGTATTCGTCGCCGCCGTCTTGGCGGTTGATCAGCTGTGATGCCAGCATGATGGGCGCGTCAGTGTCCATGGTGACCTCGTAGGTCATCATGGCCAGGTGCTTTTCGGGGAAGGAAACCAGGCGGGTGGAGCGGATATGTGCTCGTTTGCCCGATGACGTTCTCCAGACCAGCTCGCGCCTCAAGAGGCCGTTCTTGAAGTCGAGCGCCCTTTCGTAGCGCTCAAGATCAGCCACGCCCAATAGCAGGGGCTCATCATCAACGTAAAGTCTGATCACCTTGGCATCTGGAACGTTAACTATGGTCTGGCCAACTTTGGCAAAGCCGAAGGCGTCCTCGGCGTGGCGGATGCGGAAGGTTTCGTGAAAACCGTTGACGTAAGTGCCGTGTTCAAAGGCGTTGCGGCCCTCTTCGACATTGCCGCGCATGCCTAGATAGCCGTTGCCCACCGCGAACAGGGTTTCGCCGATTCCCAGATCATTTTGGCTGCATGAGACTTCGCGCAAGACCCACGGATCTACCGGAAAGCGCGTGCGATCAAGCGGATCGGTGATGGGGGACCAAGTCATGTCCTCGCCTCCGTTATGGGCCGGTGCATCCGCACGGGTAGCCGCGAAGCAACTACCAGCAAACACGTTGACTTCGAGGGCCACAATATGTCTCTCAGAGCAACGTCAAACACGATCCTAGGGCTCGATGAAGCTATTGTGGTCGATCAGTGGTCGCTTCATTCAATCGCAAGCCTGGGCGTGTCCCATTTCGAGTCAAGCTTGCCCAGAGAATTGGCTGGGTGCTGTTTGTTGGTGGCGGCCTAGTGACACCACGTTTGGCCGCGCGAACCGCTGCCAGGCGTTGGCACAAACTACCTGGTAACAAGGGCCGGCGCCAGGACAACCGAGCGCAAAGCGGCCAGGTAGAAACCTTGGACACTGGCCTACCTGAACGTCTTGTGGTCGAGTCCTGGGGCTCGGGCGATCGTCTGGTCTACCTGGTACACGGCTGGGGTGGTTGGCGTGGCCAGGTGGCGGCTTTTGTCCAGCCGCTGGTCGAGGCCGGTTTTCGGGTGATCGCCGCCGATACGGCCGCTCATGGAGACTCCGAACCCGGACGCTACGGTTCCGACCACTCCAGTGGCGGCGAGATGATTGAGGGCATCGAAAACGTCATCCACCATTTTGGCCAGCCTCATGCCGTCATTGCCCACTCGCTCGGTTGTGCCAATATTTGCCGTGCCATCTTGGACGGCGAGGTCAGGGCCGAGCGTTTGGTGCTGGTCGCACCCAACCCGGATATGGAATTCCAAGCCAACAAGTACGGCCGCAGCTTGGGTTTCCGCTCCTCCACCATCAAACGCATGATCGACTACATGGAACTGTGGGCCAAGTGGAAAATGTCGGACTTCGACGTTGCCACCATGGCCCAAACTGGGCGACTGCCGCCGGCCTTGATTATTCACGACCGGGCAGACAAGGAAACCCCCTATGACACGGCAGAGCAAATGGCCGCGGCCTGGCCAACCGCTCGCCTGATGACCACCAGTGGTCTGGGCCACCACCGGATTCTCATTTCTAAGCCGGTCATTGAGGCCGCTACTAGATTTGTCGTCACAGGCGAATACGCCCAGGCTCAGTAGTGGACACCGGCTGTTTGGCCGTCAGATTCCAACTTGACTAGCGCCGGTTCTTCTGATAATCCACAGGCGCGACTACCTTGTCCACAGCCCACAAGGGTTATATCTGCTGACCAGAGGCATATTAGCGAATCTGAGTCGGAATAATCCACAGGTCTGCTCGGTCTTTCCACACGCCGACGTGCAAACACAGGCCGCCTGTTGAAAACTCTGTGGGTAACTGCGGCCAGGGTCGCGAAGCGGCCTGTTTTGGTGCTTGGTCGCTGCGGGGCAACAATTGACTTGAACACTTCGATGGCACCGGTCAAACGACCTGAACACTTCGATGACACCGGCCAATCGACCTGAACACTTCGATGGCACCGGCCAATCGACCTGAACACTTCGATGACAGCACCGAATCGACCTGATCGTTTCAATGACGGCAGTTTCGGTCCACCTGGGGAAACGCTCTGGCCCGATCATCGAACCGTTCACCTCGATCTGATCGAATAACTCAATCGTTCAAGTCGATTCGGCCGAACCATGGCGCAGCTGGATCTGTGGCAAGGGGCACCACGAAAACAAATCACCCGAGACATAGTGGCAACAATGTCCCACGACATCACAGTGCGGTGCTCCTCGCGCTACGCGCTCGTCAACAGTTTCGTTGGCCTCGCAAAACCAAGCAAGCTCGTTGGCACTCAGCTCTCCTCGCCTGTGCTCCTCGCGCTACGCGCTCGTAAACTTCTTCGTCGGCCTCGGCCAACCGAGCAAGCTCGTTGGCGCTCGGCTTTCCTCGAAGTGCGCGAGGGGGGAGTTGAACCCCCATGCCCTTGCGGGCACACGGACCTGAACCGTGCGCGTCTGCCTATTCCGCCACTCGCGCGCGAGGCAAGAGGGTAGCACGTCAGCAGCCATGAACGGCAATTGATAGTAGATTCAGTGGCCTTGGGTGCTAATCACCCCAGGCCCGGACGGTTAGTTCAGGCTAACGGCGACGTAGAGGCCTTGATCGCCCCACAAGTCGTTACGATGATGCTGGGCTAGGTAGTCGCGAGGAAGGATGAGTATGACATTCCTCGACCGTTTCGAGAAGGGCGTCGAGCGTGCTGTCAATGGTGCTTTTGCCAAGGCGTCCCGAAGTGAGGTGAAACCCGTGGAACTGGCATCAGCTCTGAGGCGTGAGTTGGACGAGAAAGCAGCCGTGCTGGCCAGAGGCCGGGCGGTGGTGCCAAACGAGTTTGTGATCGAGCTGGCACCAGACGATTTTGACCGCATCCTCGACTGGGGTGCAGAGGCCATGGGAGAAGAACTCCAGGAGGGCGCGGCCGCTCATGCGGCATCCCAACGCTATGCCTTCGTAGGCCCGGTCTCGGTCACCTTTGAAGAAAACACCGAACTTGCCACCGGCGGCTTTAGGGTGAGGTCTGCCACCGTCCGCGGCGCTGTGGCCCCCGCCGCCAACGGCACACCATCACAAAAGCACCCCATTGTCGACATTGATGGGCAGCGCTACCTGCTGACCGGGCCCGTCACCGTGATTGGCCGCGGCTCTGATGCCGACATCATTGTCGAAGACACTGGAGTCAGCCGCCGCCACGTCGAGATCAGACTGACCCCGGACGGCCCAGTCGCTACTGACCTTGGCTCGACCAACGGCTCCTTCGTGGAGGGCCATCGCATAACCAATGCCCTACTGGTTGACGGAAACACCATCACAGTTGGCCGCACTCAGGTCGTCTTTTGGACAGGCGAACAGACCGAAGCCGCTGACGACGTCCAGGGCTGAGCCGCTTCGTGGGTGAACTGGCAGTCTCGCTGCTCAGACTGGGCTACCTGGTGGCCTTGTGGGCAGTGGTGCTGGTGGCCATAACGACGCTGCGCCGCGACGTCTACGGCACTACCATCTCCCGCCGCGGGCGAGCGGGCAAACCCAAAGCAAAAAATGCCCCAGTGGTGGCGGCCCCTGGTGTCCCAGGCAGCCCGGTGGCCCAAGGCCCAGCCCGACCGGCCGGCCCCTTGGCCCGCCGGTCGGTTGAACTCAGCCCGGAGGCACCAACCCGGCTGATTGTGACTTCAGGCCAGCTCAGAGGCACACAGCTGCCGCTCAGCACTGGCGGAGTTGTGATCGGTCGGTCAGCCTCGGCCAATCTGGTGCTGGACGATGAATTCGCCTCTTCCCGCCACGCCCAGCTGGTCTTGAACCAGGGCCAGTGGCAGCTAGAAGACCTCGGTTCAACCAATGGCACCTTTTTCGCAAACAAGCGGATGACGGGGCCGGTTATGCTCAAGGACGGGAGTTCATTCCGCATTGGCAACACCACCCTGGAGGTCCGAAGGTAACCGTGGCAGTCACTTTCCACTACGCCGCCAAGTCAGATATTGGCTTGACGCGCGCCAACAACCAGGATTCGGCTTACGCCGGACCGCATTTGTTGGTGGTGGCGGACGGCATGGGCGGCCACGCCGGCGGTGACATCGCCTCATCGGTTGCGATTGCTCACCTGGCCCCACTTGACGATGAAGCCGTTGGCGCCGATGAAGCCGCCGAAGACCTCGAACTGTGTCTCGAATCCGCCCACGACGAACTGCTCGACCTGGTGGCGGACGACCCAGATCTGGCCGGTTTGGGCACCACAATCACCGCCCTGCTGCGCTCCGGCGACCGCCTTGTGCTGGGCCACATCGGTGATTCACGCGCCTACTTGCTCAGAGAAGGCGAACTAGAGCAAGTCACGGTTGACCACACTTTTGTCCAGTTCCTGGTGGACTCCGGGCGTCTCGAGGCCGACCAGGCCGAACGCCACCCCCAAAGGTCACTGCTGTTGCGGGTATTGGGAGACGTCGAGTTGATTGGCGGACTCGATATTTCCGCCCGCAAGGCTGTGGCCGGTGATCGCTGGTTGCTCTGTTCCGACGGACTGAGCTCGGTGGTTTCGCTGGGCACTATGACCAAGACCCTAATGACCGAATCCGACCCAGCCACCTGTGCTGACCGGCTGGTCGAACTAGCGCTGCGCGGCGGTGGCCCCGACAATGTCACCTGTGTGGTGGCCGATGTGGTCGACCTAACCGCCTCCGAGCCGGTCGAAACGGCCGTCCAAGTTGTTGGCGCAGCCGCGATTGACCGTAACCGGCCCACCCGCGGTGGGGGAGGGGCAGCCGGGCGGGCGGCGTCACTAGGCCAGAAGACCGAAACCGACGATGCCGATCTGCCGGACACGCGTAAGCCATCTCGCCTGGGGCGCAGGCTGACCGTGCTGGCGGTTTTGTTGGCCCTGCTGGCAGCAGTAGCTGTGGGCCTTTTCGCTGCCTACCGCTGGACCCAGACCCAGTTCTACATTGCACCTGAGTCCGGTCAGGTTGTCATTTACCAGGGCATACCCCAGTCAATTGGACCAATTCACCTGTCTCATGTGGTCAAACGCACTAACGTGCAGCTTGACGAACTGAATCAGATGTGGCGTGTGCGGTTCAGCCAAACCTTCCCGGTCGATGATCTGGACCTGGGCCTGTCAACTGTGATTCAGGCCAAAAGCGAATCGGTACGGTCCCAGCCCACCAACCCGCCAATTCCGGCGGCCCCAGCCAGCCCCCGGGCGTCCCCTTCACCTTCACCCTCACCATCACTTTCGCCCTCGCCCACCGCTGACCGCACAGCTGGGGGATAGATGGCCACCATCTTGCCGAACCAGGCCCGTTCCGGTCGTTGGGTCGAGTTCATGCTGCTGGCCATGGCGCTAGGCGTGTCTTTCTTCGCCTACGCCCAGGTTGGCTTGGCCATGACCGGTCACGTACCAGCCGAGATGAATCTCTACTGCGGTGCCTTCACCGTCCTGGCCTTGGCTTTCCATTTACTGGTGAGATGGCGAGCGCCCTACGCCGATCCGGTCCTCCTACCGGTTGTGGTGACGCTGAACGGGATAGGCCTTGCCATGATTTATCGCCTAGACCTGACCTACCGGGCCAGTGAGGTCACACAGCACGCCGACTATGTCGGAATTTCGACCAAGCAAATGCTGTGGACGGTGATCGGGGTAGTAGCAGCAATGGCGGTGGTGGTCTTGCTGCGGGACCACCGAATCTTGCGCCGTGTCACCTTCACCTCAATGATCCTGGGCCTGATTGGCCTGCTGCTGCCACTGGTGCCGGGTATCGGGGCCACAATCAATGGCTCGCGAATCTGGATTCATCTTGGACCGTTGTCGTTCCAGCCAGCCGAGTTGTCCAAGGTCTTGCTAGCCATCTTTTTTGCCGGCTACTTTGTGACCCACCGTGACGCCATGTCATTGGCCGGGCCGCGCCTGCTTGGCCTTCAGCTACCACGGTTGCGTGATACCGGGCCTATCTTGTTGGCCTGGGCGGCCTCGCTGGCCGTCCTGGTCTACCAAAAAGACCTGGGCACATCACTACTGTTCTTTGGCGTCTTCGTGGTGATGCTTTATGTCGCCACTGACCGGCCCAGCTGGATCATCTTGGGGCTGCTGCTTTCGGCCGGCGGCGTCTTTTTGGCGTATCAGTCGTTCAGCCATGTCAAGGCCCGTTTCGAGATTTGGCTTGACCCCTTCTCCCAGACGCTTTACGACCGCGATCCGGGCGGTTCTTATCAGATTGTCCAGGGCCTTTTTGGTCTGGGCAACGGCGGCCTATTCGGCACTGGTTGGGGCCGCGGCCGCCCGGCCATCACCCCACTAGCTTTTTCCGATTCGATCATTCCCTCGCTGGGTGAAGAACTGGGACTAACCGGGCTGTTGGCGATCCTGTTGCTGGGGTTGATCTTGGCCCAACGGGGCTTGCGCACGGCCATTGGGGTCAGGGATGGCTTTGGCAAGCTTCTGGCCGCTGGACTGTCCTTCGCCATGGCCTTCCAGGTTTTCGTGGTGATTGGCGGGGTCACCCGGCTCATTCCTCTAACCGGCCTGACCGTACCGTTCCTGGCCTACGGCGGGTCCTCCTTGGTGGCTAACTGGATCATTGTCGGTCTGCTGCTACGGATTTCTGACGGCGCTCGCCGCCCGGCCCCACCAACCTCGGAAATCGACCTGGCTCCGGTGATTGAGGCTGAGCGGCAGCGGGCCGCCGCCAACGCCACTGCGCCCAAGGCGGTGAGCCGGGTATGAACACCCAAATCCGGCGGACCACTGCCCTGGTCATCGTGATGTTTTTGGCCCTGGCCGGGGCCCTGACCTATGTCCAATTTGCCAAAGCCGGCGAACTCAGGGCCGACCCGCGCAATTCGCGCACCTACTACGACTCCTTCGACCGCGACCGTGGACCGATTGTGGTGGCCGGTGGCGACATCATTGTTTCCTCCAAGCCGGTCGACGACGACTACTCATACCAACGCCTTTACGCTGACGGTCCGCTTTACGCGCCAGTTACCGGCTATTTCACGGTGGTGGGCCCACCCAGCGGCATTGAGGCAACTGAAAACGACGTCCTAGTTGGCACATCCGATTCGCTTTTCTGGACCCGTGTCCAGGACCTGTTCACCGGCAAGCAACCGCGCGGTGGTGCGGTCGAATTGACCATCGAACCCAAGCTGCAACAGGCCGCCTGGGACGCCCTGGGTGATCAACGCGGCGCCGTGGTGGCCTTTGACGCCAAAACCGGCGAGATCCTGGCCATGGTCTCAAAACCAACTTTCGACCCCAACGACCTGGCAGTCCACAACCAACAGCAAGTCAACCAGGTCTACCAAACCCTCGAAGCCGACCCTTCGCGCCCGCTGTACAACCGCGCCATCGGCGGCGATTTGTATGCCCCCGGCTCCACTTTCAAGCTGATTACGGCCGCCGCCGCGCTGGAGTCCGGCCGCTACCAGCCGGATAGTCAACTTGACGCGCCCACCGCCCTTGACCTGCCCGGTACCTCCCACAAGCTGACCAACTTTGGTGATTCGAGCTGTGCCTCCAGCGGCAAAATGACCCTGGCTGCGGCTATGACAGTGTCCTGCAACACGGCCTTTGGCAAACTGGGCATGGATCTGGGTGAAAACGCCATAGCCCGCCAGGCCCAGGCTTTTGGCTTTGGGCGCGCCTTGGAGCTGCCGCTGGCTGTGACCCCTTCGGTTTTCCCTGCCGAGATGGACAAAGCTCAGTTAGCCATGGCTGCCATTGGCCAATACAACGACAAGGCCACACCTTTGCAGATGGCCATGGTGGTCGCGGCTATCGCCAACGGCGGATCACTGATGACACCGCATCTAGTGCGTTCGACCCGAGACGCCGACTTGCAGGTCATTTCGACCACACCGACCTCGAAGCTGTCCCAGCCGATCAGCCGAGCCACGGCCAATCAACTCAAAGACATGATGATTTCGGTGGTTGATGATGGAACGGCTACACGCGCCCAAATCGACCAGGTCACGGTCGGCGCTAAAACCGGCACGGCCCAGAAAGATGGAGGCCAGGCGCCCGATGTCTGGACAGTTGGCTTTGGCGAGGCCGCCGGTCGCCTACTGGTCGTGGCGGTGGTAGTCGAAGATGGCGGCACCGTAGGCCAAAGTGCCTCCGGTGGCACGGTGGCAGCCCCGATCATGCGGCAAGTGATTGAGGCGGGGTTGGTGCCATGAGGCCAGAAATTGGTGCGCAGCTGGCCAAAGGCCGCTATGAGCTGGTCGCCCTGATCGCTGTGGGCGGTATGGGTGAGGTCTGGCGGGCTCTTGACACCGCCAATGACCGGACCGTGGCCATCAAGGTGCTGCGGAGCGAATACACCGGAGATGAGACTTCGCTCAAGCGTTTGCGGATCGAGGCCAATAACGCTTCGATGCTGCTGCATCCCAACATTGCCACTGTCTTCGATTACGGCGAAGAAGAGGGCACCGGTTACTTGGTGATGGAGTACGTCGACGGCCAGTCGCTGGCAGACGTCTTGTCAACCCACACCACGGTTGCGCCAATGCGTTTGCTACCGATTCTGATCCAGGCGGCCCTAGGTTTGCAGGCAGCCCATTCAGCCGGCGTGGTCCATCGTGACATCAAACCCGGCAACATCCTGTTGGGACCAGCTGACCAGGTCAAACTAACTGATTTCGGCATTTCGATCACCCCTGGCCAAGCCCCGCTGACCGATACCGGCAAAGTCATGGGCACGGCCCAGTACCTCGCGCCCGAGCAGGCCCTAGGCGGCGTGGCCACCCCGGCCGGTGACCTTTACGCCTTAGGCATCATCGCCTACGAGTGCTTGGTTGGCGAGCGCCCCTTCACCGGGGCCAATCAGGTCGCCATTGCCTTGGCCCAGGTGCGCGAGGCGCCACCGCCCCTGCCAGGTTCAGTCGAACAGTCACTTTCCGATCTGATTATGGTGCTACTGGAAAAGGACCCGGCTGACAGGCCGGCCGATGGCGCTGACCTGGCCGAAAGGCTAGGTCAAGTACTGGAAACTCACCGCCAACTGGCTTCGAAGTTGTTGGCGGCCCGCCGCCGCCCGGCCAAACCGGGCACCAGCGAATTGGAACTGAGTCGAGAAGAGCTCTTCCCACAGAGCGAACCGGTAGTGGCCATGCCGCCGTCAGAACCATCTCCCAGACTGACTCCCCCAAGCCACGAGTTGGCCGCACCGGCGCTAGAAAACAACCCCCAGGCCCTCCTGGTGGGCCAGACCAGACCGAGTGCCGCTGGAACCAAAGCGGCCACGGCCAAGACGGCCGCTCCAGCGGCTAAACCTAGGCGACCGGTCCGGCCGGTGGCGCCGGTCAAAGCTGATGGCAGGCCCAGACCTTCTGGTCTGGGGCCGGCCCGCCAAAGGTTGGTCCTGGCCCTCATCGCGCTGGCCCTGATCGCCATTATCATTGTGGGACTGGTCACCGCCTATGGTGCACCCAGCGCTGAGTCGGCCCCGCCGACCCACATCACCGGCCAGGCAGACAATTTCAAACGTGGGATCATCATGCTGGAACACACGGCGCCTAATGGCGTCTGGGATGAAAGGTAAGCAGTTGGCGGAGTTCACACCGCGCATTTTGGCCGGACGCTATGAAGTTGGAGAGCTGATTGGCCGCGGCGGCATGGCTGAGGTCCACGTCGGCAAGGACACGCGCCTGGGACGGACGGTGGCGATAAAGCTGCTTCGCTCCGACCTGGCCAAGGACCCAGCCTTCCAGACCCGGTTCCGCCGGGAAGCCCAGGCGGCGGCATCGTTGAACCATCCCGCCATCGTGTCGGTCTATGACACCGGCGAGGATGTCACCGTCGACCCGGCGGGCCAAACCCATCACCTGCCGTTCATCATCATGGAGTACGTTGAGGGCCACACTTTGCGTGAGTTGATGCGCGATGGCGCGGCGCTGCCCATCGACGAAGCCACCGACATCACCGTTGGGGTGTTATCCGCCCTGCAATACGCCCACCACGCGGGCATTGTGCACCGGGACATCAAGCCGGCCAACATCATGTTGACCGTAACCGGCCAGGTCAAGGTCATGGACTTTGGCATTGCCCGGGCCCTGGCCGAAACTTCGGAGACTATCACCCAAACCCAGGCCGTTATCGGCACGGCCCAGTACCTCAGCCCGGAACAGGCCCGCGGCGAAAACGTCGACGCCCGTTCTGATCTGTATTCGACCGGTTGTGTGCTTTTTGAACTGCTGACCGGCGCACCGCCATTCGTTGGCGACTCGGCCGTGTCCGTGGCCTACCAGCATGTCCGCGAAGCCGCCGTACCGCCCTCAACCAAGGCACCAGATGTGCCGGCCGTGTTGGACCAGATTGTGCTCAAGGCCCTGGCCAAGGACCGCAACTTCCGCTATTCGACGGCCTCAGAATTCCTAGCTGATCTGGAGGCAGCCAAACAGGGTCGAGGCGTCTCGGCTCCGCCGGTTGGTCCGGCCACCGCCGCCACTCAGTTGCTGGCCCCGACCGCCGCGACCGCGGCCGCCGCGCCCATGTCACCGACACCGGCGGGCGGGTTGACGGGCGTACTGCCAAGCGATGAGGAGCTTGAAGAAGAGGCCGAAAGGGCCAGGACCAAAAAGAAGCGCATCATCATCATTTCGGTCATCGCCGGGGTCGCCTTGATTGTGCTGGGCATCCTGCTATTCATGATTCTGCGCGGCGGCGGGGACGAGCCCCCAGCCGATGCCGTCATGGTCGAGGTTCCGGCCGTACCCGAATCTCGCAGCGAAGATGACGCCAAAGCGGTCCTGGAAGAAGCCAAGTTCAAGACCGAACGCAAAGAAGAAGTCTCTGAGGACATCGAAGAAGGCAAAGTCACTCGATTTGACCCCGAATCCGGCCAGAAGGCTGAAGAGGGTTCAACAGTGGTCTACTTCGTCTCGTTGGGATCCTCGGCCCTGGAGGTGCCAGATGTGGCTAGCCGCAGCCAAGACGAGGCCCGCCAAATGCTCGAGGCCGCCGGGCTGGAGGTGGCCAGCAAGGTCGAAACTGCTGACAGCCCCACTGTGCCAAAGGACAATGTCGTCAAAACTGACCCGGCAGCTGGCCAGACGGTCAAACGCGGTGCCACTATCACCCTGTACGTCTCAACCGGCAACAACGTGGTACCTGATTGCGCCGGCCAGACCCAGTCGGAATGCACCAACGCCCTGCAGGCAGCTGGTTTCACCGTCGGTGATATTTCCGACCAAACCTCAGAGGCCGCGCCAGGCACGGTTATCGCCACCAGCCCGGCAGCTGGATCGACCGCCGCCCAAGGCTCTCCGGTTTCGATTGTGATTGCCCGGGCGCCGGATATGGCGACCGTGCCGGCGGTGGCCGGTTTGACCGTGGGCCAGGCCAAGACCCTGTTGGTGCAGGCCGGGCTGGTACCTAACGTGGTTGGAGATACGGGCGATGACGCCAAAGTGGTGGCCGTTGACCCGGCACCCGACACAAAGGTTGAAAAGGGCTCAACTGTTACCATCCGCGGCGAGCGGCCACCGCCCCCGCCTTCTCCAACTGCCAGCCCCTGAGTTTGAGGCAGGCCGAGGGGTTGGTGAATGATGCGCGTCGATGGCCAGGACCGTGGGCCAAGTGGTGCTCCCCGCCCGGCGGACCCGTCAAGGCCTGCCTTGGCCCCGGACCAGCCTGCCAGCGAATCTTCACTTGACCTTCGCGGCGAAACACCGCCAGGAGGAGAGGACCGCCCGGCCAAGCGTCGCTGGGCGCTGGCCATCATCTTGGCGGCGCTACTGGCTGCTGCCGGCATCATCTGGACCCTGACCCTGCCGGCGGTGGTGCCGGAACTGTCAACCCATGTCTGGCCCAAGGTCACCCTGCCGCCCAAGCCCAGCCCAACGGCATCGGCCAAACCGCCCCAACCCACGGGCATAACCGAGGTGGCCCACCTGCCCGGCCAGATCGACATATATGCCGGGCCCGGCGGGGCGGTTGACCGAAACATTGAGGGCACCTGGTGGGGTTATCCGGGCATTGTGCCGGTAATCGACCGGCAGGGTGACTTTCTGCACATCAGGCTGCCGATGCGGCCTAACGAGACAACCGGCTGGGTGCGTGAGGATGAGGTCGAGCTTTCGACCACGCCGTACCGCATTGAGGTGTCGGTGGGCGAGTGGCGGCTGCGCCTTTTCGAAGCCAATCAGCTGGTGCTGGAAGTGCCGGTAGCGGTGGGCGGGCCGGCCACGCCAACTCCTCTGGGCCATTTCTATTTGACCATGCTGGCCCCGGGCCCAAACGCCAGCTACGGCCCGCAGGTGTTGGCGCTTTCAGCCCATTCGGAGACCATCAATGACTGGCAAGGCTCAGGCGACGCCATTACCGCCATCCACGGACCGGTTGGGGCCGAGGCCCAGATCGGCACCACCGGCGGTGCCTTTACCAACGGCTGCATCCGCCTGCATATGGCGGACTTAGAACAGCTCTATGTGGTGCTGCCCGGCAGTCCGGTCGACATAATCCTTTAAGGGTTCGGCTCGTCGCCTGGCGCCGGATCTGTCACCGTTGGCTCTTCGTCACCGGCCGCCGGATCTGTGGCCGATGGCGATTCGTCACCTTGGGCTGGCGCTGTCACCGTTGGCGTGGGGCCGGGGCTTTCCGGTCCGCCCTCGATGGTCGACTGATTGAAAGGCAGCTTGGGTGAGATCCAGGGGAAAAAGAACTGGAAACACAACGCCACAACGGCGCCAATTAGGGCCAGGGCAAAGAAAAGCTTGACCCACCAAGGCCCTGGGGCCTGGCGCCACAACCATCCGTACATCGCTATTCACCAACCCCCAAGGCCTCGAGCTTGCCTTCGTCTTTGTCGGTCCAATAGGCCATCTCAAACCAGACCACAAAACGCTGCCGGGCCGAGAACGGCGGGTGACAAGTGGTAAAGGTCATGATGCGCTTGGTCGGCACCGCGCCAGCTTCATTCGGCACCGGCCAAACCACCCGGTATTCGTTGGGGTAAACCACTTCGGTGCCATACATTTTGTAGACCAAGTAACAATTGGGGGTCTCCAAGATGGCCAGGTCGTCTACCTGGAGTTCTTCAACCCGGTTGTAGGGGGCGCCGTAGGTGGTGCGGTGGGCCGAGGTGGCAAAATTGCCAATCTCGCCGGGTTTTTGGGTGTCTGGGTAATGACCAATCACACCCCGGTTGAGGATTTCGACACGATCAATGCCTTCTACCACCGGGATGTCGTAGTCTGCGCCCCACCTTGGCACCAGCATCTGCCCCCAAACCTCGCCGAAAGCCGGGACCGGGCCAACGCATTTTTCGGCCGGGGCACCGGTGTGCTCAGGGGCAAAGCCGCCCTCAGGTGTGACCCATCTTGGGTCGGACCTGATCTCTTTGACCTCGGCCCTGACCTGCCTATTGGCTTCAACAGTGGTCCAAACCAGCTCCCACACCACATACAAACCCAGCAGGCAGCCTGCGGTGATCAGCAACTCGCCCAAAATGCCAGTGAAAATGGCGAAAGGACGGCGTTTGCGCCGCTTTTTTTCTTCTTCGGCTCTGTGGCTGGGCGGGGGCACCGGTGCGACCGTGCGCCACGCCACCGGGCCAATGCCGTTGTCTTCTTCTTGGTCTTGGTCGACTGGGGCAGCGGAAACAAGGTTCTGATCCGGTGCTGGCGCCGGCTGGCTAGGTGGCGGCGGAGGCGGGGGAGGTTGACCGGTTGCGGCCAGCGGCGCCGTGGCCTGTTGGGGCACCTGCGGGGGATCTGCCGGCCTTTGGGCCGCAGTCCTACCAAGGACGGACTTCCGGCTAATGGCGGCTGAGCCGAGGGCGGCCGCAGCGCTGGCCTCATCGACATGAGGCCCAGGGCCAGGTAGGTCCTCGCCCTGCCGGCGGCGACGCAGCATCCGCTCAACGTCGTCGTGACTATCAGGGCCCTGGGTCATAACCTTTCCTTACCTGACGTCGGTTTGGCGTAGCGAAGGGACAAATTGGTGCTGGCCGCAGCAGCCAACTCTAGCCGATTTGCTTTTTCGACCGACCAACCCAAACCTAGTGCGCCAGCGGACTCAACAAAAGCTTGGACCTGGTAAGAGTCGTCTAAGGCCTGCTCCATTGCCTCTACTGGCCCAATCGCGGCCAGTCGATAGGGCGGTGCGTAGACCCGCCCGCCGACCAAGATGACGTTGCCAACGCAGCGCACTACAGTGGTCGCGGTCAGGCGGTGATCCTGCACCGAAATGGCCTCGGCGCCACCGGCCCAAAGGGCGGCCAAAACGGCGTCAATGTCCTGTTGGTGGACAATTAGCAGCTCTGGACTGAACCCGGAAATGGCCTGACGGGACGAATCGGCCAAAGTCACCTCAAGACCTGGGCCGGTGACCGCAACCGAGCCGGAAGCGATCTGGACCTCCGGTGGCCTAGGCAGCGACGCATCGGCGCCACCGGCATCAAGCAGACTGGCGATCTCGGCCTCAAGGGCGGCGTGGCGCTGGTCGAGCTGGGCGACCTCTTGGTCGCGGGCGCTGACCATGCCGCGCAGCCCCGGTCCGTCCCCCAGCTTGTCACCAGACAGGCGCGCATTGACGGTAAACAGAAGTCCGGCCAGCAGCGCCACCAGAGCCACCGAGACGGCCGCACCAGGCCCACGGGCCCCGAACCACCTGCTCACACGGCCTCCTAAGTAGCTGCCAAGCGGCAGCTGGCCTGATTCCACTACGCTGTATCACCATAACGGTTCGTCGCCTAGAGCCATTCGCCTGGCCAGGTGCGTCCGTGGAAAGTGTTTGATAGCACTTTTTTCATTGTCGGCTGAAGGAGAACCTGCGGTGCCTGAGTCTCGCTCACGCAAGATCAAGAAGCGGAGTTACACCCCGCCGCCTCAATCGAAGTCGAAACCACCGTCGCCCGGGTGGTGGGTTCCCACAATGCTCACCGTCATGCTGGTCGGCTTCGCCTGGGTCATTGTCTTCTACATCAGCCAGGGCTCCTGGCCCATCCGGTCCATTGGCCAGTGGAACCTACTGATTGGGTTTGGCCTGGTACTTGGTGGTTTTGGCATGACAGCCAACTGGCGCTAAGCCCCGCCTTCCCCAGGGTTGTCCACCACTGGGGAAAACTACAGCCATGTAGTTTGTATCTGGCTTGGTGGTTTCACCTAAGTTGAGTCAATAGCCTGGCCGTCCTATGCTACTGTCCACAGCGCTCTACCGGCTTGACCTGCGGATATGCGGTTTTCCACAGCTTTATCAACAGGCTGGCGACCGCGTACAAATTCAGGCGCCTAAACTGATTGACCGTGGCGGTCAATTACAGCGCCAGAGCCACCCAAAGCAGAATCAGAACCGCCCCCCCGCCCAGACCGCCAGCCCAGGCCGCCACCTTTCGTTGCTGCGGCGGCGCATAGGCGTAGACCGCTGCCAGGGCGCTACCGGCTAACAGCCCGCCAACATGGGCCTGCCATGAGATATGGGCCACCAGCAGGCTGAAAACCAGGTTAAGCACAATGATGGTGGCAATACCGGTCATATCGCCGCCCAGCGAGCGCCGTAGCGCCAACAAGGCGCCGAAAAGGCCAAAAACCGCCCCTGAGGCGCCAATTGTCAAGGCCGGTTGGCCGCCACCGCCAAGGGTCACCAACTGCCACCAGGCCAGAACGGCCATATTGCCCGCTACGGCGCTGACCAGTAGTAACACCACCATTCGGCCGCGACCGATGAGCATCTCGATGTTTGTGCCAACCACCCACAGACACCACATGTTGAACAGCAGGTGCATGGGTGTGGCGTGGAGCAAGGCCGCCGTGATGAAAAGATATGGCTTGTCGCCAGCGGCCGGCGCCCAGAAACCAAAGTCGATGACCAACTGGCTGGTACTGGTACCGGTCACGGTCGAGCTGGCCATTTGGGCCACGTAGGCCACCAGACACAGCCCAATCGCCGTCATAGTGGCCCAGGGCTTGGATTGGCTAATCGACACGCCCAGGACTGATTTTGCCGCTGGCCGGGCGGTTTGGGCTTGTCTAATGCAAGCCGGGCAGTGTACGCCCACGGCCGCCGGGGTTTGGCAAGGCGGGCAGACCCGGGCCCCGCAGCGCTGGCATTGAACGTAGGCGATGCGGTCGGGGTGGAAAGCGCAAACCGGCTGGCCGCCTTGGGTGGTCACGGGATGATGTCGACGGCCTCGATCATGACGTCATCAAGCGGCCTGTCGCGCCCGTCAGTTGGGCTAGAGGCGATTTTGTCCACTACCGCTTGCGAGGCTTCGTCGCTGACCTGACCAAAAATGGTGTGCTTGCCGAAAAGGTGCGGCGTTGGCCCCACCGTGATGAAGAACTGTGAGCCGTTGGTGCCGCGCCCGCCCCGCAGGCCGGCGTTGGCCATGGCCAAGACATAAGGCTGGGAGAAATTCAGCTGAGGATCAATTTCGTCATCAAAGTCGTAACCCGGGCCGCCGGTGCCGTTGCCCAAAGGGTCACCACCCTGAATCATAAAACCGCTAATGACACGGTGGAAAACGGTTCCTGGGAAAAGTGGACGCTCGGCCAGGAGACCTGTATCCGGATCGGTCCACGGCTTTGACCCGTCCGCCAGACCAACAAAGTTAGCGACCGTTTCGGGGGCCGAGGCTTCGAATAGTTCGAGATTGATTTCACCACTGGAGGTGTGAATTGTCGCTCGCATCAAACCATCCTCCCATGCCAACTGCTGCCTGGTTGACAAGTCGGGCCAACACCGCCAAGGCCAGGTTGTTCACCAGGCCTGGGACCGGTGAACTAGCATGGAGTCAGTTCCGGGCACTGGCGCCGGCCAGGGCCGAACTTTGGACCAAAGGAGGCCGCGATGGCTAGCAATGACAAAATAGCCGTTCAACTGTCCTCAACGGACTTCAAGCGCCTGGCCAGCGGCGCCCGTGAGGCCGTGGCTCAGGCAACCGAGCTGCTCAGGCAAAAGGCCGCGCCGCAGCTAGGAGCGGCCGTCGACTGGGCTTCGCCTAGAGCCCAGACAGCCTGGCATAAGGGCATGTCGGCGGCGGCACCGAAGGTGGCCGAGGCCGCAGCCATTTTGGGGCCAAAGGTTGACGACGCGCGCGATGTCATAGTCGAAAAGGCCCTGCCGGCCATAGTCGCAGCGGTCGACAACGCCGCCCGGGCGGCAGCTCAAGCGGTCGAACCGGCCAAACCCAAATCGCGCAAAGGCCGCAAACTCTTGGTTATCAGCGCCTTGCTGGCCGTCTTTGGCGCTGTTGTCTACGCCCTTTGGCGCCGCACCCAACCGCTAGAAGACCCCTGGGCAGAAGATGACTTCGAGTCCGGCGAAACCGCACCCGAAGAGAACCTGGCGGGCGCCGCTGGCGATGCCGCCGATGCCGTTGGCCAGGCCGCCGGTACAACGGTCAAAAAGGTGACCGAAGCGGCCAAAAAAGCCGCGGACGCCACCAAGAAGGCAGCCAAGCAACTAACCGAGCATGACAAGGCTGAGCCAGAAGAGGCCAAAGACGGCGAATAGCAAAGCCGCCGGTTTGGCCACAGCTCCATAGGGTTTGGAATTCAGCGCCCTAGGGCTTGGCCGATGCCGCCGACCAGGGTTGGGCAGGCAAACTCGAAGCCAGCCCGGGTCAAGGCGGCCGGGACGGCCCGCTGAGACGCTAGTAGCAGATCCGCAGCCGGGCCGGCAGCGGCGCGAACGGCCAGAGCCGGCGCCCATAGGCGGTTTGGCCTAGACAACTGCCGCGCCAGTTCCTCGACGACTTGGCTTTGGCGAGCCGGGTTGGGACCGGTGAAGTTGACAGGGCCCTCCAACTGCGAATTGGTTAGGGCGAAGTCGACCGCACGGCAGTGGTCAAGAAGACCGATCCAAGGCCAGAACATCTGGCCGCTACCCAAGCGGGCGGCCAGACCCTTTTGGGTCAACAGGATCAGCGGCTGCAAACCGCCAGTTTTGGCCAAAACCAGTCCGGTGCGGGCCAAAACCACCCGCGTCGAGGTCCGAGCCGCGTCGGTGGCCGCCTCCCATTTGGCACAAAGACCGGCCAAGAAACCCTGCCCGCGAGGTGAGTTTTCGGTCAATACCGTCTCGCCGGCGTCACCGTAGTAGCCAGTGGCCGAGGCGCTAATCCAGACCGCCGGCGGGTTTGGACTGCGTCCAATGGCACGGGCCAGGGCCGCGGTCGAATCGAGCCTGGAGGCGATGATCTGGTTTCGGTAGGCCTTGGTCCACCACGGCTTGGCTAGCGGGCTACCGTTGAGCGAGATCACCGCCTGGGCCCAGTCACAAGCCTGGTCGGGGACCTGGTCAAGCCCAGGTTGCCAAGGCCAAACCAAGGGGTCGGCATCGGCCGGGTTACCGCGCACCAGCCGGCCCACCTGATGCCCTAACTGTTCAAAGTGGCGGCGTAGCGCCGTGCCGATCAGGCCGGAAGCGCCGGTCAACAAGACCTTCATGGGGCACCATGCTAGGGGGCTGGCGAACAATTCCCGCCGGCCGCGGTCGCCCCCAGGCGGCGCTTTGGAACTTTGGGTTATTCGTAGCTGACTGCCTCCAGCACCGGCAGGCGGGCGGCTCGGGCAGCTGGCCACAATGCGGCCACCATGCCAACCAAGGCCGCCACAACTAAGAGCCCGGCCAGGGCACCCCAGTTGATGACCAGCGTGACCAGACCAATATCCGCAAAGACGGTGGGCAGGGCGGCGGCCAGTCCGGTGCCCAGCGCCAAGCCCAGCACGGTCCCAAAGACTGCGATCAAAACGCCCTCAATTACCGTGATTAGAGCCAATTGGCTCCGACCCAGACCAACTGCGCGCATTAGTCCAATCTCACGGGTACGTTCCATCACTGACAAGGCCAGGGTGTTGATAATGCCGAGCACCGCAATCACTACCGACAAGGCCAGCAGGGCGTAGATCATATTGAGCATCTGAGTGGCCTGGTTGGCGATGGAATCGGAAAACTCTGCCCGGTCCATAACCGTCAGGGTCAAATAAGGCTCGACAGCCTGATTGAGGGACTGGTGAACCAGGTCCAATGATGCGCCCGGTTCGAGTTTGACGGCGACTTGGGCCACCTGATTGATCTGTTCCCAGGCCACCGGGTCGAACAACGGTTCGATCAAATCCAGCGGCAGCATCACATCAATGCTTAAAGCCGGGGTGTCGAAAATCATGCCGATGGTCTGGTCGAGCTCAACCTCAAACGGGGTCTTGGGGGCCAGGACAAGTTTGATTGGGTCGCCCACCTTGAAACCGGCGCTGGCGGCGTAGGACTTCGAAACCGAGGCGGAGTCTGCCGCAGCTGCAATACTGCCTTCAAACTTGTCCAAAGTCAGGATGGCTTCCCAGGAGTCGTTGGGGCCGTTGCCCAACTCGATGTCTTCTAGCTCGCCCGTGTCGACCTGGGCTGGCACCCAGCCCAGCGGGTAGGCCTTGGCGCCGTCGGTCTGATCGATTTGTTTGATGGCGCCTAGCGGGACCGGGGCATAACTCAGGTCCTGAACCATGAAATCGGCGTTCATTTGGGAGTCGAGCAGATCGCCAATCGAAGCGTTGGTCGAGGCGGCCATGACGGTGGTGGCGCCAACCAGGGCCGTGCCGATTAGCAGGGCCGCAGCCGTGTTGGCGGTGCGGCGCGGGTTGCGCACAACGCCGCGCCGGGCCATCTTGCCAAAGGGCTTCAGCAGCACCACAAAGGGCCAGGCCAAGACTCGGGTCAGGGCCGGGGCCAGAGCCGGTGAGGCCGCCGTCAGGCCTAGCAACAATGCGGCCGCCCCAACGCCCAAAGCCGGTCCGCCATCGGTGCCTTGGCGCAAGGCCACAATCACCAAGACCAGGCCCACCACCATCAGGCCTAGCCCAATCCAGGAACGAACCTTATCCGAACGCTGGGTTTGAACCACGCCTTGGCGCATGGCGTCGACCGGCGGCACTTTTGAGGCCCGCCAGGCTGGTAGGGCCGCCGCCAAACAAGCCGTGGCTACACCCAGCACCACCGGGATGGCGATTCCGCCCAGTGTCACCGGCAGCGCGCCTGACAGAGTCATACCTATCGAGGTGAAAAAGCGTTTGATCAGTGTCAGCAGGCCAAAACCGCCGGCTAGTCCCAGCGCCGCACCAATTAGGCCAACAATGGCGGCCTGCCCCACAAACGAGGCGAAAACCTGGCGTGGGGAGGCCCCCAGCGCCCTAATAACAGCCGTCTCACGTTCTCGCTGCCGGGCCACCATGGCGAAAGTGTTGGCGATGATGAACGATCCAACGAACAGGGCGATAGCCGCGAAGACCAGCAAGAAGGTGTTAACGAAACCGAGAATCTGGTCGATCGACTGCTTCGAGGCGGCCCGCATGTCATCAGCCGGGATGGCCGCCACCCCAGCCGGCAGGACTGCCTTGACCGCCTTTGTGACCTGGTCGACTGAGTAGTCGCCTTGGGCCCAAATGGTCATCGATTCGGTTGTGCCGGCCGGGGCGAAGGCCGCCTGGGCCGCCTCCCTTGACAGGCCAACTAGCACCGCGCCGGCGAAGGCGGTCTCCTCGTCAGGCGCCAAGATTCCGGTGACGGTGACCTGCCTGGGTTCTTGCCCCAGCACCACGGTGGTGGTATCCCCTCTTGCCAAACCGGCTCGCTCGGCTGTGGCGGACTCTAAGACGATTTGGTTTTCGCCGGCAGGGTATTGGCCCTGAATCGACCAGTTGACGTAGGGTTCCTCGCCCGGATCGACAGCGAAGGCGGATGAGGGCGCCCCGCCCCCGGCCATACCGGCCGGATTGACCGGCTGCCCGTCCTTACCCAGTAGCACAATTGGCCCGCCCAGGTTGGCCCGAGTCCAGGCCACGCCTTCGACCTTGGCGACGTCTTGGGCCAATGAAAGGGGTACCTGCCCTTGGAGGACTCCTAGCGCGATATCGGGCACTTCTCCGGTATCGACGATGACGTAAATGTCGCCGTCGATTGACGTGGTAATGATCCCGTCGAAGGTGGAAGAAAGCATCGCCCGCATGGCGTAGGTGCCAGTGACGAACGACACGCCTAGTACTACCGCCAGGATCGACATCAAAAACCGGACCGGATGCAGGCGCACATCGCGCCAGGCCAAGCGCAGCATGTCAGGCTTCCTTGGTGGTGCTGGCCAGCTGGCCGTGGCCCGCGCCGGCCGCACCGGCCGCACCGGCCGCTTGGCTGGGCAGGCCATTGGTGTTGCCGTTGCCGTTACCAGCGGCCGCCAGGCGGATGGCGCGCAGGGCCACCTCAATTTCGTCTTGACTGGGGTGGGCCAATTCGCCAGCCACTTTTCCATCAGCCAGGAAGACGACTCGTTCGGCGTAAGCTGCCGCCGCCGCATCATGCGTCACCATTACCAGCGACTGGCCAAACTCGCGCCAGCACCGCTGCAACAGCCTCATGACCTCACGCGAAGTGGTTGAATCCAGGTTCCCTGTCGGTTCGTCGGCAAAGACAATCTCCGGCCGTGTCACCAAAGCCCGGGCGCAAGCCACCCTCTGCTGCTGACCACCAGATAGCTCGGCTGGTTTATGGGTCAACCGGTCGGATAAGCCCAATACCCCGGTAATGGTGTTAAGCCAAGTCTCTTCGACGCTACGGTGGGCCAATTCCAACGGCAAGGTGATGTTCTCCAACGCCGTCAGCGAGGCCACCAGATTGTAAGCCTGGAAGACAAAACCAATTTGGGTTCGTCGCAGTTTCGTCAGCGATCGTTCCGACATTCCCGAAATCATCTGGTCACCAAGCCGAACGGTGCCGGAAGTCGGTCGATCCAAACCGGCCATGCAGTGCATTAGGGTCGATTTACCAGAACCTGACGGCCCCATAATGGCCGTGAATTGGCCCCGGTCGAAATCCAGGTCAACGCCGCGTAGCGCCCTAACCGCGGCTTCGCCTTGGCCATAAACCTTGGTTAGACCGGCAGCGCTGGCCAGTACCTGCCGCTGGGAGACGGCTGGTGGACCGGAGGAGGTGAGGGCCGCATTTTCTATTGTGTTGTGGGACTGGTTTGCCATAACTGCCATTCTGGCGCCTCAGCTGTTGGCAAAGTGCCTGGCTCAACCCCTGGGTTTTCCCTGAATCGACCCTTAGTCGGCTCAGGGGATGGCACTGATCGACCTAGGGGACTGGTGTTCAACACCAGTCCCCTAGGCCACAGACGATGCTTGCCACCGCGTTTTCGCAGGTGGCGCTCGCGCCACCTTGCGTGCAACCCGGCCGGGGCGTGGTTATTCACCACGCCCCTAGTTGGGCCCTCCATGGCAAAGTGAACCTGGTTCCATTCAGTCAGGTGTGGTTGCGCCAATTTCTGACTCGCAGCATGGATCAGGCCAGGCCCTCGGTTTGGCCTACGCCAGTTCGCCGCTAGCCCCAGTCGGTTTGGGCAAAACCCCCAGCTGGGCTCGCCCTAGTGGAGTGTAAAGCGAGCGGCCGCCGCGGCCTTGACCCAGATCGGAACGCATCAACACAACCTCGCCAATGCTCCATTCAGGACCGCGGTAGATCGACATGGCCGTCATTACCTCTTCCAACACCTGGTCTCTGCCGCGGTCCCGGCGGCTGCGGCGGCTGCGGCGGGCAATGGTCAGGTGGGGCCGGTGGGTTGGGTTGTCCGGCCGCGGCTCAGGCCCAAGCCTGGTCAAGGCGGCCATCAGCCGGGTCAGCTCTTTGACCTGGCCGCCCAGGCCAATCCAGGCCGTAGTTCCCCTGAACCAACCAGAGCCCGACAGGTGAACGGTCATGGCTGCCAGCCCAGCCACAGCCTCGGCCAAGGCTCCTGCCAAAAGCTGCGCTGCGGCATCGGGCGCCTCCCCGTAAAAGGCCAAGGTGATATGCCAATTCTCCAGCGGAATGAGGGCGCGGCCGGCTTCAGGCAGATGCGGCGCCAAGGCTCCGGCCAGGTGGCTAGAGACCGGTTCAGGTAGCTCGGCCGCGGCGAATAGTCGCATGTGATTATTCTGGCCGCACCACCGAGCCCCGGTGTACTTGTCCGCGCCGGTTTGGCCAAACCGAGCGGGCCGCTTGGCTGGCGGCGGCCGCTAGCTGCTGGTGGCCTGGCGGCCCAACCAAAACGACTTGACACCGTCTTTGGCCGCCAGCTTGGCCTCGATCAACTTCTTCAGAATCTCATAGGGCACCGGCTTGTCCCACGGAATGCGCACAATAGCGGCGGTGTAGGACAGCCCGGCGGTATCTAGGTCGCCGGCCACCGCCTCAATGCCAAGATGCTCCGGGTCAACCAGGGAGAAATGGTTTTTGGCCGCATCGAAAGCCACAATATAGGTGCCGGCCACCGTAAAGGTCGGTTTGTTCCACTTGAATTCGGTCTTGACCTGCGGATACTGGTCGGTCACCCAATCCAAGACCTGGCACAACTTCTCGCGGTGCTCTGGGCTGTTGATCTTGGCCAAGAAGTCTTCAAACGTCTTCATTGCTCCAGCCTAATCTCAAGTCCGGTGCCCAGTTGACTGGCCAAATCAGGGCCGGGCGACAGCCGAATCAGAGGCTGTCACCAAAGTCCTGGCGGAATTTGGCCACCAAGGCATGCTGCCAGTCGCCAACCGGACGAAGCAGGCCGTAGAAGAAGCGCAGGATAGGCGGCTCTTCGATCCATTCCAGGCCGCCCACCAAGCGCCGGTTGGCGTAAAGCCAGTGGATCCGGTCAATGGCGTATTGGACCTGCGACAAGGTGAAGACCCGGCGGGGCAGGGCCAGGCGCAGCAACTCCATATGAGCCAGTGGCTCGGTGCCGTCCGGCTCGCGCTGCTCTGACAAGGTGCCGCGCTCCATGCCGCGCACACCAGAAGCCACGTAGACCGCTGCTGCGAGCGCACCCGATGGGTACTGACGCTGGTCAACATGGTCGAGGAAGCCGCGAGCGTCAATATGGGCGCCCAAGCCACCGGGCGGGGTAATGACTGGGATGCCGCGCTGGTCCATTTCGTCGACGAAATGCTCAATAAACAGTGGCCCTTGGTTGATCATGTCCTCATCGAGGGTCTCATCGAGACCGACTGTAATGGCCTCCATCTCGCGTACCGACATGCCGCCGTAGGTCAAAAAGCCTTCGAACATTGGCACCCAGGACCGCAGATCGGAATAGACCTCTTTTGAGTTGGTGCAGATACCGCCACCACGGCCAAAGCCCAGTTTGCGGGCTGAGAAGTAGATGATGTCGGCGCATTCGGCAATCGCCAAAGTAATGTCCGCCACTGACCAGTTGGCGAATTCCGGTTCGCGGGCCTTGATGAAGTGGAGGTTGTCCGCCAGCAAGGACGCGTCCAGCACCACTTTGATGCCGTGTTTAGAGCAAAGCTCATAGACGGCGCGGTAGTTGGCCAGCGAGACCGGCTGGCCGCCAATCAGGTTGGTGCCGGCTTCAACCCGGAAGAAGGGGATGTTCTCGGCGCCGCGTTCTTTGATCAGCGCTTCGAGTGCCGCCAGTTCGGTGTCGCCCTTAAACGGGTCCTGGCTGGTGACGGCCACGCCTTCAGGCCCGAGCAGCTCGACCAATTCGCCGCCGCAGGCAGTCACATGCGCCTTCATAGTGGTGAAGTGGTAGTTCATCGGCACTACCGAACCTTCTTCGACATAGGCCCGGGACAGAATATGCTCGGCCGCCCGGCCCTGGTGGCAGGGCAGGAAGTACTCCATGCCAAAGAACTCTTGGAGTTTGGCATGCAAGCGGGTGAATGTGGCCGAGCCAGCATAGGCGTCGTCGGCCACTAACATGGCCGCCTGTTGGTTGTCAGACATGGCGTTGACGCCTGAATCGGTCAACATGTCTAGGAAGACATCCTTGTTTTCCAGCAGGAACGTGTTGTAGCCAGCTCCTTCGATGGCCTTCAACCGGTCCTCAACCGGCAGCAGGGTCAGTTTCTGGATGATTCGAACTTTGTGCATTTCCAGCGGAAACTTCTGGCCGGAAAAATATGCCACCTTTGCCACGGGAGTAGTCCTTCCCTCGGGTCTTAGGGTCAACTGGGACAGCCCACATGGTAGACGCTTGGGGGCCGCCTTGGGCCGGGGCGGCCAATTTGGGTCTTGGTTTGGTCTGGCCTTCGGCCCGATGCCGCCTCGCCAGCCCGGTGGCTCGCGTCCTTAGTCAGGCGGCGAGCTGCCCCAACGCGATAACCCGAACACCGTCCTTGCGTCTATAGCTGGTTGCGCCGGCCGTGATGATGTTCAGCGAAGCGACCCGAGACCATTTGTCCGGGGTCAGTCGATTGCGCAGTCGCAGCAAATTGGTTGCAGCCTGATCAATAGCCCACTGCCCCCCAAGCTTGATTTCACATGCTGCCCAGGTGCCATCCGGGCGCTCGATCACAGTGTCGACCTCCAGGCCTTCGGCGTCGCGGTAGTGGAAAACCCGTGAGTTGATCGTGTCAGCGTAAGCTCGCAGATCACGAACTGCCAGTGACTCGAAAAACAGGCCCAGGGTCTCTACATCGTCCAATAGAGTCCCTGGAGTGACTCGAAGCGCGGCGGCGCCAATTGAAGGATCAACAAAGTGCCACCTTGGCTTAACCCGTTGGGCAATGGAGGACCGCAAATGGACCGGCCAGGCCGGTAACTCGTCAAGCACGTAGATCTGTGTCAACTGGTCGAGGTATTTCCTAACTGTCTGCGCCGTGGGTCCCCTTTCGCCAATCTGCGCCTCGGCGGCCAACTTGGTCAGCGACACTTCCGTTGCCGTGTTTCGGGCTAACGCCCTGATCAAGGCGGTTATTCTGACCGGATCAGGCGCAGAGTCAAGGGCTTGCAGGTCTACGCTCGACAGGTTCTCTACGTAGTCGACCAAAGCATCAGAAGCGGTCGCGGCCGACTGGTCGACCAACCCAGGCCAACCCCCCCGAACGATCAGCTCCGCATATTCGGCCACAGTCGGTCCACCGATGGCCCCTGAATCCCATTCGCCCCACAACGACGCCAACTTGACCTTTCCGCTCGATTCGCCACTTTCCGCCAGCGCCATCGGGCGCAATGTCATTCGGGCGATTCGCCCGGCACCACTGTGCCTGGTCAAGTCATCACTGGGAGCCGCCGACCCCGTCAGGATGAATTGACCCTTAGCCTGCCGGCTGTCAATTTCGTGCCTAATGGAGTTCCAGACATCTGGCACCAACTGCCATTCGTCGATCAAACGAGGCGCTTCGCCTTCGAGCACCGCACCTGGCTCCACCTGGGCCAGCTGGCGTGGACCAGATTCGTCTAGCCGGACAAAGCTCTTTGCATGCTTCAGTGCCGTGGTCGTTTTGCCGACTTGACGCGCCCCGCGGAGTAGAACGCCACCAGAAGACCGGAGCTTGTTTTCGAGCCGCTGGTCGATCAGACGCGGGCGATAGCTTGGCATTGTTACACCATACTCTCCAGTCACGGTTTTAGAGGCATATGGTTCAGCGTTTTAGAGGTTTTCTGATCATTGTTTTGGGGCTCTGCTTGACTTTGACCAGCGTTTACATCTCACTCAGGTTGGATCTGCGCCTGTCGATTTGCCTCCCGTCCGATGCCGCCTGGCCAGGCCGGTGGCACCCAGCCCGCTAGCATGACATCAAGTAGTCGACGCCGGCTATCGCTAAGTCCTGAAGCGAGGCAGTATGCGAGTCCAAGCATTCGATGGGTTTTGGCAGATCGGCCTGGTGGCACGCCATTTCCTGGTCAACGTCTACCTGGTCGAAGGCGACGATAGTTTGACTCTGGTCGACACCGGTTATGGACTGGCCGCTGCGGGCATCTTTGACCAGGCCAAACGATTGGGAAAACCGATCAACCGAATCGCGCTGACCCACGGTCACCGTGACCACGCTGGCGGTGTCGACAAGATGAAGGCCGCCCGGCCTGGCTTGGAGCTGGTCTGCTCCGAACGCGACTGAGGTTACGTTGGTTTTGGCCTGTTTTTTGTGGCCTGTTCAGGGCCTATGGGCAATGACTTCGGCTGAAGTGTTGCCAGGGATACGGCGTGCCGCATCCAGCATGTGACCCGAA
>Ga0123356_10000800_pt1 | contig 34920 bp, 32 predicted proteins | sample TergutEmb28metaG_2_FD_92546 | JGI IMG/M metagenome (GOLD analysis project Ga0123356, IMG submission 92546) | Embiratermes neotenicus P3 segment gut microbial communities from Petit-Saut dam, French Guiana - Emb289 P3 | ecosystem: Host-associated > Arthropoda: Insects > Digestive system > Gut ...
CGCGCTAACGGTTCCCGACCCCTCTAGGCCAATTTCCCAGAAGTCACTGTTTGCCCAATAATGGGCCCATGTCCGAGGAGAACGACCGTCCCAGCGGCGTGGCCGGCATCATCTGGGGGCTCGAGCACGCCCAGGATCTGCTGTCGATCGTCATTGGCGTCGTGCTCGTCGTGCTCGCAGGCGTCGTGCTCGTGCTCGGCATCGTCGACTTCTTCCGGGACGTGGTGAACGGGCCGGTGGAGACCGCGGTCGTCAACCTGCTCAACAAGGCGCTTCTCGTGCTGATCCTGGTAGAAATCATGCACACGGTCGTGCTCTCGTTGCGCGCGCACCATCTGGTGACCCAGCCGCTGCTCGCGGTCGGCCTGGTCGCGGTGATCAGGAAGATCCTGTTCATCCTGTCCAGCGAGGAAATGGCGTCCACGGCCGAACTGGCCCTGCTCATCGCCATGATCGCAGTCTTCGTGGCGGCCCTGATCCTGGTCTCCCGATACGAGAGAGCAGAGCCAGGATCCTGACAAAGTCGGGCTGGCGGGACTCGAACCCGCGGCCTCGTGCACCCAAAGCACGCGCGCTAGCCAAGCTGCGCTACAGCCCGTACGCCCGACAGTTTAGCGTTCCGCAAGGTGCGCTCACGCATCTCGTGAGCGTGGCGCACCCTTCCGCCACCGGGCCGCTCTGTCTTCGAACCTGCCAAAGTGCCTGCCATCCGACGGCGCAGACCGTACCGCTCCGGCGACCTCGCGGGTTCTAACGAGAAATCTAACGAGATCCGATCCCTCTCAGGCGCTATCCGTGCCTCACCATGGGTTCTCGTCGGGAAGCGATTCTCATGCGATGTGCTGGAAGGTGGCAGGCGCCCAGGCCAGGGCGCGGCCGATGAGGTGACTGTTCTTCGCCACGGACCCGGCTAGGACAGCAAAGTGGACTTGCCCGTCGTCATCGACAGACACCACCCGGACGACCGCTTGGGCGTGGCGGTTCCCGGCCACCACCATCAACCCCGGGACGGATGCGGGCGGGGTCGCTGGCCTCGCTCAGCGTGGACCAGCCGAGTCCTTCATCGTCCTCGTCGTTGAGGCCGGCTACCAGGTCGATGCGCGCGTCCATCAAAGTTCCTCCATTTAGAATGGCTAGGCGTCGTGGTGGGCGTTCGGCACGACCCGGTGCGCGCAGCTGACACGTCGCTGCACGCCGGTTTCCCCGTCATCAAAACCCACAGTGAAGTGACCCGGGTTGCGGCCGGTCGAACAACTTCTAGCCGCCCACCGCCAGGGCCCGGCGCCGGGCAGTCACCTCCTAGAACTTCCCATGGATGGATGGTAAGTTTCATTTATGCGTAGTAATGCTCCGGCGCTCCTGCCGATCCTGCGATCGCGGCACCTCGCAGAGATACTCACATTGATCCTGCTGCATCCGGACATGGAGTACACGCTGAGCGAGATATCGGGGAAGCTCGGCTTGCCGCTCACCACGGTGCAGCGTGAGGTGACGCGACTAGCCGACGCTGAGCTGATCCGCGAGCGTCGCGTCGGACGAGCCAGGCTAGTGTCAGCTGACCCGGACAGCCGGTACACACGGCCGCTGGCCGACCTCGTCACGCTCGCGTTCGGCCCGCACCTTGTTATTGGCGAGGAGTTTCGTTCCCTCGGCGCGATCGCGGTCGCCATCTACGGATCCTGGGCAGCGCGCTACGAAGGCATCGCGGGTCATGCGCCCCGCGACGTCGATGTCCTTGTGATCGGCGAAGTATCGCGCCGTGACATGTATGAAGCGGCGGATCGCTCAGAGCAGCGGCTCGGGTTGCCGGTCAACCCCGTCTTGTGTCCTGAGTCGCGCTGGCAGGCGGCGTCCGATGCGCTCATTCAGCAGATCCAAGCGGCGCCCCTCGTCTGGGTGATCGGAACAGAGCCGCCGGAAGGACGATCCTTATGCGCTGGAGCACCGGAGAGGCGACGGTAGAGCGACTGCTCGCGGCACGGCACATCGAGAAAGTCCAGGGGGCGCAAGCCGACGGGGACTCCTGGCTCGAGCGAGCCCGGCGTGGCCTGGACGCGGCTCGGGTGCTGGCGCAGTCTGCGCCAGACAGCAGTGTCATCCTCGCTTACGACGCCGCACGGCAAGCCTGTGTGGCCCTGCTCGCTCAGCAGGGTCTGCGCCCCACCACATCCGGCGGCCACTACGTCATCGAAGAGGTTATACGTGCCCAGTTTGGCACTAGCTTGACCGCATTCGGCGGTTTGCGGCGCAGGCGAAATGAGCTGGAGTACCCGCTTTACCCGACTGAGCGGGCGAGCGCTGCAGAAGCAGCGGAAACGCTCAAGATCGCCGGAGAGATCATCGACGCTGCTGCCAGGCTCCTCCCCAACCTAGCGTTCTTCTGACGATCGCGCAGACAGCGCGGGATTGCCCGCGCTTCCGGCCGGTAGCAGTCCAGGCCGCCACGGCTGCGGCCAGCCCAACTTGTATGCCCTACCGCTGGACACGGTAGTCGAAGGTGTACCTATCGCCGAATCGGCGCACACGTCCGAGCGGGTCGCCTGGATGAAAAACCGCTGCGCAGATCATCCATTACGCGCGGCTCGCAGTTACCGCGCTGCTTTTGGCCGAGCTGCGGTGCCCAAGCGTCAATGGGCCAGGTTTGTGCAATCTACGATGGCGGTCATGCCTTCCGACGATCTCGCCACGCGCATCCGTACCGCCTCAAGGTCCTGTCCCGACGCTGTGTCAGGGCAGGTGTTCCGTTCGCCGGCACAGGGTTTCGCGGACCTGGCGCGGTCTTGCGCCGAGCTTGGCATCGAGGAGTGGGATCTCTACGGCGAGTCCGGCCCGGTCGAGCGGCTCGAGTCGGAGCTCATCGAGCTATTCGGCGTCGAGGCGGCGGCGTTCTTCCCGACCGGGGTTATGGCGCAGCAGGCGGCGCTGCGGGTGCATACCGACCGGGCGGGCATCCGCCGGGTGGCGCTACCGGACCTCAGCCACTTGCTTCTTCACGAGGAGGACGGCCCGCGCCTGCTGCACGGCCTGGAGATCACCATCCTGACCCGCGGCTTCCAGACCCCCGCCGCGAGGCACCTTGAGGCGATACCCGGCAGGCTCGGGGCCGTGCTCGCCGAACTGCCGTTGCGCGAGGCCGGCTGCCTGCTACCGACCTGGGATGACCTGGCGGGGCTCTCCCAGGCGTGCCGCGCCCGCGGCGTGGCGCTGCACTTCGACGGCGCGCGCATCTGGGAATCGCAGCCGTGGTTCGGCCGTCCGCTGCCAGAGATCGCAGCGCTCGCCGACTCGCTCTACGTCTCGTTCTACAAAGGACTCGGCGGCATGGCCGGCGCCGCCCTGCTCGGTCCGGTCGGCTTCATCGCGGAAGCGCGGCTGTGGCGGCGCCGTCAGGGCGGCACCGTCTACCACCTGACCGCGGAGGCCGTCTCGGCGCTCGCCGGCCTGAATGACCAACTCCCGATCGTCGCCGACACGGTCGCGTGGGCCCGCGCGTTCGCCGCCGGGCTGCCGTCATTCATCACCGTGCAGCCAGGCGTGCCGCACGCCAACCAGTTTCTCGCCTACGCCGCGGGCGACGCCGACACGGTCAACGAGCGGCTGCTCGCCCTCATTCAACAGCACCGCATCGGACTCCCCGCCTGGCGCGTGGCACAGGAGCCGGGCCGGATCACCACCGAGTTCGCCGTCTCCCGCGCGGCACTCAAGCTAGACCCCACGGAGATGGCGGCGCTGGTCGCCGCGGCGATCGCGCCCGCCTTCGGCTGAGCAGCAGCCCAAGCACAGTTTCGGCGCATACGGGCATTTCTAACAAGGAACCTAACGCGCCGTTAGAATCCCGCACCCGCGTGCATCGAACGTCCAGGTCAGCACGGGCGGTGATAGGCGTATTTGACAGAACGCGCCGGAGCACCCAAAGCACGCGCGCTAGCCAAGCTGCGCTACAGCCCGTACGCCCGACAGTTTAGCGTTCCGCAGAGCCCGCTCATGCATCCCAGACCCGCGCCGCGCGCATGATGGAGCAACGCCAGCTGATCGCATGACATCGGCCGTGACGAAAACAGCGTCATTGCCGTGGTACGGCGTGGTACACGGAGGTATTGTCAGAGCATGGCACATCCCGACGAGGGGCCAACCGACATCAGCGTTCGCCAGTTCGTGGCGGACTCCGGTTCGGTTACCCGTGGCCTAAGGCAGGGACGCTCCTACACGCTGACGCTCAACGGCGAGCCGCTGGCGAAGATGATCCCGATCCGTCGCCGCCGCGCGGTTCCCAGGGATGAGGTCTTCGCGATCTTCGCCGCCGCCCCGGTGATCGACACAGACGAGCTGCGAGCCGACCTAGACGCCGCCATCAGCCAGGAACTGCGTGACCCCTTTGAAGGGACGGGGCTGTGACCGTTCATCACGCCGCGGTCGTAGACACGAATGTCATCGCCGCCCTCAGGCTCTATGACCCGTCAGAATTGCCAGACACGCTCCTGATTACGGCGATCACTCTCGGCGAACTGTCCTACGGGCCGCACGCCACTGATGATCCGATTAAGCGTGCTGGCAGGGTCGCCGTTCTGCAGCATGTGGAGGCGACCTTCGACCCGCTTCCGTACGACCAAGCGGCGGCCCGGCTGTACGGGCAGATATGCGCCGCAGTCCGCATGACCGGGCGGGAACCCCGCAAGCGCTCCTCGGACCTGATGATCGCCGCGACAGCAGGAAGCAATCAGCTGCCGCTCTACACGGCCAACCCTCGGGATTTCCAGGGCACGGACGCCTTCGTTGAGGTTGTGAGCATCGGCGCCAGGCCCAACAGCTTCTGATCACACCCCGGAGCCGGCCATTCGGCTCGGCATGTCTGAGAAGCACGCGGGAGAGCATACGCCGATCACCATCATCAGCGGCGGCGGCACCATGGGCTCAGCGCCTCATGATCCGGTGGCATGGCCGGACGGGGTCCGCATCACGTCGCCGTAGTCGGCCTCCGCACGCCCGGACTTCGCCCAGGCCCGCCACAGGCCGGCGGCCAGCCACAGGCACCCGGCGGCCAGCAGCACCCCGTGCGCGATCCGCACTGGCTGGTTCCCCCAGTACTGCGGCGTGTACAGGACCAGGCCGACGGCCAGCAGGACGCCGCTCCACCGCGGCAGCGTGCCGGATCGCCAGATGGCTACGGCGGCGACCACCCCCGCGATGGCGAGCAGGACCAGCCCGGCCCCGAAGAGCAGCGCGCCCGGACCAAGCCGGATCTGATCGGCCATCGCGAGCAGCGAGGTGTCCTGGTCGGCGAGCGCACGGCGCCCGACAACGCGCAGGCCGTAGACCTCCGCGCCGTAATAGGTGAGCGTCAGCCCGGCGCCGATCCAGCTTGCCACCACGGCCCAGAACGCCAGCCTGTTCGTCGGACGGCCCAGCTGGGAAAACAGCAGAGCGAGCAGCCCGAGTGCCAGGCCGATGAAGGCAAGCATGCCCATGACGTGCGCCACGGTCCACGCGTTCGAAGCGAACGCGTCGGCGCCCTGCAGGGTCTTCTCATCGGTAAAGGGACGGAGCGCGGGATACAGGACGAAGAGCATCGCGGCGGTGGCGAGGGCAATCGCGCCCACCCGCATTCCGCGCTCAGTGTCAGCTGCGTTCACTGCGGGAGTACCACGGCGTGTACTGGTTATCGAATCGTTCGTCATGCACTCCACGCTAGGAACCAGCCGGGCGCACGGGTATGCGGCTTCCGGCCGTTTTCACCCTGCGGTTTTCCCCGGGGTGTGCGTCACGCGACGGCGAGCGCACTCACCGCCTACACCCTGTTCGCCGCGATGGCCATCGCAGTCATTGTCGTGGACGCGCTGCGCTGACCTCAGCTGCCCGCCTCCGGTCAGGCCGGAGCGACCGCGGGAGACTCGCCCGCCGCCAGCGCCTCGTCGCCCCCGCCCCGGACCAGAACGGAAAGTACCGAACGAACCGTAGCCGTCACCGCCTCCAGTTCCGGGTCTGCCGGCAGCGGCCCGGAAGCCCGCGGTGGCACCCCCGCCTCGATCGCGTCCGCCACCGTGCGCAGCTGCCCGGTCAGCTGATGCACCGAGGCGGCCGACGGCACCGCCGAGCCGCGCCCGATCGCCACGACCGTCGAGGTCACCGCGTCCATCACCTCGTCGAGCCCCACTACGGCCGGCCACCACGCGGTCGCCCGCCGGCTCACGGCGGCAGGCTCGGACATCGTGCGCTGGAATTCGGCCCGCAGGTTCGACAGCGACCGGTAGGCTCCCCGCCGCAGCCGCGACCGCCAGGTCGGCGGTGCTCCTGGCGCCCGCCCGGAGGCGCGCGCGGAACCGGTCTCGGCGATCCGCGCGGCGGGCGTCTCCACCAGCGCCTCGTCCATGTATCCGGATACGGTCCGCAGCGTCTCCGCAAACTGCCCGGGCAGGTGCGCCTGCCAGGCCGTCGGCCAGGGCGCGTACCCGACGAGCAGCACCACCACCGAGGCGAGCACCGTGTCCACGGCCCGGGCCGCGGCCAGGTGCCAGCCGCCGGGCGAGAGCAGGTCGATCAGCAGCACGACGAGCGGCGTGAGGAACGTGGCGGTAAGCCCGAAGCTGCGCGCCTTCGCGTACGGCAGCAGCGCCGCGAGCACGCCGAACGGCACGAGCAGCCACGGCCCGTACGGCACGATGGCCAGGATCACTGCGCCGAGCACCGCCCCGATGATCGTGCCGACGGCGCGCTGCATCGCCCGGACGAACACTGACCCGTAGTCGGGCTTGAGGATGATCCCGGTGGTGAGCACCACCCAGTACGACCGGTCGATCGGCAGCACTTCGGACAGGGTCGCCGCCACTCCGGTGCAGATCATCAGCCTGAGCGTGAACTCCCAGGCGATCCGCCCGCCGATCAGCTGCTCGCCGGTGCGGGCCAGCCATCCCCGCAGTCTCGTGGCCGCATGCTCGGTCCCTTCGCTGACCGCGCCGGAGACTGGAGGCGGCGGCGCCCAGTTCCCCGACATCACCCGCACCAGCGAGACCATCGCCTCGCGCAGCGCTAGCGCCCCGGGCGACGCAGACCAGGCTGGCGGGATGACCGGCAGGACGGCACCGTAGCCCTGGCGCCCGAGCAGGCCCGCGCCGAGCACCCCCGACCCGGGCCCGCGGGCGTCGAGCACGGCGTCTGCCAGCCGGTCGATCGTGTCGGTGACCAGTGGCGGGACCGGCTCCCCGGTCACCCGCATGGCCGCTCCCGCCTCCGCGAACTGATGGCTGACGTTGAGCACGGCGAGCAGGTGCGTGTCGCGCCGGGACCGCCCGCTCGCCGACGCGCGCCTGGCCAGCAATCCGTCGTACGCCACGTTCAGCGCCGTCGTCACGGCCCGGTGCGTCTGGGCCGCGGCCGGCGTCCCGATCGCCCGCAGGCTGGCCGCGATCGCGTGGTACGCGGCGGCCACTGCCTTGCGCTCGGCCGCCCGCGGCGCGATCAGGTACCCGGGCGTGATCAGCAGCAATGACCACGCGACGCCTGCGCCCCACTCCAGCACGGTGTGCCAGTACGGGCGCAGCAGGCCAAACGGCCCCAGGCCGAGCGCGCTGTAGACGAACAGCTGCAACCCGGTCACCGACCCGACCCCGCCGAGCCGGGTAAGGAGCGAGGACACCCCCGCGATCACGACGACAGCGCCGACCGCGACCCAGCCGCGCCCGTGGATCAGCGTGCCGATGAACAGGCCGGGCGCCGCGCCGAATACCGCCGCCGCCCCGATCCGCTCCACCCGCGACCAGTACGGCCCCCCGTTGTCGATCGTGATGGACAGGAGGCCGCCCATGGCGGGCAGCAGGGCCAGCTCCTTCCGGCCGGTCGCGAACCCGACCGCCATCGGCACCCAGAGCGCGAGCACCGCCCGCGCCATCGTCCCCCACGGCACCGGCGCCTTCTTCGGCCGCACCACGTCGGTCAGCCAGTCGGGGACGCTAAGCCACGCCCCCCGGACACTTCCCACAGTCCAAGGCTAGAGACCTCGATCCGGAGGAGAAAAGCATGATCATCCATAACGAACCGTGGCTTCGCCGCAACCGGCACGGAACCCGGACACGGTGGCTGGCGTCTAAATGGCATGCGGCGCAATGAAGAGAGCGTGTCCAGCCCGGCGGTGTCTCGTCGTGTGGTGCCCAGCCGGATGGCGTCCCGTGCCGTGGTCATGGTGGCGTGCACAGCCCTGGCGGCCGGCTGCGCGGCTGTCAGTAGCACCACCCCCGTGCAGTCGCCGCGGCAGGCGTCCTCGAGCCCGGCCCGCACGACGTCCAGCACACAGACGCCGCAGCCGGCGTACTCGACCCCCGCCCGCCCGCCCGCGGGACAGACACCACAGCAGTTCGCCGACGTCGACGCGACGTCCATCCTCGCGTCGTTCGCGGTACCGCCCGGCGCGGTAAGACTCCCCGGCGCTCCGTCGGTCGGTAATGGCCTGCTCAAGCAAGCCAGCTACCCGGGGACGCCGGACCTGGTGGATGACGTCGAATGGTGGCAGGCGCCGGGTGCGCCGGCGACGGTGCTCGGCTGGGAGACGGACCACCTGCCGCCGCGGTTCTCCAGTGGAGGGACAGGGTCCGGATCGAACGGCAACGCCTTCTTCTGGAGCGACAACTTCGACTTGCCCGCCATCACGGGCGTCCTCAACTCGCGCGGGCTTGAGGTCGAGGCGGTGGACGCGGGCGGCGGCAAGACAGATCTCCGGGTGGACGCCCAGGTGACCTGGATCCCCGCCCGTCCGGCGAGCGAGGTCGTCCCGTCAGCCGCCCGCGCGGTGACGCTCAGCCTGCTGCCGAACATAAACGTGCACACTAGGTTGCCAGGACCAGTCACCATCACTGACCCCGCTCAGGTCCGTGCGATCGCATCGCTCATCGACGGCCTGCCGGAGTTCCCGCCCGGCCCCTATAGCTGTCCGGCCGCCTTCGGCGACGCGCTCGTGCTGACGTTCCGCGCCCAGCCAGGCAGCCCCGCGCTCGCGGTCGCGACGGTCGCGCTGTCCGGCTGTGAGGGAATTGACTTCACCATCGGCAGCAGGGAGCAGCCCGGACTCGGCGGCCCTGACCAGGGCCAGCCGGTCGCTGCTCGGATCCTTAAGATGGCCGGACTGCGCTGGAAACTCCCTTAGGTTCCCAGGGCAACCGCCTTCCCCGAAGGGCGGACAGGAAGCATGCTGAGTGTTATGCGGGCAATCCACCCCGTGATCGCAGGCGCGGTGATCACCGTGGCTGCGGCCATTGCGCTCGCCGGCTGCGGCACCGTGCACACCTCCGCCGCGGGCGCCGCGCACGCCGCCGCGACGGGCAGCACGGCGAGCAGTGCCGCGCAGACGCCGAAACAGCGGGCCGAAGCCGACGCCGCGATGCTCTTGGCATCCTTCGTCCTGCCGCCCGGCGCCGTCCGGCTGGCGAAGCCCCCGGACGTCCCCGGCGGCTACCTGAAGACCCCGATCACCTTCCTCGGTGATGCGTACCAGGTGGACAGCACCACCTTCTGGGAGGCGCCGGGCAACCCGCACACGCTGCTGAACTGGGAGATCTCCCACATCTCGCACCGGTTCTCGCTCGGCGACGCGGACTTCGGCGTGGCCTGGGACCGCAGTTTCGAGCTGCCCCAGATCCCCGGCGTGCTGACCAGCAGGGACCTTGTCGTCGAGGTGGTCAGCGTGGGCAACGGGCGGACCGGCATCCGGGTCGACGCCCAGGTCGGCTGGCAGCCACCCCGCCCGGCGAGCGACAAGGTGCCGCTCGCGGCACATGCGGTCACGATCGCCGAGGAAACTTCGATGGAGACCGGCCCGGGCATGCCAAACCCGGTCACGATCACCGATCCGAGGCTCGTCGGCAGGCTCGCGGCGCTCGTCAACGCCCTGCCGATCTCCCCGCTCAACGGCATCGCCGTCAGCTGTCCGCCCGGCATCGGCTCCTGGCTGTCGCTGACCTTCCGCGTCAGCGCCGCCGGCCGGGTGCTCGCGACCGTGAAGACCGACCAGGCCTGCGCCGGGGCAGTCTTCAGCGGCAACCCCAATCAAGACTTGGCGCTCACCCAGACGAGCTACTTCGACCAGCAGATCCTCAGGATCGCTGGCTTGCCCTGGAAGATCGGATGAGAGCGCTGCCCGGCAGCAGAGATTCCCGGAGCCTCGCGGTAACCGGACCTGTGAGCCTCTTGGCCTCGGTCATGGCGGTCTGCGCCCTTGCGGGCTGCGCGACCGTGGGCACCTCATCGATGACGGCCGCGAGGCCTGCCGCACCCGGTGCGTCCGCGCATGCGTCCGCCAAGGCCAGCACTGCGGTCAAGCCGTCGCCGACACCGCAGCAGCGCGCGATCGCGGACGCGGGCGCCATCTTTGCTTCCTTCCCGGTGCCGCCCGGCGCGCGCAAGTTCGCCAGCCCTCCGGGTCTGGGCGGACCGCTGGTCCAGCGCATGCTGCTCGTGTCGCAGCCCCAGACCGACGTGGTGGACACGGGCGGCTGGTGGGAGGCACCGGGCGCGCCGCCGGCCGTGCTCAAGTGGGTGCAGGCTCACCAGCCGAGCCGGTTCTCGCAAGCTGACGGCGGCAAGAGCTGGGCACGCGGAGCCCCGACGATCACCTTCGACACGTTCAGCCTTCCGGCCGTCCTGGGCCTCCTCGACAACCGGGACCTCATGGTTCAGGCGGTGGCCGACGGGAAGCGGACCGCGCTCCGGGTGGACGCCCAGGTGACCTGGAATCCTCCCCGCCCGGCAAGTGAGGTGGTCCCGTCCGCTGCCCGGGTGGTGACGCTGAGCATGGTCTCCTACCTGGGCAAGTCCGGCCGCCCGCCCGCGCCGGTGACGATCAGCGATCCCGGTAAGGTCCGCCAGATCATCGCGCTCACCAACGGGCTTCCGCTCTCCCCCTTCCCTCCGGTCAGCTGCCTCGAGGGCGACGCCGGACTGCTCTGGCTGACCTTCCGCGCTACCGCGGGCGGCCCCGCGCTCGCGGTCGCCAGGGTGGAGGCGGGGGGCTGCGGGGGAGTGCTGTTCAGCATCAGAGGGAAGTTTCAGCCCGAACTCGGGTCGCTGGGACCCACTGCCGAGTTCGGCCTCCAGGTGCTGCGCGTAGCCGGCCTGCACTGGAACGTGGGCTTTGCCAACTTTGTGTAGATCGCCAGGTTTGGCCTACGCTCACCGGGCCACGGTCTGGTGCTGTAGAAAGATGCCATGAAAATTCTGCTCCGGATCGTCGTCGCGGCGGCGGCGCTCGGTGTCGCGGCGTGGGTAGTGCCCGGGATCGTGCTCTCCGGGCACAGCAACGAGTCCAAGGCCCTGACGCTGCTGATCGTCGCGGTGATCTTCGGCATCGTGAACGCGATCCTCAAGCCGATCATCAAGACCGTGGGCTGCGCGTTCTACGTGCTCACCCTCGGCCTGGTCGCGATCGTCGTCAACGCACTGCTGCTCTGGCTGACCAGCTGGATCGCCTACACCAAGCTGAACGAGCCGTTCCATGTCACCGGCTTCGTCGCCGCCCTGGAGGGCGCGCTCATCGTCGGCGTCGTCACCTGGGTGTTGCACCTGATCATCGGTGACGAACGCTGAGCGCGGCTAGGGTTGGAAGGTCGTAGACTTATCCGCCGTACACTTTTCCTGCGTCTTGTCAACAGGCGCAGTCACCATTCCATCGTCTCTGGAGTCACGCCGCCGTGAAGACCGCTGTCGAAGAGCTAAGCCCGACCCGTGTCCGGCTGAGCGTCGAGGTTTCCTTCGAGGAGCTCAAGCCGAGCCTCGACAAGGCCTACAAAGAGGTGGCGCAGCAGGCGCGCATCCCCGGGTTCCGCCCGGGCAAGGTCCCGCCGCGCATCATCGACATGCGGATCGGCCGGGGCGCGGTGCTGACCGAGGCGGTCAACGACGCGCTGCCGGGGTTCTACAGCCAGGCTGTGCAGGAGGCCGAGGTGTTCGCGCTCGGCCAGCCGGACGTTGAGATCACCCAGCTCGACGACGGCAAGGAACTGACGTTCACGGCCGAGGTCGAGGTCCGGCCCAAGTTCGAGCTGCCCGATTTCGCGACGCTCGCGGTCACCGTGGACAATGCGGAGGTCACCCCGGACGATGTCCAGGACTACCTGACCCAGCTCCGCGAGCGGTTCGCGAGCCTGAAGACCGCGCAGCGCCCGGCGGAAGACGGCGACTACACCACGATCGACCTGTCGGCGAGCGTGGACGGCGAGCTCGTCGAGGACGCGCAGGCGACGGGCCTGTCGTACCAGATCGGCAGCGGGACGATGCTCGAGGGCCTCGACGAGGCCCTCACCGGCCTGTCGGCTGGTGAGTCCACCACCTTCGCCAGCGAGCTCGCGGGCGGCGAGGCGTCCGGGCAGCAGGCCGACGTCACGGTGACCGTGCAGTCGGTCAAGGTCAAGGACCTGCCCGAGCTCGACGACGACTTCGCCCAGCTGGCAAGCGAGTTCGACACCATCGGCGAGCTCCGCGCGGACACCCGCAAGCAGCTTGAGCGGGTCAAGAAGCTGCAGCAGGCCTCGCAGGCGCGGGACAAGGCCGTGGACGCGCTCGTGGACGCCGTCGACATCCCGCTGCCGGAGAAGTTCGTCGAGCACGAGCTGGAGCACTCTCGGGAGAACATCGACAACCAGCTCGCCCAGATGCAGGTGTCCAGGGAGGACTACCTCAAGACGCTGGACAAGACCGAGGAGGAGTTCGACGCCGACCTGGTCGAGCAGTCCCAGCGCAGCGTCAAGGTGAGCTTCATCCTCGATGAGCTCGCCCGGGTCGAGAACCTCACGGTCAACCAGGCCGAGCTGTCCTACTTCGTCGCTGACCAGGCGCAGCGAATGGGCATCAGCCCTGAGTACTTCGCCCGGCAGCTGACCGAGAACGGCCAGGTAGGCGTGGCGGTCACCGAGGTGCTCCGCGGCAAGGCCGCCGCCCTCGCCGCCGAGCGGGTCGCGGTCTCCGACGAGGCCGGCAACACGATCGACGTCAAGGCGCAGGTTGAGGAGCTGAACGCCGACGTGGACGCGATGCTCGCCGCGCAGGCGGCCGCCGAAGCCGGCTCCGACATTCAGGTCGAGGACCTGTCAGTCGACGTCGCGGGCACGATCGAAGCCGATGAGGACGCCGACGAAGTCGACGAGACCGACGACGAGGCCTGAACCACCACAAACCGGGCAGGCCACAAGGGCGCTGTCCTGAATTAACGACAATGTGCGTCGTAAGGGTCGTTTTCCGGCTCTTTCGGCGCATGTTGCTTTTGGAGCGACTCGCCGCAATGAACCCGCAACGGCGTGCGCCTAAAGCGAACAGCGGCGCCCACCGGACTCGGTCGCTCCGCAGGCGCATTAATGTCGCTTCCAACGACACGAGATCGAAGTGAGCGGAGCAGGTGACCACGTGACACAGCCAGTCGATCCATTCGCAAGGACGGCTACCCCTGACGCCCCGGTGATTCCCGGAGACCTGCTGTTCCAGCGGCTGCTCCGGCACCGCATCATCTTCCTCGGCCAGCAGGTGGACGACGACATCGCGAACCGGATCTGCGCCGAGATGCTGCTGCTCTCCGCGGAGGACCCGAAGCGCGACATCACGGTCTACATCAACTCCCCGGGCGGGTCGGTATACGCCGGCCTGGCGATCTACGACGTGATGCAGTTCGTGCCTAACGACGTGGCCACCTACGCGATGGGCATGGCAGCCAGCATGGGCCAGTTCCTGCTCACCGCCGGCGCCAAGGGCAAGCGCTACGCGATGGCGAACTCCACGATCCTGATGCACCAGCCGTCCGGCGGCATCGGCGGCACCGCGACCGACATCAGGATCCAGGCCGAGCAGATGCGCTACGTGAAGAAGACGCTGTCGGAGCTCACCGCGCAGCACACCGGCCAGCCCATCGAGAAGATCCTCCAGGACGCCGACCGCGACCACTGGTACACGGCCAAGGAGGCCCAGGAGTACGGCTTCATCGACCACGTGGTCCACAGCGCCAACGAGGTCCCATCCGAGGGCCCGGTTTCCTGACAGGCGCGAGAGCCGCCAGCAGAGCTAAGGAGAAGCCGATGCACCCACAGTCCAGGTACGTGCTGCCGTCCTTCGTCGAGCGCACCTCGTACGGGGTCAAGGAGATGAACCCGTACAACAAGCTCTTCGAAGAGCGGATCATCTTCCTAGGCGTCCAGATCGACGACGCCTCCGCGAACGACGTGATGGCCCAGCTGCTCACGCTTGAGGCCATCGACCCGGACCGCGAGATCACGATGTACATCAACTCGCCCGGCGGGTCGATGACGTCGATGATGGCGATCTATGACACCATGCAGTTCATCCAGCCGGAGATCACCACCTGCTGCATCGGCCAGGCGGCCAGCGCGGCGGCGGTCCTGCTGGCGGCGGGCACAAAGGGAAAGCGGATCGCACTGCCGAACTCGCGTATCCTGATCCACCAGCCGGCCACCGAAGGCGGCTACGGCCAGGCGTCGGACATGGAGATCCAGGCCGACGAGATCGACCGGATGCGCAAGGCCATGGAGTCGATCCTGGCCCGGCACACCGGCAAGAGCGAAGAAGAGATCGGGCGCGACATCGAGCGGGACAAGTTCCTCAGCGCGAACGCGGCCAAGGAGTACGGGCTAATCGATGAGGTCCTCACGGCGCTGAAGCGGGGCAAGGAACTGGCCGCCGCGATCGTCTCGTAGGTAACCTCTTCCCTCGCGGGCCGCTGAGGGGGTTTGATTGGTCCATCGGACTCCATTAGGCGGTACCGTCAGATAGCAAGTGGTTGACGGCGTGGCGGGAGATGGGCCGTGCGCGGCCCATCTCAAAGCCGATGTAAAGGAGAAACTGGGTGGCACGCATCGGAGACGGTGGGGACCTGCTGAAGTGCTCGTTCTGCGGAAAGAGCCAGAAGCAGGTGAAGAAGCTCATCGCCGGCCCAGGTGTGTACATCTGCGACGAGTGCATCGATCTCTGCAACGAGATCATCGAGGAAGAGCTCTCCGAGCCGTCCGAGCCCACGTGGGACAAGCTGCCCAAGCCGCGCGAGATCTACGAGTTCCTCGACGCGTACGTGATCGGACAGGACAAGGCAAAGAAGGCTCTCTCCGTCGCGGTCTACAACCACTACAAGCGGGTACAGTCCGGCGGCGACCGTCCGGGTGGTGAGGGTGTCGAGCTGGCTAAGTCCAACATCCTGCTGCTCGGCCCGACCGGTTCGGGCAAGACCCTGCTCGCCCAGACCCTTGCCAGGCTGCTCAACGTCCCGTTCGCGATCGCGGACGCCACGGCGCTCACCGAGGCGGGCTACGTTGGTGAGGACGTCGAGAACATCCTGCTCAAGCTGATCCAGGCGGCCGACTACGACGTCAAGAAGGCCGAGACCGGGATCATCTACATCGACGAGATCGACAAGATCGCCCGCAAGTCCGAGAACCCGTCCATCACCCGGGACGTCTCCGGCGAGGGCGTCCAGCAGGCGCTGCTGAAGATCCTGGAAGGCACCACGGCGAGTGTCCCGCCGCAGGGCGGCCGCAAGCACCCGCACCAGGAGTTCATCCAGATCGACACCACGAACGTGCTGTTCATCTGCGGTGGTGCGTTCGCTGGCCTGGAGAAGATCATCGAGCAGCGCGCGGGCAACAACGGCATCGGCTTCAACGGCGTGCTGCGCGTCCGCCGCAATCACGTCACCGAGGACACCTTCGCCGAGGTCATGCCCGAGGATCTGCTGAAGTTCGGGATGATCCCCGAGTTCGTCGGCCGGCTGCCGGTCATCACCAGCGTGCACAACCTGGACCGCGAGGCGCTCATTCAGATCCTCACCGAGCCGCGGAACGCCTTCGTCAAGCAGTACAAGCGGCTCTTCGAGCTGGACGGCGTGGACCTGGAGTTCACCCCGGACGCCATCGAGGCGGTCGCCGACCAGGCGCTGCTGCGCGGCACCGGCGCCCGTGGCCTGCGCGCCATCATGGAGGAAGTGCTGCTGTCGGTGATGTTCGAGGTGCCGTCCCGCAAGGATGTCGAGCGCGTCGTGATCACCCGTGAGGCGGTCCTGGAGAACGTCAACCCGACGCTGGTGCCGCGCGACGTCTCGCGCCGCATCCCCCGCGACAAGTCCGCGTAACGGATCAGAACCGCCATCCGAGCGGGTCGCGGGCTTCGACCCTCGGGAGATGGTCGTCACAGTGCGATAACGGTCCTTTTTGCCTGTATCGATCATGCCGTGTGCCGCGCATCGGTACAGTCGGGTCTTACGACGCGAGGGATCAGGACCGGGATACGCGCGGATGAGCGAATGGGACACTTCCTCCGGGCCACGTCGGGAGCGACCCGATGGCCCGGACGATCGCACGCAGGCTGACAGGCGCCGCCGCGGCAGGCCGCAACCGCCAGCCGCGGGTGCGCCCTACGGCCAGGACGCTGGCAGCGGTCAGAGCCGGACGTATGGCCCGGGTGCCGGTTACGGGCAGAACCGTGCCTATGGCGCGGGTGCGGGTTACGGGCAGAACCAGGCTTACGGCGGCGATGCCGGCTACGGGCAGAACCCGGCTTACGGCGGCGATGCCGGTTACGGGCAGAACCCGGCTTACGGCGGCGATGCCGGCTACGGGCAGAACCCGGCTTACGGCGGCGACGCCGGCTACGGGCAGAACCCGGCTTACGGCCCGGATAGCGGTTACGGCGGCAGCCCCGCGCCGCGCCAGGATGGCGCTCTCGAATGGGGCCAGTCCGCGCCCAGCGAGCCGTGGGAGACCAGCCGCGGGGAAGAGCCGGATCCTGGCCGGGTCGGCTTCGACGTGCCGGATTACGGTGCGCGTACTGCGGGTCGCCCGGGTTACGGCGCCCGGGATTACGATTCGCGACGCACCAGCCAGGGCATGCCTGCCGCTCCCGGGCGCAGGGGCAGGACGGACGGCTGGGACCAAGGCGGCGACGACTTCTTCCAGGGCCCGCGCAGACGCGGCCCGGACTCGAACCCGCAGCGGCGGTCCCCGGACTCGGGCTCGCTTCGGCGTTCTCCGGACTCGGGATCGCTTCGGCGTTCTCCGGACTCGGGATCGCTTCGGCGTTCGCCGGACTCGGGATCGCTTCGCCGTTCTCCGGACTCGGGGTCGCTGCGCCGTTCCGCGGACTCCGGCTCGCTTCGGCGTTCGCTGGACTCGGGTCCGCTTCGGCGCGGCCCGGACTCGCGCCCGCTACGGCGTGTCCCGGCGATCGACGGCTTTGGCGGCCGGCGCCGCATCATCGCGGTCAGCGCGGTCGGAGTCGTGGTCGTGGTCGTGGCCGCGATCTTCCTGACCCACAAATCGAGCCCGTCGACCACCACGGGCGCGAGCACCCGGCCGACCGTCACCTCGTCGCCGCCGCAGCGCGCCGGGTCCCAGGCGACCCAGCCGGCGGCGGCACCGGTGTTCACGCTGTCCACGCCTGCGACCGCGGGCGGCTACCCGAAGGGCAGCGATCCGCAATTCCTCGCCGCAGCCACCACCCTCGCGCAAGGCGTCGTGTCAGCCATCAAGCAGGGTGGCGACGGCACCGTGCACGGTGCTCCGGTCTCCGCGTCATATCAGCTGGGGGACGCGCAGACCATGGAGTTCGTGGGCTATCAAGGCACCTTTGAACCCACGAAGATCGCGGCAGGGCTGAAACTGGTTGGCAGCGACCCGAACACCTACCCAGCCGGCCCGCACGGCGGCGTGCTCGGCTGCGCCAACACCACCGCCACCCCGAGCGGCGCGGTCTGCATCTGGTCCACGACATCCACGCTGGGCGTCGTTGAGTTCTTCGACGCGCAAGGGCCGGAGACGCTGGTCACCGGTCAGCCCAAGGGTGCCTCGGACACGGTGAAGTTGCGTTCCGGTGTGGAGACGTTGAAGTCCGTGAGGTCCTGATAGCTCGCCCCCGGAAACGCCCATGTCGAGATGCAGGCCCCATTTTGCCCGTATTGACTATGCCGTCCGCTGTGCGTCGGTACCCTCGGGTGGTTACTTCTCTAGGGGGGAACTGGAGCGCAGATGAGCGGCTGGGACACGTCCTCAACGCCAAGTTGGGACCGGCCAGACGGTCCGGAAGACAGCACGCAGGCATTTTCCGCCCCTGACCCTGACCCCGGCACCGGCGCCAGTGACACGTGGTCGGCGCCGCCGCCCGAGTTCTTCCCGGACTACGGTCAGCAGCAGGAACCGCCGCGCCCAGGTTTCGGTCAGCAGTCGGACCTGCCCCGCCGGGGCAGGCACCACGCGTCCGTTCCGGACGCTGCCTACGGTCAGGACCCGAGCTCCGGCCAAGAGGCTCCCTACCCGCAGGACGCCGCCTCCGGCACCGATGCCTCCTCTGGCGCGGATGCTGGCTACGGCCAGGACGCGACGCCGCGTCAGGACAGCGCCGCGACCAGCTGGGACCGTCTTGGCGGCCGGGCATCCGGTGGCAGGCCGCCGTGGGAAGACGGCCCCGGGCAGGACCTTGGCCAGGTTCCCGCCCGTCCCCGGTTCGTGGGCCCTGAGCCCAGCCGCGGAGATTCGGGCCGCTCCGGCTTCGACGCCCCGGAAGTCGGAACCCGGGGCGACGGCCGCCCCGGCCGCACCCCCGACCGTACCGAGGTGAGCCGCGATCCAGGCCGCCGCGATCCCGCCACGGGACGCCCGGGCTGGGGACAGCAGCCCCCATCGGGCGAAGGCCATCCTGACCGCGAGGCAGCCGCGCGGCGGGACCCGGCGCTCCAGGACTTCTTCGCTCCGCAGCAGCCGCGGCATGCCGCGCCGCCGTCGGGCAACGGCCGTCGCGTGCCCGGTGCCACGCTGGCCGGTTCCGGCCTTCCAGGCTCTGGTCAGCCGCGCGGGCAGGGCCTCCCGCCCGCCAACGGCGGCGGGCCGCGAACCGACGGCTTCGGCCGCGGGCCGCGAACCGACGGTTTCCGCGGCGGGCCGCGAACCGACGGTTTCGGCGGCGGGCCTCGAACCGACGGTTTCCGCGGCGGGCCTCGAACCGACGGTTTCGGCGGCGGGCCGCGAACCGATGGTTTCGGCGGCGGGCCGCGAACCGATGGTTCCGGCCGAGGGCAGGACGCCCCCGCGGTTCCGCCGCGGCGGGCCGGCACGCGTCCGCCGCGCACCCCGGAGCACGCCCCGGACCGCGCCCCGGTCCTCGGCGGCCGGGGCCGTCTCATCGCGATCGCCGTGGTCGTCGTGGTGGCAATCATCGTCGGCGTGGTCCTGCTGACCCACAAGTCCAGTCCGTCGACTACCGGCGCGACTAGCACGCCGACCGTCACCCACTCGGCCAAGCCGAAGCCGTCCGCCACCAAGCCGGCCGCGCCCCCCGCCGCGACCGGCCCGCTCTACACCCTGTCCACGCCCGCCACGGCGGGCCCCTATCCGATGGGGCAGGACCCGCAGTTCCTGGCCGCCGCGAAGACCACCTCAGGAACCATCGTGCTGGCAGTGTCGTCCGGCGGCGGCGGAACGGTGCAGGGCGGCCCGGTGTCCGCCTCCTACCAGCTGCCGACTGGCGGGCAGGTCATGGAGTTCGTCGGCTACCAGGGCACTTTCAACCCCGCGAAGGTCGCGACCATCCTGAAATCGCTGGGCAAGGACCCGAACTCCTACTCTGCTGGCCCGCACGGCGGCGTCCTCGGATGTGCCAACACCCCGACCTCGCCGAGCGGTGCGGTCTGCGTCTGGTCGACTACGTCCACACTCGGCGTGGTCGAGTTCTTCAACGCCGCCGGTCCGGAGACGCTGACGACCGCCCAGGCCAAGGGGGCCGCGGACGTGGTGCAGCTCCGCTCTGGCGTGGAGAAGGCCAAGTCCTGACCGGCTGCGGGCGGGTAATCCGGTACCAGTAACTCGGTACACAGTGTGTCGCCGCAATTCGTAGACTCATCTGATGTGACCGATCGCGAGCCTGACGGCCTTCCCTCGCAGTACGCGCCCGCCGAGGTGGAGGTCCGCCGATACGAGTTCTGGGAGAAGGCCGGCTACTTCACGCCGGAGATCCAGGACGACCCCGACGCGCCGAACTACACCATCGTGCTGCCGCCGCCGAACGTAACGGGCGTACTGCACATCGGTCACGCGCTCAACCACACGCTGAGTGACATCCTCGTCCGCCGCCGCCGGATGCAGGGCTACCGGACGCTCTGGCTTCCGGGCATGGACCACGCGGGCATCGCGACCCAGAACGTGGTGGAGCGCGAGCTGGCCAAGGAAGGCCTGTCCAGGCACGACCTGGGCCGCGAGGCGTTCGCTGAGCGGGTCTGGCAGTGGAAGGGCGAGTACGGCGGCCGGATCCTGTCCCAGATGCGCCGCCTGGGCGACTCCGTGGACTGGTCCCGCGAGCGGTTCACCATGGACGAAGGCCTGTCGCGGGCCGTGCAGACCATCTTCAAGCGGCTGTTCGACGACGGGCTCATCTACCGAGCCGAGCGGATCATCAACTGGTGCCCGCGCTGCCTCACCGCCCTGTCGGATATCGAGGTCGACCACCCCGACGACGACGGCGAGCTCATCTCCATCCGCTACGGTGACGGCGACGACGCGATCGTGGTCGCGACCACGCGAGCTGAGACCATGCTGGGCGACACCGCCGTCGCTGTCCATCCGGACGACGACAGGTACCGGCACCTGGTCGGGAAAACCGTGGAGCTGCCGCTGACCGGCCGCCGGATCCCGATCGTCGCCGACGCGCACGTGGACCCGGGCTTCGGCACCGGCGCCGTCAAGGTGACGCCGGCTCATGACCCGAACGACTTCGAGATCGGGCGCCGCCATGACTTGCCGGTACTCGCCGTGATGGACGAGCGCGGCGTGATCACCGCGCCCGGTCCGTTCGAGGGTCTGGACCGATTCGAAGCCCGCCCCGCGGTCGTGGCCGCGCTGCGCGAGGAAGGCCGGATCGTCCGGGAGATCCGGCCCTACGTGCACGCGGTCGGGCACTGCTCCCGGTGCTCCACCACGGTCGAGCCGCGGCTTTCCCTCCAGTGGTTCGTCAGCGTCGGCCCGCTCGCCAAGGCGGCGGGGGATGCGGTTCGCGACGGACGGGTTGAAGTCTCCCCGCCGGAGATGAACGCCAGGTACTTCGCCTGGGTGGATGACATGCACGACTGGTGCATCTCCCGGCAGCTGTGGTGGGGTCACCGGATCCCGGTCTGGTACTCGCCGGACGGCGAGCTGCGCTGCGTCGGCCCGGACGAGGAGCCGCCGGCCGGCTGGACTCAGGATCAGGACGTGCTCGACACCTGGTTCTCCTCCGCGCTCTGGCCCTTCTCCACGCTGGGCTGGCCGCAGGACACGGCCGACTTGCGCGACTTCTACCCGACCAGCGTGCTCATCACTGCCTACGACATCCTGTTCTTCTGGGTCGCCCGGATGATGATGTTCGGCCTGTACGCCATGCGGGGCGAGGCGCCGCAAGACGCGGTGCCGTTCAAGACCATCGCGCTGCACGGCCTGGTCCGCGACCAGTTCGGCAAGAAGATGTCCAAGTCCAAGGGGAACACGGTCGACCCGCTCGACTGGATGGACCGGTTCGGCACCGACGCGACGCGGTTCACCCTGGCCCGCGGCGCGACCCCGGGCAGCGACGAGGCCATCAGCGAGGACTGGGCGGCAGGCTCGCGGAACTTCTGCAACAAGCTCTGGAACGCCACCAGGTTCGCCCTCCTCAACGGCGTGACCGCGGACGCGACCACGGGAACCACGGGACCGTTCGGAATCAACGATCCTTCCGCCGAGCCGCCGGGCACGGATGCGCTGAGCACGGCTGACCGCTGGATCCTCTCCCGCCTGTCCGGCGTGATCGCCGAGGTCGATGACCTGATCGAAGAGTACGAGTTCGGCAAGGCATGCGAGGCGTTGTACCACTTCGCCTGGGACGAGCTCTGCGACTGGTACCTGGAACTCGCCAAGGTGCCGTTGACCGGTACGGATGACGCCGCTGCCGAGCGGACCCGGCGAGTGCTCGGATTCGTGCTCGACCAGACGCTGCGGCTGCTGCACCCGGTGATGCCCTTCGTCACCGACGAGCTGTGGTCCGCGCTGACCGGCCGGGACTCAGTCATGCTGGCGGCGTGGCCGCGGTACGCGTTCACCGACCCCGCGGCCGAGGCCGAGATCGAGTCGCTGATGAGGCTGGTGACCGAGATCCGCCGGTTCCGTTCGGACCAGGGACTACGACCGGGGCAGCGGGTACCGGCCCGGCTGGCCGGCATCGAGTCGACGCGGCTGACCGCGCACACCGACGCCATCCGGTCGCTGCTGCGGCTGACCGTGCCAGACGACGGTTTCGCCGCGAGCGCGTCGCTGCTGGCCGAGGGCGTCACCGTGGAACTCGACCTGGCCGGGACCGTGGATGTCGAGGCCGAGCGCAAGCGCCTGGCCAAGGACCTCGCGGCCGCCCGCAAGGATGCCCAGGCGATGTCGGCCAAGCTGGCCAACGAGGACTTCACCGCCAAGGCCCCCGCAGCGGTGATCGAGAAGACCCGCCAGCGCCTGGCCGACGCCCAGGCCGATACCGCCCGCCTGGAATCCCGGCTGGCAGCCCTGGCCTAGCGCGGAAGTAGGCTTAGGCACCGTGGATACAGCGGAGCGACTGCGCGAGGTGGAGCTCGAGATCGCCTCCCGGCGGCCGGAGCACAAGATCGATCCGACGCTTGACCGGATCGCCGCGCTCGCCGGCCTGCTCGGTGACCCGCAGCGCGCGTTCCAGGTCATCCACGTAACCGGCACCAACGGCAAGACGTCAACGACGCGGATGATCGAGTCGTTGCTGCGCGAGCGGGGTTTGCGGACCGGGCGGTTCACCTCGCCGCACCTGGTGTCCATGCGCGAGCGCATCTGCGTGGACGGGGTGCCGGTGTCCGCCGAGCGCTTCCTTGAGCTTTACCAGGAGATCACGCCGTACGTGCGGCTGGTCGATGAGCAGCAGCCAGCCAAGCTGTCGTTCTTCGAGGTGCTCACCGGGATGATGTTCGCCGCGTTCGCGGACGCGCCGGTGGACGTCGCCGTGATCGAGGTCGGCCTCGGCGGCAAGTGGGACGCCACCAACGTGGCCGACGGCGCCGTCGCGGTGATCACCCCGATCGCGATGGACCACATGCAGTGGCTCGGCGACACGATCGAGCAGATTGCCGCGGAGAAGGCGGGCATCATCAAGCCCGGCGCGACCGCCATCATCGCTCAGCAGCAGGTGGCGGCCGCCGAGGTGCTCTTGGCGCACGCCGCCACCGTCGACGCCACCGTCGCCCGCGAGGGGATCGAGTTCGGTGTCATCGCCCGCGAACTCGCCGTCGGCGGCCAGCAACTGGTCCTGCAGGGCCTGAGGGGCACCTACGCGGACATTTACCTGCCGCTGTTCGGTGCCTACCAGGCGGGCAACGCGGCCTGCGCGCTGGCCGCCGTCGAGGCGTTCGCCGGGGTCGCCGAGACCGTGCCCAACGATGATGGCGCGATCACCCTCGGCCCCGGGCTGTCCAGCGCCGGGCTGGATCCGGACCTTGTCCGGGACGGGTTCGCCAAGGCCAGCTCGCCGGGTCGGCTGGACATCTTGCGGCGGTCCCCGACGGTGATCGCGGACGCCGGGCACAACCCGGCAGGCGTGGCGGCGACCATGCAGGCGCTGACCGAGTCCTTCAACTTCGACCGGATCATCGGCGTCGTCGCGGTGGCGGCCGACAAGGACGTCGAGGGCGTGCTCGCCGAGCTCGAGCCGGTCCTCTCCGAGATCGTCGTCACCACGAACTCATCGCCGCGGGCGATGCCCGTCGACGAGCTCGCGGCGCTCGCCGTCGAGGTCTTCGGCGAGGACCGGGTGCTCGTCGAACCGCGGCTCGATGACGCGATCGAGGCGGCGGTGAACCTCGCCGATGAGGCGGACGCGGCCGACGCGGCGACCGGGTCAGGGGGCGGCCTTGGCCTCCCAGGCGGCACCGCGGTGCTGGTCACCGGCATGATCGTCACGGCGGGCGACGCGCAGCTGCTGCTCGCGCCGGACGCGGCGGTGCGCTTTGCCAGCGAGGGGGAGCAGCCGCCGGCACCGTCCACCCCGTCCCGTCACTTCTTTACCCGGGGAGACCTCTCATGAGGCGCTTGTGCGGCACCGTCCTCGCCATGGAGGCGGTCGTGGTGCTGCTTTCGATCGTGCCGGCCAAGATGCTCGGGCACGTGAGCGGCGGGACGGCGGCCGCGGTCGGCGGCGGGATCGCGATCGTGGCGCTGCTGCTCTCCGGCTTCGTCGGCCGCAAGCGCTGGGCGCTGTACGCGGGCTCGCTGCTGCAGGTGCTCGTGATCGCGTCCGGGGTCCTGGTGCCGCCGGCGATGTACATCCTCGGCGGGGTCTTCACAGCGCTCTGGATCGCCGGCATCTGGCTGGCCCGCAAATGGGAGGGCAGCACGACCGCTGCCGACCGTACCGCCTGACCCGCACAAGCCCGCCGGTAAGCTCGTGCGTGATCCCATAAAACAAACAGTAAATCAATCGCGAGGAGTATAAGTGTCACAGCGCACCCTCATCCTGGTCAAGCCGGACGGCGTACAGCGCAACGTGATCGGTGACGTGATTTCCCGAATTGAGCGCAAGGGCCTGAAGGTAGTGGCGTTGGAACTGCGCACGATCGACACCGAAACCGCGCACGCGCACTACGCCGAGCACGCGGAGAAACCATTCTTCGGCGAACTGGTCGATTTCATCACGTCGGGCCCGCTGGTGGCGCTCGTCGCCGAGGGCGACCGGGCCATCGAGGCGTTCCGCGCACTGGCTGGCGCGACCGACCCGGTGAAGGCGCTGCCTGGCACGATCCGTGGCGACTACGCCCTTGCGGTCGCGCAGAACATCGTGCACGGGAGCGACTCGCCGGAGTCGGCCGAGCGCGAGATCAAGATCTTCTTCCCGGAACTCGTTTAATCGCCGCCCGGGACAGATAGATATCTATGGTACGAGGCCGGCCGGCCATCATCCCGGTGCTGAGCTAACGCTGATCCAGTGTGGATCTAGCGTTGAGTTCGGCACAGCCCAAATCGGGGCGAACCGGCCAGTCTCGTGAGAAATCTCGCAGAATTAACGGATTATTGTCCCGAGTTTGCGCCGTGGGACATTTTCCGCTTATCCGATAAGCTCGAAACCGGCTCAGATCGCCTGAAGCGGAAGGGTTGCCGCACCCGATGAGCAAAGTCCTGACTTTCCTCGGCCGTGACATGGCGGTCGACCTTGGTACGGCCAACACCCTGGTCTACGTGCGCGGCCGGGGGATCGTTCTCAATGAACCGAGCGTGGTGGCGCTCAACACCAACAACGGCCAGGTGGTGGCGGTCGGTGTCGAGGCGAAACGGATGATCGGCCGCACGCCCGGCAACATCATCGCGGTCCGCCCGCTCAAGGACGGCGTGATCGCGGACTTCGACGTCACCGAGCGGATGCTCCGGTACTTCATCCAGAAGGTGCACCGACGCTCCCGCATGGCCAAGCCCAGGATCGTCGTCGCCGTACCGAGCGGCATCACCGGGGTCGAGCAGAGCGCGGTGAAAGAGGCAGGCCACCAGGCGGGCGCCCGCAAGGTCTACATCATCGAGGAGCCGATGGCCGCCGCCATCGGGGCGGGCCTGCCGGTGAACGAGCCGACGGGGAACATGGTCGTGGACATCGGCGGCGGCACCACCGAGGTCGCGGTGATCTCCCTTGGCGGCATCGTCACCTCCCAGTCCCTGCGGGTGGGCGGCGACGAGCTGGACCAGGCGATCGTCACCTTCGGCAAGAAGGAGCACAGCCTGATGCTCGGCGAGCGCACCGCCGAGGAGATCAAGCTGGCGCTTGGCTCCGCTTTTCCCGCCGAGGACGAGCCGCACGCCGAGATCCGCGGCCGGGACCTGGTCAGCGGCCTGCCGAAGACCGCCGTCATCTCGGCCGCGGAAGTGCGCAAGGCCATCGACGAGCCGCTCAACCTGATCATCGACGCGGTTAAGACCACCCTTGACAAGTGCCCGCCGGAACTGGCCGGGGATGTGATGGACCGCGGCATCGCGCTCACCGGGGGCGGCGCCCTGCTACGCGGCCTGGACCTCCGCATCCGCGAGGAAACCGGGATGCCGGTGCACATCGCCGACAGCCCGCTCGACTCGGTGGTGCTCGGCACGGGCAAGTGCGTCGAGGACTTCGATACCCTGCGTCAGGTGCTCCTCCCCGAGAGACGTTAATCTGGGCAACGCAGGCGCGGGGGACGGGAGTTGCGCAAGTGCTTGAGTCGAGACGAACACGACTTGTGCTGATCTTCTTGCTGATCGTGGCCGTCGGGCTCATCACTGTCGACTTCCGTGACGGCGGCAGTTCGGGTGCGCACTCACTGGGCGGCCGGCTCTTCGGTCCGGTCGAACGCGCCGCGGGCCACGTCACGGGCTGGTTCCGGGGCGGCGGCAGTAGCGGGGAGATTTCGGCGCTGCAGCAGCAAAACGATCAGCTCCGCTCCGAGCTTGCCCAGGCTCAGACGGCGAATACCGACGCCGCGGAGCTCTCCAGCCTGCTGCATCTCAGCACCAAGAACCACTACAAGGTCGTCCCGGCGACCGTGATCGCCGCGGGCGGCGCCTACTCCGACACGGTGACGATCAGCGCCGGCCGGGCGAGCGGCATCGCGGTGAACGAGACCGTGCTCAACGGAGACGGCCTCGTCGGGACCGTCGTGTCCGCCACCTCAAGCACCGCCACCGTGCAGCTCGCCACCGATGCCAACTCCACCGTCGGGGTCCGGATGATGGGTACCGGTCAGATCGGAGCGGTCAGCGGCACCGCCACCTCGTTCTCCGGCAGCGCGCCGCTGCACCTGGAGCTGTTCGACTCGAACGCCACGCTCACCTCCGGGGAAGAGGTCATTACCTTCGGCTCGGTCGGCGGCCGCCCGTACGTGCCGGGCGTCCCCATCGGCACGATCACGAAGGTGACGACCGAGCCAGGCTCGCTCACGCCGACCGCTCTCGTGCGGCCGTTCGCCGACTTCACCGGTCTCGGTGTAGTGGCCGTCGTGGTCTCGAAGTGACACGGGAACCGTCGCTGGCCGGGCGCGCATTCGTCGCCGTCCTGCTCCCGGTTGCCCTGTTCGCCGCCGTGGTCGCCCAGCTGACGATCGTGAACCGGCTGCCGCTGCCTGGCGGTGACGCTCCCGACCTGGTCCTGCTGCTGGTGGCGGCGGTCGCGGCCGTCAGCACCCCGCTGATCGGGGCCGTGACGGGTTTCTTCGGCGGCCTCGGGCTTGACGTCGCACCGCCGAGCACCCACTACGCGGGGGAGTACGCGCTGGTCTTCTGCGTGGTCGGCTACGCGGTCGCCCGGGTGCGGACCGAGCTGCATACGGCGTCCAGAACGGGTGAGCGCGACCCCGTCACGACGTGGACGGTGATGGTGGCCGGCGTTGCCGCCGGCGAGGTGGGCAAGGCCGCGCTCGGCCGGATGCTGTCCGACCAGGACGTGACCAACGCCGCGATCAGGCACGTGCTGCCGGGCGCGCTCCTTTACGACCTGCTGCTCAGCCCGCTGGTGCTGTGGCTGGTGTCACTGGTCGCCAGGCTCGCGCAGCCGCGGCCGGAGCGGGCCCCGCACGGGCACGTGCCGGGCTTCGGGCATGCGGTCCCGGCCTTCCGGCTCGCGGCGGCCGGAGCCCCCCCTGGCCTGCGGGCGGCCGGTGCCGGCCCGAGTTACCTGACCCCGGCCCTGGCGCGGACCGCCGAGCCGCGGCTGCGGTTCGCGGGCAGCGGCTGGGTCATGCAGGCAGCGCCGCCAGCCCACCGGGAGCTCCGGCTGCGGCTGGCGGGCGCCGGCCGTGTCAATCACGGGCCGCCGCCGCGCCGCGAGCCGCGGCTGCGGTTCGACGGCAGCTCGGCCATCAGCCGGGCCCCGGCCCGGGCCCGCCGTGAGCCCCGGCTGCGGCTGGCCGGCAGCGGCGGGATCCGCAACAGCCAGCCCAGGCCGCGCCGGGAGCCGCGGCTGCGGTTCGATGGCAGCAGTGCGCTCGGCAAGAGCCGGTCGCTGGCGCGCCGTGAGCCCCGGCTGCGGCTGTCGGCTGGCCGCGCCCGGTCCATCTTCAGAGTTAACGGTGGCGTCACCCCCGGCGGCCAGCCGCCGTTGGCGGGCGGCCGGGCGGCGAAGCTCAACTTCGCCACCCACAGCCCCAGGCTGGCGCCGGCCCGGCGAGTCCGCACGCCGGGCCGGAACTGGCTGCGCGGCGCCAGCCCCGGCTATGCCGGGCAGCGGACGAGACGCGCGGCGACGCCGCGGTTCTCCGCCGGGCGGTCCGCGCCGGAGTGGGCGGCCGGCAACGTGCTCCGCACACCCCGGGCCGTCAAGCGGACGCCCCGCCGCGGCTGGCTCCGGCCCGACCGGGGGCAGCGGCCGAACTGGTACACCGGCGCCCGGTCGACGTCGTGGCTGCGGCGCAGCCGTAATCCGTGGCGCAGGCGCCGGCAGCGCCTGCTCGAACTCGTGGGGGGCCGCCGATGATCCCGCGCTCGCGTCGCAGGCTGTTTGGCTTGTACGCCATCGTCTTGGCGATGCTCGTCGCCCTCGGCGGCCGGCTCTGGTACCTCCAGGTGCTCGATACGGGGCAGTACAAGGCGCTCGCCGCGGTGAACCAGACCAGGTCGATCGTGGTGCCCGCGGTGCGCGGCATCATCACCGACGCCACCGGTCAGCCGCTGATCCGCAACCAGGCCTCGATGACGGTCTCGGTGAACGTAACTCAGCTGTCGCAGACCACCACCGACAACGGCGCGGCCGTGCTGGCACGGCTCGCGCCGTTGCTGCACATGTCCGACAAGACGCTGACGGAGAAGGTCCGGCTCTGCACCCGGGGCGTCTCGCAGCCCTGCTGGACCGGCTCGCCCTACCAGCCGATCCCGGTGGCGGAGAACGTCAGCGACAAGATCGCACTGCAGATCATGGAGAACCCGACGGAGTTCCCCGGCATCAGCGCCAAGGTCCAGCCGGTGGTGCAGTACCCGATGCCGGATGGCGCGAACCCGGCGCAGGTCATCGGCTACCTGCAGCCCATCACCCAGGCGGAGATGGCCAAGGACCACCTCCCGGAGACCGGCTTCGCCAGCGACGACCTGGTCGGCCAGGCCGGCCTTGAGGCACAGTACAACGCCGAGCTGACCGGCAAGCCCGGCACCCAGATCGTCTCGGTGAACGCGGCCGGCGACGTGCTCGGCACCGTCGGCGGCACCCCGCCGCAGACCGGGGACACGCTGATCACCTCGCTGGACTCCAAGGTGCAGGCGGTGGCACAGCAGGCGCTGAGCAACGCGATCGGCAATGCCCGCGCGGCGGGTAACGCGGTGAACCAGGGCGCCGTGGTGGTGGAGACTACGACCGGCCGGATCGTGGCGATGGCGAGCTATCCCGACTACAACCCGTCGGTCTGGACCAACGGCATCACGCAGAAGGAGTTCAACGCCCTGTTCGGCGCTTCCGACGGTGCTCCGGTGGTGAACTGGGCCACCCAGGGACAGTACGCGCCGGGTTCGACGTTCAAGGTTGTCTCGACCGCCGCTGCGGTGGCCGACGGCTTCTCGCTCAACGGCCTGTACAACTGCCCCGCGTCGGTGACCATCGCCGGCCACAGGTTCATCAACGACGGCAACCCGAACGCAGGCCTGATGTCGATCAGGGAGGCGCTGATCCAGTCGTGCGACACCGTGTACTACGACATCGGCTATCAGATGTACCAGTCCGACGATCCGCAGGCCGATCTCCAGCTGAACCCGAAGGCTCCGATCCAGAAGATGCAGAAGATGGAGCTGGAGTGGGGGTTCGGCAACTACACGGGCCTGGACCTGCCGGAAGGGTCGACCGGGACCATCCCGACTCGCCAGTGGCTGTACTACATGTGGGAGGACAACGCGCACAAGGGCCAGGACTGGTGCAAGTACGGCAAGGCGAACGGCTCCTACGTGCAGCAGATCGAGTACGACGACTGCCAGAGCGGGTGGATCTGGCAGCCCGGCGACGCGGCGATCGCGGCGATTGGCCAGGGCTACGTGACGGTGACCCCGCTGCAACTGGCCAACGCGTACACCGCACTCGCCAACGGCGGCACGCTGTACTCGCCGCGGATCGGCGAGGCGCTGGTGGCGCCCTCGGGCAAGGTGGTGCAGAAGATCAACCCGCCGGTGATCAGGCACCTCCCAGTCTCCTCGAGCACGCTGGAGTACATCAGGTCAGCGCTGGCCGGCGTGGTAACCCAGGGCACCGCGGCCGGCGCGTTCGGCGGGTTCCCGCTCAAGCAGGTCTGCGTGGCCGGCAAGACCGGAACCGCGCAGATCGAGGGTGCGGTGGCGACCTCGGTGTTCGCCTCGTTCGCCCCGTGCAACAACCCCAAGCTCGTGGTCGTCGTCATGCTGCCGCACTCCGGTTACGGCGCCGACGCCGCCGCCCCGGCGGTGCGCCAGATCTGGGCCGGCATCTACGGCCTCGAGGGGAACAAGGCGGCGATGCCCGGCGGCAACCTGCCGCCGCTCCCGACCCTGTCGGTGAAGAAATGACCGTCGGCCTCCCGTCCCGTGGCTGGGCCGGCCCGCGGACTGGCACCTTCGCCCCGCGCCGCCAGTCCGCGCTCGCCCGCGCGTTCGCCAAGGGCGGCCTCTGCCGGTCCTGGGACTGGCCGCTCATCGCCGTCGCGGTCGGGCTGTCCGGGCTCGGCACGGTCCTGGTCTGGGCGGCGACCGAGCCGTCGCTGCGCGCGCAGGGGATCAACCCGCACTATTACCTGGAGAAGGCCGCGCTGTGGGCGTTCCTCGGGTTGATCCTCATGTTCATCACCGCCAGTCTCGACTACCGGCTGATCAGGCGGTGGACGCCGTGGCTGTACGGCCTGTCGGTGCTGATGCTGCTCGCCGTGCTCGCGCACGGCCAGACGGTGAACGGCGCCAAGGCGTGGATCGCGCTGCCCGGCGGGTTCCAGGTCGAGCCGTCGGAGTTCGCCAAGCTCGGGCTCGTGCTGTCCGCTGCCTGGCTGCTGTCCCGTCGCCAGCGGCCCGACGGCCGCCCGCACCTGCAGGACGTCGGGTGGGCCGCGATCGCCGCCGCCCCGCTGATCCTGCTCGTCGAACGGGAGCCGGCCCTCGGCGTCATGTTCGTGCTCGTGTTCACGCTGGCGGTCATGGTGGTGGTCTCCGGCATCCGGCTGCACTGGGTGCTCGGCCTGCTCGCCGCGGTGGTGGGCGTCGTGTACGCGGTGGCGAAACTGCACCTGCTCAAGAGCTACCAGCTGTCCCGGCTGACGTCGTTCCTGCACCCGGCGCAGAACACGTCAAGCACCGGCTACAACGCCCTTCAGGCGAAGATCGCGATCGGCTCGGGCGGCATGCACGGCCAGGGGCTGTTCCACGGCACGTTCACCGGCGGCAACTTCGTCCCCTCGGTGCAGACCGACTTCATCTTCACCGTCGCGGGGGAGGAGCTCGGCTTCGTGGGCTGCGCGGTCATCGTCGGGCTGCTGGCCTTCCTGGTGTTCCGCGCGATCCGCGCCGCGCAGCGCGCCGACGACATGTTCGGCATGCTGGTGGCGGCGGGCATCGCGGTCTGGTTCGGCTTCCAGTCGTTCGTGAACATCGGCATGACGATCGGCATCATGCCGATCACCGGCCTGCCGCTGCCGTTCATCTCTTACGGCGGGTCCGCCATCTTCGCCGACATGATCGCGATCGGCCTGCTGCAGTCGGTCCGCCGCCACCGCAGCCTGTTCGGCGAACCGGCCGGACAATAGCGGGGCGGGGCGGAGCGGCGACAGTCCGTTCCCGACGGTAGGTACCCTGGACCACATGCCTGTTGAGTCGGTCTTCCCACAGCTCGAGCCTTTGCTGCCACTGGTGCGCAAGCCTGTGCAGTATGTGGGCGGTGAGGTGAACTCCACGGTCAAGGACTGGGATGAGACCGATGTCCGCTGGGCGCTGCTTTACCCGGACGCGTACGAGGTCGGGCAGCCCAACCAGGGCATCGCGATCCTCTACGAGGTCCTGAACGAGCAGCCGGGCGTGCTCGCCGAGCGCACCTACAGCGTCTGGCCCGACCTCGAGGAGCGGATGCGGTCGGCGGGTATCCCGCAGTTCACCGTGGACGCACACCGGCCGGTCGGCGCCTTCGACGTGCTCGGCGTGTCCTTCTCCACCGAGCTCGGCTACACCAACCTGCTGACCGCCCTGGACCTGGCCGGCATCCCGCTGCTTGCCGCCGACCGGACGATCACCCATCCCATCGTGCTCGGCGGCGGCCACGCGGCGTTCAACCCTGAGCCCATCGCGGACTTCCTGGACGCGGTGGTCATCGGCGACGGCGAGGAGGCGGTGCTCGCGGTCACCGGCATCGTCCGCGAGTGGAAGCAGGCCGGCTGCCCGGGCGGGCGCGACGGGCTGCTGCTCTCGCTCGCCGCGACCGGCGGGGTCTACGTGCCCCGGTTCTACGACGTCCGCTACACCAGCGACGGGCGGATCGAGCGGATACTGCCCAACCGGCCAGGCGTCCCCGCGTCGGTTCGCAAGCACACGCTGCTCGACCTGGATGCCTGGCCGTACCCGAAGGCGCCGGTCGTACCGGTCGCGGAGACCGTGCACGAGCGCTACAGCGTGGAGATCTTCCGTGGCTGCACCCGCGGCTGCCGGTTCTGCCAGGCCGGGATGATCACCCGCCCGGTCCGGGAGCGGTCCATCACCACGGTCGGGAAGATGGTCGAAGGCGGCTTGCAGGCCACCGGGTTCTCCGAGGTCGGGCTGCTGTCGCTGTCCAGCGCCGACCACAGCGAGATCAACGAGATCGCGGTTGACCTGGCCGACTGCTACGAGGGGTCAAACGTCGGCCTCTCGCTGCCGTCCACCCGGGTGGACGCGTTCAACGTCACGCTCGCGGACGAGCTGTCACGCAACGGCAAGCGGTCCGGCCTGACGTTCGCGCCCGAGGGCGGCTCGGAGCGGATGCGCAAGGTGATCAACAAAATGGTCACCGAGGAAGACCTGATCCGCACCGTGAGCACCGCGTACTCCTCGGGCTGGCGGCAGGTGAAGCTGTACTTCATGTGCGGCCTGCCGACCGAGACCGACGACGATGTGCTAGCCGTCGCCGACCTGGCGAAGAAGGTCATCGCGGCTGGCCGCGCGGCGACCGGGCGGAAGGACGTCCGCTGCACCGTGTCGATCGGCGGTTTCGTGCCCAAGCCGCACACCCCGTTCCAGTGGGCGGCGCAGTGCCCGCCCGAGGTCGTGGACGACCGGCTGCACAAGCTCGGGGCCGCGCTGCGCGCCGACCGGTCGTACGGCAGGTCGATCGGCTTCCGGTACCACGAGGGCACGCCGTCCCTGATCGAGGGGCTGCTGTCGCGCGGCGACCGGCGGGTCGGCCGGGTGATCCTGGCCGCCTGGCAGGCCGGGGCGCGGTTCGACGGGTGGTCGGAGTACTTCTCGTTCGACCGCTGGACCACCGCCTGCACGGACGGGCTGGCGCACACGCCCGTCGACCTCGCCTGGTACACGACGCGCGAGCGTGACTACGGTGAGGTTCTGCCGTGGGACCACCTGGACTCCGGCCTGGACCGTGACTGGCTGTGGGAGGACTGGCGGTCGGCCGTGGCACCCGACGGTGCCGGTGAGGTGGAAGACTGCCGCTGGACCCCGTGTTATGAGTGTGGAGTGTGCCCAGCCATGGGTACGGACATCCAGACGGGTCCGACTGGAGATCGACTGGACGGAAGGCGCTTGCTTCCCGTACTGGCGACAAACGGGAGATAAGCGTGAACGTGGATCAAAGCGGCAGCGCGCCGATCACGAACACGCATCTCTTGGTCCGGTATGCTAAGCGGGGAAGGATGCGTTTTGCCAGCCACTTGGATGTGGCGCGAGCCTTTGAGCGGGGCGTGCGGCGGTCAGGTCTGCCGATCGCGTACTCGGCCGGGTTCACGCCGCACCCGAAGATTTCCTACGCGGGCGGCTGCCCGACCGGGGTCGCGAGTGAGGCCGAGTACCTGAGCCTCACGCTGACCAGCCGGGTCGAGCCCGACGCCGTACGGGACCGGCTTAACGCGGCGCTGCCTGATGGGATAGACGTGATCGCTGTCACTGAGGACTCCGGGGGATTGCCGGCCGGTCGGCTCACCGCGTCCGAGTGGCAGGTAGTCCTCTCCGGCCTGGCGCCGGACAGCGCAGTGCCGGTCATTCAAAAGTTTCTTGCCCTGACCGAGGCGCCGGTGGAGCGGCTCACCTCCAAGGGCATGCGGCGCATGGACGCCCGCGCAGCCGTTGTCAGCCTTGATGTCCAAGAAGACATGGGTGACACCGTGCTGCGGATGGTCGTCCGGCACACAGTCCCGGCCGTCCGGCCAGACGACGTGCTCAACGCGCTACGCGACGTTTCCGATGTGGTCCCGGCCGAGCCGAAGCTCATCACGCGGCTGGTGCAGGGGTCCCTCGGCGACTCCGGGGTGGTCTGGCCATGACCGCCGCCAGCCCGGAGCTTAACTACCCATCCATGCCTGGGCGATGCCCCCGCATCCACGCGCGTGACCTATTCCCGCGCGACCGCGGATCCAGTCGGCCAGGTGAACGACTACTACGAGCCTCCGTGCGGCGCGCCGCCGCTTCGCGTGCGATCGCGCCCGGAGGCCTGACTGGAGATCGCCCGTATGCTCGACAGCGAGCGCAACAGCCACGAGACAGACACTAACCAGGCAAGCGGCCATCAAGAAGGAAACGCGGGACCAGCTCCCGCCGCCGCCCCGCCGCCCGCGCCAGTAGCGCCGGCGGTGCCGGCCGCTGTCTTCCAGGCACCGCAGGTGCTCTTCCAGCCGCCGACCCCGTCGGCGGCCCCGCCAGCCCGTGAATCAGGAGCCCGCGACTCCGGTGCCCGTGATTCCGGTGCCCGTGATTCCGGTGCCCGTGATTCCGGTGCCCGTGATTCCGGTGCCCGTGATTCCGGCACCGGTGA
>Ga0123356_10000801_pt1 | contig 34907 bp, 32 predicted proteins | sample TergutEmb28metaG_2_FD_92546 | JGI IMG/M metagenome (GOLD analysis project Ga0123356, IMG submission 92546) | Embiratermes neotenicus P3 segment gut microbial communities from Petit-Saut dam, French Guiana - Emb289 P3 | ecosystem: Host-associated > Arthropoda: Insects > Digestive system > Gut ...
CATGAACCCCACGGTGAAATTATAATTAAGGCTAGCCACTGCTTCTAAAAGCATAGCAAAATCCCACTTTCCGCTATCATTTTCATATGAATAGCTGTTTACATTCTGCCCTAAAAGAGTAATTTTCGTGTAGCCCGCCTTTAGTAAACCCTCAACTTCTTGAAGGATTGCTTCAGGCGCACGGCTTCTTTCTCTGCCACGGACGAAAGGCACAATGCAGTAAGAACAAAAGTTATCGCAACCGTAAATTATATTTATCCATGCGTGGGGGAAAGAAGTTCTTGCAACGGGTTCGCCCTCGCAAACACTCTCTGAACTTAAATCGGCAGGCAAATTATGAAATCCGCGCTTTGTTTCGCTTACAACAGAATCATAAACCGCCTTAATTTTATCTGCAAATTCTACGGCTTTCCCTGTGCCTGCGCAAACATCCACAAATGGAAACTGCGTTCTTAAAGACTCAGGAACGCCCTCTTGTTGCGTCATGCAACCTGCAACCGCCACTATTAGATTCTTGTTTTTTTTCTTAAGGTGCTTTATATCGCCGATATTTCCAAGAATTCTTTTTTCCGCCGTGTGCCTTATGCAACAGGTGTTAAACACAATTATATCGGCTTCGCATTCGCTGTCAGTTGCCGAAAAACCGTGCTGTTCAAGCGCACCTGCTATCCTCTCAGAATCGTGAACATTCATTTGGCAACCGTATGTAAAAATTTTATATTTTACTTCCATACATTAAGTATACCTGTTTTGCGCGGTTTTGCATAGCGAATCACTTTTACTTTTTGGTTTTTGCTTTTTACTTCGGCATTTTTATGTTAAAATGATTGCATGGCAGGTGAATATTTTAACGAAAGAAACAGAAAGCACACCAAAGAACTTTGGGAAAGGCTTGAAAATATGCCCGAATTCGTGAGGGATTATTTTATTGCAGTTGAAACAACCACTACTGCCCTAACGCGTTCGGGCTACGCCACCGATCTTGCAATTTTTCTTGATTTTTTAATGCGCGTGAAAAAGAATTGGACAGGCAAAGAAATAAGCGAACTTGATCTTGAGGATTTAAACACTGTTACAGGGCATGACATTGAAAGATTTTTAAGCTATTTATCCTATTATAGCTTCAACGGAAAGGAATATCAGAACGATAACCGCGCAAAAGCAAGAAAATTATCCGCAATCCGTTCGTTATTTAAATATTATTATGTACGCGGAAATTTAAAGCAAGATGTTTCTTCAAAAGTTTCCACGCCGAAAATCCCCGAAAAGCCGATAATCCGCCTTGAAAACAACGAAGTTAAACAGCTTCTTGACGATGCGGAAAGTGATTCAAAGTTCGGAAGCAACAGGCAAGATTTGTACAATTTGCACACGCGCGAACGGGATTTTGCGATTTTAACCCTGCTTCTTGCCACAGGAATCCGCGTAAGCGAATGCGTGGGGCTTAATGTGGACGATATTGATTTAAAAAATAATTCCTTTTCCGTTACAAGGAAAGGCGGTGCGCAAAGCATACTTTATTTTGCGGTTGAGGCGAAGGAAGCATTGCTTGTTTACCTTGAAGAACGCGAAAGACGGCTTAAGGAAAAGGGCGCAATTAAAGAAAAAGCCCTTTTTATTTCGCTTCAAAACAAAAGAATGACAGTTCGCGCCATGGAATACCTTGTGAAAAAGTATTCAAAACTTGTTGCACCGCTTAAAAAGATTTCGCCGCACAAGTTGCGTTCCACTTACGGCACTGCCCTTTACCGCAGTACCAAAGATATTTATGTGGTTGCCGAAGTTTTGGGGCATAAGGATATCAACACCACAAAGAAGCACTACGCTGCGATAAGCGAAGATATAAAGCGCGAAGCGTCTAAGAAAGTGGTTTTGAGAGATAGAGAAAGCGAAGACTAATGTGGATTCTAAATATTATTATGAATCAGCGCACAATGCACAGCGCACAGCGCACAATGGTGGATTCTAAATCTCATTATTTAAATTTTGATCCTTAAATAGTATTCTATTTTATGTGTAATTTGAGAATACTTTCCGCCCTTTTGCCTCTATTTTGGGCATATATGAGGTGAATTTTAAAACTTTTGTTCATATTGTTGTATTTTTTGAGAATAAATGTTATAATACCTATAATTATGCCAACCCTATTGCGTTTTGCTTAAATTATGGGGTAACATATGGCTACTTGAGGAGGAAGAGTTATGACTAAGAAGCACGAAATGAAAGACAAACTTGAAAAAATTTACGCTTTTATCGGTGAACGCTATGTTAGCACCTGCAACACCCCTACTATTAGAGAAATTTGCGCCAAGTTTAACATTAAATCCACTTCCACGGCACATGTTTTGCTTAAAAGATTGCAAAGTGAGGGATTGATTGAGGTTTACGGCAACAAAAGCCGTGGTATTAAACTTTTAAAAACCCCTGTACCCGAAGGTTTTGTGGAAATCCCCCTTGCTGGCAAAATTTCCGCAGGTTTGGGGAATGAAATCGTGATTGGCGATATTGAGGGCGGTGAAATTATTCCCTCTACCCTGCTTAAAGGCGTGGCGGAATATTTTATGCTTAAGGTTGAAGGTGTTTCAATGGTGGACGCAGGAATCCTTGAGGGCGACTTCGTGATTATTAAAAAACAACCTGACGCTGAAAACGGGCAAATCGTAGCCGCGATAATAGACGAAGGCAACGCTACTATTAAAAGGTTCTATAAGGAAACAGACGGCAAAATCCGCCTGCACCCCGAAAACAAAGCCATGCGCGATATTTTCCCCAAGCAAACGATTATCGCAGGTGTGGCGGTGAGTTCTTTTAGGAAATACATTTAATTCAGCGCACAATGCACAGCGCACAGCGCACAGTAAGTAATTGATTCTAAATATCATTTTAAAACATTGTTCGGCAAATAAGCCTAACTTACGACTTGTTTCAATGTGAAAAATTTGCTATAATAGCTGTGTTATTTGAGGGAATCAAATAGAAAATGTAATCGGGGAATTTTAACTGCCAAAATGATTGAATTAGTAAGAGATAAAGCCGACACCATAATAATGAGTATCCTGCAAGAACAGGATAATTATTGCTATGAAATTTTGGATATTTTAAAGAACCGTTCGGGCGGAAAGTACGGAATTAAGCAACCCACGCTTTACAACGCGCTTAAGAGGCTTGAAAAGCAAGGATTTGTGGAATCATACCACGGGGACGAAACCAAAGGCGGTATGCGCGTTTATTACAGGCTTACCGATAAAGGAAAAACTACCTTAAATCAAGATAAGCAACAATACGAATTTTCGCGCACGATTCTTGACACTTTTATTAGTGATAAAAGCGTGGATTTGCAAACTGCGGATGCGCCCTTTTCACGCGAAGAATTTAAGCCTGCCACAAAGCGTGTGAGGATACCTTCGGAATTAAATCCCCAAAAAACCGAAAATGAAAATGCGCCCCTTGTGATTCAGATTTCCACAGGCGAAGCAAGAAAACCGCAAGATATTAGCGGTGCAGTGAGAACGCTTGTGTTTACCGAAGAAAAGCCATTTAGCTTTAACCCGAATGTTTTTGACAACAGTCAAAAACCCGAAGAAAAAAAGACGCAGGACGAAAAGCCCTTTTCTTTCAACCCCAACATTGAAAGAAGTGCTGAGGAAAAACCGCTTTCGTTTAACCCGAACCCCGAAAAGATTTCGGAAGATAAACCGCTATCCTTTAACCCTAATATTTACGAAGAAAGGCTTGCAAAATCATATGTTCGTGAGGAAAAAGACGCGCAAAATATCCTTTTTCAAAGGCAGGAAGTTAAATTAACACCGCCAACCGTAGTGGTAAGCGATGCGCCCACAATCAGCAAAGATTCACGCATTCACAAGCCCACAATGCAACAGCTTGAGGCGCAGAAACTTTTGCAAATTGGTATGTTTGCAGACGATCCTGCAAAGTACTATAACCTTAACGAAGAGAAGGCACAGCCCGAATTTACGCAAACCACAAACCTATCTAAGTATGACGGATTTATGTCTAATTCCGAATCCTTGCTGTTCGGCCCTCTTGCTGAAAAAGCGCAAAACGAAATAACTTCGGCGCGTTTGCAAGGCGAAGCGCCTGCCAACCGCCCTAACCCTTTTGCCCAACAATCAAGCGAACCGCACGGCGGATATAAGGACACACTTGGCGCGCTTTTCAGAACTGCGCTTGCAGACGACTTAGCGAATGTTCAAACTGAAAATAAAGAGGATATCGGCGCGCAATTTTCACGCAGTGATGCAAAGCAATTTAGTGAACTGAAAGAGAATCTTCGTGCGGAAGGAATTAAGATTAAAACCTATTCAAAAGCTAATTCCCAATCGCACTATTATATGAATAATATTTACACGCGCAAACTTTTTAGAGATACCGCCCTATTATCCTATTTGGTTATTGCGCTACTGCTTACCGTGGTGTTTGTGGCGCGTTCCGCGTTCGGCTATTCGCCCTCTTTAATCCTCAATATGGGCTTGGGCGCGCTTGCCTTGCCAGTACTCGCAACTGCGTTTTGGGCAATTAAACCATTTCAAAAAAAGCGCGCGAATTTCAGCATGAATACCGCAATGTTTTTCGCCGTTACGCTTTATATTTTGATATCAGGCATAACCACAATAATTTACCTTGCCGTTCCGTCTTACGGGGTAACATTTGCTTCGGGCAAAATGTACGCGCCGTTCGTGCTTGCGCTTTTTGCACCTGCGTCTGTCCTGATTTATAATATTCTTTATAGAACCCGCAATTACCACACTAAAAATTAAATTAAGGCTTATAAGCTTCGTGATGCTTTGTCAGGTGTCGCAATTTTCGCAGTCGTTTACGATTAGTAAAGTCCTTTGAAAATTGCTCGCCTTCCTCGCCTGACTTGCTTCTAAGCCTTAATTTGCTCGGTATGGGGCTGTTTGCCATTAGCCTTATTTAAGCACGAAATACGCGGTGAAGTTTGCCTTACGGCAAGTATGGGATAAAATCCTATAAGAACCCCAAAGGGGTGAAATGCGCATAACCCCGTGCAAGCGAAAGCGTAGCGCGGGGTACATGGGGTGCGCATATATAGATATACCCCCGCCCCTTCTGCCAAAGGCAGAAGGGGCGGGGTTTTGTTTGAGGTGGCTGTTTCGTCTTGTTGCCTGTGCCGTGGGTTGCACCCACGGTTATAAATATCCTGCCCGCTTCGGGGCAGTTACGGAGTTATCTTTAGTTAGGACGAGGCTAAGCCCTTAACCTTGATTGATATAATCACACACCATAATAATTCCAAATTACAGGATGGTAAGTGTTTCGGTAGCCTTCTAACTGGGTACTATTCCAATCCGAATGCCAACCGCTTGGCGCGCTTGAGTATCCCCTTACACGAATGGTTGTGAGGCGACCGTTTGAGAATGCTGATTCACCTATTGAGGTTACAGAGAATGGGATAGTTATTGAGGTTAAGGAGGTGCAACCGTTGAATGCGCTACTGCCTATTGTAGTTACGGAGTTAGGGATTGTGATTGAGATTAGGGAGGTGCAATTGGCGAATGCAAAAAGACCTATTGAGGTTACGGAGTTGGGGATAGTTATTGAGGTTAGGGAGGTGCAACCATAGAATGCGCCATAGCCTATTGAGGTTAGCTTACTGCCCTCTTCAAAGATTACTGAGGTTAGGTGGTATCCGTAATTAAAGAATAAAAAACCGCCTATTGAGGTTACGGATTTGGGGATTGTCATTGAGGTTATTTCGTTATAACTAAGAAACGCTCTATCGGCTATGGCCACAACGGGTTTTCCTCTGTGCGTGGCAGGGATAACCACATCCCTACTATCATTAAACCTTATTCCGACAACTTCATAGCCGTTGCCATTACGCCTGTACTCTAACTCACCCATTCCGCTAACCGCGACTGAACCCAAAGCAATTCCCGTTACTGACACAAATAAAGAGAAGATAAGCAAAAGGCTAACTATTATGCGTGGCAATGCTTCTTTGGCTTTGTGTGCCTCATTTGCAATGCGTAACTTTTTCTCAGCAACCTTTATTTGCTGGGCTTTAGGACTGTCGTCAAAAAAATTAGTGGGTGCATCTGCCCTTTGGGGCTTATTTTCTAAAAAGTGGTTTTTCATAAGTTTGTTTCCTTATACTTGTTATCGGTTTCTCTATCGGGTTTTAGGGTGATATTACATCTTTCTCAAAAAGAAGATAATGCACTATTTTATATTGCTTTTTCGTGTTTGCTACTTCGTTTGAGCCAGCCTTTGAGCCATAGAATAAACCCACGAGAAGTCCCACGAAGAATAATGTGCATCCGCCCCATTCTCCGCTAATTTTAATTTCATCTCTGCGAACGAACTTCCAGCCCAATGCGGAAGCATCGGTAAAAACCTGATCCATTTCGGCAAGGGCTTTTTGGGAATCAACATCGTACTTCAAGCACCCCACTCGTTCAACAGGGCCTTTGGGTGCTTCAAGTATTATTGTTTTGTACAGTTTTTTCATTTTTTCTTTTCCTCCGTATTTTGTTACTGTTATTGTGCTTTAAGGGTAATCGGTTGTTTGTTCGGTGCGCCCGCATTTTTTTAATCTCTTTAAGCCTTTTATTGTCCCTTTAACCGTGCCGAACTTTTTAATTGCAAGAATCATATATTCAGAGCAACTTGGCGTCATTGCGCAGTATTGGCGTATTTTTTTGGGTGCAAATTTTTGATACAGCTTAACTGAAAAAATCAAGTTGTATTTTGTGGTGGTGAGAATATATGCAACAGGCAACCCTATGTTCAGCAAAATCATAAGCCATGGCTTGCTTATATAGATATTCACAAGCGTTAACCCCGCCACAAGGGCAAGAACAGGCAAGACGAATAGCAAGACGCCAAAAACGGTGATTCTTGGCATTACCAATTCTCTTTTTAGCGGTTCTTTTTGGGGCAAATTTTCAAAATGATTCCGAATTTTTGCCACACAATCTTCTATGCTTTCGCCTTCAAAAGATAGCGGTTCGCTATCAAAGCCGTCCATTAAAGCCCCCATAATACGCAATCGCAATTGAAGCTAAAATGATAGCCGTAAGTGCCATTACGCAAGTTATGCCTGCGAATATGTACAATACTATATTTTGCTTATTGGCGGGCTTTTTTGTTTTGTTGGTTTTTTTTGCATTCTTTTCGCTATTTTCCATAATTCCTCATTTGAAAAACCCGTGAACGGAAATCCGCCACGGGTTTTGTGTGTTAATTGTTTTGTTTTAAATTTATTCTGCCGTTACAAGAGAGAGAGAGAGAGAGAGAGCGAGAGAGAGAGAGAGAGAGAGAGAGGAACGCACGCTAACACTGCTTTCCGTTAAACCTTTACGCTTTTGTAAAATAACTTCACTTGCCCTCATGAGTTAATTATATACTTAACGGCTTGATTGTGTCAAGTATAATTCAGAATTTAGTTTTTGTGGATTATGCGCCTAAGGGATTAAAGGGTTCAGTTGTTCCGATTTTGTGGATTTTTATGAGTTGGTTTGCGCTAATTCCGCCCACCACGCCTCCGATATATCCGCTAAACGCATAAGTTATGGCGTCTTCTGAAATTTCCACAGTACCGCCTTGCGATATATATAAACCTAAAATATCTTCGGGTGAGTGAAGTTGCGTGAGATATACGCTGAATAAATCTTGCGTGCTGATTGTTGGTGTGCCTTCTATCCACGAATCGGCGGTGGCGCAAAATTCAAATTCTTTTCCATATGAAAACAATTGCCCTGCGGTAATTTCGCCTTCGTCTGATAGATCAAAATATCCGTAATTACTATCACTATAGCCCCACAAGATACCTTTTTGCGAAAGCATTCCCACGAATTCATATTCCATTTCTATTGAAAAATTCTTTGTTTCGCGGGTGCGGATTTTGCTGAACGCGGTTGCGAATGCTTTGAAGTTATCAAAATGAGGGAATGAATCTATAAATTCCTCAGGGAAAACCACGGTTACGGTGTTATGGTGCGAAATGGTGATTGTGTGGTACGCTGTGCTTGTTTCGCCAAATGTTCCTCTTCTTTCAAATTTAAGTTCGGAAATCCTGCCACCGCTTAGCTTTATGCTGATATTTTTATAGTCATTTCCATGAATGTATCCAAAGACTTCGTTCAACCTATCGTTAAAAGCCACGGTTGCGGATTGGCTTAACGAATATGTGCCGTTAGCAAAAACAAAGTCCTCGGCAACTGAGGATTCAAAAACCGCCCAAATATCATGAATAAAATCTTCTTTGTGGTAATATTCTTGATTGGAAATCCCTTTGCGCCATTCCCCGTTCGCATTAAGCCTATAATTATAATGAAAAACGGCTTCCCCCTCAATTTTCTCAAAATATATTTGGAATTCTTTTTTGCCGTCAAAAAGCTGATAATAGTGCGATTTTGCACCGTCTATTTCCATTACATTTGTGTACGAATCGGTTAAAAGCGTTCCGTTTGAATCTTTTTCAAAATGAGTTTCGGTGATTTTCGCATTTGTAATCAAATCAACGGTTATTACGCTGTTTAATGCCGAAGTTAGCAATGCCAAAGCCTCTGCTTGCGTGGTTGAATCGGTTTCGTTGCCGTTGTTCCCGTCTGTGCCACCGCACGCCACAAAAGCAACGAAGCACAATGCAAGGATTAGCGTTAAACTTACAAACGATATAAATCTTTTCATAATATGTCCCCCTCTAACACGAAGTGTTATGTTTAGGTTAGCACACTTAAAGCATTTTGTAAAGATTTTTCTAAAATCCTCAATTCTGCATTCTGAATTCTGAATTAAAATTTACGGAAGTAAATTATACGGATTGCTTCCTCTAATGTTTGAGAGGTAAAATTCGGGAACTCTGCCGATAACCAAATCTTCGGCGATAATTATATCTGTGGAAACGGTGAAATCGCTTGCACGGAAAGGAATAAGCATTTTAACCGTGGTGTTTATGCTTAAAATTACGCGGTGGATTGTTTGGTTAATGCCCTCGTTATAAAAATAGGAATTCCAAAGGGCTTCGCTGTAACCTATTGCGTTATAGCGGATATTTATGGGCGGGCCAACGCCTGAAAGAAGCGAAATTCCCGAAAACGCACCAAGGGAAACGGGAACTGTGCGTTCGGTGAGTGCGTTAAGGCTTCTTTGAACTTCTGCTTGCGCCAAAATATAAAGCTGATTTATGGCAGAGGTGTTTGCGCTTACAAGTACGACTTCGCCCTGTAAATTCTTTTCATAATTGAAAAATGTTTGGTGGAATACTGCAAAATTTCTAATCTTAATGGAAGCGTCATTGATTGCGTTAAGCGTTTCCACCCTTGCACGCGCCTCGGCAAGCCCCGTAACAAGCGGAATATTTACAGAGAAAACAAGCCAAACAGCAAAAGCAATCAAAATTATAACCGCAACAACCACTATTGGTTTAATGCGCTTTTTGCGCCTTGTTAGCTTATACGCGCCTGCGTTACTGCATTTCATGCAATAATATATGATTCATAATTGAAAATTATGAATCAGCGCACAATGCACAGCGCACAATGGTGGATTCTAAATCTCATTATTGAGGCAATAGGCAATAGGCGCGGAATCCAAATCTCAATATTAGTTAACTAATCCATAATTCGTACTTTGTACTTCGTACTTAAATAAATCATTCCTTCATTGTGCGCTGTGCATTGTGCGCTGTGCGCTGATAGTATTTCAGCATACTCACCGCATCTTCCGCTTGCGTACCGTCTGATTCGCAGAGGACGGTTGGGTGCAAGTTGTGCTTTATGAAGGAATCTATCATTGGTTCATAGTTCGGGCCGTAGATAGTGTCTTCAAAAGTTAGGTGTTTTAGTTCGCCTCGTGCGCCGTACATTATTTTGCTAAAATGAACATGCATTTGCGAAATCTTGGCAAAAGGAAGCGAATTTAGAAGTTTTTGAACCAAAGTATTATAGTTTTCGGCATAATTGAGAATACCTTGTTCTCTTGCGTTAACATGCCCGAAGTCTATGCACGGCAAAAACCGCGAATCAATCTTAACAATTTCAATCACTTCGTCTACCGTGCCAAGTTGCCCGATTTTGCCCATGGTTTCTATGCACAAAAATATATCGTTAATTCCCCTTTTATTTAAAGATTCGGTTAACCTCTTAAAATTATCGCACGCGATATTTAAAGCCTCTTCTCTTGTGGCGCAATCACCAAGGCTTCCTGCGTGAATTACTACGCGGTTACCGCCCATATCTTTTACGCGTTCGCAACTACTCAAAACATAGCCGATTGATTTTGAAATTGCCTCACTGTCTTTGTTGCAAAAATTGATGTAGTACGGGGCGTGTACGGAAATGCTTACGCCTGCTTTTGAAAATGCCTGCCCTATTGAAATTGCGGTTTCTTTTGAAAGCCTTACGCCTCTGCCGAACGAATATTCATAAGCAAAAAGCCCTCTTTCCGCGCACCAAGCACCTGCATCGCAGGTGGAATCGTAACCGCCACTGTAAAAAGACGCGCTGTTTCCCGAAGGCCCGAACTTAATCATAAAGCCCGCACTCCTTGAAAAAGCTAATTGCTGTTTTAGTGTCGCAGTCAATTTGGTTTTTAAGTTCTTCTGCCGAACTAAATTTAATTACGCCTCTGATTTTTTTGTGGAAATTAACTTCCAAAATATTTCCGTAAAGATTGCCGTTAAAATTAAGCATCATGGTTTCAACTGTGATTTCATTATCCGAAAATGTGGGCTTTTTGCCTACATTTGTAATGGAATTGAACAAAACATTGTTATTTAAATCCACGGTTTCGGTAATATAAACCCCGTCTGGCGGAAGAAGTTTTTTATCGCACACTACTATATTTGCGGTGGGAAAGCCGTAAATTTTGCCTCTGCCCTCGCCTTTAACAACTTCGCCGTACACGGAAAACGGTTTATATAAAAGTTCGTTTGCCCTTTCAAGTTCGCCACACAGGATTAAATTTTTAATATCGGAAGAAGCCACCTTTTTGCCCTCTTCCTTATATAAGGTTACAATTTCGGCGCGTATACCCTTAAGTTCCGCCTCATTTTTAAGCATTTGCGCATTGCCCAAACCGCCCTCGCCGAATGTGTAATCACTTCCGCACACAACGCCCGCAACGCTATCTTGGCTAAGGATTAAATTAAGAAAACTTTCAGCGGAAAGTTTATCAAAATTTTCGTGGACATCTGCCATCATGCAGTTAAGCCCCATTTCCTTGAACATAAATTCACGCTCTGCATAAGTGTAAATTACTTTACCGCCACTTTTAAACTTTAAGCCGAATTCGTCTGAAAAAGTAAGCGCAACGACTTGCGCATTAAGTTCTTTCGCCATTTCCACGGCTTTGCCAAGCACAAGCCTATGCCCTTTGTGAATCGCATCAAAAAAACCAAGTGCTAAAATTATTTTTTTCATACTTCAAAACCGTCCATATCTATTATAAAATCATCACAAGGAAGTTCCCTTAAATCATTAAGCGTTTTGGAATCTTTTATATTAAAATTTCCGCTTTCTTCGCGCTTAAGATACTGCATAAGCCCCACCGTGCCTGCTTTAATTGCGATATCCCTTGCAAGCGCACGGATATAAGTACCGCCACCGCAGGTTATGCGGAATGAAAAAAGGTTTTCACTAAGTTTTTCTAACACCTCGCAACTATATATAGTTACGGTTTTGGGTGAAAGGTTTACCTCTTTACCTTTGCGTGCAAGTTCATACGCCCTTACACCGTTTACGGATTTCGCGCTGTAATTCGGGGGCATTTGATCTATTTCACCCAAGAAACAAGGTAACACGGCTTGGATTTCATTAAGGGAAGTGATTATATTGTTTTCCTCAGTGATTATTCCTGAAGCATCCAAAGTATCCGAAGTTTTTCCGAATAAAAATTTAGCGAAGTAAACTTTCTTCTTTTTAAGAAAACTCTCAAAAAGTTTAGTAGCCTTGCCGAGTGCAATAGGCAGAACGCCCTCTGCATCGGGATCAAGCGTGCCAAGATGCCCGATTTTTGACACGGGAAAACCTTTTCTTTTAAGAATGCCCTGCGTGATTGCCACTGCTTTTGCGCTGGTCATGCCTGCTTCCTTGTAAAGATTTATAAATCCGTTAAGCATTTCCTTGTTGCCTCAAGAAGTTTTTTTACTGCGGTTTCGTAATCTGAATATATTCTGCAACCTGAGGCAGAGAAGTGTCCGCCACCGCCGAAGTAGCCTGCGATTTTGCCTGCGTCTACTCCGTTTTTGGTTCTGATTCCGACTTTGAATGCGTTAGGGTTTAACTCCGCAAGTGAAAGCGCAACACTAACCCCTTTTATGTTTGCAACTAAATTGATTGCGCCGTCTGTGTCTGATTGGGTTGTGCTTGTTTCCTTGAAATCTTTTTCAAAAAAGGATAATAAACCGATTCGTCCGTCCTCGTAAAACTCTGCACGGTTTGCGATTCGCATTTTGAGGGTAAAGGCATTTTTGGTGGTTTCGGAAAAAACACTTCTGATAATACTTATGCGATCAATACCGTAGTCGCAAAGTTCCGCACAAGTGAGGTAAGATTCCTTGGTGGTTGAACTAAAGGACAGCGAACCCGAATCCGATATAAGCCCTGCAAAAATTAGGGTTGCTATATCTTTATCAATATACTTCTTCCCTGCCTCTTTAAAAATTTTGTAAAGAACCTCTGTGCAAGATGCGGACTTTGGTTCAATGATATATTCTTCCGTAAACGGAACGCCCGAGGCGTGATGATCTATCATAAAATGTTCTTTTGCCCTAATGAACTTATCAAGACTGGAAGTTCCAAGCCTTGAAGAGTCTGCACAGTCTACCGCCACGGATAAATCATATGTTTTTAACTCATTTGCGTTAATTGTTTCCACAAGTGGCAAGGATTCTAAGCCATAACGCAAGGGGTTATTAGGTTCAAGAAACACATGGGCAGTTTTGCCCATATTGGTTAAAAACTTGGAAAGCGCAAGCGCAGAACCCACGCAATCACCGTCTGGATTGATGTGCATGAAGATTGCTACCGTTTGCGATTCGTGAAGTTTTTTAATAAAGTGTTCGTACATGATTTTTTCAGCGCACAACGCACAGCGCACAGCGCACAATGGTGGAATTATTTATTTAGGTACGAAGTACGAAGTACAAAGTACGAATTGTGGATCAATTAACTAATAATGAGATTTAGAATCCTTCGTTAAGCGTTATGCGTTATGCGTTGTGCATTGGATTTAAGAATTTAAATCTTTAAGCAACGATTCAATTTTCGCGCCGTATTCTGCGCTGGTGTCTGCCACGAATTTTAGTTCGGGGACGGTGCGGACTTTCATTCTTTTAAATAAAAGTTTTCTTAAGAATGAGGCAGAGGCATTGAGTGCGGAAACGATTTCTTGAACATTGCCGATTACCGCGCTTATGTGAACAGTTGCGTGGCTTAATTCATTGGTGGAATTAACGCGCGTAACGCTTACCATAGCCCCGTCAAGCCTTGGGTCTTTTAACTCAGTGGCTATGAGGGAAGATAGTTGCTTTTGCATTTCTGAATTTACTCTTTCTATTTTCATTTTCTTTTAGGGTGCAGGTTGCAGGTTGCAGGATGCAGGGTTGAAATTATTGAGGGGGCAGGTTGCAGAGTGCAGGATGCAGGGGTGGAATTTTATTAGTTAATTAATCCATAATTCTGAATTCTGAATTCATAATTCTGAATTAATCCTATACTTTCTCTTGAACAATATTAAACGACTCAATAATATCGCCCTCTTTAATATCGTTATAGTTTAGAAGTCCGATACCGCATTCAAAGCCTGTAAGGACTTCTTTGACTTCGTCTTTAAAGCGTTTTAGTGAGGAAATTTCGGATTCTGTGATAACAATGTTGTTTCGGATTAGGCGGGCTTTTGCGTTTCTTGCAATCTTGCCGTCCTTAACCATACAACCGCCGATACTGCCCACACCGCCGATTTTGAACACTTGGCGGATTTCTGCCCTGCCGATATATTCCTCGCGGAATTTGGGGGCAAGCAAGCCCTTAATTGCTTTGGTGACATCGTCTATCGCGTCATAAATAACCCTGTAAAGGCGGATATCTATGGAATTCTTTTCTGCAAGCGCGCGTGCGTTCGTATCAGGACGGACATTGAAGCCTATGATAATCGCGCCTGTGGTATCGGCAAGCGAAACATCGGATTCATTGATTGCACCCGCAACTGCGTGAACGATATTAACCTTAACTTCCTCATTAGAAAGTTTAATTAAAGATTCCTTGATTGCTTCCACAGAACCTTGAACATCGGCTTTTAATATGAGGTTTAAGTTCTTTTGCTTGCCGTCACCAAATACTTTAAAGGCGTCCTCAAGGGTAACTTTGCGCGAAGTAAGTTTGGTTTCTTGAATTTTAACAAGCCTTTCCATGGCAACTTCTTTCATAAGTTTTTCGTTTGCCACAACCATGAGTTGATCGCCTGCTTCGGGAACGCTGTGAAGCCCCAAAATCGCAACCGCCATGGAAGGCCCTGCCGTTTTAACAAGCCTGCCTTTATAATCCTGCATTGCGCGGATTTTACCTGTAACCGAACCCACAACCACATAATCGCCGACTTTTAGCGTGCCGTGCTGAACTAAAACGGTTGCCATTGAACCCTTGCCCTTGTCAAGGTTGGCTTCAATAATCGTGCCTTTTGCGCTACGGTTAAAATTAGCCCTGTAATTATTAACTTCGGCGGTAACCAAAATTGTGCTTAACATATCCGCAATGCCTGCGCCAGTTTTTGCGGAAACGCGCGCCACAGGGATAGTACCGCCCCAATCTTCAGGCACAAGCCCTTGTTCGCCAAGCTGAGTTAAAATCCTATCGGGATCGGCGGTGGGTTTATCCATTTTATTCACCGCAACAATTATGGTAACATTTGCGGCTTTTGCGTGGTTAATTGCTTCAATGGTTTGAGGCATAATTCCGTCATCGGCGGCAACCACGATAATTGCAATATCCGTAACATTTGCGCCACGCGCACGCATTTGCGTAAAGGCTTCATGCCCCGGGGTGTCCAAGAATGTGATTTTTGAACCGTCTACCGTGATTGAATACGCGCCCACATGCTGGGTGATTCCGCCTGCTTCGCCCGAAGCGACATTTGCTTTGCGGATATAGTCCAGAATAGAAGTTTTTCCGTGATCCACATGCCCCATAATCGTAACTACAGGGGGGCGGACTTCAAGCGAATCGGGATCGTCTACTTCGGTATCGTGCTGGGCAATAAGGTTTTCTTCACTTGTGGCGGTTTTTTGAAGTTCTATAGTGATTCCGAGTTCGCAAGCCACGAGTTCGGCAGTTTCAAAATTGATTGTATCGTTAATTGTTTTAATAATTCCAAGGAAGAAAAGTTGCTTGATAATCTCTGTGCCAGTCTTGCCGATTTTTTCGCTTAATTCCTTAATCGTAAAAATTTCCTTGGTTAAAACTGCGTGTTCAAGTGCCAAAGTAATCGGGTTAAATTGGCTTTTTCTTTTATCCGAAGTTTTTCTTGTTCTTATCTTTTTGATTTCACCGCTGATTTCGTCATATTCCACTTCGGCGGTTGCTTCAATATAGCCCTTTTTGGCAAGGGTCTTTTTATCCATTGTGCGCTTTTGGTCAAAGGCTGGTTTATCCGAAACTTTTTTCTTTAACCCCAGCTTTGGTGCGCCGATTGAGGGCAAAGGCAAGGGGCGTGCCATACCGCCTGCGCCCATTGGTCTTGGTGCGCCTGAGGGTGCTGTGCCTGCGCCTTGGGGACGCGGTTGATATGTTCCTGCGGGTGCGCTACCGCCTGCGCTTTGATTGGGATTATAGGGTGCGCGCCTTGGGCGTTCGGTTTCCACAGGCGGAACATAAATGCGGATAACAGGCTTTTCAATAACCTGCTTTTTGGGGGTTTTGAACAGCGGTGCGATAATCGCCTGCTTGATTTCGTCTGCCACGCTTGGCTTGGGGGGAATTACGATTGGTTCTTTTTTTCCGCCTGCGACTTGGGTTTTAGAAAAAGTAGTCTTTCTTGGGGGTTCTTGCGCCACTTGGGGAATTACCGGTGCAGTGGCTTCCGCCTTAACTTCCTCAACAACTTGAGGTTCTTGCACAGGTTCGGCAGTTGCTTCGCTTACCGCTTGAACTGCTTCGGGCGCGCTTACGGCGGTTTCGGTTTCCGCCACGGCAACGGGTTCGGGCTTCGCTCTCTTTTTAGCTTCTTTAGCTTCGCTGGCTTCTTTGGCTAATTGAAGTGCTTCCGCCTTGGCAAGCGCTTCTTGTTCCTTTTGCCTTTCAACCTCAAGTTCGGCATCTCTTATTGCTTTTTTTACCGCCTCTTCCTGTTCGCGCTGAATCTTTTCTTTTGCTTGACGCTTTTCCTCTTCGGCGCGTTGGTCGGCAAAAAACGCTGTGCGGTATTCCTCAAAAACAGCAACGGCGTCCTCAAGACGCTTGCGTTGGGCTTCGTAATCCTTTTGAAACCTTGACAAGAATTTTGACTTGAAGTCAGCTATGCCCTTAATGTTTGAAAATTCTTGTGGCGCTTTTTTTGTTTCTGACATTTTCTCTCCTTACGACTCTTTGTCGCTCAATACTATTGTTGAGGTGATTGCCTCTGCAAGCTGTGCATTTTTAATGCCGATTGCCTTAAGGCTTTCCCTTGACGAAAGTTCACCCAAGCTATCCGTGAAGATAATTTTAGTGCTTTCTTTTTGTGCCTTTGCTTTTAATTTAGACGCTGAGTTTTCACTCAATGCTTCGTCCAAAATTATTAGCTTAACGCCCTTTGCGGAAAGGATATTATCCGTGCCGATTGCCACCGCTTTGGACTTGATTGCAAAGCCTATATAGGTTTTTACCTTAGGAAAGAATTCTTGTGATATCCTCATACACCTTGCTATCCACTTGGGTTTTAAAGCTCTTGTTAATTAGCTTTTTGGTAACGCATTTATTGATACATTCCTGCGTTTTACATATGTACGCGCCCCTGCCGTCTTGATTTTGGTGAATATCGCAACTGATTTCGCCGTGCGGATTTTTCACGATTCTTAGCATTTCCGATTTGTGCTTTTTTGCTTTGCAAACGGCGCAGGTTCGCTGAAAAGCGAATTTTGTTTTCATGCTTATTTTGTTAGTTAAGTTCGCCGTCCGTGCCAAAGAATTCAGAGGCTTCAAGCTCTGCTTCTTGCGCGTTTAACCTTTCGGATTCTTCTGCTTCTTCAATCAAATCGTCCTGCACGGCTTGGCTGTAAGGCTTAACATCAATTCGGAATCCTGTGAGTTTTGCAGCAAGCCTTGCGTTCTGCCCGCTCTTGCCGATTGCAAGCGAAAGTTTTTCGTCTGGCACTAAAACTTTGGCTGTTTTTTCGGTTTCGTTAAGCTGAACCATTAGAACTTTTGCAGGGCTTAAAGCACGGGCAATGAACTCAGAAGGATCACCGCTATAAGGAATAACATCCACTTTTTCGCCGTTAAGTTCGGCAACAATCGCGTTAACCCTTGCGCCTTTTGGCCCTATGCAAGCACCGATTGCGTCCAAATTAGGATCTTCGCTATAAACCGCCATTTTGGTGCGGTAGCCCGCTTCACGGACGATATTTTTAACCTTTACAAGGTTTGTTCTTAGTTCGGGAACTTCTATATCAAACAGCTTTTTCACATAGCCTGCGTTGCTACGCGAAACCATAACTTGCGAACCGCGAAGCGTATCGCGCACTTTTTTTACATAAACTTTTATGCGATCGCCTGCTTTAAATTTTTCCCCCGGAACTTGATCTTGCTGTGAAAGAACACCCTCAAGCTGTGTGCCTGAAAGTTCCACATAAATTGCGGTGGCGTCTACACGGCGCACGATTCCTTGAAGAAGTTCGCCCTCTCTATCGCTCATTTCATTCTTGGCAAGTTCGCGCTTTGCTTCGTTAAGCCGTTGCAAAACGATTTGCTTTGCGGTTTGCGCGGCAACGCGTGAAAGTTTATCAGGCGTAACATCTTCGCCGATTATATCGCCGATTTTCGCGTTTGGATTGATTTCAAGTGCCTCTTCAAGCGAAAGGTGGGAATCCTCTTCAGGCTCACCCTCTACCACCGTTTGATAGGCGTAATAGGTGATTGTTGCCTTTTCAGGATAAAGCCTAACGGCTATTTGGCGACATTCGCCCGTTTCCCTTTTGAAGGCAGAAGCAAGCCCCGACTCAAGTGCTTGAACAAGCGTGTCGGGTTCAATTTTCATTTCTCTTTCAATTTGCTCAAGTGCTAAGAAAAATTCTTTGATTGCTAACTCTTTTTTGTTTTTTTGTTCCTTGTTTTTTGGTTCTTTGTTTCGCATGGTTTTTGACTGTGTCCTCCGTGTTTATTTTTTATCGTGATTGGTGATTGGTGATTGGCGATTTATTTTCAGCGCACAGCGCACAACGCACAGCGCACAATGTTGGTGATTTGTAATTCGTTTTCAGCGCACAATGCACAGCGCACAGCGCACAATGGTGGATTCTAAATCTCATTATTAGTTAAACAATCCATAATTCGTACTTTGTACTTCGTACCTAAATTAATAATTCCTTCATTGTGCGCTGTGCGCTGTGCATTGTGCGCTTAATCAAGTTTATTTAAACTTGATTACCTGCTTTAAACTTCTCACATTCGCCCTTTCAAGCGTAACTTCTTTGCCTTTTGTTTCAAGAGTGAATGAAGTTTCATTATAGGATTTTAGGATTCCGCTTAGCTTTTTCTTTTTGTCTACTTGGGTTATGAAGTGGGCTTCAAGTTCCAAGTCAAGGTTGCGCCTATAATCGTCATTAGAGATTATCGCCCTATCAAGCCCCGGTGAGGATATATTTAGGGTATAAGGTGCGCCGTCCGAAATGTCAAGGCTGTCAAGCGGTGAATCTATGAGATTATTAACCGCTTCGCAATCATTTAGCGTGATTCCGCCCTTTTTCCAAATATGGAATGTTAGTGCGTTATCACTGCCAACTCTTGCGCATTTGACTTCAACCACTTCATAGCCTGCACCCTCAATTATGGGTGTGATTTCATTTTCTGCGCGTTCTTTTACCTTAATATAATTCATTAACTATGCCCTATGCCCTATAACCTATGCCCTAAATAAAGTTGAAAGCGACCTTCTGGCCGCTCTCAAGTAAGTGAATATTCAAGTAACAATATGATTTTAACACGGCGCGTTTAAGAATGCAAGGGTTTAGCCAAACATTTCTTGAGATAATTCAAGATAGGTTAGCTTTTTGCCGTTTTTGTACGCTCTTAAGTTTCCGCCTGAAATTTCGTCTATCAAAGCAATCTTGTTATCCACGATTCCGTATTCCACTTTAATATCGTAAAGGGTGATTCCTCTTTTTGCAAGATCGCACTTAACCACACCGCAAACTTTCTTAACTTCCTTTTCAATTTTCTTAAATTGCTTAAATGTTAAAAGGTTTAATGAAGCAAGGATTTCTTTGGTTAAAGGCGGATCGTTTCTTGAATCGTCCTTTAAAGTTACTTCCATGATTTCGGGGTTTAAAGAAGTTTCGTCCTTAATATATTGCCCGAACCGCCTTATAAAACTGCCTGTGGCTACATAGCGCACCACGAATTCAAGCCCGTTTCCGAACATTGTTGCAGGGCGCACAATCATTTCGCCTTTATCCAAATCCGAACTTACGAAGTGAGTGGAAATTCCTTTTTTGTTCAAAAGTTCAAAATAGTAAGAGGTAACTTTAAGCGCGTGCATTCCCACGCCCTCAACCTGCCCCACAACTTGATTGCCCCCCGGATCTTGTTCGCCTGTGGTAGCATTTCCTGTAACATCGTCTTTAAACTTTAAAAGAATATTGCCGTCATTAAGCGCGTACACATCTTTTGTTTTTCCTTTTTTAATCAGTTCCATAGTATTACCTCTTGAACATTATACAACAGCGAAGGTTTAATTTTCAACATTTCCATAATTTATATTTCATATTTTATATTTTATATTTAAACACTATTGCCTTTTGTCGCATTTTGTAATAAAATGTAGAATAACAGCAATCGGGGGTTTGGCATGGAAGAATTAAATGGCGCACCGCATACGGAAGAATTAACAACTGCACCGCTTACGGATTTTGAAATTAAAGTAAAGAGATTTTTCGGTTCAAAGCTGGGGTTTGCAATGTACATTGCGCTTGCCCTACTTTTTGTGCTTACGCTTATTTTTGTGTGCGTTCAAGGCACGGCGGGCAGGCTTACGGCAAGGCAAACTAACGGCGGAATAACCTCTTTAATCATAATGCTTGCCGTTATGCACCTTTCAATGTTTTTCCGCGTTAAGCTAAAATTTCATATGCCTGTTTACATTGATATTTATGCCGTATTTGCGATTTTCGGGCATATGGCGGGGCTTTTGCTTGGTTGGTACGAGGGCGGTTGGCACGCAGACACGATTTTGCACGGCTTGGCAGGCGTACTTTTCACATTTATCGGCTTTTCGTTCGTTCCGCTTTTTGCAGGCAGAAAGGATATTATTTCAAGTAAACACATTCCAAAAGCAATGTGCGTTATGGTTGCGGTGGGATTTTCCGCCTGCATTGCAATGTTTTGGGAAATTTTTGAATTCACCCTTGACACCATTGATCCAAGGCTAAACGCGCAAGCCTATCTTGAAAAGGCTTCTGATCCCGAAACGCTTTACAGAGGTAGCGGACTAATTGACACCATGCTTGATTTAACTTCCCACGCAATCGGCACTGTTATTTCCGCAATCGCAGGATATATTATAATGAAAAAGAAACCGAATGATTTGAGGTGGCTTATCTATAAGATATGAAGACGCTAACGCTTATGAAGACGGCTACGCCTTATGAAGACGCTTCGCTTATGAAGTGCGGGCGCGCCCGCATGAACTGATTAAATTTAGAATTCCGCCATGTTGCGCTGTGCACTGATTTATATGGATATAAATCCGTAACTGCCCCGCAGTGGGCAGGATTTGCATAACCGTGGGTGCAACCCACGGCAAAGGCGACACTGAAAAACATAAACCCCTTCCCTCATGCCGTGGCATGAGGGAAGGGGTTTATTTGATTGGTGCGCATTTCTTAGCTGTTCCGTGGGTTTCACCCACGGTTATGCACATTTCACCCCTTTGGGGTTCTTTTTCAGCGCACAGCGCACAATGCACAGCGCACAGCGAAGGAAATAAAACGAAGTATTCTAAATCTCATTAAGGTTAACTTTTAATAAAGTAATTCCATAATTTATATTTTTAGTTAAGCCTGTAAGGCGACACCAAGGTTCTGCCAAAGGCAGGTTCTTATATTTCATATTTTATATTTATTCAAATCTTGCAAGATTTCTGCAAAGTTTTGCGGTATTTCCGCGGAAAAAGCCATTTCCTTGCCACTCACTGGGTGAATAAAAACAAGGCGTGAGGCGTGAAGAAGCTGGGCGGTTGTTTTTAGTTTGGCGTTACCGCCGTAAACCAAGTCCCCTGCCACGGGGTGGTGAATGTGGGCGGAATGGACGCGGATTTGGTGGGTTCTGCCTGTGAAAAGGTTGAATTTTACTAACGAATAAGAATCTTTGCCACGCGAGGAAAACCTTTCTTGCACCGAATAATAGGTAAGCGCGTATCTTCCGCTACTGATAACCGCCATTTTCTTCCTATCGTGCTTACTTCTGCCAATCGGGGCTTCAATTTTTCCGCTGTCCTCTTTTATAATTCCGTTTACTATCGCAATATATTCGCGTGTTACGGTTCGGTTAGCGATTTGGGCGGAAAGATTTATGTGCGCGGTGTCATTTTTAGCTATCACGATAAGCCCCGAAGTATCCTTATCAAGCCTATGCACAATTCCGGGGCGGACTACGCCGTTAATGGTGGATAAATCCTTAATATGAAACATAAGCGCATTAACAAGTGTGCCGTTTGGCGAACCGCTTGCAGGGTGGGTAACCATGCCTTGCGCCTTGTTAATTACCGCGATATCCTTATCCTCATATATAATATCAATGGGTAAATCTTCGGGGGTGGCGGAAATTATTTCGGGTTCAGGCACGGAAACGCTTACCAAATCCCCCTCTTTAACTAAAAATCCTGCCTTTGTTCTTGCTTCGCCACACACAAGAACAAGCCCGCTTTCAATTAAAAGTTTTGCACGGCTACGCGAAATGTCCTCACATTCTTGCGAAATGAGGATATCCAGACGGGTGTCAGACTGAAGTTTAGAAACAGAGATTGTGTCCATAGCTTTTTTAGCGCACAACGCACAGCGCACAGCGCACAGTGAAGGAATTATTTATTTAGGTACGAAGCACAAAGTACAAAGTACGAATTATGGATTATTTAACTAACTAATGATATTTAGAATCCACCATTGTGCGCTGTGCGCTGTGCGCTGTGCGCTGAAAAATGCTTTACGCATTTTTCTCTTTTTCCTTAGGTTTATAGAAAAAGATCACCCACACAAGTAGCATAATTGTGCCGATTGTGAGTGCGCTGTCGGCAAGGTTGAAGATTGGGAAGGTTATGAAATCAAAGCGGATAAAGTCCCGAACGAAACCAAGGTGAAACCTGTCCACCACATTGCCAAGCCCGCCTGCCACGATTAGCACAAGGGAACTTCTAAAGAGGAAAGACTTATATTTTAATGTGAATATTAGAATACCATAGGTGATAATTAGGGTAATTAGTGAGAAAATGCCAAGAATATATGCCCTATCTTTAAATATGCCCCAAGCTGCGCCAGTGTTATCCGCCCAAGTGAAACTTAAGAAACCTTTAATCAAAACCGTGTCGCCACTGCCGTTTTTAATCGGGGTATAGATATAATGCTTGGTTAATAAATCCGCCAAAACAATAAGCCCTATCGCAAGGGCTTCAATGAAGAGAATTAGAATGTTAAGTTTGTGTTTGAGTATGAACTCTTTTATTTTATTCATTCATTGTGCGCTGTGCGCTGTGCGCTGTGCGCTTGCAACGCATAATGCGTTGCTTACGCTTTAAACCACCCATTCACTTCCACAAATAAATCCACAAGCTGAGGATCAAATTGTGTGCCTTTGGCGTTTGTTATTATTTCCACGGCTTTTTCGTGGGGAAGTGCGGGCTTGTACGGACGGCTTGAGGTGAGTGCGTCATAAGTATCCGCAATTGCGATTATGCGCCCTCTTAATGGGATATCGGTACCGCTTAAGCCACGCGGATAGCCACCGCCGTTCCAATGTTCGTGGTGGCAACCTGCAAATGTTTTCGCGCTAAGCAAAAATTCTTCACTGCCCGATTCTTGAATAATCCTATCAATTATTTTTTCGCCCTCGGGTGCGTGGTTTTTCATTTTTGCAAATTCTTCCTCGGTTAGCTTCCCCGGTTTATTTAAAACTGCGTCTGGAACTGCGATTTTGCCGATATCGTGAAGAAGTGAAGAGAATGCCACATTGCCCACATCCCAATGCAAAATTTCTTCCTTATAAAGCCCTTTTTCAAGCATGGCATTTATTAAAATTTTAACATATTTGGCTACGCGTTCAATGTGCTTGCCTGTGGTATCGTCCCTTGATTCAATCATGCTTGCAAGGTTAAAAGCCATACTGTTGCGAAGTTTCACAAGTGCGTCTGCCTGCCTTTTAAGCATATCCGATTGCGCCGAAAGCGTGCGCATTCCGTTCACGGTTGTGATTTGGTTTTTAACCCTAAGCCTAACGACTTCGGGGTGGAAAGGTTTGGTGATATAGTCCGAAGCACCGAGGTTAAAGCCCTTTGTTTCGGCGTCCTTGCTATCAAGCCCCGTGATAAATATGATTGGAATATCCGCGGTTTTTTTAGTAGCCTTTAAAACCTTTGCCACTTCAAACCCGTCCATATCAGGCATGAGAACATCAAGCAGGATTAAATCTGGCAAGAAATCCGTTGCCGTTTCAATGGCATCTTTTCCGTTAGTGGCGGCGTAAGCTGTGTAACCGTTTCCGCTTAGCATTGATCTTAGGGCAATTATATTTGAACCCTCGTCATCAACTATTAAAATGCTGTTCTTTTGGTTGGTTAACATTAACGCTTCCCCCTATTGAAGCCCGTAAGAGGTTTTAATCTTCTTAAGTTCTTCAAGTGCCTGCTTAAAGTTAAAGCCTTCAATGCATTTTTCAAGTGCTTCCGAACCTTTAATTTTGCGGATATCCGTAAGCAGTTCTTCACACTCAGGGTTTCTGTTAGTTAGCATTGGTTCAAGTTTTTCAATGAGGGCTTTAACGCTTGCTGGGCAGGAAATTTTGGTAACTGAAGCGGATTCTTTTAGCATAGGCGCAAGTTCATTGAGAACCGAATCAAGTTCTGCTTTTAAGATTTTTGCAGTTTCTTCCTTTATTTTGCCGTCTGTTTTAATTTCCATTTCGGCGGTTTTAGAAATATCTTGCAATGCGGTTTTGCTAAGTAATCCTGCGTTACCTTTAAGGGTATGCACAAGCCTGTGCGCGGTTACTAAATCTTTATCCTTGATTGACTTAAAGATATTTTCATATGTTTTTTGATTGTTTTTAACGAAACTTAGCTTAATCTTATTTTGAAGTTTAATATCTTCCTCTTCGTCTGTGGAAGCAATTCCGCCTTGCGTTTTTAAGAACTTGGAAAGGCAACGCCACAATTCGGCGGCGGTGAAAGGCTTGCCAAGGAAATCCACCATACCGCTCTTTTTGTAAAGGCTAACATCGTTAGACATTACATTTGCGGTAAGCGCAACAATAGGTGTGGTGATTCCTGCTTTAATGATACGCGTGGCTGCCTCTAAGCCGTCCATAACAGGCATATGGATATCCATAAGAATAAGATCAAACGAAACACCCGAAAGTTGGCGTTCTAAAGCAATGTTTACGCCCTCTTGCCCGTTTTCCGCAAGCACTGTTTTAACGCCCACTCTCGCAAGGTGATCGGTGATAACTTGCTGATTCATATGATTATCTTCACAAATTAGAACCTCACCGCCGAATGAAGGCTTTTTAAATTCGTTAATCACGATTTTGTGGGTTTCGGGAACGGAAGCATCGTCTATCGTGTCCATAGTTAATTCAAAGCTGAATCTGCTACCCACACCAAGCGCGCTTTCCACATTGAGTTTGCCACCCATGAGTTCAATAAGGTTTTTGGATATTGCAAGCCCTAAACCAGTTCCGCCGAACTTCCGCGTGATAGATTCGTCTGCCTGCATAAAGGGTTCGTGAATCCTCTTCATTTGATCCTGCGTCATACCGATTCCGCTATCCTTAACTTCAAACAGCACTGTAACTTTTCCGTTAACGGTTCTTTTGATTGAGGCAAGGAATTTAACAGTGCCGTTATTGGTGAACTTAACCGCATTTGATAAGATATTCATAAGAACTTGGCGCAATTTACTTGGATCACCAAGCATTTTTTTGCCTACGGACGGTTCGGAATAAGTGTAAAGATCAATGCCCTTTTCTTGCGCTTTTTGCGCGATTGCGGTTTGGCATTGTTCAAAAATATCACACAAGTCAAAGGGGATATTTTCAAGCACAAGTTTGCCTGATTCTATTTTAGAAATGTCCAAAACATCGTTGATTATTCCCAAAAGCCATTTGGAATTTTTAAAAATGTTCATTAGGTATTCTTTAGTCTTGGGGGGTAAATCGTCTGTAAGCGCAAGTTCAGAGAAGCCCATAATGCTGTTCATGGGGGTGCGGATTTCGTGGCTCATGTTTGCAAGGAAGGCACTCTTAGTTTTGTTAGCTACTTCTGCCTTTTGGCGTGCAACGCCAAGCAAGCGCATGGTTTTATTTCCCTTAAGGGTGATACTCACGAGGATTGCACTAAGCACAACCGCAAGCGCAACGCCGAGGATTGAAAGGAATGTTACCACGGTGTTCATGTTCGTAAGATATCCGTCCTCAAGAGTGGAAACACCCAAGAACCAACCGTTTTCAAATTCAGCAATGGAAACGATACGCGCCTGCCCGTCTTGATTCAATATCCGCTGTGCGTCAACCACGCGTGTGCCACTGCTTGTGTCGGTTTTGTTATGGTTTAGAATGGCAGGAAGAAGCCCTGCAACGCCGTCCTTATGCCCTGCTATTTTATCCTTGCCCCCTGGGATATCTTTTACAAGCATACCGATTAGGTTTTCGTTAAAGTGGGCTATAAACTCAAATTCGCCTTTATCGCCCTTTGCAATCATTATCCAACCCGTAACATACTGCCCAGGGGCGATTGAGGATATATCGTACAGGCTTGCCATGGTTAAATCCATGCAGAGGATTGCAATGTGGTTGCCGTCATTATCATAAACATTTTGAACATAAGCAAAAGCCACATTCTTCGTTACGATATCAATATAAGGCATGGAAACAGCAATAACTGTGGGGGTTTGTTCTTCAATGGGTTTAGCATTATTTAATTCTTCTAATTCCTTTAATCCGCCCACAGCAAATTCAGACCAAGGGCGTTCAAGAGGCGTGAATCCGCCGTCTGCCACATCGCAATTCCAATTGAAGCCTGTGTAATAGCCAAGTGGGTAAGCAACTTCTGTGTGCTTGAGGACTTTAACAAGGCAAGCACAAGGCTTAGCCATAAGTTCATTAAAATGTGCTTGCCTCTTGCTTTGATCAGGATTAAGCGCAACACCGCAAACCGCTGTGGGAATCGTTTCACCGCTAACCTCTATGCTTGAAATGCAGTTACACCTGCAATCAGGTGCGGAATCTGGCAACGCGCTGAACTTATAAGTTAAATTGGTACTATCGTCCTTAAAAGGATCAAGGTATGTAAGGTAAATATCACCTTTAATGCCGTTCTCTCTTCCGAAATCCGTAATGTTATCTATGGTTTCTTTGATATGATCAAATTTTTCTTCCATAGTATAGCTTTCATTGGTTAAGGTACGGCGCATGGAATCCGCGGCTACACCGAACATGGTTTTTTGTTCGCTTAGCCTTGCGGAAAGCTGATATTCCACATAGTCCATCATGGTGCGGTTTTGGCTTTTTAAATGCCCAGCTTCAAGGTTTACACTCATGTAATAGCTTGAAAGCGTCATGGCTACGAATGCCAAAAACACTATAATCACCTGCAAAACAGGCAAATATGTGGTTAAAATTTCTTTAAAAAGTTTAGGTTTGTTCATGCGTGCGTCCTTTACACTTGTAATTTACTTATGTATATTTATATTCAAAGATTAAATATATAATTATAATACTACCTTTTTTACTCTGCCGTCAAGGTGTAATTCTAAAAAAATTACAAAAAAATTAGCAAATCTTTCATTTTGTGTAACATATTTTGACAAAAGGCTTGCATACTAAGGGAAAGTGAGGATAAATTACATGAAATCTACAGGTATTGTGAGAAGAATTGACGAACTCGGCAGAGTGGTTATTCCCAAAGAAATACGGCGCACAATGAAAATCCGCGAGGGTGAGGAATTGGAAGTTTTTACCGCGGAAGATAATTCCTTGGTGCTTAGAAAATATTCACAGCTTGAGGGAATTGAGAACATTGCCAAAGAATATGTTACCGCTGTTTACCGCACCACAGGCTACACGGCAGTTATTTGTGATACGGATAAAATTTTGGCAGTTTCGGGCGATATTAAGCAATTTAAAAAAGGCGATGCCCTTAGCTATAAGGCGGAAAAGCTATTAAACGAAAGAAAAACAAGGCTGATTTCAGGTTCGGAAATGTTTAGCTTTTTTAGTGAGGACGCAGGCGAAATTAGCGGTGTGGCAGTGTCCCCGATAATAAAATCAGGCGATGTAATGGGCGCACTAATGGTGTTTTCCGCAGGCGAAATCGGCGAAACGGCAGTAAAATCCGTGCAGACTGGGGCGAATTTTTTGGCAAATATATAGTTTTCTGTTGCTGAGGCAACAGAAAAGGCGCATAGCGCACAACGCACAGCGCACAGTGAAGGAATTGTTTAGTTTGGGTACGAAGTACAAAGTACAAAGTACGAATTATGGATCAATTAACTAATAATGAGATTTAGAATCCACCATTGTGCGCTGTGCGCTGTGCATTGTGCGCTGATTTGTATTGCCTGTTGCCTCTAAAAAACAATGAAGCGAAATTTTTTAAAAGCCGCCGGGGTGCTTACGCTCGGTGTGTTTCTTGCGAAAATAGTAGGCGCGTTTTATAGGATTCCTCTTACAAATATACTTGGGGCAGAGGGAATGGGCGTTTATCAGCTCATTTTTCCTGTGTATTCATTTTTATTGGCTACTTCGTCTGGCGCGTTACCGCTTGCAATATCCGTAATGGTATCTGAAAGGGTTACGCGGGGCGAAGAGGACGAAGCAAGGGTGATTTTGAATTCTGCCATGTCCGTTTTGCTTTTAACTGGGGTGGTGATTTCGCTTGCGCTTGCCCTGCTTTCCGCACCGCTTGCAAGGCTTCAAGGGAATTCTGACGCAAGCCTTGGCTACCTTGCGATTGCCCCTGCGATATTCTTCGTTTCGGGAATTGCGGTTCTTAGAGGTTGGTTTCAGGGGCATAACAATATGGTTCCTTCCGCTTCGTCTAATGTGATTGAAGCGGTGATTAAGCTGGCTTCGGGCTTACTTTTGGCATATTTTTTACTGCCTTACGGCATAAAATGGGCGGTTTTCGGCGCGCTGATAGGCGTAACGGCGTCTGAAGCGGTGGCTTTTTTGGCACTTTACGCATTATATAGGAAAGATAACGGAAGATTCAGGCTAAATCTTGACTTTAAGGACGCGCGTTCAAAGTATAAGGAAATTGTGAAAATCTCACTGCCGATAACGCTTGGGGGAATGATTTTCCCTTTTAGCCAAATAATTGATAGCTTCCTTGTGGTGAATCTTTTATCTTCAAGCCTTGGTTCGCAGGTGGCTACGGCGGGCTACGGGGTGTACACTGGGGTGGTTACCACAATTATCAATTTGCCGATTGTGCTTGCGCTTTCGCTTGGAATCGCAATTATTCCGCAGTTAACCAAGGGGAAAGCTGAAGGGGATATAGTCAGGCTTAAAATGAAATTAAACACGGCGGTTAAAACCGCGCTTACAATCGGCGTGCCGTTTGCGATTTTGTTCCTTGCAATCCCAAGGGGGATAATCGGGTTTTTATATCCTGCGCTTTCGCCCTCTCAGCTTGCAGAGGCAACTCTTTTACTAAGAATTACCGCAATTTCCACAGTGGGGCTTGCGCTTACGCAAATTTACACGGCGATTTTGCAAGGTTTGGGGAATTTATACGCGCCCATGAAAATCATGGGTGTGGGGGTGGGGGTGAAAACCGTGCTTACAATCGCACTGATTCCTTTCATGGGAATTGCGGGCGTGGCGGTGGCTTCTGCCACCTGTTTTTTGATTACTGCGACACTAAACGGCATGGCAGTTAGGGAATTAACAGGGAAAAACGCGGATATTGGCAAAAACGGTAGCGTAATTCTTGCTTCTGGTGCTATAATGTGTGTGGGCGTAGTGTTAGTGAATTACTTGGTGGCAGGCAGGCTTGCCACCGTGCTTACGGCGGTAGCAGGCGCGCTTATTTACGGCGTGCTGTTGCTATTTTTTAACGCTTTTAGCGACAGTGAGTTATTATCGCTACCACTTGGCAAACAAATACTAAGGTTCGCGACTTTTTTAAGAAGACGGCGCGGTAACCAAAGGGGATAAGAGTGCATAGCAATTTAGAACAAGATGTTTCGTTAGCGGTTTATACGGCAAAGGTTTTTTTAAAGGATAATATTACGCAGTTTGAACCAAATATTACGCTTATTGTTCACGGCATAACCGATAAAAACCGAAACGCGGTTGTTTTTAAGATTAAAGATATTTTCGGCAAAAATGCGGACACAAGCGAAATTCGCGGTACTATCACAATTCAGCCCACCCCCTTTCAAGAACGCGCGCGCCTCACATTCGGCGATTTATTGGAAGTTATGCGCCGTTTGCGTTCTGAAAACGGTTGCCCTTGGGATAAGGCGCAAACTCATGCCTCTATAAGGGAAAATTTATTAGAAGAGGCTAACGAACTTGCGGAAGCCATTGATTTAAACGATAGAGATAAAATGCTTGAAGAAAGTGGCGATGTTCTGTTGCAAGCAATTTTCCACGCAATAATTGCGGAAGAAAACGGCGAATTTTCAATAAACGACATGATAACCGCCCTAACTAAAAAGCTAATTTGGCGTCATACCCACATTTTTGGCACAGATCACGCAAACAACCCTGAGGAAGCACTTGAATTTTGGAAAAAGGCAAAAGCGGTGGAGAAAAAAATTATGGAAAAGCAAAGTGATATTAGGCTTAAAAACTGCACTATTGCCGAACTTGTGGAAATTAGAGAAGAAATGGCGTAATTCTTCAGCGCACAACGCACAGCGCACAGCGCACAGTGAAGGAATTATTTATTTAGATATTTAGAATCCAACCTTGCAACCTGCACCCTCAATAATGATATTTAGAATCCACCATTGTGCGCTGTGCGCTGTGCGCTGTGCGCTGATTCATAATGAGATTTAGAATCCACCACTTTTCACTTTTCACTTTTAACTTGCCCCTTCATATCCCTATACATTTTCGCAATCGTCATAACATATCTTTCCTTTGCCACACCGCTTAATTTTTCATAAACCTTAGTGTCTATCAGCCTGCCGATTGCAAAGGCGGGATCGTCCTCAGCGGAAAGTGCCTCAATCCTGCGGTAATAGTTTTGAAGTTCTTCGGCGGTTAGGGTTTTGCTGTTAATGTCATAAAATTTTCCTATGGTTTCTTGATTTAAGGAATTTTTTAAGGAAGCATCGTAAGAATTACTGTTAAGCCTGTTTTTGGCATTTTTAACCATTGCTTTATAGCAGGTTATATTGGTTTTTGCACTCATAGTTTACCTCCTTGTTTTTTGGCGGGAACTATATTGTACAACGCTTAAGGCACGCAAAATGCGCGGTTTCAAAATATGTCAGAATTCGCTAAAATATGCCAAAGTGCGCCTTTTCGGGAATTATCGTTTCTGTTTCGCTGTCCGTTTTTGAAAATACTCTCACATAGTATTGAGAATAGCCCACAGATAATCCGTTTTTTAGTTTGCTTTCGTAAATAACATTTTGCGGAACGCCGATAAGCGAATTAAGATAATTATTTGCAAGTTCGGATTTTAAGGCGGTAAGTTTGGTTATGCGTTCTTTAACAAGTGGGGCGGAAATTAGCGGAAAATTTGCAACTGCCGTTCCCTCTCTTTTTGAAAAAGGGAAAATGTGCAAATCAGAAAAACCCACCTCTTTAATAAAATCATAGCTTTCATTAAAGTTCTTATCTGTTTCGGTTGGGTAGCCAGCAATAATATCTGTGGTGATAGAAGAAAGGCTATTATACCCCCTAATCATATGTACTTTGTTAAGATATTCTTCTTTGGTGTACTTGCGGTTCATGTGTTTTAACACTTCACCCGAACCGTGTTGCAAAGAAAGGTGAAAATGCGGGGCGAAGTTTTTTAAAGAAAAAAGCGAATCTAATAGCTTATGATTTATGCCTTCCACATAAAATGAACCTATGCGGATTCGTGAATTTATATGTTTTAGTTCGCTAATTAAATCGGCTAATGTTTCGCCGTTTTCGCCATATGCCGAAAGGTTAATTCCCGTGATAACGATTTCTTGTGAGTGCTTAGAAAGTTCAGAAATTTCTTTTACGCAGTCGCATATGCTTCGTGAACGCGAACGCCCTCTAAGCAAGGGGACAATGCAGAATGAACAGAAGCAGTTGCAACCGTCTTGCACTTTTACATATGCACGCGTCCTTAAACCTCTTGGGGTAACGGGGTAATTTTCATAAGCCAAAGGCAAATTCATATCACTTATGAAATCTTGATTAAGCATATCAATAATCGCGCCTTTGCCTGACGCGCCCGAAACATGAGTGATGCCTTGGGAAATATAATAATCCTTATTCTTCTGTGAGGCGCACCCTGTGATAATGATTTTTCCGCTTGGGTTAACCGCCCTAATGCGCGATAGAATTTGGCGTGATTTCCTTTCTGCTTCCGCAGTAACCGCGCAGGTGTTTACAATGTATAAATCCGCAAAAACAAGTGAATCAAAAACTTCATATCCTTTTTGGCGCAAACACTCTAAAAGCATATCACTTTCATATGCATTTACCTTGCAACCAAAGTTAAAAACAACTGCTTTTCCTGCTACCGCCCTATCCATTTTTTGCACCCCCAAGCATATGCGGAAAGCATTTTAGCATATGCGTAAAGCGGTTTTTTGTTATGTAAAAATTCTCATAAGAAATCATAATCATAAGTTAGAACACCCAAGGATTTTAAGGCAATAATCTTTAACTTCGCTTAAATTTAGCTTATCCATACATTTGGTAAAAGCGCAAACCGCGTCATTAAAAAGTGATTTAGAATCGCTTTCGCCAAGGGCGGTTACAAGTGTGATTTCGCTTGCGTCTTGCCCTGAATCATAGTCGCTTAAATCGTCTGCAATTTGAAAGGCAATTCCGAAGTGCCTGCCTGCAATTATCGCCTCTTTATAGTCTTTATCATATGTTTTTGATAAAAAGCTATTAAAAATGCACGGTACAGAGAGTGCTGAGGCAAATAAAGCTGAGGTTTTGCCTGAGTAGATTTTTAAAATTTTTGCACCGAGTTCGGTTTCTGTTAGCCCTTCTGTTCCGTCCTTTTTTAGTGCGATTTCGGCGGATTGCCCGTTAATCATTTCAAGTGAAACGCTGTTAATCATGTGCATTGCCCCAAGTGCGGACTGGGTGAAAAACATGCCTTTTTTGCTAAGTTCAAGGCAGGCTTCATTTAGTTTTAGGCTTGCCAAGTTAAGCAACAAATCACCCGCAAGAAGCGCAATATCTTCGCCAAACTTTTTGTGAACTGTGGGCAAACCTCTTCTAAAATCGTCATTATCCATGCAGGGCAAATCGTCATGCACTAATGAAAAAGCGTGAATCATTTCAAGAGAAACGGCAAAATCCATAAATAAACATATGTCCTGCCCTAATTCTTGCGCCGTTAAAAGCATAAGAAGCGGGCGCACGCGTTTGCCACCGCCAAGAAGCGCGTACTTTACCGCGCTTGCAAGATTAGAATCATATGCAGAAAAATCCACGCTTTCGCTTAGGTATTTTTCAAACTTTTCTTTTAATTCTTGAGGATTCATTATTGAGGGCATAGGGCATAGGTTATAGGGCATAGGGGTGGATTCTAAATATCATTATTGAGGGCATAGGGCATAGGTTATAGGGCATAGGGGTGGATTCTAAATATCATTATTGAGGGCATAGGTTATAGGGCATAGGGCATAGGGTTGGATTCTAAATATCATTATTAATTAATCCACAATTCTGAATTCTGAATTCTTAATTCTTAATTAGTCGTTGATTTCTTTCAACTCTTCCGTTAAAAGCCTAAGTTTGCCCTCAGCGGTTTTCACGCTTTTAATAAGGGTTTTTGATAAGTCTATAGCTTCGTTATACAGGCTTAAACTTTCGTCTATTGAAAGTGCCTTATTTTCAAGGCGCGATACTATTTCTTCAAGTTTTTTAATGTCATTTTCTATTTTCTGCATATGAAATCTCCTTAATTTCCGCAATAGCAGTGCCGTTTGCATCGTAAATTTTAATATTATCTTTTTCTTTTAGCTTATCTATTCCCGAAATGCTTTCATTGTTCTTTGTGATTTTAAAATATCCCTTTTCAAGCAAAGAGGCAGGATTTAACGCGGATAATTTTGAGATTAAAGCGTGTGCCTTTTGATCAATTAAGCTATAGCCCTTTTCAAGATTATATTTAACGCGTTCGGAAAGAGATTGAACTTTGTGGGTTAAAATATTTTTGCACCTGTTAAGATTAAGCATTGCGCCGTTGATAATTTCTTTTTCGGAAAAGGCTACGAATTCCGCGCCTGCTGTGGGCGTGATTGCGCGCATATCCGCCACAAAATCCGCAATGGTGAAATCCGTTTCATGCCCTACGGCGGAAATTATGGGCGTATCCAAGCTAAAGATTACGCGCGCAAGCGTTTCATTATTAAAGGGCATAAGTTCTTCAAAAGAACCGCCACCGCGCGCTAAAATGATAATGTCCTGCCCCATGCTATCCATGCTAAGAAGCGCATTTGCTATGCTTTCCACTGCGGATTGCCCTTGAACCTTGGCGTCTATCACCGTAATGTCTTGAATATTATTGCGCGCCCTTACCGTGGAAATTATATCCTTAATTACCGCGCCTTGCACGCTTGTTACCACCCCTACATTTTTTGCAAAGCGCGGAATCGGCTTTTTAAATTTGTTATCAAAAAGCCCTTCCGCTTTAAGTTTTTCTTTTAACGCTTCAAACTGTTCGTGAAGTTCACCCTTGCCGATTGGCTCAATCTTTCTTGAATGAATGAAAGTTTACCGCCCTTTTGATAAAAATCAGGCGAACCGATAACTTTAACTTTATCGCCGTTTTTAATTTTCAGCGAACCGCAACCAAAGCAAATTGAGGGCAACTGCGCGCCCTCGTCCTTAAGTGTGAAATATAAATTGTTATCCTTTATAGACGCGCCCGAAATCTCGCCAAGAACCGCAATGTTTTTTAAAAGTTCTTCTGCGTTAATTACACTTGAAATGTATCTGTTAAATTGGGTAACGGTGATTGGATTAAGCATTTGAAAGTTCGTAAGCCTTAATTGTGTTTTCAATAAGCATGGTGATTGTCATAGGCCCTACCCCCCCCGGGACGGGCGTAATGAAAGAACATTTATCCTTAACATTTTCGTAATCTATATCGCCTGCAATGCCACCGCTTTCGGTGCGGTTTATGCCAACATCAATGACAACTGCGCCGTCTTTAACCATATCAGCGGTAACGAATTTTGCCCTGCCGATTGCGGAAATGAGGATATCCGCATTTTTGGTGATTTCTTTGAGGTTTCGGGTTTTTGAATGGCAAACGGTAACGGTTGCGTTTTTATCAAGAAGCAA
>Ga0123356_10000802_pt1 | contig 34896 bp, 37 predicted proteins | sample TergutEmb28metaG_2_FD_92546 | JGI IMG/M metagenome (GOLD analysis project Ga0123356, IMG submission 92546) | Embiratermes neotenicus P3 segment gut microbial communities from Petit-Saut dam, French Guiana - Emb289 P3 | ecosystem: Host-associated > Arthropoda: Insects > Digestive system > Gut ...
GAGTTCGCTGACCGACGCTGGCCCGCGGCTGAGCCGCTCGACCATGAGCCGCCTGCCGGGATCGGCGAGCGCCTGGAATACCCGGTCCAGGTCGGCCACTTGGTTAAGCATGTACTTAAGTATTGTGGTGACGGCCAGAATAGTCAAGTGACTGCTTCACTATGTGGATGATCGGGGAGGTGCTGGTGCTTCCGCGATGATGGGATCGGCCCGCCCACAGTCGTGGGTGCCTCGTTACTACTGCTCCAGCGATAGCAACTAGGCACCCATGGCGGTTGGCGGGTCGCAGGGGCACCGCCGTTGAAGGGAGCTCGGGTGTCGGCGAGAGGGAGCGCGGTCCCGGCCGCCGACGTGGCCGACCGGCGGTTCGCCGCTCAGCTGCTGTCCGGCTCGCCGGCCTCCAGCCCCGTCGAGGTGGTGGAGCGGCTGCTCGCCGTGCAGGGTCAGGACTCGCGCGGCGCCCGGCTGGCCGTCCGCGCTAGGACGGCAGGCCTGACGGCGGCCGACGTCGACCGGGCGCTGACGCAGGAGAAGTCCCTCCTGATCACCTGGGTGAACCGCGGCACGCTGCACCTGATCCGCAGCGAGGACTACTGGCGGCTGCACCGGCTCACCGCCAAGCCGCAGTTTCAGGTCGGCTGCGGCCGGATCCTGTCGCGGCTGGGCGTCCCGGCCGCCGCGGCGGACCGCGCGGTGGGTGTCGTCCAGCGAGCGCTGGCCGCGAGCGGTCCGCTCACCCGGACGCAGCTGGCCGACCGGCTCGTGTCGAGCGGGCTGCCGCCAGGGGGCGGGGCGGCGCTCCAGGTGCTGATCCTGGCCAGCCTGCGCGGGATCGCGGTACGTGGGCCGATGATCGGCGCGGAGCACGCGTACGTGCACGTCCGGGACTGGCTCGGCGCCCCGCCGCCGGAGCCGGAGCCGGATGCCGCGCTCGGGTGGCTGGCCCGGCGTTACCTGGCCGGGCACGGTCCGGCCGCAGATCACGACCTGGCCAGGTGGGCTGGGCTGCCGGTGACCTGGGCTCGCCGCGGCCTGGCGGCGATCGCGGACGAGCTGGCTGACCGTTCCGACGGCCTGGCGGCACTGGCCGGGTCGCCAGCGGTTCCGGCTGGCCCGTTGCCGCGGCTGCTCGGGCCGTTCGATCCGGTGCTGCTCGGCTGGAGTTCCCGGGCCCCGGTGCTCGGTGACCGGCAGGGCGTCGTGACGGTCAACGGGCTGTTCCGCCCGGTCGCGCTGGTCGCCGGGCGAGCGGAGGGCATCTGGGCGTACCGGAACGGCACAGTGGAGCTCGAGCTGTTCGGACCGCTACCCTCCGGTGTCACGGCCGCGCTCGAGGCCGAGGCTAGAGACGTGCGGCGGTTCCTCGCGACAGCGGAAGCCGCGGACCCCGGCGACGCCGCTGCGGAGGACTGACATGGACGTGCCCGAGCTGACCGACCTGCCATTCGCGCACGTGCTGGTGCCGCACGAGGGCGCGCTCGACTCCGATGGCGACTACGACACGGTGCTGTTCGAGCGCGTCGACTTCGACGATCCGCGGGTGCCGAACGCGCGCTTCCTCGAGTGCGCGTTCCGCACGGTGACGATCAGCGACGGGAGGCTGCAGCGATCGAGCCTGCAGGACGTCTGGCTCCGTGATGTGCGCATGACCGGGACGAACATGGCCGAGAGCCGCTGGCAGGACGTGACCGTGATCGGCTCGAGCCTGGCCGGCGTCCAGGTCTTCGGCGCTCAGCTCCGGCGGGTCGTGTTCAGCGGCTGCAAGCTCGACTCGGTGAACTTCCGGTCGTCGCTACTCACCGACGTCACGTTCGACCACTGCGTGCTTCGCGACGTCGACTTTGCCGGTGCCACGCTCTCGGAGTGCCGTTTTCCCGGGTCTGAGCTGACCAGGGTCGACCTGACCAAGGTCACCATGGAGCACACGGACCTGCGGGGTGCCTCGCTGGGCCTCCTCATAGATAAGGAGTCGCTGAACGGCGCCACCATCAGCTCTGCCCAGCTGTCGCTGGCAGCGCCGGTACTCGCGGAGACGCTCGGCATTGTCGTCAGCGACGAGCCGTAAGACTCGACGAGCCGTCCACTACCGGCGACAAATCAGGTCTGGCAGTCAGCGCGGAAAGTTGAACACGCCAGGATGTGTCAAAGGTTCCGCGATCATCGAAGTTGCCGGTTTTCCGTGCTGAGTGACCGTGCGTTAGCGCTGGTCAGGGCGGGTGAGCGAGGACGGGTCCGGCTGCTGCCTGGGCAGCACTACCTCTGCCGACACGTCGGCGGCCAGCCGGACGATGTCGCCGTCGGCGAGCCGAACGGAAATCCCGGGCAGCACCCGGTCGCCGTTGACGAAGGTGCCGTTCGTCGAGTTCTCGTCCCGGATGCTGGCATGGCCGCCGTCGTCCATGGTCACGGTGGCGTGCCGCCGCGACACGTTCACGTAGTCCGCAAAGGCGGCCGCCACCAGGGACTCAGCGGGATCCCGGCCGAGCAGCAAGGTGGTGCCGGCCGGAACCTCCACGTTCCCGGTCGGAAAGGAGAGCCGGAGCACGGCCGGGGAGATGGGTCCGGTTCGCTGGTCAGGGCGCAGGAACTCCTGCATCACGGTGTTCGCGGCGGGCGTGTCGTCCTCGCGAGGGCGGCGGGGAAGGTTAGAGCCGCAGGTGAAGCAGATCAGGTCGCCGGGCCTTACCTCGGCCGCGCAACTCGGACAGGTCAGCGTCGCCATCACGTCGTCCTCCTGTGCTCACAGTTTGCGGGCCCCCGTCCGCACCCAACCGGTATGCCCGGACGAGAGATTAACGTGCCGGCCTCTGCCGATGTGCCAGACCCCGGCGGAGCGGACACGATGCGCTGGTCGGGACGGCCGTAGCGGGCGGCTGACCAGGAGAGTTGCCGTAGCATCCAAGGCATGGTGGGCTTCACGCTCAATGATGAGCAAGAGGCGCTCCGCGAGACGGTGGCGGCCTTCGCGCGCGAGGTAGTCGCGCCGGTGATCGGGGGGTTCTACGAGCGGGGTGAGTTTCCCTACGACATCGTGGCGCGGATGGGAAAGCTCGGCCTGTTCGGCCTGCCGTTCCCGGTGGAGTACGACGGGATGGGCGGTGACTATTTCACCTTCTGCCTGGCCCTGCACGAACTGGCCCGGGTCGACTCCTCGGTAGCGATCACGCTGGAGGCTGGTGTGGGTCTCGGTGCCATGCCTATCTACCGGTTCGGTACCGCGGCGCAGAAGCAGCACTGGCTGCCTGAGCTGTGCCGGGGAGAGCGACTGGCGGCCTTCGGGCTGACCGAGCCCGGCGGTGGTTCGGACATTCCGGGCGGGATGCGCACCACGGCACGGGCGGACGGCGGCGAATGGGTGATCGACGGCTCTAAGGCCTTCATCACCAACGCCGGGACCGCGATTACCTCGGTCGTGACCGTGCTCGCCTTCACCGCGCCGGCCACCGATGACGGGGGCCGGCGGGACATCTCAGCGATCATGGTGCCGTCCGGCACGCCGGGGTTCACCGTCGGGCCGGAGTACTCCAAGGTTGGCTGGCGCGCCTCGGACACCAGGGAACTGGCCTTCGCGGGCTGCCGGGTGCCCAGGGAGAACTTGCTCGGGACCGCTGGCCGCGGATATGCCCAGTTCCTGCAGACCCTGGATGAGGGCCGGGTGGCCATCGCGGCGCTGTCGGCCGGACTCGCAGAGGGCTGCGTCGACGAATGCCTTCGCTATGCCCGCGAGCGGACGGCCTTCGGGCATTCACTCAGCCACTACCAGGCCACTCAGTTCAAGATCGCGGACATGGCCGCCAGAGCCCACATCGCGCGACTGGCCTGGTATGACGCGGCCGCCCGCCTGGTCGCCGGCGCACCGTTCAAGTCGCAGGCCGCGATCGCGAAGCTCATGTGTGCCAACGCGGCGATGGATAACGCCCGCGATGCGACGCAGATCTTCGGCGGCTACGGGTTCATCAACGAGTTCCCGGTCGCCCGGTTCTACCGGGACGCCAAGGTGCTGGAGATCGGCGAGGGCACCTCGGAGGTGCAGCGGATGATCATCGCTCGCGAGCTCGGCCTCGGCGGCGGATAGGCAGGGGCTAGCTGCCGGGCTTGAGGATCATGGCCAGGACCTTCGGCGCCTGGTTCTGCGAGATGAGACCGGCAAAGTTCGTCAGGAGGTTGGCGACACGCTGGAGTCCGATGACGCTGGTCGTCGACGGATAGGTGCCAATGGTCGACATGTCGAAGCCTTCCAGGCTCATGCCGGTCGTCATCGGGAGCACCCGGAAGAGCTGGCCGGTCATGGCTGCCTGTGTCTTCGCGGTGGCGATGGCCGCCTGGAAGTCGGCAACGGCTGCCTTGTTGCCATCGACCCAGGTATTCGTCGCCACGTAGCCGGTCAGCGGGAGGCCCGCGGTCGAGCCGCTGTAGGCATCCATGACCTCGGTGGCACCGAGCACAGTTTCTGCCTCGGAGATGTAGGGCTCGGTGACCAGGATCGCCGGCAGCCTGTGGTCCTCGAGCGCCGTGATCTCCTGCTGCTGCGACATCGGCAGCCAGTTCACGGACTGTGCGGCGTTGCCGAGCAGGTTTTGCAGGTCCTGGCCGGCGGAGGCTGTCTCGAGGCTGACCGGACGGTCACCGCCATGGCCGGAGTTGGGCACCAGCTGGTCGTTGGGCACGCCAATGGTCGTGTTCAGCAGCTGAGCGGGCGAGGAGATGCCGCCAGGAAGTGCCATGATCTCGAGCACGCCGGGGCCTGCGTCGTAGCCGTCGGTGATCACCCGCAGGTCCGCGCCCAGCGACTGGACGTAGAAGATGTTGCCGTAGTCGCTCGCCGCGATGTCAGCCTTGCCGTAGCGCACGGCTTGGAGCGCGGCTGACCCGGTCGGGTAGTCCTTGATCACCACGTGGCTCAGGCCTACGGCAGCAAAGTCCCCGTTCTTCTGCGCCAGGTAGAGCGGCGCGGTGTCGACGCCCTGGACGGCGGCGACGGTGATCGTCGCGCTGACCGCGCCGCCGGTGGTCGTCGCGCTGCTGCAGCCGGCCGCTGCCACGACGGCAAGCCCGGCGGCTGCGCTCGCGAGAAGGCGGCCGCGCAGACACTGGCTGGTCCGGGCTGGCCGCGCGGTGCCGACCGGATCATGCCTCATGACACTCCTTGCGCCGTATGGCGATTATGGCAGCTCGTCTCGGAAGATCTGTGCGGCCAACCGGAAGACGGCCCGATGCGGCAGACAGTACCCTATTACTGCCAGGAGGCCCGTCAAACGTAACGTTACCTCGGTATTTCCGATTCGTACGTGTATTGACGCACGTTGCCCGGTTACCGGCTAGAGTTGCCGTGGCTGTGTGACCGACTGCACCCAATGAAGGGTCGTTATCTGGGAGGTTAGGCATGTCGGCAGCGCCCAGCGGCGCAACGACCTCCCCGATATCGCGGCTACCAGGTGAGGGGTTCAGAGACTGTGCCGTCCCGAGTTAAGCAGGTGCGCAGCGCCGCCCCCGGCCGGCCCGCGGCCCGCCCCGCGGGCGCACCCCCCGCTACAGCCCGCCAGCCCGCCAGCCGCCCCGCTAAGGCGCCTCCTGCGCCCAGCCCCGCTCCCCGGGTGAGCAAGGTCCCGCCGGCCAGCGCCGCCCCGCCGGCTAGTACCACGCAGTCAGCCGGAGGACAAGCCAGCCCGCAGCAAGCGGTCCGTTCGCTGGCAGGGCTCGCGGCATCACGCCGGGCGCTGAAGAACTGGCGGGTGCGTTCCAGGCTGCTGCTGCTCATCACCATTCCGACGCTGACGTCAGTCGTGCTCGGCGGTACCTACATCGCCACCTCGGTGGGGAACGCGCTCTCTGACCAGCGGGTCGAGGCCCTGGCCAACATGAGCAGCGACGTGACCGGATTGGCCGCTCATCTTGAAAACGAGCGCGACGATGCGATGACCTACATCGGCCAGGGACTGAACGGCCGGCAGGGCGTGCTGGGCGGCGCGACGGCAGGCAGTAATGCGGTGACGGAAGAGGACCTAGTCCTCCAGGACCAGAGCCTGACCAACCCGTGGGCCGAGAGGGTCAGCATCGACGCCGCCGCCATCGGCGTCGGCTACCCGGTTCAAGTCCAGACCGACGCGCAGAACATCGAGGAAGAGCTGGGGGTGCTCGGCGCGCTGCGCACCGCGGCGATGACGACGCAGCTGCCCGCCGTCATCGTGATGCAGAAGTACACCGCGATGATCGATGCCCTGCTGGCCATCGACAACAACGCCGCGCTGGGCAGTGGTGACACGGCCCTGAATGATGACGTGCGGTCGTTGAACCTCGTGTCGCTGATCGGGGAGCAAGCGTCCGAGCAGCGGGGCCTGCTGGGGTTTTCGCTCGCCCTGGACACGAGATTCGTGCCGGCCGTGTTCGCTGACCTGCAGACCGCGCAGGAGGAGCAGGCCGCCAACGTTGCCGAGTTCGACCGGGTCGCCACGCCGCAACAGGTAGCGCTCTACCAGAACGACGTGCAGGGCAGTCTGGAAGACCTTTCCAACGGCTACGAGTCGCAGGCTATCGAGGCCGGCCTAGCCGGCCAGCCGCTGCGTACTCTGCCGATTACTACGCAGGAGGACACCGGCGCCGCGTCGACCGGGACCATCGCCGCCATCCGGGTAGTCGAGCAGAAGCTCGTGGCGGCGACGATCGCCAGGGCGACGGCGCTGCGCCGGGGCGCGATCCTCAAGGCGTCCTTCATCGGCGCGGCCGTGCTCGTCCTCCTGTTGCTGGCCCTGCTCCTGACCACCGTCGTCGGCCGCTCGATGGTCCGGCCGCTGCGACGGCTACGGTCGGGCGCGCTGGAGGTGGCCGGCGTGCGGCTGCCCGAGACGGTGCGGCGGATGAGTGACGCCGACGGCTCCGGCGGGCCGCTGGAAGTCGAGCCCATCGATGTGGACTCGTTCGACGAGATCGGCGAGGTCGCGAGGGCCTTCGACCAGGTCCACCGGGAAGCGCTGCGGCTGGCCGCGAACGAGGCCGCGCTGCGCGGCAACGTCAACGCGATGTTCGTGAACCTGTCCCGGCGCAGCCAGTCGCTGGTGGAACGTCAGATCAGGCTGATCGACGACCTCGAGCAGGGTGAGCAGGACGCGGATCGGCTCGCCAGCCTGTTCCAGATGGACCACCTGGCTACCCGGATGCGCCGCAACTCCGAGAACCTGCTGGTCCTCGCCGGGCACGAGGCCACCCGGCGGTGGAACCAGCCAGTCGCCCTGGTCGACGTCCTGCGCGCCGCGGTGTCGGAGATCGAGCAATACGAGCGCGTCCGGCTGAATGTTCAGCCCGGCATCGCGGTCCGCGGTCACGCGGTCAACGACGTCGTTCACCTGCTGGCTGAGCTCGCCGAGAACGCCACGTCGTTCTCGTCCGCTGACACCCCCGTCGTCGTCGCCGGTCACCTGCTGTCGAGCGGCGGCGTGCTCCTGGACATCACCGACCAGGGCGTCGGCATGGGCGCCGAGGAGATGGCCCACGCCAACTGGCGGCTGGACAACCCGCCAGTCGTCGACGTGGCCGTGTCACGGCGCATGGGCCTGTTCGTGGTCGCGCGGCTAGCAGCGAGGCACGGGATCCGGGTGCGGCTGCGGCCGGCTCCGGCCGGGGGCCTGACGGCCCTGGTCTGGCTGCCGGACGAGGTCATCAGCCATCAGGCGACCACCGCAAACAGCGGCCCGGCCAGATTCGAGCTGCCCGTCCCGGCATCGACTGCCGAGTCCGGGCTGGCAGCTTCCGTGGCATTCGGCCGCGACGGCGTGGGCGAAGCCCTGGCGTCCCCGGCCGAGCAGGAGATCAACGCCGCGCGCACCCCGAGGTTCGGTTCCCTGCAGCCCGAGCCGTTCCGCCCTGAGCTGTCCGGGCGGCCAGAGCCGCCCCTGCCCGAGCTGCCCCAGCCGGCCAGCGCATCCGGGCTCGGCCCTCGCCGGGTGCCCGGCGCCGGCCTGCACCCTGGCTCAGCCGGGCGAGGTGTCACCTCGACCAACCCGCTGCCCGCGGTCGGCTCGCCGGAAGCCGAGGCAGCGCTCGATGCGGAGTTCGCAGCGCAGGCTGCCGCCGGAGCGCCGGCAGACACGGACCAGGCTGTCGAAGAGCTGGCGCCCGTTCCGTCTATGCCACTCGGCCAGCCGAGCGTAGTGGGCCGGCAAAGCCCGACCGGACCCTTCGGGATCATGACCCCCGGCTCACCCCCGGGCGGCGACTCGGCGAGCGGCGTCGTCGTCCCGCAGCCGGAGGTGGCCACCGGGAATCGCCTGCCGATCTTCGAGGCGGTCGAGTCCGACTGGTTCCGGCGCGGCCGTAGCGGCGTTCCTGCGGCCAGTTACAGCGCCGCCGCGGACGGGGCCACGAGCGCGTCGGGAAACTGGGTCACCGCACCGGACGCAGCTCCGGTCGAAGTCGGATGGCGATCGTCGGCAGCCGATGAGGGCTGGGAAGCGGCGGCGGCGGTGAGCTCGCCGAGCACCGGCGGCACCACGCAGGCGGGTCTGCCCAGGCGTGTTCCTCGGGCCAACCTGGTTCCGGGAACCGCGCCGGCCGAGTCAACAGCGCCCGTTCCGGTACGGTCTGCCGCATCCACGAGAGACCGGTTCGCAAGCTTCCAGCGCGGAATCAGAGAAGGCCGTGCGGCGGCAACGCGAGACGAGGGAGACTCCGATGGGGGCGACGGTTCTCGATGAAGGTGACAGGATCTTGAATAGCCGGTCATGCTTAGTCTGAGTGCGCGGATGTGCCAGCTGGCACGTCCGCATGTGGCCATGGCAGGACCGCGTCGTACCGGACTGGACGCGGGACGCGAGAGGAAGGTGCTCCTGTGAGTCCGCTTGTGCGACCGGCTCAGGACCTGAACTGGCTGATCACGAACTTCGTGGAGCGTGTGCCCTCGGTGGCGCACGCAATCGTGGTCTCCGCGGACGGCCTGCCGATGGCCTTCTCGCACGGTTTCCCGGCGGACCGGGTCGATCAGCTCGCGGCGGTGACGTCAGGGCTGACGAGTCTGACGCAGGGCGCGGCGCGGGTATTCGAGGGCGGCGCGGTTACGCAGACCGTCGTCGAGATGCAACGGGGCCTGCTGATCATCATGGCGATCAGCGACGGTTCCAGCCTCGCCGTGCTGGCAGCAGCCGACTGCGACATGGGCCTCGTGGCTTACGAAATGGCATTGCTGGTGGAGCGGGTTGGCAGCGCGCTCACGCCCGAGGCCCGGACCGGGCAGTCGGGCTGGGGCGAAGGCGGCAGATAGTGACAGGAGGCCGCCGTGTTCGGCCGCGGTCGCGATGACTGGGATGCGGGCGGGCGCCTGTACCCAGCCGATCGCGACGGCTTTGGCGGCCCAGGCGTCGGCCACGCGCCGCCACCCAGAGATCCGTGGCTGCACGAATCCAGCAACGGCGCGAGCAGCGAAGAGGCCAGCTCGCTGGTGCGGCCCTATGCAGTTACGGGGGGGCGTACCAAGCCTCGCTACCAGCTGCAGATTGAAGCCATGGTCGCAGCCTCGCACTATGAGGCCCGAGACCTGTCGGTGCTCAGCCCCGAGTGCCAGGCGATCCTCGGGTTCTGCCGTGACTGGCGATCGGTGGCGGAGATCTCGGCGGTGCTGCGCATGCCGCTGGGTGTCGCGAGGGTGCTGATCGCGGACATGGCTGTGGAAGGACTGGTCCGGGTACACCAGATCGATCATGCGCAGGGTCGCCCGGACATCAACCTGCTCGAAAGGGTGCTCAGTGGACTTCGGAAGCTCTAGGGTCGCCGTGCCGACCACGGCCGAGAACGCGATGACGTCGGTGAAGATAGTCGTCGCGGGCGGCTTCGGTGTCGGCAAGACCACGTTCGTGGGCTCGGTCTCGGAGATCACTCCCCTCACCACCGAGGCCGTCATGACGACCGCCAGCGAAAGCCTGGACGACCTGAGTCACACCCCGGACAAGACCACGACAACTGTGGCGATGGACTTCGGGCGCGTTACCCTCGACGCGGGCCTCATCTTGTACCTGTTCGGGACGCCAGGCCAGCACCGGTTCTGGTTCATGTGGGATGACCTGATCCAGGGCGCCATCGGCGCGGTGGTCCTGGTGGACACGCGCCGGCTGGCCGACTCGTTCCCGGCGGTCGACTACTTCGAGTCAGCAGGCCTGCCGTTCATCGTCGCGGTAAACGGCTTCAACGGCTATTTCCCGCACGCGCTGACCGATGTCCAGGAGGCGCTTTCGATCAGCCCCCGCGTGCCGATTATGCAGTGCGACGCTCGCGGCCGCGGCTCCACGAAGGCCACGCTGATCAGGCTGGTGGAGCATGCCATGGAGATGCAGCTCAGCCCCAGGTGAGCCGCGCGAGGGCAGAGCCCGGCGCAGGCAGGCCACGCCGCGGCGCTGCGGTACCGTGGCTCAGCGGGGCGGTAGCTCAGCCGGTCAGAGCAGCGGACTCATAATCCGCCGGTCGTGGGTTCGAGCCCCACCCGCCCCACCGCTTAAAAGCCCTGGTTCTGGGCTTGTGACCTGCGGTAATGCAGGAATCCTGTGATCTTGCTCGACGGCGTCCTTGTGCGGCTGTACGCGGCCGGGAGTGGCGAAATGCAGGTCGCTGTGCCCAATACGTGCCCAAGTTAGCTCTGGCGCAGGGCTTCGCTGATGCGCCGCTTGGCTAGCTCGTCCTGGCCGACGACGCATCTGGCGTAGATCGGCAGCAGAACGTCGACGCTGTGTCCCGCCCATTCGGCGACCTGCGTGGGGTAGACGCCGCCGTTCAGCCAGGTGGACAGGCAGGCGTGGCGGAGGTCGTAGGGCCGCCGGGCGAGGGGAGATGCCTGCTCCGTCGCCGTGAAGGTGGCCTGGCGTGCCTTGGTCCATGCGCGCCGGTAGGTGATCGTGGGCAGCTCGCCGCCTCGGACTCCGGTGAACAGGCGCCCGTCTGGCGCCGTGCCGAACTGCGCGAGATGATCGCGCAGGATCGTGATCAGCTCCGGATGGGCCGGCACGACCCGGCTGTCGCCCTCGGCGCGGTGCTTGAGCTGCCGCCGCTCGCGCTGACTGCCGTCATCGGTCCAGTCGCTGCCGGCGTCCGGTGTCGCGCTTCGTAGGTGGAGTTCGCCCCACTGTTCATCGCCCTGCGCGTCGTGTCGTGCCTCGGGCGGGAGGACGACGTCGTCCGCGCGGAGGTTGATCGCTTCCTCAGGACGCAGCCCGGCGTAGTACATGACCGCGAAGAATGCGACGAGCCTCCCCCCGCTTGGCTGCTGGGCTCGCACTGCCTCCAGGAGTGCTCGTGCCTGCCGCGGGTTGACGACGCTGCGCCGGTCCACCTGGCTGGAAACCTTCGGCGCGGTCCACCTGAGCGTGCGGATCGGATTGCTGTCGAGGAGGCCTAGCTCGATGGCGTAGTCCATCGCATTGGCCAGGATCGTGCGATGCCGTCGTGCCGTGCTCGCGGCTGCGATTCTGCCATCCAGACGGGCAGTCGCCTCCTCAAGCAACCGGCGCGCTACAGCGGCATCCGTCAGCGCCGACACCGGCAGGCTGTTCCGGGCGATCCAGGTCAGGGTCTCGGCAACATCGGCGGGCGGATCAGCGCGCTGCTTGGTATTGAAGCCGAACCGGAGCAGGGCACGGCGGATGGACACGGCGGCGGGCCGGCAGCGGCCGGCAGCCAGCAGCGCAGGCGTGGCGGCGGTCAGGGCTCGCGCAATGTCCTTGCGGTACTTGGCTGAGGCGAGCTTCCACTTCATGTCGACGTACCGGCAGGCGAAGTCATACCAGGTTGTCTCAGCCTTGGTTCGCTCCCAGGCCGTCGGCCGGCCGGTTGACGGGCTGAACGCCGGTTCGCTCTGGCGCCGATCAGGAGGACGGGCTCAGAGCGAAGCCACCCAGTCAAAGGAACCCGGCGGCCGAGGTCGACCAGACTCATCGATCCCCGGCGACCGGCGGGAGCAGAGTTCGCATCGAGCGGGCAGGCCCAACCCGACACCCGCGCCAACCCGGAGACTTCAGCTCGTTCAGCCGGGCAGGATACGGAATGCGGCCACATGCCTAGGGCGGACGACTGCAAAGTCGCGATGATCGAGGCTGGCGATCTCCTCCACCTTGAGCCTTTCAGCGACCGCCACCACAGAGGCGTCAGCGGCGCCGAGCGGCAGGTCAGAGTACTGATCAACTAGCTCAGCCATGCGAGCAAGGTCATCCACGGTGAGTTCAGTGAACTCAAGTTCGCCTGACGCGAGCGAGCGCAAGAAGGCAGCCTCAGCGTGGGGCCCGACCCTCGACTCGGCCATGTAGCAGACCTCGGCCACGATCGGGCTCGGTACCAATAGCGGGCCGGGATGTGTCTCGAGTAAATCAGTGCAGCTCTGGTGGTCTTTGTCCGTTGCGTTGAGGACCGCGACCAGCGGCCCGGTATCGCAGACGATCACTCGGACCCATCGGCGAACTTGTCCCGCAAGATCTCCTCAGAGCGGGCAGCCAGATCGGGCTCAGCGCGAAGCAGTCCGGAGAACGACAGCCGTCGTCTCCGCTTCGGCTGGCGGGCGACGCGGTCACGGACGATTTCGAGCACGGGTGCCACCTCAGTCTCGGCCAGTTCATCGACCATGTGGTGCAACTCATCGCGCGTCGCGCTCATGGCATCACAGTGTAGGCGAGCAGGCCCAGGCCTAGCGGCGGTGCGAGCTTGATCATGCCAAATACGTGCCCAGATGGCAGTGAGCGATACAACGCCTCTGGCAGTTTGCCCAGCTCAGAGGCTACGGAGCAGCTGGCTGGATGATTGGACTCATAATCCGCCGGTCCTGGGTTCGATCCCCAGCCGCCCCACTCATGCAGTTGTATTAGTGCGGCTGATGCTTGACGTTTGTCGCTCGGCTGATGCTTGACAGCTACTTCGGCTGAACCGGCAGCTCACGTAGTCCGGAGGCGGTGCTCCCGACTGGGACGATGCCGGGCTTGATCAGCGGCCGAGGTGGGCCAGGACGGCGAGAACCCGCCGGTTGTCGTCGTCGGAGGGTTGCAGGTTCAGTTTGAGGAAGATGGATGCGGTGTGCTTGGCGACGGCCCGTTCGGTGATGAACAGCCGCTGGGCGATGGCCGCGTTGGAGCGGCCTTCGGCCATCATCGCGAGCACCTCGCGCTCGCGCGGGCTGAGCGACCCCAGCGCGCCGTCGGCCGCGCTGCGATCCAGTAGCCGGGCGATCACCTCCGGGTCCATCGCGGTGCCGCCGCCGGCTACGCGGCCCACCGCGTCGATGAACTGGGCGCCGTCGAAGACCCGGTCTTTGAGCAGGTAGCCGACGCCGCCGGTGGCGCCGGTCAGCAGCTCGCGGGCGTAGATCTGCTCCACATACTGCGACAGCACCAGCACCGGCAGGCCCGGCAGCCTGGCCCGGGCTGCCAGCGCGGCCCGCAGGCCCTCGTCCGTGAAAGTTGGCGGCAGCCGCACGTCCACGATCGCCACGTCGGGCGTATGCCCGGTCACCGCGGCCAGCAGGTCATCGCCGTTATCCACTGCCGCGACTACCTCCAGGCCGTGGGCCTGCAGCAGCCGGGTCAGGCCGTCCCTCAGCAGGAAATGGTCTTCGGCGATGACAACGCGCACGGGATCTCCATGTTCACCACGGTAGGTCCGCCCGGCGGGCTGGACACCGCGAGCACGCCGTCGAAGGCCGCGAGGCGGCGCTCGATGCCGCGCAGTCCGGTGCCGCGGGCCGGATCCGCGCCGCCGGCCCCGTCGTCGGCGACGTAGATTCGCAGCATCTCGCCGTGGTGCCGCAGCTCGACCCAGGCCTCGGCGGCTTGCGCGTGCTTGGACACATTGGCCAGCAGCTCGCTGACGGCGAAGTAGGCGGCCGACTCCACCGGCGCGGGCGGCCTGCCCTGTAGGTCGCTGGTGAAATGCACCCGCAGCGGCGTGTCCAGCGCCAGCGCCCGGACGGCCTCGGCCAGGCCCCGGTCGGCCAGCACCGGCGGGTGAATACCGCGCACCAGGTCGCGCAGCTCGGCCAGCGCCTTCACCGAGGACTCGCGGGCCTCGGCCAGCAGCGCCCGTACCGCCGACGGGTCGTCGTCCAGCAGCTGGCCGGCGGCATCGAGGGTCATGCCCATTGCGACCAGCCGGGCCTGCGCGCCGTCGTGCAGGTCTCGTTCGATCCGGCGCAGCTCCGCCGCCCCGGCGTCAATGGTGTCGGCCCGGGTCTGCGCGAGGTGCGCGACGCGTTGCGCCAGTCCGGCCTGGCCGCTGGGCGCCAGCATCGACCGGGCCAGCATCCCGTAGCCGCGCAGCAGCCACGGGCCGGCCCACAGACCGACTGCGATGCACGCCAGGCCCACCGCAAGAAGCTGCGGCGTGTCGTGTCCCGCAAGAAGCTGCGGCGTGTCGTGTCCCAGGGTGCGCACGAAGTCCGGCTGGCGGGGCCCGCGGCTGTCAAGAATGCAAAGCAGGCCCAATGTGATCAGCCCGCCCGGTGCTGCGGCCAGCACCCAGCCCCCGAACGCGTTCACCGTGAACCACAAGGCATCCCGCCGTCCGGCGGGATCGCCCAGCAGCCATCGCAGCCGCCCGGCCAGGCTGAGCTGCGTATCACGAGGCGCCGGACGGTAAGGATCAGCGATCGGCACCGCACACCACTGCCCGCACAGCCGCCGGGTCAGGATCGCCAGCTCGCGCATGCCCCGCAGAATGGCCGGGATCAGCAGCAGGCTGAGGGCGAGCCCGGCGAACGGCGCCACCGTGACGGCGGCTGTGCTCTGCCCGTAGCCCGGACCATTCACCAGCAGGCTCACCAGCAGGCCGATCCCGAGGCCCGCCGTGAACAGCGGCAGCAACAGCGCCAGCACCAGGCAGAACCCGACCGGCATCAGGGCGCACAACGCTACCCCCCTTGCAGCGGCGTTGGCACCGGCGCCAATCCAGCCAGGCCACCCGCGACGCCGGAGCTGCGCGTTCCGTTCACCCCCGGTCTGCGGGCTGCCTTCCATGACTGACTCCCTTCGCCGGGCTGCCTGCTGCTCTCCGCTCAGTGTGCAGGCCGGGCGACCAGTCACGCAGTGACGCTGCCCCCCGGACCTGGGGTGTACCTAGATACACCGTCGCAACACCGCTCAGCCGTATGTCGCAGCAAGCGCCCGCGCACCTAGCGTAACCGCCGGGCCGGTGCGATCCAGCCCCTGACGCCCGGCAGCACAGGGCCGAACCGATCCCGGAAGGAAACGTCATGAGCAACGGGGAATACGGCACTTCACAGCCTCGAGGCCATCCTCCAGCCCGGTCACCGGGCCCAGAACCCTCGAGGGCAAGCAGTATGACTAGTTCAGCGGTGGCTGCGCGTGGCCTGGGCAAGCGGTACGGCAGCAAGTGGGCGCTGTCGGAGTGCACGCTGAGCATCCCGGCCGGCCGGCTGGTGGGCCTGGTCGGCCCTAACGGGGCCGGCAAGTCGACGTTCATCGGGCTGATGACCGCCATGCTGGCCCCGGACGCGGGCAGCATCGAGGTCCTCGGCGAGCCGGCCCGCAACAGCCCGGCGCAGTTGGCCCGGGTCGGCTACGTAGCGCAGGGCACGCCGGTCTACGGCAGTCTGAGCGTGGCCGACCACCTGCGGTTCGGCGCGCGGACGAACCCGCGCTGGGACGCCGCGCTGGCGGCCCGCCGGATCGGCGACCTGGGCCTGGACCCGCGGCAGAAAGCCGGCAAGCTGTCGGGCGGCCAGCAGGCTCAGCTGGCCCTGACCCTCGGGCTGGCCAAGCGGCCCGAGCTGCTGATCCTGGATGAGCCGATCGCCAGCCTGGACCCGCTGGCCCGGCAGCAGTTCCTGCAGGGCCTGATGGCCGCCGCCGCCGACCGGGAACTGAGCATCATCATGTCCTCCCACCTGATGGGAGACCTGGAAACGGTCTGCGACTACCTGGTCGTGCTCGTCGGCTCGAAGGTAGTGCTGGACGGCCCGGTCACCGACCTTGTGGCAAGCCACCACCTGGTCACCGGCACCCGCCGCGACGCTGCGTCGCTGCCGCCGGGGATCCAGGTCATCACCCAGTCCCACACCGACCGGCAGTCCACGTTCCTGATCCGCAGCACCGTACCGGTCATCGACCAGGCGCTGGCCGCCGAGCCGGTCGACCTGGAACGGCTGGTACTGGCCTACATGGGCAGCCCCGCCCGGAACAGCAACGCCAGCCCGGCACTGGAGGCACGGCGATGATCTGGATGACCTGGCGGCAGTTCCGCCCCGCCGCCATCACCGCCGCCGCGGCGCTCGTCGTCCTGGCCGCCGCCCTGGCGGCGACCAGGCCCACCCTCATGTCGCTGTATTCGGGCGCCCACCTGCCCGGCTGCCACGCCGGCTGCGCCGCCGACGCGAACAACTTCTTGAACTCGGTGCAGGGCAGCTACACCACCAAGATCTACTGGGCCGGCCTGGGCATCATGTACCTGGTCCCCGGAGTCCTCGGCCTGTTCTGGGGCGCCCCGCTGATCGCCCGTGAACTCGACTCCGGCACCTTCCGGCTGGCCTGGGCCCAGTCCATCACCCGCGCCCGGTGGGCCACCATCAAACTACTTCTGATCGGCGGCGCAACCATGGCGACCGCGGGGCTGATGAGCCTGCTCATCGACTGGTGGACCAGCCCGCTGTACCAGGCAGCCAACCAGGGCGGACCGAACGTCCTCAGCATCAGCCGGCTCTCCGGGAAACTGTTCTCCGCCACCGGGATCGTCCCGGTCGGCTACGCCGCGTTTGCCTTCGCCCTCGGCGCCGCCGCCGGCGTGCTGCTCCGCCGGACAATCCCCGCCATGGCGGTCACCCTCGGCATCTTCGCCGCCCTCCAGGTCCTGGTACCCATACTCGTGCGCCCGCACCTGATTCCGCCCGTCCAGGCCGCAAAAGCCATCAGTGCCGTGCAGCTGGGCAACAATCAGGTCTTCCCGACCGGGACGACCGCTGGTCCCCCCGATTACAACGTCGGCCCGGATGGATCCTTCACTCCCCTGGTATACGGGATCAGCGGCCAGCCCGGCGCCATGATCCTCGGCAGCAGGCTGATCGACGCGGCAGGCCAGACAGTGACGACGCTGCCGTCCGCGTGCATACACCAGTTCCATGACGAAACTGCTACCGACGTTTCGTGCCTCGCCGGGCACGGCATGAAAATCGTCGTCAGCTACCAGCCCACGAGCCGGTACTGGGCACTCCAGTTGGCCGAGACGGGCTTGTACCTGGTGCTCGCGGCCGGCCTCGGCGGGGTCTCCTACTGGGCCGTCCGCCGTCGGCAGCGCTCGGCGTAAGCCTGGACGGACTTGTTTCCGCTACCGCGTCCCCGGATCGAGTCCACTGCTCCATCCGCTTCAGCGCTGCCATGTTCTCGGGCATTTGGTTCGGGTCTCCAGTCAGGTCGGTACCTAGGGCGTCGCGGCGTTGTGAGCGCATGCGGCGGCCCGCCTGCTAACGGGGTGAGATGGACGCAGTTTGGACGCGCACGGCGGCGAACCTGCTCGGACGAGTCCGGACGTGCTAGAGAGCCGGATGCCTGCTGGGCTGTGCGGTAAGGACGACGTTGTTGTGGCTGAGCAGCGGTAGGAGGCGTGCGGGCTGGAAGGCCTTGGGGACCAGTCGCGCGGGCCGCGGTCGTGCCCGCATCAGATGCGGCGGCGGTGGAGGTGGCGCTGGCGGACTCACGGCTGGCGCACCCGTCGCGGGGCCTGGGTCTTGACAGTTTTTATTGTCAAGATCTAGCTTGGGATGTGTGGACGACCTTCACGTACTCGAAGACCCGGCGGCCGTCGAGGCAGCTCTTGATCCAATCCGAGCTGCCATCCTCGGCTCGTTGACAGAGCCAGGATCAGCAACCACCGTGGCTGCGGCCGTCGGGTTGACTCGCCAGAAGGTGAACTATCACCTGAGGGCGTTGGAAGCCCGCGGGCTGGTCGAGCCAGCTGAGACGCGCGCCTGGGGCGGCATCACCGAACGGTTCGTGCGCCGCTCAGCGCGCCAGCTCGTTGTCTCTCCCGATGTGTTGCAGAGACCTGCGATCAACCCGAACGAGGTTGCAGACCGTCTGTCGGCCGCATACATGATCGCGGTGAACGCCCGGACCGTGTCCGAGGTCGGAGCGATCGCGCGCGATGCATCGGTCGGCGTGCGACTGCCAACGCTAACCATTGACACGGTGATTGGGTTCGGCTCGCCACAAGATCGCGCCGCATTCTCGGCCGAGTTGCAGTCGGCGGTTGCCACCTTGATCGCGAAATACCACCACGATGACGGGCGACCGCACCGCCTGACCGTCTCGTCCTATCCCCGTCCGAAGGAGTCATGATGAACAGCCCGGAACAGCCGGACCGCGTTCAGTACCGCGCGGAGCGCAGCTACGAAGTGACCGCGACCCCCGAACAGGTATGGGAAGCGATCGCCACCGCCGATGGCATCTCGTCCTGGATGGTGCCGACGCAGCTTGACCCGCGGATCGGCGGCGAGGTGTCGTTCGACCTCGGCGACTTCACCTCCACCGGAGTGGTCACCGACTACGCGCCGAACGTCCGATTCGCCTACGAAGAACCCTGGCCAATCGCGGACCGGAGTGAAGAAGTTCCGCCGCGAATGGTCGAATGGCTCGCCAGCATCGGTGTGCCTCCGTCAAAGGTGCACGAGGATCTTTCGCAGGCTGCTCCGATCGCGACAGAGTTCCTCATTGAAGCCGCATCCGGCGGCACGTGCGTAGTCCGCATCGTCACCACCGCATACGGAAGCGGCGCGGACTGGGAGAACGAGTTCTTCACTGAGATGGTCGCCGACACGACCCCGATTTGGGACAGGCTCGCTGCGCACTTCACTGCGGCGGTGTCGCCGATCACGATGTGAATTGCGACGCGGCGAGGCCCCATGTCTCAGCTGCGGCGCTTAGCGCCGAGTGCCTTGTGGCATCCACCCGGCCGTACCTCCGAACCCCCTACCAAGGAACGTCCCTGATGCGCAGCGTGACCTATTCCATGGCCGTCTCCCTTGACGGCTACATCGCCGGGCCCGACGGCCAGATCGACTGGAGCGTGCCCGACGAGGAAATCTCCCGCTTCGCCACTGACGAGACACGGCGGGTGGGCGTCATGCTGCTGGGACGGAGGCTGTACGAGACGATGCTGTACTGGGAGACCGCCGACCAGGATTCAACGCTCGACGACTCAGACCTCGAGTTCATCGCGATCTGGAAGCCGCTCCCGAAGGTGGTGTTCTCGACCACGCTGGCGGCGGTGCAGGGCAACGCCCGCCTGGCCGCAGGCGGCCTGGCGGAGGAGATCGAGCGGCTGCGGGCCGAGCCGCCGGAGGGCGACATCGCGATCGGCGGCGCAACTCTCGCCGCCGAGGCTGCCGCGCTGGGCCTGATCGACGAGTACCGAGCCAGGATCTACCCGGTCCTGGTTGGCGGAGGCATACCGTTCTTTCCCCAGCACGCGCGCCGGGTCGGTCTCGAACTCATCGGGACCCGCACCTTCAGCAACAGAGTCGTCGACCTCCGCTATCGCGTAACGCGCTGACTGAGCCGGGCCTCGGCGGGTCCCGGCCGCCTCATGTCATGGTCGTCAGCGCTGCCGTGCGTATCAGCACTCGGTTCCAGGTCGAAGAGTCCGCATCAAGCTGTTAGCTCCGCGACGAGCCGATGGACACGAGCGGCTATATCGTCGCGGATGGGGCGGACGGCTTCCACATCGAGGCCAGCCGGGTCGGGCAGGTCCCAGTCGAGGTAGCGCTTGCCCGGGTAGACGGGGCAGGCATCGCCGCATCCCATCGTGATGACAACGTCGGCTGCCGCGACCTGTTCAGTGACCAAGCGCTTAGGGATCTCCCGCGAAATGTCGAGCCCCAGCTCGGCCACCGCCTGGACTACGGCGGGGTTGAGCTCGCTTGCAGGCTGCGATCCTGCCGACGTAACCCGAACGCGACCGCCAGCCTCATGGCTGAGCAGCGCTGCGGCCATCTGTGACCGGCCCGCATTGTGAGTGCAGACGAACAGGACTTCGGGGATGTCAGCCACGAGAGCGCCTTTCAGCGGGAGAGTGCGATGACTGGCCGGCGGATGCCGGTACCTCGTGCGGGACGATGGCCTGCCGAGCGGCCGCGCTGGTGGCGCCTGGGTACAGTGCGCGGATTGCCGCGATCGCGGCCAGGCCGCCGACGAGCTGGGCGCCGACGAACACGGGAACAGATCCTGGAGCGATGCCCGCGAAGGAATCAGAGAACATACGGCCGACGGTGATCGCCGGGTTGGCGAAGCTGGTCGATGAGGTGAAGAAGTACGCCGCGCCGATATAGGCACCAACGGCTGCGGGCGCGGACCAGGCGCGGCCGGAGCGCGCGAGAGCGAAGATAACCAGGATCAGGCCGAGCGTCGCGATCACCTCAGACAGGAAGTGCGCCGGGCTGGTCCGGTCCTTGGCTGAGATGCTGACAGCCGCCTGAGCGAACATGGCGTTCGCCGTGATAGCGCCGCCAATGCACCCCGCGACCTGAGCGGGCAGGTAGGCCGTGGCGTCACGCCAGGACAGGCCGCCGAGGGCGGCGTCTGCGAACGAGACAACCGGGTTGAAATGGCCGCCCGAGATCGGTCCGAACATCAGGATGATCGCGTACAGGCCGGCGGCTGTGGCCGCGGCGTTCTCGAGCAGCTCCAGGCCGGTGTCGCCGGGTGACAGTCGCTGGGCGGCGATACCGGACCCGACGACCACGGCGGCCAGGAACGCACTGCCGAGGAACTCGGCCAGCAGCCGCCGCCACAGTGGCGGGCTGGTGACAGCGCTGGCTGTCACCCGCAGCAGCTCCCGGCCGAAGCGCTGCTGGCCGTGGTGGCGCCCCGGCTGGATCCCGCGCAGCACGCCTGCCCGTCGTCTTCGCCGTAGAACGTCAGGCTGTCGGCCTTGACCGTGTAGATCTCCCAGTGCTCACCGTCCGGCGCGCCCTGCACCCAGAACTTGTCCTGCCGGGCGTAGCAGCAGGTGGTGTCGCGCTCTTCAACGGAGGCCAGTCCTGCTGTTGCGAGCCGGCTCTGCTCAGCGTCAACCGTGTCGGTGTCGGCGACCTCGATGCCAAGGTGGTTTACGCTGCCGCCGTGCCCCAGGTTCTCCATCAGGATGAGCTTCAGCGGCGGCTCGCTGATCGCGAAGTTCGCGTAGCCCGGCCGGAGCTTGGTCGGCTGGGTGTCGAACAGCTTGGAGTAGAAAGCGATCGACTCGTTCAGGTCATCGACGTTCAGGGCGAGCTGGACCCGTGACACAGCTACCTCCTGCCTGTTAGATATAGACCCTCGTCTATTTTCTTCTCCTTGAGCTTGCCATGACACATCGACAGCTGTCAATATAGACCCATGTCTGTAGCCTTGACGGTGCTGACCCCGGCTGACTCCGCGGCCTGCTGCTCCCCGATGTCGGCGGAGCCGCTAACGGCGGAGCAGGCCGAGCGGGTAGCACCGCTGATGAAGGCCCTGGGCGACCCGGTGCGCCTGCGGCTAATGTCCCTGGTCGCCTCGCACGAAGGCGGCGAGGCGTGTGTCTGCGAGTTGAACGATGCCTTCGATCTGTCGCAGCCGACCATCAGCCACCACATGAAGGTGCTGTACGAGGCGGGCCTCGTTGACCGCGAGAAGCGCGGCGTATGGGTCTACTACAGAGCCCGGCCGGAGGCCCTGAACGCCATCGGCATTCTGATCGGCTGCGCTCCCCAGTAACAGGCCGGCGGATCGTGGAAGACTCCGATCGCGAAACGATCTACGCGGAACTGCTGCGCGTCCGCACGACGTTCCGGCGTCTTCTTGAAGACGCCAGCCGCGATGACCTCGCCAGGCGGACCGACGGCACCCGGTGGACCAACCAGCAGTTGCTGTTCCACATGCTCTTCGGATACCTGCTCATGCGGCCCCTGTTCGTGCTCGCCAGAGCGTTCGCCAGGCTGCCCGCACGCGACAGCCGGGTGCTCGCACGCCTGCTAGACGCCACAAGCGGGCCATTCAACTGGATCAACTACCTGGGCTCGTGCGCTGGCGCCGCGCTTTTCCCGCGGCGGGGCATGGCAGCGAAACTCGACCGAGTGACGCTCGAGATGGAGCGGCGGCTGCGCACGCAAACCGCCATCCAACTGCGCTCCGGCATGCACTACCCGGCCCGATGGGATCCCTTCTTCAAGGACTTCATGACCGTGGCCGATCTGTACCACTACCCGACCCAGCACTTCGACTTCCACCAGCGGCAGCTCACGCTTGACCAGCCACCGTTGCAAGCCACGCGATAGACCGCTCCGACCTGATGCGCCCCGGCGGAGTGGCGTGTCCCGTCCGGCACTGTGGAGCGCACCCAACGTACTGGCCGAGGTATCCCGGTCACCACGGTGCCGCCGGGCGCCAGTCGCGTGGTCTACCGGATCGACGAGAGCGACCTCGTTGTGCACGTTCTCGACGTCGATCGTCGTTCGGAGTTCTACGATCGCTGGTAGCGGGTGATCCTGGGCCCTGGGTTCGATCCTCAGCCGCCCCACCCTGTGGCAAGTCGCCTAAATCCGGACTAACGCTGCAGATCGGTCCTACTATGCCCATCATCGTCGCGATCGTTACGGGACTGCTGGTGTGGCACGCCACCCGGGCTAGTCAGGCTCGCCTGGCCATCCGGTCCCGCCGCGCGCAGATCCGCGGCTTGTGGCGCGAGACCCGCGGATTCGGGCTGCGGGGCATAGCGCTGCTGATCTTATTCGTCGTAGTCATGGTCGTAGCGCTGCGGTAATGATCAGCGCCTGCCCCTGTGGTGTGAGTGGCGACGGCCGCCGCTGCCGTGATGACCGGAAGCGGGATGATGTGCCGGGCCGGTGCCGGCCGGACCTGCGCCCGCGGGCGCAGACATCCGCTGCTGTCGCTTCGGCGATGTCTCGCGCAGCATCACGACCAGTACATACAGCAGCAGGACTGCTATTCCGTCGAAAAACACGCCAGCGATGACCGTCGGAATGGCTGAGCCGTAGCCCATCGTGAGGTTCCGCCCGGTGCCCCAGGCCCAGACGGGATCGCGGACGCTGAACGGCTGATTCAGTGGCACCTGGGTGGTCCAGGTCGCATGCTCGCCGCTCCTGGTCAGGTAGCCCTCGGTCACGGTGATGCAGTTGCTTCGTGACGTACGGCCCTGCCCGGGGCTGCAGTTCTGGCTGTACGACACCGGGCGGAAGGTGTCCTGGTGCTCCGCGCCAACCACATACGCCCACGCGTTCACCTCGGCGGGCAGGTAGAACGCGGTGATACACGTCATCGCGACGAGCATGAAGAGGCCGGCTATCCAGCTGGCAGGGTGGCGTGGCGGCCAGCGATGCGCGTGCGCGTACAGCGGGTAGTGCGAAACGGTGCCTTTCGCGCTCGCCCGGACGGCCGCGTCGGCGCGGTGAATGAGTGACGTGTCGATGATGACGACAGCGAGCCCGGCCAGTGCCAGGCCGAGCAGCATGAGGACCGGGATAAGGCTGAGGGCTCCGGCGGTTCCGGTGAGGCTCCCGGCCAGGCGCAGATCGATCGCCGCGTAGACCGCCAGGCCGATCAGGCTGCCTGCCGCCACAAACGCCCAGCCGCGCCGCCGATGGTGCAGCCTGACGAGCCTGGCAACCTCCGGCGTCTGGCTGGTATCCGGCTGCGCTGGCGCTTGCGGCATCGGCTGCTCCTCATGTGATGACGGGGTGAGTGTGGGCCAGGGAAGGAGCCGCGATCAGCTAACCGTAGACCAGCAGGCTGCGAAGCTGCAGAGCCTGACTTTTGCTCATCAGGGTGATCTGGAGCAGCTGGCCCGGGAAGGCCTGGAGTACCTGGGCGGCTTGCCAGAGCTTGCCGTCCACGGTGATGCCGAGTGCAGCCCGCGAGTCATAGGCCTGCGTGATAAGCGCTGTCACCGCGGCCACCTGGGCAGGCTGCACGCCGATCATGAATCGGTAGGAGGCGGGCTGGGCTGACTGGCCCTGTTGGGGCGCCGCCGGGTAGAAGGAAACCGGGGAGACCGCCGCGACGGCGATCGTTACCAGCGTGCCGACCGGCTGGAAGCACGGCATCGGGGGAGCCCCCGGCGGCAGAACGACCTGGACCAGGCCGACCGGGCACCCGCCCGTTCCCGCCGGAGGCTGGCTGCGCATGACCTGCAGGATGATCGGTGACGCCAGCTGGTAGACAACCCCCACGGGCGCGGCGCGCCGCACGGCAACAGGCGTCGGCACCGGCCCTTCCGTGGGTCCGAGGGGAGTGATGTTGCTGCAACTGGCAACGGCGAGCACGATGCCCGCGGCGGCTATTCCGCGGGCCAGGACGGACGACCGACGAAGCGGCATCTACCGCGCCCTCTCTGAGTGAGCCATCGTTGGGTCATTCTGGCTGCGGATGCGGTGGCGGGGCTTGTGTCGCTCCCTGCGCGCGAGCGGCGTCCGGGACGACCAGTGCGGCGGCGACGACCAGAATGAGCAGCTCCGCCAGGCTCACGTCGATGAGGTGCGGGTTGTGCAGATAGTCGGCTGTTGAGAACAGCCGGTATGCCCCGGCATCCGCGGCAAGCAGGACCAGCGTCAGCGACCACACGCCCGAGCTGGCGGACCGGCGGGATCGGATCCAGGGGATGGCTGCCAGACAGGCAAGGGCGACCAGGAGGCAGTACAGGCCGGAAAAGTCCGGCACCCACGCGGAGTTGCCGTTGAGATCGAGCGCCAGCAGCGGAACGACTACCAGCAGGTAGTTGGCGGGCAGCGCGAGCAGCCACGGCCAGCGGGGAGCTAGCGGAGCGTCCCGGTGGAACGCGGACATGGCGACCACCGGGGTGAGGTTGAGCAGGACAAAGAAGGCCCATGGCCCGATATAGGGCGCCGGCAAGCGGCCGGTGAACTGGCCTTGCAGCAGTATGACCAGGTCGGGGACGATGGCCGCCGTCGCGATGGCCTGGGCGGTCCGGTAATACCTGAGGGCCAGCGTCACGAAAGCGACGATCCAGGCGTAGGCGACCAGGTACCCCACCAGCGACAAGGCGCCACCAGGCGTCACGACCACCAGGCTGCGTGGGGGAGCGGGCAGCCAGCCGAATATATGGCGGCTCCAGCCCGTCAGCACGAGCAGCTCGAAGCCCCGCACCGCCTGGACCAGCGTCACGGCGAGCACTGCATACCGAATGGCCTGGCCCCAGGCGAAGTACCGGCGCGGGGCGGTCGCGCCGCCCAGGTACAACCGGATGGCCAGGCCGATCACGGCCGCGACCTCCGGCCAGCTGGGCCGGCCGTAGAGAACGTCGTACACGTCTTCGTCAAGATCGCCCGTCAGCCGGCTGTCCAGGAACGCGGCGACCATGTCCTCCTCCCACCTATCCCGGTAGTAGCCGGGCAACAGCCGGAGCACCTGCCGGTAACGGTCCTCGAGGTCGAGGTCGTCGCTCATCCGGATGCCTCAGCGCCGGTAAGTCCCAGCCTCGCCCTCACCACGCGGGCGGTGGTGGCGCGCAGCTGGGCTTCCTCCGCCAGCGCGCGCCGCCCGCGCCTGGTAAGGCGGTAATAACGGCGCAGCCGGCCGTCGTGCGCTTCCTCCCTGTCGGGTTCGATCAGCCCTTCGCCGGCGAGCCGGTCCAGTACCCCGTAGAGGCTGCCGATCTTGAGCCGGACCCGGCCCTCGGACAACTCGGCAACTTCGCCCACGATGCCGTAACCATGCCGCGGAACATCGGCCAGCGCGGTGAGTACGAAGAACGCCTGTCCTGTCATGGGCTTAGCGGCGGCCATGCCGTCAATGTAATGGAAACCAAGATATTAGTCGAGCCGCCGCCGAGGCCCCGGGGGACTTCGATGACCTTCCAGCGAAGGTCAGCCGCCATTCGTGGCGGTTTCCAGCTGAACGGTTCCGACCCCGCAGCTACTAGACGTGCCTAGATATCCGCAATTAGGATCCGAAAGGCCTTGCGCTGATGGGTGGGTGTCATCGACGTGTACAGGGCAGCAGCGCAGGCCAGGGGCGGGTCGGTTATCCACGGTCACGGCTACTTCAGCGCGGGTTGCACTGTGCCCGTTAACTGAACTTATTTGTGCAATTCATCCGATAGAGCATGTGCCATTGGGGGGCAGACATGAGCAGCATGGACGTTAACCTGGCCGATGTCATCAGCGCGGTCGCAGACGCCGTACCGGACCGGTGCGCGCTCGTGTGCGACGGCCAGCGGCTGAGCTACCGGGAACTGATCGACCGCGCCAGGAAGCTGGCGCACCACCTGATCGAATCAGGGCTCGAGCCGGATGAGACGGTGGGGCTGTACATGCTCAACTCGGTGGCCCATGTGGAGACTCTGCTGGGCTGCATGCTGGCCCGCCTCACCCCGGTCAACGTCAACTACCGGTATACGGGCAGCGAGCTGGCCCACCTGTTCACCCGCGGGAAGCTCGCCGGGCTCGTGGTGGATGCGCAGTACGCGCCGCTCGCTGCGGAGGTTGCCGAAGCCAGTCCTGGCCTGCGGCACGTGCTGGTCGTCGGTGACGGCGGCGCGCTGACGGCCGGCTTCCCGGCTGGCGTCAGCGTCGCTGATTACGAGAAGGCTCTCGCGGCGGCGCCTGCCGTGGTGCCGGACATCGGGCGCGGCGGCGACGACAAGCTCATCATCTTCACGGGCGGGACGACCGGCCTGCCTAAGGGAGTGCTGTGGCGGCACGAGGACTTCTACTTCGGTGCGCTGTCGGGCGGGAACCGCCTGGGCCCGCCGTTCCTCAGTGTCGGTGAGGTTGCCGCCGCCGCCCGCGAGCGACCGCCGGCCAGCTACGTGGTCGCCGCGCCGTTGATGCACGGCGGGGGACTCATCACCGCGTTCGGAGTGCTGCTGGGCGGCTCGAAACTTGTGCTCGAGCCCCGGTTCGACGCGGCGCGGATACTGGGACTGGTCAGCACGGAGCAAGCGAACCTGCTGGGCGTCATCGGTGACGCGATGGCCCGTCCGATCGCCGACGAACTCGCCGCACATCCCGATGCGTACGACCTATCCTCCCTCCTCATTCTCCTCTCCGGCGCCGCGCTGCTGTCGCGCTCAGTCCGCGAGCAGATCCAGGCCATGTACCCGAACCTGGTCATCCTCGATGCCTTCGGCTCGTCGGAGACGGGCATCGGCGGCCAGCTGCGCCCCCGAGAGGAGGGCAGGCCGATCCTGGTTCATAGCGGGAACGTGACCGTGCTGGACGACTCGCTGCGGCCGGTCCAGCCCGGGGAGATCGGACAGATGGCCAAGTCCGGGCACGTCCCGCTCGGGTACTACGGCGATGACTCTGCCACGAAGACCACGTTCCCGGTCATCGGCGGCGTGCGCTTCGTCCTGATGGGCGACATGGCGGAAGTCGACAGCGACGGTTCCATCGTCGTGCTCGGCCGGGGATCGATGTGCATCAACACCGGCGGGGAGAAGGTGTATCCCGAGGAGGTCGAGCAGGCGCTCAAGTCGCATCCCGCGGTCATGGACGCTCTCGTGGCCGGGATACCCGACGAGCGGTTCGGCGAGCGCGTTGCCGCTGCGGTGTCTCTTCGGCCCGGTGCGACGGCCGACACAGACGCGCTGCGGCAGCACTGCCGGCTGACGCTGGCCGGCTACAAGGTGCCGGCCAGGATCAGGTTTGTCACCGAGGTGACGCGTTCCCCCTCGGGGAAAGCAGACTACCCGTGGGCGCGCAGCGTGCTCGCCGGGCACGACCCGGCACTCGCCGAGCCGGTGTGATCCGCCGCGGCGCTAGGCGTCGCGGCGGAGGACCACGATCGCTGCGACGGCGATGAGGGCGGCAGCGAGGACCAGGAAGATGCCGGTCTCGATGCCCTGGAACGCCCAGTACCGGTCGGCGGGCTGGTAGCTGATGAACGAGTGGTAGCCGTGCGCGGCCAGGCAGGAACGGAAGCTGAGCGGATTCCGGAACACGAGCGACTGGCAGACGGACGGTGTGCTAGCGACGGGCATCTGGACGCCGCCGAAGTTGATGTTAGGGCCGCCGTGGACCGGGCCGCCTGGAACCCGGCCGCCGGGGCCGAGGATGCCGCTGGAGACCGCCCAGTAGGACCCTTTCGGCACGATCGGGGGGTGCAGGAAGCTGGAGATCCTGGTGACCGGGGTCAGGTAGTGCGAGCGCAGGTCTTCGCTGATCAGCAGGCGCAGGAAGGTGAAGACAACAAGGGTGATGGCCATCGCGGGCAGGGCGCGGCGGACCAGCGTGCCGGCGGCGATGCCGAGGGCCACCGCGAATACGGCGTAGCCGATAGGGACGATGCCCTGGATATCGAACTGGGATGGCTGGAAGTTCTGATGCATGAGGGCGTTCATCGGGCTGGACCACCAGGTCACGAGGGCCGCGACGGCGCCGCCCCAGACGGCCCCGGCGAGCAGGGCCCAGCCGACCTTGACGGCGAGCCACCGCCTGCGGGTGACGCTCTGCATCCAGGCGAACTGGGTGGTCCCGGTCTCGAGTTCCCTGGCCACCAGCGGCCCGCCCCAGAACACCCCCAGCAGGCACGGCACCACCACGGTCAGCGTGACCAGTGCGGTACTCCAGGGGCTCCCCAGGGCCAGCGTGTTGGCGAGGCCGCTGCAGCGATGGACTGCCGAGCACTGGCCGAGAGCGGACCGGTACTGCGACGCCATCTGCAGGCCGGTGATCAGCACCGCTACCGCGAACGCGGCGAGGGCAGCGGCGGCGACGTAGACCTGGTTGCGGTGCTGCCGCCAGACGACCCAGGTCATTGGCCTTCTCCGATTCTGGTCAGGTGCGCGGGCGCCTGCTCGGCCTGCTGGCCCATGTAGCCGAGCACCAGCTCTTCCAGGCCGACGTCGGATGCCTCGAAGGCCGGGTCGATGACAGGACCGTTGCGCCGGATGAGCAGGGTGGTCTGGCGGGCGGTGCGCGTGGCTTGCACGACAGTGTGGTCCCGCTCGATGGCCGTGGTGTCCTTGGACGGTCCGACAAGGACCTGATGCTCGGCCAGCAGGGTGTCGATGTCGCCGCACAGCTGGACGTGGGATGCGGCCAGCAGGATGAGGTGATCACACGTTCGCTCGAGGTCGGCGACCAGATGCGACGACAGCATGACGGTCAGGCCGCCGTCCGCCACCGCCTCGGCCAGGTGCGCCAGGAACTGCCGCCGGGCCAGCGGGTCCAGCGCCGCGACTGGCTCGTCAAGCAGCAGCAGCCGGGGCCGCTTGGCCAGCGTCAGCGCGAGTGCTAGCTGGGCCCGCTGGCCGCCGGACAGCGTGCCCACCATCTGGTCAAGCGGAATTCGCAGGCTCTCCAGCCGCTGCCGCACGTACGCCCCGTCCCAGCGCGGGTTGAGGTGCGCCCCGATGTCGATGTGATCCTTGGCGGTGAAGCGCCGGTACAGGGGGATCTCCTGGGCCAGGAAGCCGATCCCGCCGAGAAAATCCGGGTCCTGGCTGGGCGGCCGACCGAGCACCGCGACCTCCCCACCGGTCGGCCTGGCCAGCCCGGAAATCAGTCGCAGCAGCGTCGTCTTGCCGGCGCCGTTCGGGCCGATCAGTGCCGATATCCGGCCCTCGGGAACGGTGACAGTAGCCTCGCTCAAGGCGGTGACCTTGCGGTAGCGCTTCGACAGCCCGCGGGTCTGGACCACCGCCTCCGGCTCGCTGCTGGCCATCATGCCGTCTCCTCTTCGGGTGCCGCTCGCAACGTGATGCGCAGCAGCGATTCGATCGACTCGTCATCGAGCCCGGCCTCGCGGGCGCTGCGCACCCATTGCGCGAGGCTGCGTGCCAGCCGTGAGTGCGTGCCGGGCGGCGGACCAGACGGGCGGCCCACCACGAACGTGCCGAGTCCGGATCGCGGCTCGACGAGGCCCTCGCGCTCCAGGTCCCGGTAGGCCTTGAGCACGGTGTTGGGATTGACCGCCGTGGCCGCCACGACCTCCCGGACCGTGGGCAGCTTGTCGCCCACGTCGAGCACGCCCATCCGGAGGGCCTGGCGGACCTGCTGGACGATCTGCAGATAGGGGGGCACGACCGAACGGCCTTCGAGCCGGAAGGTGATCACGTCCCGAGTCCCCCTCAAAGTACTATGGCGTTAAGACTTTAGAGACGGCGGGGTGACCTGTCAACGAGGTGGCTCCGGTACCGCGACAGCACTACGTTCGGGTGCATGGTGCGTCCTGGAAGCTGGTCCAGGCCTGCGGGTGGAAGTCCCGTCTGGGTAATCGCCGGAGAGCCCGGTAGCAGGCCCCGGTTCGTCGTTGAGAGGCGGCGGGCTGAGCGGGGTGTCGAGAGCCTTTTCGGAGGGAGCAAGCGCGCGGGCCGCAGCGTTAGGCGAATCCTGCAGCCTCGTCAGAATTACAGCGAAGGAGCCGAGCCGCTCATGTCACGGCGAAGGCCATGCCTGTCAGGTCGCGTTCCGGAGTTGCGCCTGGCCGGTCCTTCCGGGGTATGGGGAGTGGCACGCGCGCATGGTCTGGGCTGGAACAGGAGAGGCCCGTCTGCCCGCGCCTGCGTCGGGCAAAAGACCGCTGGTATAAGCCGATGGTGAAAGCTGGCGGAGGGCAGCGGGAGTCCGAGGGGGTCGTAGTACCGCTGATCGGCGTGCAGCATAACGCGCCGGGAGGGAAGGGCCCTCACTTTGATCATGCTGGTGGCGAGGGTAAGCGCGAGGGCATGGCCGGGATCGCCCGGTCCAACGACCCCGGCAGGCTGGTGCCTGTTGTAGCGGTGGATGGCAAGCCGTCTGATGCGAAAGTGCGACAACTGCAGCGTCGGCTATGGGCTGCGGCCAGGCAGTCGGAGGATCGGCGGTTCCACGCTCTGTATGACCGTGTCCACAGGGGTGACGTCTTGTGGGCGGCGTGGGACCGGGTGCGGAGTAATCGCGGTGCCGCCGGGGTGGATCGCATCACCCTGGCGTTCGTGCAGGAGGAGTACGGGGTCGCCCGGCTTTTGGGCGAGCTTCAGGCTGACCTGCGCGAGGGTCGGTATCGTCCGGCGCCTGCCAGGCGCGTGGACATCCCGAAGCCAGATGGCAGCAAGCGGCCGCTGGGCATCCCGGTGGTCCGCGACAGGGTGGCTCAGGCAGCCGCCAAGATCGTGCTGGAGCCCATCTTCGAGGCGGACTTCCATCCGTGCTCGTACGGGTTCCGGCCGAGGCGGTCAGCCACGCAGGCGATGGAGCGCCTCCGCGTGGGCTTCATCAAGGGCAGCTGCTTTGCCGCGGAGTTCGACATCCGCAGCTTCTTCGGCGAGATCAGCCACGAGCGGCTGCTGGCCGAGGTTGGCAGGCGGGTGAGCGACCGGCGGGTGGTCAAGTTGCTGCGCTTGTGGCTGCAGGCAGGAGTGATGACCGAGGCGGGTTTCGAGCGGACGGTCGCCGGGACGCCGCAGGGCGGGGTGATCTCCCCGCTATTGGCCAGCATCTACCTGCACGTGCTGGACACCGAGTTCGCCAGGCGGAGGCTGGGCGACCTGGTGCGCTATGCCGATGATGGCGTGGTGCTGTGCCGCAGTCAGGCGCAGGCCAGGGCGGCCCTGGACGCGGTCGGGGAGATCCTCGGCTCGCTGGGCCTGCAGCTGCACCCGGACAAGACGAAGGTGGTAGACCTCAGGCAGGGCCGGGAGGGCTTTGACTTCCTCGGTTGTCATTTTCGCGCCCGCATGTCAGGGCGGCTGTGGGAGCAGAAGCGGGTTGTTCGCTATTACCTGCACCGCTGGCCCTCGCAGCGGGCGATGAAACGGCTCCGGGACAAGGTCAGGGACCATACCGGCCGCAACCGCGCAGGGGCGGATATCCGCGATGTGATCGCCGATCTGAATCCTCTGCTGCGCGGCTGGGGCAACTACTTCCGCACCGGGAACGCGGCTATCAAGTTCACTCAGGCCGACCGGCACGTGGCCTGGCGGCTGTACCGCTTGATGGTTAAGAAGCGGGGCCGCAATCTGCGTCCCGGCCAAGCCAGCCAGTGGACGCGCGAGTGGTTCGAGGGACACGGCCTGTACCGCCTCAGTGGCACCATCCGCTATCCGAAGGCAGCGTAACCATGCTCAGAAGATCATCGGTAAGCCGTATGCGGGAAAACCGCACGTACGGATTGAAAGGGGGATGGGGAAACCGGACCGCCATGCGGCACCGGCGCCCCTGACTACCAATGACTGGACGGAAGACCAGCGGTCGCGTGGCCGGCCGTGCGATGTGACGTCGCCCGTGCTGGTCGCCGTCTGTCAGTCGTCAGACCGCAGCCGGGCCGCCATAGCCGACATCACCTGCAGGGCGAACGTTGGCGTCTCCTGAACGAGGAAAAGGAACCTGTGCCTGTTGATAACCGCGAGCATGGTGTCCGTCGTGGCCACCGCGGTGGCCGATCGGGGAGCAGAATCCACGATCGCCATCTCGCCGAAGACATCGTCGGCACCAAGAGTTCTGATCACCCGGCCGTCGATGCGTAGCTCGATTTCGCCGGACACGATGCCGTACATCTCCGCACCGGTGTCACCTTCCCGGAAGACCTCCGTGCCAGCATCCACCTGCATGGTCTTCTGGGCGTTCTTAAACAGACCGGGAACCTTCAACGCCATCTCCGCCGGACTACAGGTTGCTGACGAACGTCGACAGTGACTTTCCGGCCGAGCGCAGGCCGCTCAGCACGTGCTGGACGAACGTGCCGGCTCCGCCGGGATCAGTGAGCAGGTACCACACCACGAACACGACGATCAGCCAGCCGACAATCTTCCTCCACGGCATGGCGTGGCTCCTTCTCGATCGCCTACGGCTGCAGCCGCGCGCAGGGGGGATCGCTGGCGGCGGAGGCTTCTGTGCAGGTGCAGGTTAAATTGTGCACCTGCTGATTGCCAATAGCTCGGATATCGCCGCGTGGCGCGCTGAATCTCGGCAGACGCCGCGGCGCGCGCTCAGAGGCCGTAGGCCTCGAGCAGGCTCAGCCATACCTCGCTGATGGTGGGGAACGAAGGCACGGCGTGCCAGAGCCGGTCCACGGGTACCTCGCTGCAGATCGCGATCGTGGCCGAGTGCAGCAACTCCTGCAGATCGGGACCCGTGAACGTCGCGCCGACGATCCGCCGGGTGGAGTCCTCGATCACCAGCTGGCTGGTGCCGGTGATGCCGGTGCCCCGAACGTACGCGCCGGGCACGTCGCCGGTGGCGGTGCGGACGACCGTCACGGCCAGTCCGGTTCGGCGAGCCGCTGCCTCGGTCAGGCCCACGGCGCACACCTGCGGGTCGGTGAATGTGACGCGCGGCACGATCGCCGTGGACGCCACGTCAGCAGCCTGCTTCCCGGCGATCACGTCGGCGGCGATGCGCGCCTGGTACTTGCCCATGTGGGTGAACGGGGAGACTCCGTTGCAGTCCCCGACGGCGTACAGCCACCCGCCCGTCACGCCGACAGCGCGGAGCTGGCTGTCGACGCGGACCGGCGAGCCAGGCGCCAGCCCGACAGTGTCGAGCCCGATGCCCGACGTGGACGGCCGACGGCCGACGGCGACGAGGATCTCGTCGGCAGAGAACGCCCGGCCGTTGTCCAGGGTGGCGATCACCCGTCCGTCCCGGCCGTCGCGACGCGCCTCCGTCAGCCGGGCGCCGGTCACCACGCTGATGCCCTCGGCTTCGAATGCCGCCTGCACTTCGTCGGCCGCGAACGGCTCCTCGCGGGCGAGCAGCCGGTCAGCAGCCTCGACGATGACCACGCTCGAGCCCAGGCGCCGGAAAGCCTGCGCGAGCTCGGCGCCGACCGGCCCGCCGCCGAGCACGAGCAGCCGCTTCGGTACGTCCTTGGCGCTGGTGGCAGTCTGATTGTCCCAGGGGCCGACGTCGCGCAGCCCCGGAATCGGCGGTATGAGCGGTGTGGTTCCGGTGGCCAGCACGACGGCCTTCGCAGCGCGGAGCGTGCGGGGCGCGGCGCCGGCCGCGCGAACCTCGACGGTTCGCTTCCCGGTCAGCACGCCGGTCCCGCGCACTAGCTCGACGCCCCTGTCCGTCAGCCACGGCACCTGGCCGTCATCGTGCCAGTCCGAAGTCATGTAGTCGCGCCGCCCGAACGCCGCGGCAGTGTCGATGCGTCCCGTCACGGCCTCTGCAGCGCCGGGGACCCGCCGCGCCGCCGCCAGCACATCACCCGGCCGGATCAGGGTCTTGGACGGGATGCAGCCGTAGTAGGAGCACTCGCCGCCGACGAGCCGCTGCTCCACGATGACGGTTGACAGGCCCGCGCCGGCAAGCCGGCCTGCCGCGACCTCGCCGGCCGGACCCGCGCCGATCACTACCACGTCACAGTCGTCGGCCGCCATGTCTCTCCTTCGCACGCGTACGTGGCAATAGTGGGCCGGACGCGTCCTGGTGTTCCATCGTGCTGCACGGTCGGATCGTTAAGATCTGGTGAACTTCGAGGGTAACGGGGTGATCCGTGGCCGGTCTCGCCTGTCCCTACTGCCCTGCGCACTCGCTTCTCTGCCAGTCAGCCGGTAGACGGCTTTGGCTGCCAGCGTCGCCCGCGAGAATGTCGGCATGACAGGCCTGCAGGATCTGCTCGACCGCCTCGAAGCGACGCACGGACCGACCGGGCCGCCGCCGTCGGCCGACGGGTGGGAGCTGGTTCTCCGGGAGAACGTGGCTTACCTGGCTGACGATGCTACTCGCGACCGCTGCATGGCAGCGCTGCGGGACAGCGTCGGGCTTGAGCCGTCGGCGATCCTTGGAGCCACTGATGAGCAGCTCGCGGCTGTCGTCGCTGGCCCCATGCGGGCCAGCCGGACCGAGCGGCTGCGCCGATGCGCCGAGCTGTCCATGGTGGGCGCGTCGTGGCGTGCCTATCCTGGCATCGGCAGGCCCGGAGCCGAGCGGATCGAGCTGTTCACGGGCGCGCGAGCCATCCTCGCGCTGGACTCGAATGGCCTCCGCGTGCTGTACCGGCTCGGCTACGGCGA
>Ga0123356_10000803_pt1 | contig 34891 bp, 31 predicted proteins | sample TergutEmb28metaG_2_FD_92546 | JGI IMG/M metagenome (GOLD analysis project Ga0123356, IMG submission 92546) | Embiratermes neotenicus P3 segment gut microbial communities from Petit-Saut dam, French Guiana - Emb289 P3 | ecosystem: Host-associated > Arthropoda: Insects > Digestive system > Gut ...
TCGAAATCCCGCCCAGCTGTCCATCCGATCGGGCCAGATCAAATGCGCCAGGAAAAGCAAAACCAGGACGAACAGGCACAGGCTGTAGCTCAACAGGAACGTGCGCCAGTTGCGCTTTCTTTCAGGCAACAGGCCGAGAGTTAGGGGTTCGCTTGAACGCATTCAGAGCTCCAGAGGGCAACTCAGGGGAGGAACAGGCCGGAGAAAAACTCAAGGGAGATAGACTGTCTCAGCTCGATCGCCAGGAATCAATTGTGCGTGCTTTAGAGATGCTCGAGGCCCAGCTTCGTCCATCCGGCAAAAGCCCTCACCCATACATGAAGCAATTCGCGGCTATCGATGGATGCTGGCATTCCATTTCCAGCATCCAATCCTTGTCCAGAAATCCTGATATCCAGTGCGCGACTCACGTCCTCGGCGTTCGCTCCCAGGGCAAACAGTCCTCTCCCGCCGGAAACGCCAAGCTCAATCACTCTGATCTTGTCAATTTTTGGTCTTCGCGCCAGATCTGCCGCAGCACAAGCATGGTGCGGGCGCGAGAAGATCCCACAGCCGACATGAGGCCCGATTGGTCCGAATGGGAAACGCCTCCATAAGCGTCTGCTGGTGGAAATTCTTGATAGGCTCGGAACGGTCCGATTCAGCATAGCCAGATGCTCCACATCTCTCTTCTCGTTAGCGACGCGAGATAGGCCAGAAGGATCAGAGGAAGTGGTCAGCGGCTTTGCGTACCCTAAGCAGAATAGCTGAAGTATATTGTTTTGCTTTCCGCTGCAAAAGGAACTGTCAGTTTTGCCAGAGGTCGCCCGGCACGGGCGCGAGGACACGCACGTCGGACGTAAGGATGTGCTGGCGGCAAAACAGTCAAAGTTTCGTTGGATCCACGCGAATCCGCACGAGCGCGCCCGCCGAGTCCGGTTCCATTCCCGACTCGCAATCCGCCCCGGGCTCGGTCGCGCCTTGGCTGATTTTCGAACGGTTGGGCTCGGCGCGAGGAATACATCATCGCGGCTTCGGGGAGGTGTCAATTCTGAAAGCTCCGGCAACGTGGAGGGTTTGCGGTCAATCTGAACCCGCGAGATTAACTCGATCGTTTTCGTCTGCAGGCTCCGGCCGACGAGGTCAACGGTTTCCTTGAAGGTGCCGTCGTCGCCTAGGTAGCGCTGCCCTGGTGCCGCCTGAAAGCTTTCGCTTTCCGAAAGAAGGGCAACCACGCCGGAATGCCGACACTGAGACAACAGGGGTTTACCAGTCAATAGCGGGGAAACGCGTTGCCGCTGATGTCCGACGTACACTGAACCTAAGATGCCGCAGACACTGAAGGGTTGGACATGCTTGTAAGCGCCGACAATCGATAGGACATCCCCACGTTCATGTCATAGTCTATTATATTACTTGAGATTAAAATGTCGCTCGCGGCGGGCCCCGCGCTCTCTCCGCGTAACGGTTGGTGTGAGATCTACCCCTAACAAAACACAGGAAATAATCCCGCGAAAAGAAATTCGAAAAGGACCTCGGCAAAACTCACGCAAACGGGTCGCGGACTAATCACCGTGAAGTGTTACCTGGACGCCGGCATTAGCGAGCCCCGCCGCAGGCCGTGGGGTCGCACGACGTGCAAGCGATTGAATACATGAGCGAACATGCCACAAACCCCTTAGCCTGGAATTCTTGCGATTCAGTGATCTTGTAAACCTTGATTCCCTCTGCTACATTTGTGCGGTCCCCTGTCAACTTTGACAGTAGACCGGCCGTAAGTTCTTGAGTTAGACAAGCTTTGCTGGAGTCCTGCCCACATTCTTGGTTACGGGCGGGCAAGAAGTCGACCCTCTCGACCAAACGTAAAGAGGGCGCCCGAGTGTCCCAGAAAGCATTGTGGAAAAACTCTCTTCCAAGTGAGGATGGCGAAGCTGTGCTTGCGTTGCTGACAGACGAAAGCAAGCACTTGCTATCTGCGATAGACGCCGCATCAGCATTGCGAGCCTATCGCTCAACTCTCTTGAACAAGAGTTCTTAGCCAATCCACAACCAGGTAATTCCGTGCAATGCCGACTTCTGCCGTCGAGGAATTAGCCATTGTTCCAGAATAATTTGCGCTTCCCTTCCCCTTCAGGGGCTGAGAACTCTCACGTCTACGATGCCCAGTCTCTTCCCGTTAGCCCTAGCTGGTATGCTGTGTATACCGTTCCGCGGCATGAGAAAAGGCTGGCTGACCACTTCACGGCAAGAAACATAGAGCACTTCCTGCCTGTCTATCGCGCACAGAGAAGGTGGAAGGACGGGTCGCGGGTAAACCTCGATCTGCCGCTGTTTCCAAGTTACATCTTTGTGCGAATCTGCGCCCTTGAACGCACCTCTGTGTTAGCGGTACCCGGCACCGTCTCGATTGTCGGAAGCCGCCATGAACCTGCGGCGCTCCCAGACAGCGAAATTGAGGCGCTGCGCAAGGGAGCAGGCACCGCAAAGGTTGAGCCCCACCCCTACTTGGTCGTGGGGCAAAGAGCGAGGATCATCAACGGTCCCTTCGTTGGCATGGAAGGCGTCCTGCTGCGCAAGAAGAATGGCTTCCGGGTGGTTTTGACCCTTTCCGTAATCATGCAGAGTGTGGCCGTCGAGCTCGACGCTTGCGACTTGGTACCCGCCAACCCAGGCTGCAACTTGAATGGATCCTCTTGGTCGTCCGTTGCCTGAGACCGTCCTACAGCCCATGAAAGATCTCACCCCGCGAAACGAATCCCGAGACGCAATGCAACAGCGAATCGTCGACGCCGCCGTGCATTTGTTCGCGCGCCAGGGATTCAGCGCAACCACCACGCGCAGGATTGCCCGATTGGCGGATGTGAACGAAGTGTCATTGTTCCGCTATTTCTCAACCAAAGAGGAGTTGTTCTGGGCGGCACTGCAATCGCGACTGGCCCGTCTGCGCATGCGAAAAGAGCTCAGGAACGGTTTGACCGAGCAGGCCAATCCTGAGTTGGTCTTGCCGCTGATCATCGAACTTCTGGTGCAGGTAGCAAATTACGAACGTGAGCTGCTTCGCTTATTGGAGATTGGTCTGCTCGAGCTCCGCCCCAGCACCGAGCGCATCTATCGTAAACACATCGGCCCAATTTTCGAAGCCATCAACGGGTACTTGGGAGCGTGCATTGACCGCGGGCGCTTGCGCGGTATGGATCCAGCCGTCGCTACGATCGCTCTCTCGACCACGGTTTTGGCGCATCAGTGTTTGCCCAGGTTGTTCGGCGAGGTGGACACGCCCTATGCGAACAGTGACGAAGCCGTGTCGGCGTACAGCAGGTTCTGGTTAACCGTCCTCCGGCCGGAGGAAGAGGACAGGCCCAACGGTGCGATAGCTTCGGCGCCCAAAAGGCGAGCGGCTCTTTGAGCATCCAGTCGCATTGCGGAATTGCCGGATAGGAGAGGATCATGAGCGGCCGCTTGTGCTTGTATTTCTTTGGGGTGCCGTCAAGCCTGTTCTTAAGTCTGATCGCGGCGTATGGTCAGAGTGCCTCCCCTGCGCACGTTCCATCTGCCGCGCCTGCCTGGTCCGCCGCGTTCGAAACACGAACCACCCCCGGTCCTGATACCGACACCGTCATTCACCCGGATGATGTTCTGGACATAAACATCCTGGATGTACCCGAGCTTTCTCGGCAATATCGGGTCAGTCCCGCCGGTACCGTTTTATTGCCGCTGGTACCGGTTCCCCTGCACCCGGCTGGCATGCGAGTCACAGATTTTTCCGCGCTGGTCGCCAAAGAGCTTCACGACCGTGGTTTGGTGACCGATGCCAAAGTCCTGACGTCAATTGCCTCCTCGCGCGCCGAATCCGTCGCCATTACCGGCGCCGTCAAGTTGCCGCAAATCTATCCCGTGTTCGGCGAAACCACACTGCTGGATATCTTGTCGCAGGCGGAGGGACTGACCGATGACGCCAGCAATATCGCGATCATCAGCCGCGGCGAAGTTGCGCTGCAGTCTGGAACCCCGAGCCGGAATGAAACCGTGGATCTCACCAAGCTGCTCGAATCCGGAAAGGCCGAGTACAACGTCAAGATTTATTCGGGAGATCGCATCACCATACCGCGAGCCGGGATCGTTTACGTGGTGGGTGCGGTCAATAAGCCGGGCGGATACACCATTAAGTCATCCGGCCAGGGAATGACGGTTCTACAGGCGATCGCATTGGCCGAAGATATCAAGAGCACGGCGAAGCGAGACAAGACTGTGGTCATCCGCGGCGATCCAACCGCACCCGGCGGCCACCGCCAAACCCCCCTCGACTTGAAGAAGATTCTCGCCGGCAAGAGCCCCGACCCGGTCTTGCAGGCCAACGACATTTTGTTTGTGCCGGATAGTGAAGGTGTCAAGGCGCTGCACCACGGACTGGAGGCAGCCCTGCAAGCCGCTACCCTGGTTGCAGTGTATCGACCTTGATTTCAGTATTTTCTAAACAGGAACCCTATGCGTAACGGCTTTGAGACAAGCTTAGTTACCGGCAACGGCTCCGCCCCTGGCAGGGAATCGGTTCCCTACGAGCGCGCGGGATCGTTTGCCGGTCCGCCAGCTTTTCCCGCGCAGATCGATTTCTCCCAAAGCCAGCAGTCGCTATCCCACTATTGGCACATTCTCGTCAAGCGCCGCTGGACGGTGCTCACGGTCGCCTTCGCTTTGAGCACCCTGTCGATCATCGGCTCTTACAAGGCTGTACCTACTTACCGGGCCTCTTCACGGGTGCAGGTCGAGGCCGACACTCCGCTCATCCAGTCACTCAACGATCTCTACCATGGCATGGGTATCATTACCGACGACGCGTTTCTGCAAACTCAGCTTCAAGTGGTGCAGAGCGATACTCTGGCATGGCATACCATCGAGCAGCTCGGATTGGGGGAAAACCCAGCGTTCATCAAGCCGGCAGCCATGACCCGATTGGCCCCGGAGGCGCGCAAGGTCAAGCTGGTCCGTATATTCCAGGATGGGTTGAATGTGGAGTTGATTCCCAAGACCAGAATGATTTTGGTCGGATTCGACAGCCGGGACCCGCAGCTCGCTGCCCAAGTGGCCAACACCCTGGTCTCCAACTATGTCGATTACAACTTCCAGCTGAAGTATGACGCCACCCGCCAAGCCTCGGGCTGGATGGAAACCCAGCTCGATGAACTCAAAGCCAAGGTGGAGAAATCCCAGCAAGCCCTGGTTGATTACGAGCGGCGACACTCGCTGAACAGCGTCGGGTCCGGCACGCAAGATCGAAAGACCATGGAAGATCAGATCCTTTCAGATTTAAGCAAGGACCTGACCGCAGCGGAGGCTGAACGCATTCAAAAGGAGTCTTTGTATAACCAGGTCCGCGCCGATCGCGCACAGATCGCCCGCCTTGCCCACAACGAATTGTTGCAACGGCTGGAAGAGAAATTGGCGGAGGAAAAACAGGAGTACACGGAAATTCTCGCGCAGTATGGCCCGAATTTCCCCAAGGCGTCAAGACTCGAGCAACAGGTCCGCGAAACCGATTCGCAAATTGCGCAAGAGCGGGACCGCGTCATCGAACGCATTCGCGTCGACTACACGACTGCCCTGAATCATGAGAAGCTGGCGAGCGCGGCGGTCGCACGAGAGAAGGATGTTCTCGGTGGTGTCAATCAGCTCCTCGTGCAGCACAATATATTGCAGCGCGACTTCGAAGCGAATGAACAGCTTTACCAGAATCTTATCCAGCGCCTCAAAGACGCTACGGTCTCCGCCGGCTTACGTTCCACCAACATCCATCAGGTGGACGTGGCTCTTCCTCCCGACCGGCCGATCCGTCCAAAGAAGTTCTTGAACATTTCTGTGGGTACGCTGGCCGGTCTAATGCTGGGCATCATGCTGGCCTTCGGGCAAGAGGCCTTGGACCACTCCATCAAGAGCGCCGAGGAACTGGAAGTGCTGTTGGCCATTCCGACTCTCGGCACGATCCCGCTGTACCGAGTTCCCCGAGCTACCCGGGCCTACGGTTTGTTGAAAGGAACATCCGGCCCGGACGCCGCTGCACGCGATGTGGCCCTGGCGGTAGCCGAACGCCCGAGTTCGGTCATTGCCGAAGCCTATCGCTCCCTTCGGACATCGGTGTTACTTTCTCTCGCGGACCATCCACCCAAGACCTTGCTTGTTACCAGCGCAGCTGCAGGGGATGGAAAGACGGTTACGTCGGTCAATCTGGCCATGGCCCTCGCGCAACGGAAAGGTCCGGTGCTCCTGGTGGATGCGGATCTTCGCAAGTGGGCAATTACCAGAATCTTCAATTGCGACACGAAAAAGGGCCTCAGCAGCGCCTTGGCTGGAGTAGATACTCTCGAGCAGGTGTTGCAGCAATACGAGGCGGTCCCAAATCTATGGATTCTGCCCGCAGGTCCTCTTTGTCCGAGTCCCGCGGACTTACTCTCCTCTGAAACCATGATCGCGTTGCTCGAGAAGGTTTCCGAGCGCTTTCAGCATGTGGTGATCGACACCCCACCGGTCATGGCGGTTACTGACGCCACCATCCTTTCGCCCATGGTGGACGGGGTAGTCCTGGTGGCACAAGGCGCTCGTACTTCCAAGGCCTTGTTGCTGCGAACCTGCCGCATTCTCGACGGTGCGGGGGCGCGAATTCTGGGATTCGCGTTGAATAAATTCGAATATCGCAATGATTACTACGGCTACTACTACTACGGTCACGGTACGCCAGGCTACTACGGGCCGTCGGCCGTCCGCACCGGCCAATCCCCAGAGGTGGCATAGACGCTGACTTGGTATGGACTCCCAGCATCCAGTTGCTGGTTTCCGCATCGCTGAACCGCCGGGAAGAGATTCGAATCTTGCAGTTTTCCGCAAAACCTTCGTGGCGCAGCCTTACGCTTCATTTTGCGATCTTGCTCGGCGGGCTGTGTTGGCTGGGGGAAACCGTTCGAGTTGCCTTAGTGGAAACCTGGGGCGAATCCAGCCAGCTTAAGGATTTAGAGCGGGCCAGAGCTCTCGATCCGCGCAACGCGGAGATTTACTATCGCATGGGAACCCTGGAACTGCTGGGCGCCACCAGCCCTTCCTCCGCTCCGGCATGGTGGTTCCGGCACGCCACCGACCTAAATCCCAAGATCGGCCGCTATTGGCTCGGCCTGGGTCGTGCCTGCTTTGTCGCACAAGATCAAGCCTGCGCCGATCAAGCCTTGGAACGCGCGACGAGACTGTCGCCGATGACCCCCAGCACAGAATGGGAAGCGGCTACCTACGAAGTCTTTACCGGCCATTTCGAACGCAGCTTCTCTCGCCTGGCGGGCCTGCTTCGGCAGGATCCTGATAAGGAGCAGGAAATCTTTCGTTTCACCTGGCGCGCTTTCGATCCCGAAGTGACATGGCAGCGAATCCTTGCAGGCGTGCCCGACAATCGGGTCAAATGCGACTATCTGGTTTTCCTCTCGCAAAATGGCCGGTTTGATTTGGCCAAAAACTACTGGATGCAGATGGCGGCCGCGTCCGCTCCCCCCTCCTTTGCGGCGGCGAAGGCCTACTTGCAGCAACTCCTCGCGACTCAGCGCTATGTAGATGCGGCCAGGGTTTGGAGTGACCTGCTGCATAACGGATCGCTGGGACAATCCGGGACAGCGGATCAGGACACTTTGGTTTTCAATGGCGGCTTTGAACGGCCCGCGTTGAATGCGGGCTTTGACTGGAATCTCGCGCAGACCGCGTTTGTTTCGGTCGACTTTTTAGACCCTTCCGCGCAGAGTGGCAAGCATGCACTACGGATCGATTACACGGTGCCGCACAACGTTGACACCGAGCCGGTCTATCAACTGATCCCGGTCTTGGCCAATCAGAAATACCTTTTGACGGCCTACTCGCGCTCCGACGAACTCACGTCCGATAGCGGGCCACGATTGCGCGTCGAAGACGTGGAATGTCCGGCCTGCCTGGACGCGAGCTCAGAAATGACCCTGGGAACAACTCCCTGGCATGAACTGAAGCTGACTTTTTCGACCGGGCCCAAAACCGAAATCCTGCGGCTGTCGGTTTGGCGGGCTCGTGGGCGCTCCTTCCCGATGGATATCAGTGGGAGCTTCTGGCTGGATGCGGTTTCTCTCATCCCGCAACAACCCTCTTTGTCCCCGCAAACAGGCAGCCGGCAAATTGCAAACAGCCAAATGCCATGAGCATCTCCGAAATTAGAGCTTTCACAACGAGCCATGCCGCCCGCTTCATTCTGGTAGGCGCGCTTATGGCTGCTCCCCTGGCATTTGGCGCCGTCCAACCCTGGGCGTGGGCAGGACTGGCAACCGGTGTTTTTGCCGCTCTCTCGCTCTGGGCACTGAGTTCCCTCAAACTCGGCTCGTTCGAGATTGGAATGACGCCTTTATATGGCGTACTGCTGTGGCTGCTCTTGCTGATCGTGGCCCAACGGATCAGGAACGTGTCCTTTGACCCGATGGGGGCGCATGAAGCCGCGGTCAAGCTCGTGCTCTGCGCTCTGGTTTTCTTTCTCGCCCGCGAATTGTTTCCTCCACAGGCTGCGCACCCATGGTCTCGGCTCGGACTGGCGGTCACGGTCTATTTGTTCGCCATCGCGTTGCTGGCCATCCTTCAATTTTTTTCGAGCCCCGACCTCATCTACTGGACGCGACGCCCACTTTGGGGAGGGACGGTATTTGGCCCTTATGTGAACCATAATCACTACGCGGGTTTGCTGGAGATCCTCATACCCATTGGACTGGCTTACATTCTTTCCTCGCGTCATGGCGCTCGCTCCTTGCTGTTCTTTGCGATCGTGATCGCCATTGCCTCGGTCTTGCTGTCCGGCTCTCGCGGAGGGATTCTTTCCCTCATCGTCGAGTTCACGATCTTTTGCGCACTGATTCCGCGGCAACAACGGGAGTCTAAGCGTGCGCGAGCCGCAATCCTTGCCGGTCTAAGCTTTGCCGCGGCCGCCTTGGTGACGTTCTTGTGGTTTGATCCCGGAAACGTGATCAGCCGATTGGAGCAAACCGCTACTTCACCCCGCATGAGTGTCGCCGACCGGAGACTCTACGCTGCTGACGCGCTGCGCATGTTTCGCGACTATCCCCTCATGGGCATCGGCGCCGGGAGCTTCGAAGCTGCCTACCCTGCTTATCAGAGCTTCAGCTCTGACTTGGTGGTCAATCACGTTCACAACGACTATCTTGAAGCCTTGGCCGAACTGGGAATCGTGGGCTTTGCTCTGATTCTGATAGCCCTGTTCCTTTTCCTGCGAAAGGTCTTCTTCGAGCACTCGGTTGGCTCTGCCGCCGTCCACTGGGTCGGTACGGGAGCGGCGGTGGGCTGCTGCGGGCTACTGGTTCACAGTTTCTCCGACTTCAACCTGCACATTCCGGCCAATGCCGCTTGGTTTGCCTTTGCTGCGGGTCTCGCGACAGCTTCGCGCCCGATTGCAAAGCGCGGTCCAGGACAAAAACAAAAGAAGATGCGTCCGAAGATACGCTGGCATGCCAGCAGCCATCAGTTCGAGGCTTGCCCGTGAGGCCGCTCAGGACAATCCTCCCCATGGTGAGAGAGGAGTCCGCCATGACGCTGGCGCGAGAAGTGGCATGGCGGGTGTGGAAGCCCTATCGCTCCAATCGCCTGCTATCTGCGATTCGTCGTGGCAACGTACCGGTGGATTTTCGCGATCTTCCCTACTATCGCCCGAATCTTCTCCAAGTCAACGACTCCGCCAAGGCTACCATCCTGGGCATAGCCGACATGGTTTCGCGCGGAACGTTCCCGTTTCTCGGCTACGCGCCGGCCGATCTCGGTTTCCCGCCGTCGTGGGACCGGGACTTTGTCAGCGGCTATGCATGGGAGCGTTTACCCGCCGCGCAAGTGCGGCCCGTGGTTCGGCACAATGGCTCCGATGTCAAGGTGCCCTGGGAGTTATCGCGCCTGCAATTTCTGCCCGTTCTGGTGAAAGCACATCTTTTAAGTCGTGACGAAGCCTACCGCAATGCCGCCAAAGTCTTGCTGACGGACTGGATAGAAAACAATCCCGTGGGCGTTGGGGTCAACTGGACCATGGCGATGGAGTCGGCGCTTCGCGGCATGAGCCTGTGCTTCACGCTCAGCCTCTTGCAGCCTCTGCGGCCCGACGAGCAGGACTGGGGCCGCGCCGTCACTCGCTCCATCTGGGAGCACCTGCTCTATACCGAAGCCTCGCTCGAATTCTCCCACATCGTCCGCAGCAATCATTATCTGGCAAACATTGTGGGCCTGCTATGTATGACGCTGTTCCTGGAAGGCCCCGGCATAAGTCGGCGCCGGGACGCTTATCAATCGCGGGTACAAGACGAAATTTTCCGACAGGTACGCGAAGACGGCGGCGACTACGAAGCTTCGCTGGGATATCACGTATTGGTGCAGCAAATGTTCACCAGCGCATTTTTGCTCCTGCACGCGGCCGGCTGCACGCCGCGACCCGATTTCACCCATCGACTTCGGAACATGCATGGATTTCTCGCCGCCATGGCCGATGGCAAGGGATGTGTGCCTCACGTGGGCGATTGCGATGACGGACGCACGGAGCTATGGCTCGACGATTTGCAGCAGATGCTCCACACGCCCCTCGAACAGCGGAATTCACTCAGGATCCGGAGTCTGCTGGGCTTCAGTAACGCGCTTTTCGCCATCTCCGACAAAGGGGTTGCAGATGACCTCCCCTGGTATGGGCTGGAGATCCGCCCTGCAGCGGCGCACCGTCCGCCATCCGCGCTTTTTCGTGCTTCCGGGATGGCAGTGGCCCGCCGTGAGCAAACCGAAATTGTCTTTTGCGCCCTTCCCGACGGCATCCAAGGCAGAGGCAGCCACACCCATAACGACAAATTGAGTATCGTGGCGCGCATCGGGGAGCACGAACTGTTTTGCGACTGCGGGACCTGCTTCTATACGCGCGATGTCGCTCGGCGAAATGCGTATCGTTCCACGGCCAAGCACAACACGGTAATGATCGATGCGCAAGAACAAAACACGATCAATCCGGACCGCCGATTCGCCTTCTCGCTCGGCAACGAGGCGGTCGTGACTCCGATCGAAGTTCAAGAGTCGGAAAGCGAGACCAGACTTTCGGCTTCGCATTTCGGCTACTGCCGCCTCGGAGTGGAGCACAACCGCAACGTCTGCGTTTCCAGCCAGGGCTTTGTGGTAGAAGACAGCCTTCGCGGGTGCAGCGAGCATGATTTCGAGCTCCACTGGTATTTGCCGTCGCTCTGGCGGGTAACGGATGTTCGGGGAGGAACCATCATCATCGATGGACCACGCCGCGTTCGCATGGCTTTTGCGGCGATGAGCCCGGTCGCGATGGACCACGGGCCGGCCGACATCTCGCGCACCTATGGCGGGGCGGTGGAGAAAGGCACTGCCATTGCACTGCGGGGCCGCGCCGTATTGCCCTGTCAAATCATCACGCGCGTGGCTTGGGAGTAGGTGTGTGCAGGAATACGGGCTCTCAGGGAAGAACATCATTTGTTTCGCCGGGGAGGATTGGTGGTATCACCACCCCCACTCCAAGAACCACATTCTGAAACGGCTGACACTGCACAACAAGGTGCTGTTCGTGAACTCGCTCACCATGGGCCTGCCGGCGGCATCCAATCCGGATTTCTTTGCCAAAATCTGGCGCAAACTGAAGAGTATGCTGCGCTGGCTGCGGCGGGCTCCGGAAGGCCTTTGGGTCATGACGCCGATTTCCTTTCCACTCTACTCGTGGGCTTTTGCGCGCCGGCTGAATCGCACTCTGCTGCGCCTGCAGTTCAAGTGTGTACAGCTTTTCCCGGGCTTCCGGGATCCGATCGTTTGGGTCGCAGTACCGTCGGCGGCAGAAATTATCGACTGCATCCCCGCCCAACTGCTGATTTATCAAGTCTCCGACAAGTATGACGCGAACCAGGACAGCGTGACCTCCGCAACCCTGATTCGGCAGTGGGACGGCTTGCTCAAGCGGAAAGCAGCGGTTGTGATGTACTCAGGGCGCAAGCTATTTGAGGAATCGTCCGAGCCCCACCGTTATTTTCTCGAGCAGGCGGTCGACTTCGATCACTTCGCCAACACCAGTGCCGAACCGGCGCCGGACATCCTGCGCATTCCTCGGCCCATACTCGGCTACTTCGGCTGGATGGACTACATTATGGACGGTCCACTGGTGGCGGAAGTTGCGAAGCTGCGCCCGGACTGGCATTGGGTATTCATCGGGCATAAGTCGAATCTGTTCGAGGCACAGGGTCCAAACATTCATTTTTTGGGACCTAAAGCTTATCGCGATCTGCCGCGCTATTTGGCGTGCATCGACGTTTGCGTGCTTCCATGGCGCAAAGATCGGTTCACGAGCTATGGGAGCGCGATCAAGGTCAAAGAATACTTGGCATCGGGAAAGCCCGTGGTCATGTCGCCTCTGTACGAGTACGCGCAATGTCCAGGCATACGCGTCTATCATACTGCCCGAGAATTTATCAGCCAGGTCGAAGACGCACTGACGAACGATACCCAGTTTGATCGCCAGTTGCGCCAGGAGACGGTTCGCGGAGCAACCTGGGACTGTCGCGCGCGGGAAGTAGGCGAACTGATTACTTCCCTGCTGCATCCCAACGGCCGGGACCTGCCCGACACAAAGGTAGTAACTCCCACTCAAACCCTGTAGAGGAGAGAATGCTGGCCATATTGGAAGATTCGCGCACCGGGGAGATCACCGCGTGTGAGGTTCCCCCGCCAGAGCTACGAGAAGGCGGCATCCTGGTACAGACCCATTTTTCCGCGATCAGCTCGGGCACCGAACGCGCGACCATCGAAACCGCCAGAAAGTCCATGCTGGGCAAAGCCCTGTCGCGCCCGGATTTGGTTCGGCAGGTCTTGGACTTTGCCCAGAAGAATGGAGTTCGCGCCGCCTACCGCAAGGTGCAAGCGCGTCTGGAAACACAGCGGACGATGGGCTACAGCTGTGCCGGAGTGGTGCTCGCCGCTGCCGGAGCACACGAGTTCCGGCCCGGCGATCGTGTCGCCTGCGCCGGAGTTGGCTATGCCAACCACGCGGAGGTCAACTTCGTTCCCCGCAACCTGGCGGTGCGTGTTCCCGACGCCGTTTCGCTCAAAGCGGCGTCGCTCACCACGATCGGTGCGATTGCGATGCAGGGTGTGCGGCAGGCGGGCACGATGTGCGGTGAGTCCGTGGTTGTGGTGGGCGCCGGACTCATCGGCATTCTGGTGATTAAGATCGCCCGCGCTGCCGGATGCCGGGTGATCGCCACGGACCTGGACCCGCGCCGCACCGATCTTGCCGTGAAGTACGGTGCCCACACGGGTGTAGTTTCTAGCGATCCCAATGCCGCGCAGATCATTCGCGAATTCAGCCGTTATGGAGCGGATGCCGCCATCATCACCGCCGGCTCCAAGTCGTCCGACCCGACGGAATTCGGCGCTGGAGTGTTGCGCGACCGCGGCCGCATCGTGGTCGTGGGTGATGTGGGACTGGGTGTTTCCCGCGCATCCATGTATACGAAAGAGCTTTCGCTCGTGCTGTCTCGTTCGTACGGACCGGGACGGTACGATCCCGAGTACGAAGAAGGCGGGATGGATTATCCCGTGGGCTACGTGCGCTGGACGGAACAGCGCAATATGGAAGCCTTCCTGGATCTGGTGGCCAGCGGTGCCGTCGATCTGGGTCCCCTCCTCGAGAATGTCTACAGCATCGAGCATGGCGCCGAGGCCTATACCGAAATGCGTGAGGGCGAAGGCTACACCTCCGTGTTGCAATACGCGGTCCGCGAACACGCACCCCCGGTAACCGTTGCGCCAGCCAGGACCACACCCGCTCATACCTTGACGAAGCTTCGTGTCGGATGTATCGGGGCGGGGGGATTCGCTCGCGACATGATTTTTCCCAACTTGCGGGCCAATTCTGCGGTCCTCCTCAGCTCCGTAGCCAGCGTATCGGGAGCCAGTTCGGAGTCAGCCAGGCGAGGTTTCGGTTTCGAGCGTGCCCAAGCCCCTCAGGACCTGATTCGAGACGCGCGCACGGATGCCGTGTTTGTGGTCTCGCGCCACGACAGTCATGCGGAGTTCGTCTGTCGAGCTCTGGAGGCCCACAAACCGGTTTTTGTCGAGAAACCGCTGGCAATCAGCCGGGAAGAGCTGCTTCAGATACGAGCTGCCTATCAAAAGGCCGCTTCGGTCCGCCCTCCGTTTGTCATGGTGGGATTTAATCGTCGTTTTGCTCCCTTTTCCGAGCGCGTCCGCGACTTCTTCGCCGCGCGGCAGGAGCCGCTGATCGTCGGGGCCCGCATCAACGCCGGGTATTTGCCGCCGTCGCATTGGACCCAGGGGCCCTCTGGCGGTGGACGCATCCTCGGGGAGTTCTGCCATTTTGTGGATTGGGCGCGCTTCGTTGTGGGACGCCCGATTGTGAGCGTCTGGGCCGCGGCTCTGCCCGATGGGGCCCGCTACCATCATGACAACCTGCTGGCCACGATCCGTTTCAGCGACGGCTCATTAGCCAATCTGTCCTACCTGGCCAACGGCAATGGTTTGGTCCCCAAAGAGTCTTACGAGGTGTTCGGTGAAGGGGGCGTCGCACGGCTGGATGATTTTGTTGCCCTGGAACTGTCACGAAACGGGAAGAGGAAACGCATGAAGTCGGTGCGAGACAAAGGGCACCAGCTTGAAATCGCACGGACTGTTTCAGCCATGCGGCAACAGCAGTCCTCCCCCATTTCCTTCGGAGAACTGGTGGAAGTCGCAGAAGCAACCTTCGCAGTCCACCATTCGCTTTCTCTTGGCTTGCCGGTCCAAATGGCCGAAAGTGACCCGGACAGAAAGAACGACGCGGACGACTTTCCAAACATTCTCCAGACTGGGACAGCTGCAGCTTCCTGACTTACCAGGCACTGCGAAAAGCAGTGGTCAGGCACAGAGACGTTCGACAAACCTGAAGCTGCGTGTACGAATGCGCTGTCCTGTTTCCTTGCCCGAGGCCGGCTCTCAATGGAAGCGCCCGAATCTGCCCACGATGAGTAAACACCCATTCCATTCGCAGAATTCTGCTCTAACGCCGGACGCGATCCCGGTACTCGGTTATCCGGTAACCAACGTGACCATGGACGAAGCAGTCCTTCGGTTTTCCAGCTTCCTTGAGGAAACCGGACTCCATCACATCCTGGCGGTCAACACGAATAAGCTCTGGTTGGCCAGCCGCTCTCCGGAACTCAGCCAGGTCTTGCACCGCGCGGAAATGACAATCCCGGAGTATGGCCCAGTCTGGGCTTCCCGAATCCTCGGTACTCCGCTCAAGGCCAACATTCGCGGTATTGGCCTACTGCGGACACTGTTGCCATGGCTCGAAACGCGGCACGTGCCCATTTATCTGCTAGGGGCAAGAGAGGAAGTCCTCTCGACGCTTCTACCAAAACTTCGCTCCAGTTATCCCAGACTGGAGATCGCTGGTGCGAGAAACGGGTATTTCGATGCTGGCCAGGAAGCCGGCATCATCGAAGACCTGAATAGCAGCGGTGCTGTGGTCTTGTTTGTTGCCATGGGTTCGCCGCGTCAGGAGTTTTTTGTCGAGAGGCACCGGGCTCGCTTGCGTCCTCGAGTGGCCATGGGAGTCGGTGGCAGCTTCGACGTTCTCGCCGGGATCAAGCGAGATGCCCCGCCCTGGATGCGACACGGGACCGAGTGGGTCTATCGGCTTTGTCAGGATCCGACGCATCTCTGGAAGCGCTATATCCAGGCCCATCCCTGGTTCATCTATTGCACCCTGCGACAGAAGCTTTTTGGCCGGCGCTGATTCGTGGAAAGGCAAAGGTCCGCAAATTGGACCTCGTCGAGCCTCGCACTTAGACACTCAAATCTCCAATCAGTCTCTTCAGCACGGTACAAAGCAGCAGTACCTACACTCAGCAAGACCTGAAGGTCACCGTGAAGACACAGGGCACCGCCGCGGTCGCAGCCAAGGCAGCCAAAGCCACTCCGCAGTCTCGAGAGAGCAACGAACCAATACATCCGCTGCGCAGACTCGTTCCGCCAGGCCATGGCGCTCCGACACTGCACTTACCAGTCTGGCTGCTGGCTTCCATCGATGCCGCTCTGGTGCTATGGAATGGAACCGTGGCTTATTATCTACGATTCGAGCACCAGTCGCTCTTCCGTGTCCTGCTCAACCGTCCGGAACCGGTGAATTATCCTTCGCAGCACCAACACGAAGCTTTCATTCTGCTCTATGCCGCTCTGATCGTCCTGGTCTGCATGAGTCAGAACTTATACCGCGTCGTTTCGCTGCGCTCGCCCGTGGACGAGAGTCTTGACACAGCCAAGGCGGTGGTTGTCGCAACCATTGCCTTGACCATGTTTATCTATCTCGCAAATGTAAAGTCTATTTCGCGCCTGGTGCTTGGACTGTGCGCCACGATGAATGAAATCACACTGATCGGCTGGCGCCTGTTCCGACGCGCCTACCTATGGCGCCGCCTCAAGCAGGGCTATGGCGTCAGGAATGCCCTAATCATCGGAACGGGAGAAGTGGCCCGTTTACTCGCTAAAGTCCTCGATCACCAGCGTTCGCTCGGATGGGTTGTTATGGGATTCCTGGGCGACGGTAAGAATCTAGACCCTCCGTGCCTAGGATGCATCGATGATTTTCCTTCCGTCTGCCGAAAGTACTTCATCGAAGATGTGTTTATAACGATTCCGTCGGAGCGGCAGGTCGTCAAAGACCTGGCCACACAGGCCCGTGCTCGTCACCTCAACGTACACGTCATCCCAGACTTATACGATGGGCTGGCCTGGGGCGCATCGTTGAGTTATATCGATGGACTTCCCGTGCTGGCACTGCACCAGGAACCCATCCTGAGCATGTGGCTCCTGGTTAAGCGCTGCACAGATGCGATTGCTTCGGCCGTAGGCTTGCTATTGCTCAGCCCGCTTCTGTTGCTCGTGGCGGCCGCCATCAAGGCGGACTCTCCCGGACCGGTTCTGTATCGTGCGAGGCGTATTGGAAGCAAGGGTAGAGAATTCACCTGTCTAAAGTTTCGCACCATGGTGGCCGACGCCGACGAACGACGGCGCAAAATTGAGCACCTCAATGAACGCTCCCGTGTCCTGTTCAAGGTGGCAAACGACCCTAGGATCACACGCGTGGGTAAGTTATTGCGCAAATACAGCTTGGACGAACTTCCCCAACTCTGGAACGTATTGAAGGGAGAAATGAGCCTAGTTGGACCCCGGCCGCCCATGCCGAGCGAGGTAACGCACTATGATCTCGAACATCTGCGGCGCCTGGATGTCACGCCAGGTATCACGGGCCTCTGGCAGATTCGGGGCCGGCGCGATCCGTCTTTTTCCAATTATATAACGCACGATCTGGAATACATCGAGAACTGGACGCCGTGGCTGGATCTGAAAATTTTGCTGCAGACGGTTCCTGAAGTGTTCCGGGGGACCGGACAATGAATTCCTCGTATCTTACCATAGGCGGCGACGATTAAGATTGCATGATCCCAGAACTGGGCATGGTTGCGTTGGCGGTGTTAGCACTGGCCTTTCTGGCATGGGTCCTGGCTTGCACCATGAGCGGACGCTATGAGCCCATTGTCCTCGTCTGGGTTCTGTTAGCCCCGTTGACATATGGTTTGCTTGCATATCCGCTGGATCGACCGGTTATTACGTTGCACCGGGCGGTGATTTTACCCTTGACTCTTCTTGTCCTTGTTCTCCCGCCCGCGGCGAAGGGCAGGATTACTCCCAAACTTGCATGGCTTGCAGTTACTTGGGGTTGCTTCTTATTAGGCGTGTTGATTTCATTGGTGAACACGCCGAGAAGCGTCTGGTTATCTGCCATTCGGGTAGTGATTGACACCTTCATGTTGCCGCTCTTACTCGCTTACGCGATCTATCGGAGCTTTCGAGTGAGAGAAAACCTAGCAGCCCTCCACGGAGTGGTTTGCGGAGTTTCGATCTATCTGATGGTTATCGGCGCAATGGAGGTCATTCTGGAACGCGACCTGCTGCCTCAACCCTATAGCATCGGGCCTTGGTACGCTGGAGGCAACACGTTTCAAGTGGTACGAGCCAACGGCCCCTTTCTGACAAGTGGCACGTTTTCCACAGTGGGCCTGATCAATGTCTTTTTGGTGCTCTTTCTGTACCACGCCATGAACGGCAACCAACCCCTGGCGACTCGCCTGCTCCATTGGCCAGGGGTGATTTCCGGTCTCGTCGTGTCTTTGATGAGTTTGACCCGAGGCATCGTGATTGCACTGCTTTTTATTCTGGCATTTGAATTCTGGCGAGAGCCTAGTGCAAAACGCAGAATTTTGGTTTCTGCCTGTGCCTTGAGCCTTGCAGGTATGATCGCGTTGGCTAGTGCGAATGCGCCGGCCGATCTTGTCTCGGAGCGTTCCAGTGCGGACAATTTTTGGGGCCGAGTTGCACAACAGGAACAAAACATACGAGTCTTCCTGGAAAACCCCATCACCGGCACAGGTTTTGCGAACTTCCATAATCCGTATCAAAGCGAGGTTGCGGTCGCGGGGGTGACGGCGGTTGGATATCCACACAATCTCCTCGCACAGATACTTGCAGAAACTGGGTTGTTGGGCACCATCCCTTTTTTGCTCTCTCAGGTGCTGGTCATTGCTGCTTTCCGGAAGTTGCGGAGGCTCAACCCCGTAGGTGGCGCGTTGGTGTGGCCCTATTTTGCCATGATATTCATTACTTTCTGGTTGATGAACATGGAAAGCAGCATTGGTTACCACTCCGAAATGACGCTGTGGTTCGTGTTTGCGCTCTCGATACTTTACAGATACGCTGCCGAGCCGGCATCACAGGTGCCAATCGCGACTCTGTCTCCATTTCCAGGTCGAACCTTCGCGCTGCCTCCCACTCCACTCGGGCGCGGATGACCTCAAGTAGAGTCCAACACTGCTGTTTGCTGCTGATTGTACTGGGCGCGTGTGCATCCGCCCAAACCGCACCCCCGAGACCAGCGCGGCCCGGCGATAAACCACTTCCGTGCGATCCAATTTCCGTTATGCGCCGCGCGCAGGAATTCAGCACGCCTTCCGGTGTTCCGATAATGCCAGATCGTTACTACTCTCTCGAGTTGGCTGTCTCTGGGGAGGCACGAACACATAGGCCGCTCATCGCTTTCGATCAAGGAAGGCTGTTGCCGGCCGGGTGCGGCGATCCGCCCGGAATATTCTATGTGATCCCCAAACTTGTGACGGTGTTCGATGTGTCGCTATCGAGAGGATTCGTCGCATTCCTCGTTTTGTGGGTTTCGGCTTGCGGGTTGTTTGGAATCGCCGGGTTCTTTACACTATTCGGAAACACCACGACCTCCTATATCGCGGCGCTCGTTGAAGTATTCCTGGCGTGGCGCGCTTTCCGTGCCGGCGATCTGTACTTTGTCGCACCTTGCGTCGTCATTGCCCTGGTGCCCTGGGCTCTGCTGCTGTGGGAAAGATGTACGTCTGCCCGCTGGCTCTCGCTATTTGCACTATTCGCCGGAATGTTGTTAGGGTTCGCAAACTTCCTGCGCGATGAGGCAGGGAGCGGAATGCTGCTGTTCCTGGTGGTGCTCGCCGGCCTCAACAGACGCCTCCAGCGTCGTGCTCGCCTTCTTGGAATCGCGGCCACACTCGTCGGTGTAGCCCTTCCCGCTTTTTTCGCTCACCACCTTCTAGACCAGCGAGATGTCTATCTCTCCCGACTGCAACCCGACTACGTTCCCGCGGTTCGGCACCACCTCTTCTGGCATACGGCCTATATTGGATTTGGCTTCCTCAGGAACGATTTCGTGCCAGCTTACAAGGACGAAGTCGCCGCTGATCAAGTGCGGACGGTCGACCCCAGCGTCACATATCTTTCGTCCAAGTATGACTCCTACCTAAGGCTCGCCGTCTTGAAACTGGTTCGACGCCATCCTTCCTTCGTGATGGCTACCGTGTTTGCCAAGTTGGGAATGTTGGTTCTGTATCTTCTTATTTCCGCCAATATAGGCCTCGTGGCCGCGCTGCTCATGCGGAAACCGTGGCCGGTAGAGCTCGCTTTTTGTACAGCAATGGTGGTTAGCGCTCTTCCCGGCATCATCGCGGTTCCAACTGTGCCTTATCTCTTGGGCTTTTGTAGCTTCGGTGCAATTTTTGCGGTAGTCAGCATCGGTTATTTCGTCCGCGGAACGCGCAAAGAGCAGGCAGCCCTGCACCATCTGGGAGCCACCGCCGAATCTGCCGGCTACGGTGACCGGTTGTCCTCCGACGCCCGCGTTCTGGAATCATCCTCCGGCCGTTCCCTCAACCACCGGATTCGCTCGGCCAATTGGCTCGTATATGCCTGCGGTGTGTTCCTGGTGGTTGTCCTGTCGGTCGGCCTAAGCCATTCGCAGGTCCGTCCTCCTGACTCCTCCCGTGCAATTGCCGTTGCGCCACCTTCTGCACATGCTGCCGCCGAAGGTCAACAGGAGAAGAGAGGAAACTGATCATTACGCGATTCGGTCATGATGGGTCGCGTCCCAGGTCGTGGGGTAGAACAAATTTTTGATGAATGCGGCGGTGTCGCACGCGAGGCGACTGGACACGCAAGTGGCGGCTAGTGAGTAGATTCCGATAAAAACGCTGTGCGATGACAGCGAGGGATGTCGAGGGTGTTCTCTTCCTTACATGATTCTGATTCTAGCTGTCCAGAGAGAGAGTTCAAAATGAGTTTTACTACCGGAGAAATTGCTGCTTCACGAAACGTAGGTCATCTGGAGACACCGGTTGCAAGAAAATGGGGTGGATTCCCAGCGGTACCTCACGAAAAGAGATCAGCCGGGGTGATGTTGTGTGTGGGATCATAGGCGCGCTCTCGTTCGAAACGAATGGGTTTGAGATAACACCTCAGTATCTCGCGAACATGCGGGATACCATGGTACATCGGGGCCCGGATGGAGCCGGTCTTTGGATCTCGCGTGACCGACGCGTCGGACTCGGCCATCGCCGCCTTGCAATTATCGATCTCTCCCCTGCCGCCGACCAGCCCATGTGCAATGAGGACGGCAGCGTCTGGGTCGTCTTCAATGGCGAAATCTACAATCATCCGGAGATTCGCGCTGAGCTAGAGAACCTTGGCGGGCATTCCTGGAAGACCGATCACTCGGATACGGAAGTGATTCTTCACGCTTACGAACAGTGGGGGATCGACTGCCTACGGTACTTTCGCGGAATGTTTGCGATCGCACTCTGGGACGGCCGCAGCCGGCAACTCTGGCTCATTCGCGACCGCATGGGTGTAAAACCTCTGTGTTATTCGATCCACCACGGGCGGATTACGTTCGCTTCGGAGATCAAAGCACTGTTGCAGGACCGCTGCCAGGAGCGCAAAGTTAATGAGACATCTTTCTATCATTACCTGTCCTTTCGCGCAACTCCCGGACCCGAAACCCTGTTTGAAGGAATTCAAAAGCTGGCGCCTGGCTGCTGGTTGCGCGTCTCCATGGATGGCACAACCACAAGCCGGAGGTATTGGGAAGTCTGGGACCACACTACACCACTGACTGGAGTCTCCGAAAAAGAAATTGGGGCGCGGGTTCTCGACGAGCTGCGCACCTCCGTCAGGCTTCGTAAGGCGAGCGATGTTCCCGTGGGCGTTTTTCTGTCCGGCGGAATCGATTCCAGTACCAACGTAGCGTTGTTCTCCGAGGCGGAAAGCGGCACGGTAAAAGCGTTCTCGATTGGCTATGACCACGACTATCGAAGCTCTCCGAATGAACTGCATCATGCCCGGCATATGGCGGATTTCGTCGGTGCGGAGTACTATGAGCGACGGTTAACCCAGCAGGACGTAATCGATTTTTTGCCGCGGATGGTTGAGCTCCAGGACGAACCTCTGGCAGACCCGGTCTGCGTTCCTGCTTATTACTTGGCAAAACTGGCGCGAGATCATGGAGTCATTGTTGGGCAGGTCGGTGAGGGTTCCGATGAGTTGTTTTGGGGCTATCCTGGTTGGAAAATTCTGCGGAACCTGCAGCGTGCGGCCAACTTGCCCCTGACGAATAGCTTAAAGAGTCTCGGATTGCTCGCGTTGAACGCAGCGGGACAAGCCGAATCCTTTCAGTATGAATTCCTGCGACGAGCCTTTGCTGGTACTCCTATTTTTTGGAGCGGCGCAGAAGCATTTACGGAAACACAGAAACAACGCATCCTTTCACCGCGGCTCAGGAATCAGTTTCGGGGATACTCATCCTGGGAGGCCCTGCGACCGATACGCCAGCGATTTCTGGACAATGCCTGGGAACAATCGACCCTGCACTGGATGAGTTTCTTGGATCTGAATCTGCGCCTGCCCGAACTGCTGCTCATGCGGGTCGACAAGATGAGCATGGGCGTCAGTCTCGAAGCTCGCGTGCCGTTCCTGGATCACAAACTTGTCGAACTCGCGCTGAGCATTCCAGAAGCAACGAAGACCCGCAATGGAACCCTCAAGTACATCCTGAAAAAAAGTGTGGCCGGCATTTTGCCCCCCGATCTGATTCGCCGCAAGAAACAAGGGTTGGGTGTGCCCGTCTATGAATGGCTTTTCGATCGCTTGGCCGATTTTATGCGTCAGCAGCTTGAACAGTTCCTGGAAAGGACAGACTTCATCGACCGTGACGCTGCGTTGGCGTTCCTGAACGAGAAGGAAAGGCGCAAAAGCTGGGTACTGCTCAACTTTGCCATGTGGTTTAACCGCTTCATCGATCAACCGTTCACCCTGACGGATTCTGCTGGAGACTCTCTGCATCAAGTCGCGGGTGGTCGATAAGCAAAACATGAGACCAACAGTTTATCTACTCTGCTGGAGCGGTTCGCCCGAAACCGCCCAACGTGAAGTGCGTTTCCGCTATCGCGACTGCACGGTATCTGTCCTTAATCAGCGCGAATTCCGCGAAAAGGGCTCCCGCGGCCAATTCAGAGTCTTGCGGGGACTGCGCGGCCAAGCCGTCATATTTTTCTTTGCTTCCAGGAACGAGATCCGAATGCCACAAGTGCTCGCCTGGACCGGGTTGATTCACCGCTGCCGGGAAACCGTTCTGGCCACCCCCACCGAATGGGAGAGTTTTCGACGAGTGGACTGGGTTAAGATGCTTCCCAAGACACTCCTGAGTGGAATTCGGGATATCTTTGTCCTTTGCTATACATGGTTGCTTTTGTGGCTGTTGCCGACCAGTCCGGTAAGTATCGATACAAACAGGACGGCTACGCTCGATGTGGCGTACCTGTATCCGTTCCCTTTGGATAGTGCCAAGGTTGGCGGAGCCATGAGTCATGTCCACGGTTTTCTGGGGGGACTGGCTCGCGTCGGTGGCGCTTGCCAAGTCTATTCAGCCAGACCGCTGCCAACGGCGAATTTTGCGACAAGAGTCATCGAGAATGAAAGTCGATTTTACTTGTTCTCGGAGTTGCTCACCCTGGGCTTCAATCTTCCCTTCGCGTGGCGTGTACAGTCAGAGCTGAAGACTCGCAGCCCGCGCGCTCTCTATCAAAGACACGGACGGTTTGTGATAGCAGGTGCCCTGCTTTCTAGATGGCTGCGCGTTCCCCTCGTACTCGAGTTTAACGGATCGGAGGTCTGGACAGCGAAGTTCTGGGACCCCACTCGTTTTCGCTCTTGGCTGTCCCTCTGCGAAGATTTCAGCCTGGCTTCGGCTTCCGTGATTCTCGTGGTTTCTGAAGCATTGCGGGATGAGTTGGTCATGCGCGGCGTATCCCCGGCGCGGATTCTGGTAAACCCCAATGGGGTGGACGTCGACCGCTTTTGTCCGAACTGCGGTGGTGAGTACGTGCGGGGCCAATTAGGTATAAAGGATCGTGACGTAGTGGCAGGGTTTGTCGGCACATTTAGCTACTGGCATGGGGTGGACGTCCTACAGGCAGTGATGTTGAAAACCTTAGACGCCACGCAAGATCCGGTGCTCAGCCGGGTAAAGTTCCTTCTTATCGGCCAAGGCCCTCTCTTCGCGGATCTTAAGACAGCTGTTCTCAAACACCCACGGGCACAGGGCAGAGTTATTTTCTGCGGTTCTGTCGAACATGATCGAGTCCCCGCATATCTCGATGCGGCGGACATTCTGCTCTCGCCGCATGTTCCGATGCAAGATGGCCGTCCTTTTTTTGGTTCTCCCACCAAACTGTTCGAGTACATGGCAATGTCCAAAGGAATCGTCGCCAGTCGGTTGGAACAACTTGCCACAGTTCTAGACGACAATGAAAGCGCGTTGCTAGTGACTCCAGCGGATGCCGATGAATTCCTAGCGGCGATGCGACGGCTGGCTGCCGATCCAGGACTGCGGACCCGCTTAGGTGTACGCGCACGCGAAATTGCGGGTTCGCGGCACACATGGTCGAAACATGCAGCCCAAGTCCTCAAACGGCTGAATGCCGCCGCCACCACGGATGAACCTGAGGCTGACACAGCGGAATCTCCCATCAGCGTCGCACCTCGAGAGATCTGACTGCGGCTCCTACTATGCGCTCTATTCCGAACATCATGGGTACGGCACACTCCAGGTGGTGGAGAGAGTTTCCTGCTTCCGACTATTTTCACAAGGTTCGCGAAACCTATGCCATTCAAATTGCCGTGCTTGGCTTGCAGATGGCTATAACCGTTCTTGTCTCCAGGTCCCTTGGTCCCTCCGGCCGTGGCCTCTATGCCGTCGCCGGCGCCATGGGCGCGCTCGGAGTCAGATTTTCTACGTTTGGCCTGCATGCTTCTAACACCTACTATGTGGCAAAAAGGCCGGACCTGCTGGCGACCATGGTCGGCAACACATTATGCTATGGAGCCGTCGGAGGATGTTCGGTAATTTTGTTGCTGCTGTCGACCTTTTACGTATTCCCGACCCTTGCCCCCCTGCACGGAGGGATGGAGGTGCTCGCATTGCTGTGGATACCTGTGGGCCTGCTGTATCTCTTACTGCAGAATCTGCTAGTTGGCGCAGGAGAAGTCCGGGTTTACAACGTATTGGAGCTGGCGGCAAAGATCGGCACGCTTGTCCTGGTTATCACGCTGGTTTGCCTCAACGTTGCCACTCCTGAGGATATATTCGCAGCCGGCCTTTGCATGTTGGCGGCCGATGTGATTATAGCTTTAGCCCGCCTCCGGGCTTTATCGGGAGGTGCGTTCCGTTGTTCAGTTTCTCTAGGTCGAGAAGCGATGACTGTCGGTTTTCGTGCCTATTTAATTTCCTTCTTCGGTTTTCTGGTGCTCCGACTCGATTTGTTGATGGTTCAAAGGATTTTGGGGCCGTACCACAGTGGAAACTACTCCATCGCCTCTGCCATGGCGGACTACGTGATGGTACTGCCGACGGTGTTTGCGACCCTTCTTTTTCCGAAGGTATCGGCGATCGAGGATCTCGCGCTTAGGCTCGATGCCACCAGGAAGGCATCTTGGTCTGCCGCGGCCTTGCTCGTACCGCTAGCGGTTGCTGCATCGTTTTTGGCCGGACCGGCGGTTCGGATAATGTTCGGGACAGCTTATGCCCCTGCCGCGCTGGCTTTTGAGTGGCTGATGCCTGGAATCGTTTTCCTTGGTGTCGAATCGGTAGCGGTTCAATTTCTAAATAGTTTCCGGTTTCCAGCGTCTGTAATTGCTGTTTGGTGTTGTTCAACACTGCTAAACATTGGACTGAACCTGTGGGCTATTCCAGCTTACGGTATCAACGGGGCGGCCGCGGTGTCCTCCATTACGTACATAACCACATCGGTTTTTATCTTCATCCTAATCGCCCGTACATTGCGGACGGCGCAGGTTGCGGTTGCCTCCTGAGACGAGATATTTGGGTCTCTGTCTAGTGGTACTACCTGGACGGAAGCGATGCACATCTTACACGTAGTAGGCGCTCGTCCCAATTTTATGAAAGCAGCACCCGTGCTGCGGGCATTTGCCGCGCACATCGACGTGTCGCAGGCGGTGATTCATACCGGTCAACATTACGATGCCCAATTGTCGGTCGTTTTTTTCGACCAACTGGGAATTCCACGGCCCGATGTCAACCTGCATGTCGGTTCCGGGTCACACGCCCAGCAAACCGCCCAGGTAATGAGCCGGTTGGAGCCGGTCCTCTTGCAGCATGCCCCCGACTGGGTACTTGTCTATGGGGACGTGAACTCCACGGCTGCGGCAGCATTGGTATGCGCAAAGCTTCAGGTAAGAGTTGCACATGTGGAAGCGGGGCTGCGCTCGTTTGACCGTTCCATGCCGGAAGAGATCAATCGCATTGTCACGGATCACGTGGCCGATTTGCTGCTGACACCTTCCTCCGATGGAAACGACAATCTTTTGCGCGAGGGAATTGCACCCGAAAGGATCCACCTAGTCGGCAACGTCATGATCGACACCCTATTGAGGTTGTTGCCTCTCGCGCAGTCCCATCGCGTTTCCGGTCTGCCCGACCGTTATGCGTTAGTTACCTTGCATCGGCCGGCTAACGTGGATGAAGGACCTTTTCTTCGAGATTTCCTCGATACCCTCGGCGATCTCAGCCAAGACCTTCCCGTCATCTTCCCCGTCCACCCCCGCACCCGGCGGCGCATTGCCAACCTACACCTCGCTCGGAATGGAAAGAATCACCTGCACGTTACGGATCCGCTTTCGTATCTTGAATTTCTCGCGCTACAAGAAAGCGCTACCGTGGTAATTACAGATTCTGGAGGGATTCAGGAAGAGACTACTTTTCTGGGTGTGCCTTGTCTAACGGTCCGCGAAAACACCGAGCGGCCGGTGACCGTAACCCTGGGCAGCAACGTCCTTGTGGGCAGGGACTTGCATCGTTTGCGCCAGGAAATACAGAAAATCGTCAATGGCCGCCGGCCTGAAACCCGGGTGCCGCCGCTGTGGGACGGGCATGCTGCCGAACGGATCGTCAGTGAACTACTGAGCCTGGACACCTTGTGCCAAGGTTTAGCCTTGGCTAAGAGAGCAACGGGGTCTTCTACGACGTGATTGAGACACATTTCGGGTGGCATCTCTGGGTACGTGCCGTAAAGTAGCGCTCCCACGCAGAGTGACTCCGGAATGAGCTTGCGAACGGCAAGATTGTCCATGGCGGAGACTAGAAAGTGCCGGCACCTCATGTGACCGTCTGACACTTGCAAGCCTCATCTTTTCTCCTCGGTCCGTGAGTCAGTATCTCCGTGGAAAACAAGTGCAAAATCAGATCGAAGGGAGTCGTGTTATGGAACATGGTCACGAATTCGAAGAGATCCGCGGGTCGACGCGGGTTTCCGTAGCGGTACCTGTTTACAACGAAGAGGCGGTCATTCCTCTTCTGCTTGACAGAACCAGGGCCGTACTCGATGCTCTACCCGGCGGTCCTCACGAATTGGTCCTAGTGGATGACGGGAGTTCCGACCGGACCCTGGAGTTGCTCGCCGCGGCGGCGGAACAGGATCCACGCGTCGTTGTAATCGGACTTTCCCGCAACTTCGGACACCAGACAGCGTTAGCGGCAGGACTGGACCACGTGTCCGGCGATGTTGTAATCCTGATGGACGCAGATCTGCAGGACCCTCCGGAAGCGATTCCCACCTTGCTGGAACGGTATCGTCAGGGATACGATGTTGTTTATGTCGAGCGTATCAAGCGCAAAGAATCATGGTTACTTCGCTTCTGTTATTACGTTTTCTACCGTCTTATGGCGGCGCTCTCCTCCATTGAGTTGCCGGTGGATTCCGGGGATTTTGGCCTGATGTCCCGCCGGGTTGTCAACGAACTGTGCAAAATGCCGGAACATCATCGGTATCTCCGAGGTCTACGCCGCTGGGTGGGTTTCCGACAGATTGGGATACCGGTAGAGCGTTCCCTGCGTCAGGGTGGACGCACGAAGTACGGTCCGTTGAAATTGCTGAAACTCGCTTCGGATGGGATCTTTGCGTTCTCCGTGGTTCCGCTGCGGGCGGCGGCTATTCTCGGCTCAGTTTCAATCGGGTGGTCGCTTCTTTTCTCCCTGTATTCCATCTACGCCAAATTCTGGTTGCATTCGCCACAGGGCTTTACGGCTCTGGTCCTGGTAATCACGTTCCTCTCCGGGACGATTCTGTTCTTCCTGGGCATCATCGGGGAGTACGTAGGCCGCATTTACGAGGAGACGAAGGCACGACCGCACTACATTGTCCGCACTTCTTTGAACAGGCTGGCGCGCCCCACTGTGGATACCGGGGCCGAAGGCCAGAAACCTTGGGGCCAACGGACTGCTTCGATGGCCGGCGATTGAAAAAGCAGCTAAGATCGACCGACGCAGAGAAGCGCGTCCGCCGGCGAAATCCAGAACACGGTGGATTGATAAGAGCGCGACCTTCGCCGCGTGTCCAGTCACCCCAGACATGCCTTGTTGCTCCACGTCGCGAGCCGCCTGGCTGGTAGAAATTGGTAAGATAAGGTTCGAACCACGGATGACCGCCTCGGCCAGCACAACGCCCGACACCCCGTCCCGAGAGATTCAATATCTGTCGCCACCCGCGCAAGTCAGCATGGGCGATCGCTATTTCGAGATAGCATCCACAGACCATTTCTGGGTACTCCGGAGATTTGCGGTAATGCAGCGAATGGCGGGAGATTGGATAACACCTGCCAGGGAAATGGCGGAAATCGGCTGTGGCCATGGCCTCCTTCAAAGACAAATCGAAGATCGCTACGGACGCCAAGTAATGGGTTTCGACCTCAATGAGTATGCCCTGAAGCTAAACGTCAGTCGGCGCAGCCCGGTGTTTTGCTACGACATTCTCCGTGCGGAGCCAACTCTGCAGTCACGGTTCGACCTGATCTTCCTCTTCGACGTGCTGGAGCACATATCGGATGCGGATGTTTTCTTAAAGGCCCTTCTGTTTCATTTGGCGCGAAACGGGAAGCTGATTTTGAACGTTCCCGCCGGCCAATGGCTGTACTCCCAATACGATGTCGCCAATGGCCATGTGTGCCGATATTCGTATCGCCGGTTATGGGGGACGGCCGTGCGCAACGGATTTCGCATACGAGCATGGACCTATTGGGGACTGCCGCTCGTCCCCGCGCTTGTGCTTCGCAAATTGTTACTTCTAGGAAAGCGGGACCAGCGGGAAGCGATTTCGTCCGGATTCGGCGCCCCGTCGACGACCATCAATCGCCTCCTTGGCTTGACTGCTCGATTTGAAATGATTCCCCAGAAACTGCTGGGCACTTCTTTGATGGCGGTCCTCGAAAGAAGCGAGGCCTGAATATTTTCCCAACGTTGCAGGCGGTGGAAGCGTTCCCGCCGCCGTGCTTTGCGGATTGCGAATTACGACATACAAATAATGAGAACCCGGCGGACTCGCAAGCAAAGGTTGCGCGGGAACGCAACGACCGCTTCTTCAGCCAGGCATTCCATTTAGCTGGAAAAATCGTATCAGAAAAGTTCGGCCGCGCCGGTGCACATCGATTGCTATAGCCCACAAGCCGCCGTTTTGTATATCCAGCCCGCGATGTTCAGGTGAGAAATTCCATTGTTCGCTCTCGCAAACTCTTGCCCCGCTACTTGGCCATTATGTTGTCACTGGTCGCAAGCCAATCTGCAACGCAAACTAGTCAGGTCCGCCACCAGACCATCGGGTCCTACTGTGCCGGCTGCGGCAGCTTCCGCCGTGCCGGCGAGGGCTTCGCGTCCGAACTCGTCGGATCGCGGGCCGTAGTCGTGGCTTGAGCATTCGCGACTGAACTTGCCATGGCTTCAAGGTCCGAGCTTCGATGTTTTGGCGCGCTTACATATCCGTGAATGTGATTCTTGCCAATGCTGTTGATCACGAGTTCGACCGGAAGTTTTTCATCACCCGGATAAAGCACAATAGGTTCATCCACGTTCACGTGCTTCTTCGAGACTTTGAAATCGTCCACCATCAACTCGAGGTCGGCATACGCCTGCTTCGGGTTTGCCTTTCGCAGCCGGACACGGACCGGTCCCTGCCGCTCGAATCCATTGCCCTTGTTCGCCTCAAACTCATAGTAGTTCCGCTCACCTTTCTTTCGCAGCACAACGACTTCATCGTGCGTCTTGGCAATTGAGCCCTCGAGCTCCGTGCGGGTATCCTCCAAATCCTCGCGCGTCCAAGCAATTGCCTTTCCCTGCTCAGTAAGCTGTCCCTGCATCTTCTTCCAGCGCGGGTCTTCAATCCCGACCGGTCGAACGGCTGCCGTCAATGGCTTCGGATGCATTTCCGGTTCGGTTTTGCGCGCAGTTTCTGGCGATGGTTTCGTTTCCATTTCCTTGACCTTCGCCGTCAGCGCATTCAGCTGATCGCGGGTGGCATTCAGAGTTGCGGCCATCACGCGGTTGCTCTCAGCGAGCTCTCTGGCTACGTTGCGCTCGTGGTAGGAATATCCCGCCGCGGCGAGCGCCAGGGTGAAAAGCAGCACCACGCCAAACGCGCTAGTCCCGGCTGGGGAATCTGTCGGGCTCGCGCCTCCATGAAACGCCGTGTCGGGCGGAACCTTATGCGCACTGGGTTCTTCTCGGATGGGAACAAGTATTTTCTCGGACATAGGAGACGCCTCCTGCCAGCTTGTCCAAGCAACTTACGTTCCAGCCAGCCGAGCGGCTACTTGCTTGAAAAATCGCAGGTTTCTTTCTCGCTTCCGCGCGTCAGCCCGGAGTCCGTGGAATTTTTACCAATGTGCCGAGAGGTCGCTCTGACGCGGACGACCATTTGTGTGAAAACAGTGTTCCACGTGCGGAGCACGTCGGCTGATTTCAGAGTCCAGAGTGGTTGCGGGAGCCTTCCTGCATAGACGTTAGAGGCTTTCTAACGAAGAGTGCCGAGTCGATGATCTCGCGCGTGTTGCCACCGATCGACGGATGGGTCACACAGGGATGTCGGCGGCCTTGGCGTGCGATCGAAAGCGGACGCCGCGACGGAATGTAGCCTGTCGTGGCGTCCGTTGGCCAGAATAAAGGCTGAGGGGCGGCACCCCCCCAGGTTGCCGCATCTCCAGCCTTCAGGGCAAGGCACGACGGCTGCTCCTCCTGTCGGGCCAACATCGACCTCCAGCATCGGGCCTCGCCCGAGGCAAAGACGTCCGGGGACAGGCCCTCAGCCGGTTGCACCCAGCACCACCCCATAAGAAGCCGTTCTTGTTCGTTCGACGTTTGCATCTCTATCCACGCCGGAGTGACACCGTTTGGGGAACTTTACAAACGGGAATGTCACACCGGTGATCGAGGTGATGCGCTTGCCGATAATGTCCGTCAGCCTGCCCCGAGAAAGCACCAGCCGCGGTACCTCGTATTGCCGTGCCGCTCGCAGCCCGCATCAAGACCAGCGCACACGGCGCACGCACCGAGCGATCGGCCGAAGCATGAGTAGCGACGGGACGACAAGATAGCCATTTCCTCCAACAGAAACTCGGAAGTTTTCCATTTTCGAGACGTCCACCCTAAAAAAAATCGGTCCCTCAGTAATTGGATATTGGATCCCCACAAGTCCAAACCCCTGCGGGTGGACCACCTTTGAATTCAACGCCTCGTCCGGCACCAGACAAACCCTTATCCTTCAACCAATCGCACCGGCGGGAAAAACAGAGTCGTCGAGAACCCGCCCGAGCGCAGACTAAGCCCCCTATCGAAGAATTGCCGCCCAAATGCCAGTGCTTGTAAAATAGCCAAGCCCATTTGCATTTGGACATCTCCCATTTGGGAGATTTCACGAAGCCTGCCGGCATCGAGCGCCGGATAGTCGGAGGCCACTCGAGTGGAGACAAAAGTCCTTTCCGACCTCATAGGCCTGCTTTACGACGGCCTTCTCTACCCTGACCGGTGGAACGATTTTCTCGCCCAACTGTGTGAGCAGCTGTGCGCCCGCGTGGGGACAATCTCTGTTCACGATAGCGAGCATGACGTGTCCACGTTGCGGGCTTCTGTAGGTTTGTCTGAGGACCAATTAAGAGACTGGATCGGCTACTACGGCAGAAACACACCTGACATACCAGAGGCGCTGCGAGCCGTCGGTCAAGAGGGCGCGTGGCTGAACGCAACCCCGATATGCGAGCTTAATCCTGACTGTCGGAACACTCCCTATGGGGAGTGGATCGAGCGGTCAGACACCTATCACGCAATCATCATGCTGGTGAGTTGCGGCCAAGGGCTTTCCGCTCTGAGTTTCGCGCGCCCCGAATCCGCGAATCGGTTCTCCCCCAGCGACGAGAACGTGATGAGGCAGCTCCTGCCCCATGTTCAACGTGCCTTCGAGGTTCGCCATCGCACCGAGAAGCTGCACTCAGTCTTACAAGCCGGAAAAGTGGCCTTAGACAGTGTCGACACCGGAGTGGTAGCAGTCGACGAGAAAGGCCGGATGGTGCTCGCGAACGAACGGGCGGAGAGCCTGTTAGAAAAGGGGCGGGGTATCACCATCCGCCGCGGCCGGCTTGGGGCCAGCGATCCCGCTGAAGCGGCGCGCCTGGAGCAACTGGTCTACGCGGCAGCCATGACAGGCCGTGGCCGTGGAACGAGCAATGGAGGCGCTGTCGCGATCCGCGAGGACGAAGCCCGAGCTCACCTGTCGGTCATCGTGACGCCCTTTCGCTCCAGTCAAGTCTCCGCCAAGGGGCAGCCTTGGGCGCTCGCTTTTATTTGCGACCCGGAGGCGAAGCCCGCGCCTCGTACGACGGCGCTGCGGGATCTGTTTGGGTTGACGCCCGCGGAATGCCGGTTAGCCGGCCTGCTGCACGCGGGCTTGGAGCTCCGTAAGGCGGCAGACAGAATGCGTGTGACACCGGGCACAGCCCGTTTCATGTTAAAAAGCATTTTCCGCAAGACAGGGGCGCACCGCCAATCGCAGCTCATTCAGCTGCTAAGCGGCCTTCCCGGCGACTCAATGCCGGCGAGAGGCGAAACAAAGGCTTAGGCGGGCGAGAGACGAGGCATCTCCGACAACCGAATGGGAGACTGCGCCGAACCGGGTGGGCATGGCGGATGACGCCACGGCGGGCACCTGCGCGCACATGAGGCCGAGTGGACGAGCACTTTGGAGTTCCGGGACTTGGCCCCGTTCGAAGCGGCAGGGAGAGCTCGAAGTTCGACGGTTTGTTGCCGTATTGCGGATGGATCGATTGACGCGCCAGTGGAGCCGGCGGGAAACGTAGCAATCCATTTCCTTTACGGCTCCTTGTTGTGTATTGATTCAGCAGTCAATGGACGAGTGGGCGCAAACACGCCATGACAAGGGCGACGGATCATCACGCCCGGGCTTGGGTGGCGTTCTTCGCCTCTTTGGAGTCATAGCTTTCACCGTAGATGGCCGGGACTTTGCCGCCGACGGGCCGCAAATAAATCGACAGCTGGCCGCGATGGTGAACGGTATGCAGCAAGCCCCTCTGCAGGTAAGTATAGGCCGGGCGCTTGAACAGGCCGCGAAAATCCACGAGCTTGACCAACGCCTGCCCCGATAGCTTGCTGATGGCGTCCACATTCTTCGCGTACTCGGTCTCATACCACTCGGCCACTTCTGCCGGGGCTTTCACTCTCTCGGGAATGGTCACGCTGCCCGGCACAAACGCGCCATCGACCACCGATTTCAGAAAGAAGTTATCCGCCGTGGCGATGTGCCGCAGAAGTTCGTTGGCTGTTCTCGCACGCGGGTCCGGCCGGTAGTCCAGATTGGCATTGGGAAGGGCGGCCAGTACGGACTTGGTGGTAAGGCTCTCCTGTTTGAGAGTTTCGAGCAGCACATGGAGGACAAAAAGCTCGGCTTGTTCAGCGGTTAGTTCGCTCACAGGAGCTCTCCTTGCATTGCATTCGCGCGGACTCGCGTACCTGCGCTGTACCATTCGATGCCCCCAGGAAGCTTTGGTCGCAATTTCGCACCGGTTCCCTTAAAAGGCTGCTGAAGCCGGAACGAGAAACGCCGTTTCGCACTCCATCGGCATAGGGGAGAAGGGTCGGCTCTCCGCGCAGTGCTCAAAAGCCAGCGCCTGACGCGGTTTCAGATCAAAAACCGAAGGACACCTGGAGCTCAATCGTTGGTTGGGCGATCGGCATCGGTGTCGTGGTGCTTGCGGTATTCGCCAGCTCTGGCCTCAGAGCTTGAGGACGAGAACCGTGGCCTTCGTGAGAAATTGCGACTTAAGAGCGGGGAGTTTGAGTTTCGCTCACCGTTCTACCATGAGAAGGCACATCCAGAAAGGGCGCTCTGTGCGAAATGCTTTGTGCGGGATGGGAGGGCTGCTCCAATGGGTGAACGTGGGCAAGGCTGTGCATCTATAGGTCGGCGCTGCCTAGTCTGCGACAATACGGTGAAGGTTATTGAGTGGTCCGAATCTGAAAGGCCGCAGTACTTGGCAAGAGACCGTAACGCCACGCCTCACAACTGCAACTGCGCCCGCTCCCGGATGAAGCCGGAGCCAATCACCAACTCTCAGTATCCGCGTATCGCTCTGTAAACCACATAGAACCATGAACATACACCATGGATGATTGCCCACAGAATCGAGTGGTTGACGGAGAACGACAAAATCATTGCCAATGCTGATCCCATCGAAATTCCTGCGGTCGCGGCATTTTCTCCTGCGCTCATTTGCTCTCCTACGTTGTGACTGGGTTGGATTCTGCAAGCGAAGACCAATTCGCCATCCATGCGGTACGGAGGTTATCACGAGGTCGACCTGGCAGCCCATTGACTGTGGTGGGACACGTCCGCCATGCCTTGGTGTAATCGAGATGTTCCACCGAGTCTTTGACGAGTAGGAGTACCGACGAAGCCGGAGCTCGCAGACCGACATTAAAATTTACTCGGCACATATCGACATAGGTAGGCAGTCGCCTGCTTTCCCTGTCACACCACCGTACGTACGGGTCCGTATACGGCGGTTCGGCGGGTTGAGCTATGCAGCGACAGTCAACCTTGGAATCCCGAGCGATGCA
>Ga0123356_10000804_pt1 | contig 34884 bp, 30 predicted proteins | sample TergutEmb28metaG_2_FD_92546 | JGI IMG/M metagenome (GOLD analysis project Ga0123356, IMG submission 92546) | Embiratermes neotenicus P3 segment gut microbial communities from Petit-Saut dam, French Guiana - Emb289 P3 | ecosystem: Host-associated > Arthropoda: Insects > Digestive system > Gut ...
GGGCGTGGGTGGGCATCGGGGGGCTTTGCTGGGCGTAAAAGGAAAGCGGCGATGTCGCTTTAAAGTTAAATAACTTGATTTTCTGTATCAGAATAATTTGACCTACGTTTACTTGACACATACCTTTTTTAGCTTTATATTGTAATAATTTTATCAGTTATGATATAGTAATATATACATAGTTACGAAGAGGGGTAAAATAATGCCGGGCTCTGCACTAAAATCTGTAGCACGTAAGCTAATGATAGCAAACTCTCCCCGTTTGTTGCTGATAAGCTTTATTTATGTCCTAATGATAACAATAGTAGCATGGCTTGCTGTCCGTTTGCCCGGAAGCATAAGACTTGAGGATATTTACGCCCGCCTATCATCAGGTGAAATCCCAAGCTTAGCTATTATATATACGGATTTCAGACCGACAGGCGTTTTTTTGGCTTTATTATTACTTTTACTTCGACCTCTTTTGGACTTTGGTTTTATCAGTTATTGTTTAAAGCTGAGCAGAGAGCAAAAGACAGATTTTAAAGATTTGTTTAACGGGTTTATCTTTTCACTTAAGGTATTATCAATTTTTCTTATAACTTCTTTATATATATTTCTTTGGAGTATGCTTCTGATTGTCCCGGGTATTGTTGCATCTTACAGATACAGACAGGCTTATTATATCCTGATTGATGACCCGAGAAAGGGTGCTCTTCAATGCATTTCGGAATCATGTATAATGATGAACGGTAAAAAGCTCGACCTTCTGACAATCGATTTATCATTTATCGGCTGGTTTTTTCTGGATATGCTTGTAGTGGTTCTGACACCCCTGCCCTTTGCATTTCCATTCATTTCCTTATGGATATCTCCTTATCTTGGACTTACAAGAGCTGCATTTTATGAGGATTTAATTACAAATGTTGCGGTATAAGCTGTGATGTTCTCCAATTCTTTGAAGGGATAATTATTATAATGAAAACCAAGTATAGCTTCTTTGCGTTGATTTCGAGAATGAAAAATATTACACGATGGTCACTGATGAGAAATAATACTCTTGAAAACATACAGGAGCATTCTCATACAGTTGCCGTTATTGCACACGCTCTTGCTGTGATAAGAAGAGATATTCTCGGACGCAAGGCAGACCCAGGACTTGCAGCTTCTATAGCCCTCTTCCACGATTCTTCGGAAATTTTCACAGGAGATATGCCCACTCCTATTAAATACTATGATGCAGAAATCATGGAAGCATATAAAAAAGTAGAATCTGTAGCATCAAAAAAGCTTCTAACAGCTCTTCCTTCAGAAATGCGTCCCGCTTATAAGCAAATCCTCTCACCTGATGATAAAACCGAAATGCTTGAGCTCGTTAAAGCAGCCGACAGACTCGCAGCATACATAAAATGCATAGAAGAACTTAAAACCGGCAACATGGACTTCAGACTCGCAGCAGAACAATCAAAAGAAAAACTAAATCAAATGGCTTCACCCGAAGTAAACTATTTCATAGAAAATTTCATCCCCGCTTATGAGCTGACACTTGATGAAATAGATTTTTCATTTGAGTAATGTTTTGTTTCGCAGTGTGAATTAGAGTTATTTTATTACTTCCGTCAAGTGAAGCATGGACGCGGAACGCGTTTCTTGACGCACGGATGCGGAATAGAAACGAAAGTGGAGTAATAAAATAACTCTAATTCACACAGAAACAAAACAAAATGTAGAAATTTTCTACATAAAAAGGGTGTAAATGGTTATTGAAGTGTAGAAAGGGTTTGTGCTAGCATTCTATTAGAGGTGGAGTGTATGCGCAGGTTGTCGGTTTTTGCATTTTGTTTTGCGTTTGCTGTTTTTGTTTCTTGTTATTTTATGCCGTTTGATTGGCTGCTGGTTTGCGGAGCGGCTGTTGCTTTATGCTCATTTTTTGGGCTGCTTTTCTGCGGTAATAATCGTTTGCGAGTTATTATCGTTTTTTTGTCCTTAGCTGTAGGCTTTTTTTGGTTTTGGGCATATACATCGCTTTTTGTTACGCCATATTGGGATTACAACGATGAGGTTCTGACCGTTACTGCAACAATAACTGACTACCCTGTTGCAAGGCAGCCTCGTGGGTATCGGGTTGATGCGAGAATGCAACCGGATGGCAAATCGCCGGTTAGAGTGCGGTTTTATTACTATAACGAAGCAGAGCTGAAGCCCGGTGATATTGCAGAGGTAACAGCACGTTTTAGGCGTACTGACATTTCAAAAGACGGCGAAAGCATTGATACATTTACCTCAAGGGGAATTTATCTATCGGGAGCAGTGTCGGGAAATATTGCAGTTACGGATGAAAACAGAAGTATTCGCTATGTGCCAAAAAGAATAGCAGAAAGTATTGCGAATAAAATAGACGAGGTCTACCCTGAGGATACAGCACCGTTTATGCAGGCACTGCTCATGGGGAAACGTAATGAGCTTTATCAGGACACGGCGTTGACTGCTTCTCTCTCGGCATCAGGGATTATACACATTGTATCAATTTCGGGAATGCATATATCGTTTCTGATGGGCTTTTTAATGCTTATTATCAGGAGTAAAAGGATATTTGCAATTTATGCCATCCCTGCACTGCTGCTTTTTATGGCAATGACAGGATTTACGCCTGCTGTAACAAGAGCCGGAATCATGCAGGTTTTTCTTATTATTGCTCCGCTCCTGCGACGTGAAAGGGACAGTATAACATCCTTGTCTGCGGCGCTATTTGTTTTGCTTGCAGTCAATCCGTACTCTGTTGCATCTGCAGGGCTGCAGCTATCCTTTTTTGCCACTCTCGGAATTATATTGCTTACTGCAAAAATAAATTCGGCAATATCAGAATCATTGCGAGGTAATAAGCAATACAGAAAGAGCATTCCCCGCAAGGCAATAAACTTTATTACCTCCAGTCTGTCAACAACAATCGGGGCACTCATATTCACTTTGCCGTTGACAGCTTTGCATTTCGGATATGTTTCATTAATAGCACCTATTACCAATCTGCTGACAATCGGTGCAGTATCCTTTGCATTCCCGTTTGGGTTAACAGCAACACTAATAGGGTTTCTCAGCCCGTTCCTTTGTTCAATTGCGATTTTTCCCGTTACAATGGCTGCAAGATACATCATTCTAATAGCCCATACTTTTGCAGCTGTCCCCTATTCAATTGTTTATTCATCAAATGCTTATATAATGTTTTGGCTTGCTTATGTTTATCTGGTATTTACTGCTCTGCCTCTGTTAAAAGCAAGGCTGCGTCAGTATATATACCCTTGCTGCATAACATTTTTATTGTTCTTTTGTGTAGTATTGCTTTCGACGACTACAACTGCTGTGGCAAGCGGCAGCACGGTGACGGTTTTGGATGTCGGGCAAGGCTTAAGTGTTGCAGTTTTAATAGATGAGTTTACAATGCTTATTGACTGCGGAAGCAATAGCTCAGGAAATGCAGGCGAAGCTGCTCATGGATTTTTAATGTCCGTTGGCATAACCTCTGTAGACCTGCTTGTTATTACTCACTTTCATGCCGACCACATCAACGGTGTGGAGTTTTTACTCAGCAGAATTGCTGTATCCGCTCTTGCAATACCCGACCCGGAGGGTTCATATCTAGCTGAGGACATAATCGAGCTTGCAAGAAAACGCGGAACTGATATAATATATGTCAGCGAAATTTATTCGATTGTATTTGATGATATATCACTTTATATATATCCACCGCTAGGTATTGGTGATGAGAATGAACGGGGACTCAGTATACTGACAGTCGGTGATATAAATGCACTGATAACCGGTGATATGAACTCGTCAACAGAAAGAGCACTTTTGCGGTATGCCGCTTTACCGAAGCTGGATTTGCTCGTTGTAGGACATCATGGGTCAAAATACTCAACCTCGGAAGAGCTGCTCAATGCACTGTTACCGGAAATCGCAATAATACCTGTAGGAAAAAACAGCTTTGGACACCCTTCACCCGAGGTTCTCGGGCGTTTGGAGCGTATCGGAGCCGCAACTTACAGAACAGATGAGTTTGGTCATATAACTGTCCATGGAGGATAAAAGCTTGTACAGTACCAAAAAGACTAAAAGTAATAACAGCTATAATGAGTTAACGTCATCAATTAAAAATGGTGAAATAAAAAATTTCTACATTTTTTATGGTGAGGAAAGATATTTGCTTGAGCGAAGCTTGTCAAATCTTCGGGCTCTGATATGTCCCGAGGGTCTTGACAGCTTTAACTATAAACGATATGAAGGCAAGGGTCTTATAATTGACGAGCTTGAAGACGCCGTTAATACATTGCCTGCTTTTGCGGATAAAACACTGATTGAAATACATGACTATAACATTTTTAAAGGTGATTCGAGAGAACGTCTTTGTGAAATGTTTACGGACTTACCCGATTATGTATGTATAGTTTTCATTTTCAGCACAATCGAGTACAAGCCGGATAACAGGCAGAAAATTAATAAGGAAATCCTCAAGTATGCGGCAGTTATTGAGTTTGTTGTGCAGGAGCAAGACAAGCTGGTTAAATGGATAAAACGTCATTTTATGGATGCCGGAAAAAACATCAGCTCAAGCGATGCCGAATATCTGGCATTTATAACAGGCGGTCTGATGTCTTCATTAAACGGCGAAATCGAAAAAACGGCAGCATACGCTAAGCATGAAACCGTTACAAGAAGCGATATCGATATGGTTGTCACTCCTGTTCTTGATGCAGTAACCTACAAGCTTACCGATGCTTTAGTAAGTCAAAACAGTAAACGGGCACTTCAGATACTCGATGAATTATTCCAAATGCGTGTTGCTCCGCATATGATTATTTCGGGTATATCCTTAAAAATGCGTCAGCTGCTTGTTGCACGTGTTTGCATTGAAAGCAGCCTTAAAAAAGACGTATTAATTGAGATATGCGGGATTAGGCATGAGTTTCAGGCAAGCACTCTTATGAATACGGCTCAAAAAGCAACACTTTCAGATTGCAAAGACGCTGTACTCTATAGTTCCGAAACTGCTCTTGAGCTTAACAGTACAGCTGAGCCTGAAGCACGTATGATAGAGCTGATTGCAAAGCTTGCTTTTAGGAAATAAAGGAATACAGAAAATTAACTATATACAAAATATAGTCATATATGATATAATAAACGCAATATGTGCAAAAAATGCTCAATGAAGGGAATGAGTTATAACAATGAAATGTCCTTTTTGCGGTTATTCAGAAAGTAAGGTTGTTGATTCCAGACCTGCAGAGGAAGGTGCAACCATCAGACGCAGACGTGAATGCCTCAGCTGTCAGAAGCGATTTACAACATATGAAATTATGGAGCGACTGCCCTTAATTGTTGTTAAAAAAGACGGTAGCAGACAGACCTTCGACAAACAAAAGCTTATTAACGGAATGCTTCGTGCCTGTGAAAAACGCCCCGTACCACTCGCCGAGCTTACAAATGTTGCCGATGAAATCGAGCAAGACCTGCAAAACTCACTTGAACGTGAAATAAAAACAACCGACATCGGAGAGATGATAATGAACGGTTTAAAAAATCTCGATGAGGTTGCTTATGTCAGGTTCGCTTCGGTTTATCGTCAGTTCCGAGATATAAACTCATTCATGGACGAACTTAACAGACTATTAATTGAAGATTAGTCGATATCATCAACTATCTCATCCGGAGGCTCGTCCAGAGTCTCCGGGTTTTTTAGTATGCTTTTAAAGTATTTAAAAGCCTGCGAGAAATAAAAGCCATCACATATACGTTCATCAACAACAAGCTTAAAATCAACGTATTTCTTTAAAACTGCCTTTCCCTCTGAATTGACCTCGTACTTTCGTTTCTTAGCACCCAAAGCTATAAAAATCGGCAGGTTCCCAAAATTATACAAATGATGATAAATCGCAGGAAGACCGATTGAGCCCAGGTCGGTTATAATAACAGAGCCGTGAAAAGGACTGGCATCGATTATTGACTTCGGAAGCATACCGAAATAATCTATCAACTCTAAAAACCTGACAGTTATTCGCAGTATTACTCTGGGAAGCTTAACAAGTGTTGCCGCAATATCGTCCGTACTTGTTGCTTCGCCTTCATCCCTGACCTTGCTTATTTCAGCATTTATTCTTGCATATACGTCGTCAATTGTAGCAGCACGGTCAAAGGATGCTTTTATTGAGGTTGCATCCGCTTCCATTTTCAGCTGCTTTTTTATTGTCATCATAAATTCGACATTTTCTCTGGCGTAAACTCTTTGTCCCGAACAGAATCTGTTTATGGCAGGATACTTTGCCGCTGTTCTTATATACACCGCTGTGAAAAGATGAAGCATTCCCATTCCGGGATATCCTTTTGCTCTTTTATCTCTAAGGTATCTCTCTATATCAGAAACCTCAACCACCTCGGAAAAGTAGTTGCTGGCATCACTTTTTTCTCTCATTATAAAAGGTGTCATTGCGTGGTAAGGGTCAAGTGTTCTCAGCCGTCTGCCCTCACGTCTGTCTCCGAATCTTTTTTTTCGTTTATTTTCCATTATTTGCACCTTAATTCCAATAAGCCATAACCGCAATGGAATTCTACATTATCGACATGTACTTGTCAAATTCATCAAATGTATGGTATACTCGTGCGAAGAGTTAAACACGGTTTAATAAATTTTTGTCGGGGGTGCCGATATTGCTGTCTGATTCAATAAAGTATATACTGGCTGCGGAATACGAAGCAAATCAAGTTAAGCTTATTGTGCTCAACAAGTCCAAGGAGACAATTGAGCAGGCTTCGGTGGATGGTGAGAAATCCGTTGTTGATTCTCTTGCCAGAGCGGAAGCGGAAATTGAACAGCTTAAAAAGACATCCGACCAAAAAGCAATGGAAGCGGCTGTAGAGCTTGCATCATCAACAGCAAATCGTCTTGCGACAATGCGTGCACGTGCAGACAGACGCCTTGATACAGTAGCCCAGCGTATATTCGAAAGGATAGTAAGTGTATAGCATATAAGCTTTGCTGCACCTATCTGAAAGGAATAGACCTTAAATGGCGGGAATGAAAAAGCTCAGTATAATAATTGCACATCCTGACATAGTCAGTATTATCAGTGAATTGATAATACTTGAGTGTGTTGAGCCTATTGTGCCGGAAATATCCCTTGACCCTCCCGAGCTTACAGAGCTTGTAAGACGTGAAGTCATGGAGCTTGATGATTACGATGCCAATAAGGAAAGCATCACACTGCTTGCCACTCAATATACATATACTCTTGTCGGCTGGATACCTGCGGAATATGAATCGGAACTTTCTTCTATACTTTCAGAGTTTGAAGTAGCATGGGTATTTGAAGACCCGCATCCTTATGATTATGACGATATTCCGGTACACATAAAATACCCTCAGTTGTTCGGCAAGCTTCGCAGCGGCGGACGCAGAGTATTTGAACCTCTCGCAAAGAAAACACTTTTATAGAGCCTTTTAGCTGCCAAGCTGCTTGCTTAACTGCTTTTGAAAGGAACATTACTTAATGCAGGGTTTTGAGAAAATTGTTGACCATATTAAAAGGGAATCCGAAAAAGAATGCAAGGATATCGCTTTAAAAGCAAATGATGAAAATCAACGTATTCGTTCCGTTTATTCTCAGAAGGAGCAGGAAACCTACTGGACATGTGTTAATAACGGTTCAAAGGAAATCGAGAAAAGAGTTGAAAGTCTTTCAGAGCTTGCAGCCGACCAGGCAAGAAAAAAGCTGCTGGAACTGCAACAGGATGTACTTGATGATGTGCTTGCTCTGACGGCAAGAAAGCTCAATGCCCTACCCTCCGCAAAATACGCAGAGCTACTGAAAAGACTGGGTATAGAAGAGGGCTGTAAGCCGGAGTATTTGGTAGAGCAATACAGAGAAGAACTTGCGCCGACAGTAATAACAGCATTATTTGAAAACAGGGACGGAGCATAAGCAGCATAAACAGAATAAAAAACGTCATTGTCGGTTTAAGCCGTTAATGACGTTTTTTTATTTGCTGTTTTATCTAGCTTCTATGCTGCAATTTCTTGTTTAGTATTGCTCTTGTTAACCTTGCTTTTTCTTCGGGCATATTGTCGAAGATGAATTGGAAGCCGTAATCGTATCTTCCTATCTTTGTTCTGGGATAGTTGGACTTTCTGACAACTCTTGACGGGAGCAGGAAGGTATCCTTATCCGAGAATGAAAATGATACAAGAAAATACGGGTCGTATTTTGAGTTTAGAAGTGTGTTTGTTACAACACAAAGCCCTCCGGAGCTGATGTCAAAGGATACATCGGTGAGGTCGGGATTTCCTTCGGGTTTTTCAAATACCGAAGCTGATTTTTTTGCTTCCGGCAAGCCGTAAACGCTTACGTTAACACGAATTTCATCTCTGTCAAACTGCCTGCGGCTTTTTGTTTCTACATCCGTTATCTGTTCAATCATGACCTGTGCGTTACCGCGGAGCTTTTCACGGGCTAGACCGATAAATGTATGAATCTCCGAACCGGTATCGTAGCTTATATTCAGCTTTGCTCCGAGATTAAGCCTGTCATAGTTATCATATAACCATGGGCATTGAAAAACAATAAGCTTGTCACTTTCATGGTAACGGAATATGGCTTCATACTCATCACTGACCGCTCTTTGTTGCAATTCCTCGTAAATCAGAAATTTTGTGCCTCGCTCAATATGCCTCAAATTCATTAATGAACACCTCGCCTTTGGCATTTGTGCTGATAATATAGCACACTCTCATTGGTTTTTCAATAATTATATATGTACAAGAATAAATGCTGCATGCTTTACAGGTTCGCCTTGCGGTAAGCTGTCCAGCCATTCGCTGTGATCACGTGTTCTCATTCTGTCGGTTGCAATCAGCTGATAAAACGGGTCGCCAAAGCCCATAAAGTATACCAGATGGTAACCAAATGCTTCTGTGAAAATTAACTCTGAGTCCCCTATTTTGCGGCTTTCGTCAAAAAGCCAATCCTCAAGCTCGTGTACAACCTTCATTGCAGAAAAGTGAGAGCTGTTATATGAAAACTTTACAATATCCTCATAGAACCCGCCTTCAGTAGTATCATCTGAATGCTCCGCCATTAAATTAATCAATGCATCTTCCGTTTCACCTGCGGCTATAAATAACGAATTAACAAGCTCTGCACGCTCATTAGCTTCTATCCTTGCTTGTTCTAGCGCGGCTTGATATTCCGGGTCATCTTCACCGTAGATAAATTCAGCAGGGTCAACATTGTCACGTAAAATCAGAATTTGTCTCATTGCAACCGTTTGGTAGCTGTTATCATCACGGGAAACAAAGTATAGAATTGTGCTGCCCGTAGAGTTGTCTATGACTGTTACATCACCGTAGCTGCGGGACTCGTCTCTTAACCATTCATCAAAATTCCCGTCAAGGTTTTCACCCATTCGATTCTGGACGGAGCCGACCCATTCATTAATTGCACCTGTTTCAACTTGAGCTGCCAAGATAAAGTCCTCGGCACTTTCAAACCCTTCGGCTGCTATTTGTACTGCTCTCTGTCTTGCTTCTTCAACCGCTTCATCCTGTGCAATCTGATATTCTTCGTCTGTATTAAACTCTGCTCTGTCAAGCGGTTCGTTGCTGACTGCAAATGACCTGTAATTAAAAACGTCGAGTGATTCTTTGTTTTCCTGATAATAACCGCTTATCTGCTCGGGAGTGTAATCGAAGGATTCACGAACAAACTCACTGTAAGCTGCCGCTGTTGTCACAAACTCCAGAATTTTACGATAATTGCTCTCGTTCATGCTGCTGCCGAACATTTGCTGCAGGAAGCCGTCAACAGTCGGGTAGCCTTCCATCATTGCCTGCCAGACAGCCATAGCTATCTCCTGCTCAATATCCTCATAATCTTCGTCAGAAAGAGTAAATCCTGCTGCTGTGGCTGCGTTATATAAGCCGGCAAGATTGGACATATTGTTAAATGCGAGCTCTGTAAAAAAGTCTGCCCATGTCTCGCCCGTATCCTCGTTATAGATTTGAGTTGACATCGGTCTTGCCGAATTCGGCAGATTTCCGCCGATTCCCTGAAACTGTGACATCATATTCATGTATTCAAAGAACTGTGTATTAAAGAAATACTCAAACTCCGTTGTCGTGAATCCCACTCCGTCAATGGTTACGACGGGAAGTGTACGACGAATAAAGCTTGAGTTGACAATTATTGCCAATGCGGAAACTATAACAAGAACCGAAATTACGATTGTTGTGATTATTCTGGTTTTTCTTCTTTTTGTTTCCTCTTTTTTAGTCCTTTCAAGCTTGCGGTTAGCCTTGTCAGACTTTGTTTCAAACATTCCACTCATTAGTTTTGTTCCTTTGATGTTTCATTAGAAATGTCCCCGCCGTGCCGTGTAAGCCCGTTTATAACCTGCACCATCGGGCAGGTGGGTCGCCTCCTTCCTGTTTCTCTGCTTCCAACGTCCAAACCATGTAAATCATGGTCCGGGAGGCCTGCAATTCGCAGGAAGAGTTCCGGCATCCCTTATAAAAAATGTGGGTTTAAAAAGACCTATCACGCACAAAGCAGGGAGATACTGCTTTAGATCAGTCACCTAAGTGTTTTTACTCCTCATCTTCTTCGCCATCCTCGTCACTTGACAGCCTTTCAATGAAAATATCATGTAAACGACTCAGAAGCTCTTTATCATCTTCAATTGATTCGAGTACCTCTTCTCCGTCAACATATATTGACCTGAGAATCAGTAATCCGAAATTATCATCACTTTCATCCAAATCCGTCGGAAAAAAAGCAAGATAAAATGTATCATCTATTTCTATTGTATCAAGATGTTCCAGTACAAAATCATTTCCGTCATCATCCGAAATAGTTATGAAATTGTTGCCAAACTCGCTGCTCACTGTAAAATCCTCACTGCCTAGCTTTAAAACTGTAAACATTCTATGTCTAATGTTGTATAATAACGCAAAATGTGGTATAATGCAAGCGGATTTTTATACAAAGAGGTTATCTATGGATTCAATTAAAGTAAAAAGAATTGCAAAGAAAGTCGCAAAAAACGGCTTTTGGATTGCAAGTGATGTTTTCTTTCTCGGGCTCAAGGTTGTAGGAACATTTGCACTGATTGCACTGACAACCGCAGTGGTCTTCGCATGTTTCTTCATTTATTATATCAGAAACGATCTGGCTGTCGGACTCGAAATAAATCCGGCGGATTTTGTAATGAATCAATCAAGCATAATTTACTATGTCGACCTTATACCGGAAGTGAAGAAGAACTTGTTGTTATACAGAGTACCGAGTTTCGCCGTTGGGCTGATTACAGCGAATTCCCCGACCATTTAATCAATGCTGTTGTAGCTATTGAAGACCATCGCTTTTGGACTCATGACGGCGTTGACTGGTACAGAACTGCCGGTGCTTTTATGAACATGTTTCTCAGCATGCGTGACACCTTCGGCGGCTCAACTATAACTCAACAGGTCATTAAAAATCTGACACACGAGGATGATGTCACTGTTCAGCGTAAGCTCCAGGAGATATTCAGAGCTCTGGAATATGAAAGACAGTTTAATAAACAGGATATTATTGAATTATACCTGAATCTTGTTTATTTCGGACATGGTTGTTACGGAATCGGGGCAGCTGCCAACTACTATTTTGATAAGGAAGTAAATCAGCTCACTCTGCCGGAGGCTGCCGCAATAATCAGCATTACCAACAACCCGTCCAAGTTCAGTCCTTATACCAACAGAGAAGAAAATAAAGTCAGACAGGAAATCATACTTCGCAGAATGTTTGAGCTTGGTTATATAACAGAACAGGAGCTCAGACAATCAATCCGCACGGTTCTCAATTTCCAACGCGGTATTGATGATGATGCGGAAATGATTGTTTACTCATGGTTTGAAGAGGCAATAATGAGAGATGTCGTCAGTGATTTGGTCAGTCGTCTCGGATGGTCGGAGCAGGTTGCAAGAAGATATCTGTTTTCCGGGGGCTTGAGAATAATCGCAACAATTGATTTGCAAATGCAGGCAATTGTTGATGAGGTTTATGAAAATCCCGAGAATCTTCCGAATGTCACAGGCTCTGCTCAGCAACTGCAATCCAGTGTTATAATCGCAGACCATAATACAGGTGAAATTAAAGCATTATCCGGCGGTGTCGGCGAAAAAACACGAAACATGCTTCTCAGCCGTGCTACCCAAACACGAAGACCGCCTGGCTCTGCTATAAAACCGATATCCGTTTATGCTCCGGCACTTGACTATGGCTTGTTAACTCCCGACTCACAGTATCTTGACAGCCCAAGTGTTGTTCTCAAGGGAACAACCTGGCTTCCCAGAAACGCAACCCGTTCCTACAGCGGAATGATTACTGTCAGAACTGCACTTCGTAACTCGGTTAATACAGTTGCGGCAATGGTGCTTGACCAGCTTACACCCTCAACCTCATATTCATTTATGAGAGATATTTTGGGATTTAATCTTTCTGCATCCGATTCAGACTACGCACCGCTTGCAGCCGGTCAGCTCACCTGGGGTGCAACCCTTCGTGAAATGGCTTCGGCATATACAATGTTCCCCAACATGGGAACAAGAGTAGAGCTCAGAACATACTCCAGAGTATATGATAACCTCGGTAATGTCCTTTTGGATAATACATTACCTATAGAAGTCTCGGCAATCAGACCCGCTACTGCTTATTGGATGACTGATATGCTCATTGATGCAGTTGTCGCAGGAACCGGCGGCTCGGCAAACTTAGGCAGAATGCCTACAGCAGGTAAAACCGGAACCTCATCCGACAGCAAAGACCGTTGGTTTATCGGTTACTCTCCTTATTATCTTGCAGCTGTTTGGACAGGTTTTGATACACCAGCTGAAATGAAATCCTCAGGAAATCCTGCCGCTCAGATTTTCAGAATGCTTATGGCTCCGATACATGAGGGCATGGATATAAAACAATTCCCCAGACCGTCTGATATTTCACTCGAAACTGTCAGAAATGAATGGGAAATGGATTTAGCCTCTTATACAGTTATAGGTGTCGATACAAACGGCAACGTTATTTTCGAGAGGTCTGTGCAAGCTGCAATAGGTGCGGAAGTAACTGAACACGCACCCGCCCTCTCAGGCTGGCGTGTAATAGGCCAAAGCTTCGGCGCAGTCCACGTATCAGCAGATTCATCAAGGAACATAATAAGATTTGTCTATGAATATGTAGGGGTAGTGGAACTACCACCAGAAGAGACAGCACTGACTTGTGCTCGCGGTCACCCAGGTTGTACCGATACCCGCCCATGGTGTTCAACACATCATGTTTATGGCTGCACTGACCCATCTCATAATGTTGTTGTAGAACAACCAACGTATTGCAATATATGTGGACACACTCATTTACTAAGTGCCGGTTGTGGTCCTGTACCTACTTGTAGTGTATGTCATAATTCTCATTGGCCGAGTGCAGGTTGTGGTACGCCTCCCGTATGTCCTTCGTGTCATACTTCTCATTGGCCGAGTGCAGGTTGCCCTCCAGCTCCTCCTGATTAACAGCTAAAAAGAGGTTGATGTTCACAATATGACCATCAACCTCTTTTTTTACTAAAAATCCCCTATTTGCCTATGTTAAAGAATGCGTCCATTCCGGGATAGTAGGCGGCGGAGCCGAGTTCTTCTTCTATTCTTAGGAGTTGGTTGTATTTTGCTACTCTGTCGCTTCTTGAGGGTGCTCCGGTTTTGATTTGTCCGGCGTTTACTGCGACGGAGATATCGGCTATTGTTGTGTCTTCTGTTTCGCCTGAGCGGTGTGATACAACTGCTGTGTATCTTGCTCTGTGTGCCATGCGGATTGCGTCGAGGGTTTCTGTCAGTGTGCCGATTTGGTTGACTTTAATCAGAATTGAGTTTGTTACTCCAAGGTCGATTCCTTTTTTGAGTCTTTCGGTATTTGTAACAAACAGGTCATCACCGACTATTTGAATTTTGCCGCCGAGTTTGTCAGTCATCATTTTCCAGCCGTCCCAATCCTCTTCTGCCATGCCGTCTTCGATTGAAATAATCGGATACTTATCAACAAACTTAGTCCACATATCAACCATATCCTGCTGTGTCATAACCGTTTTTCTCTTAGGCAGATGGTAGCATTTGTCTTTTTCGTTAAACCAATCGGTAACTGCGGGGTCCATTGCTATTCTGATGTCGTCATATGGCTTATAGCCTGCTTTTTCAATTGCTTTCATAAGTGCTATCAGTGCATCCTCGTCTGCTGCAAGGTCAGGAGCGTAGCCGCCCTCATCACCGACACCTGAAGCGGGCACAACGGTTTTTAGTGCATGGAATATTTCCGCACACATACGAAGTCCCTCACGGAAACTCTTTGCAGATACAGGCATAATCATAAATTCTTGGATATCAACGCTGTTGTCTGCATGAGCACCGCCATTGAGAACATTCATCATCGGTACGGGAAGTGTATTTGCAGATGCTCCGCCGATGTATCTGTATAACGGCATTTTAAGTGCTTTTGATGCTGCAATGGAGCATGCTAGCGAAGCACCGAGAATTGCATTTGCTCCAAGATTTGATTTGTTTGCCGTGCCATCAAGCTCAATGAGGGCTTTGTCGATTGCAACCTGGTCAAGTACGTTAAGTCCAAGCAATGCATCCGATATGTCATTGTTTACATTTGAAACTGCCTTTAAAACACCCTTACCGAGATAACGTTCCTTGTCTTCGTCACGCAGCTCGCATGCTTCAAACTTACCTGTTGATGCTCCCGACGGAACCATTGCACGCCCGACGGTAAAATCGTCATTTCCGTCCAGTACCCAAACCTCTGCTTCGACTGTCGGATTTCCTCTGGAATCCAGAACCTCACGTCCCGTTACGTCAATAATCTCCAAATAGTCCTTCATAACACCTTCTCCTTAAATAATATTAATTCTTTAATTTTATCAGCTTTTAATTATTAATGATTCGCCTGTCATTATATCGGGTTTTTTCACTTCAAGCAAGTCCAATAATGTCGGGGCTATATCCGCTAGCTTTCCTTGCTTTAGCTTAACGTCTGCACCGCATACTATAAACGGTACCGGATTTGTGCTGTGAGCAGTATGAGGGCTGACACCGTCCTCTGCTATCATTATCTCCGCATTTCCATGGTCAGAGGTAATAACAAGACATCCGTCCATTTTCTTGACTGAATCTCTTATTTGACCGATATAATTATCAACTGTTTCAACAGCAGTAATTGCTGCATTGTAAATCCCCGTGTGCCCGACCATGTCACAGTTTGCAAAGTTTATTATTATTACATCGTGCTTGCCGCTTAGGATTTCCTTGCAGGCTGCTTCTGCCACTTTAAGAGCCGACATTTGCGGGATTAAATCGTATGTTGGAAACTCCTTCGGCGACGGAATTAAGATTCGCTCTTCTCCTTCAAAAGGCTTTTCCACTCCGCCGTTGAAGAAAAATGTTACATGTGCATATTTTTCCGTTTCTGCTATTCTTATCTGCTTTAGTCCCTGCTTGCTTATTGTCTCGCCAAAGGTCTGCTCGGGAAAATGAGGCGGATATGCAACATATACACCTTTAATCGTTTCATCATATTGGGTCATGCAGACATATGTCAGTGGGAAATATCCGTTTTTTCTGTTAAAGCCTTCAAAATCCTTGTCCACAAATGCTCTTGTAATTTCTCTTGCCCTGTCGGGTCTGAAATTAAAGAAAATTACCGAATCATCAGGCTTAATCATACCGTTTTCATCACAAATAACAGGTTTTACAAACTCGTCCAGTTCCTTTTTGTCATATGAGTTCTGCATTGCAATAACCGGGTCAGCCTGATGTTCACCTTCTCCGCAGACCATTGCATTATAAGCCTTTTCGACTCTATCCCATCGGTTATCTCTATCCATTGCATAAAAGCGTCCCATAACAGTCGCTATCCTGCCGACTCCGAGCTCCTTGCATTTATTAACCAACGCTTCAATTGATTCCTTCCCCGAATCGGGGGCAACATCTCTGCCATCCATAAAGCAATGTATAAAGACCTTTGAGAGTGAATTGCGTTTTGCAAGCTCCAGCAGTCCGAAGAGATGGGTTATATGGCTGTGAACTCCCCCCGGTGAAACCAATCCCAACAGATGAAGTGCTTTTTCTTTTTCTTTACATGAGTTAACAGCTTTGAGCAGAGCTTCATTTTCAAAAAACGAGCCTTGATTAATCTCTCTTGTTATCATCGGCAGGTCTTGATAAACAACACGCCCTGCACCGATGTTGGTATGTCCTACCTCACTGTTCCCCATTTGCCCGTCAGGAAGTCCGACGTCCTCACCGGATGCCGAGAGCATTGTGTGAGGACATGTTTTAAACAGCTCATCCAGATTGGGTGTATCGGCATTCTCAACAGCATTGCCTTTTGACGGTGCTGTTAGCCCGTACCCATCCATAATAACCATTGTTAATTGTTTTCTCATAAATTTTCCTTTTATTGATTCGCAGCGTTTATTATGACTGCAAATGATTCAGGTTTCAGCGAAGCTCCGCCGATTAGTCCGCCGTCAATGTCAGGTTGTGCCAGTAAATCTTTTGCGTTTTTATCGTTCATTGAGCCACCGTACTGAATGGTCATCGAATCGGCGGTTTGCTTGTCATATAGCGTTACTAAAACATTGCGGATTACTGCACATACCTCTTGAGCATCTTCGGGAGTTGCTGTTTTGCCTGTCCCAATAGCCCAGACAGGCTCATAAGCTATAATTGTCTTTATTGCCTGGTCTGCTGTTAATCCTTTGAATGCGATTTCAACCTGCTTGGTAACCAGCGAGTTTGTAATGCCTTCTTCTCTTTGCTCAAGTGTCTCACCTACGCATACAATCGGTATCATTGGTGTTTTTAATGCCGCGATTGTTTTTTCGTTGACGGATTCGTCGGTTTCACCATAATACTGACGTCTTTCGCTATGTCCTATGATAACATACTGTGTGCCGATGTCTGTCAATTGTGCTGCTGATACTTCGCCTGTGTATGCTCCGGACTCGTGCTGACTCATGTTTTGAGCACCGACTCCGACTCCTGTTTCCTTAAGCGCACAAAGTGCCGCAGGCAGCATCACAAAAGGCGTACACACAACAGCTTCACACCAGCCCTTAAACCCGGGAATGAGCGGCATAAGCTCATCTTTAAATGCTTTAATATCCGACGCCAGCATATTCATCTTCCAGTTTCCTGCGATAATAGTTTTTCTAAGATTTCTGTTCATGACCTACTCCAATCTCTTAATCAACGCTCCTTGAAGTTGGTATTATTTTAACCGCCTACCGCTCAGAAAACCTCCTGTTTTCATTCACGGACGTTCCACCGTCCTTGGTTGCACTTTACGCCGGCAAAAATAACACCAACTTCAAGTCGCTTAGTTTTTACTTATGCATCTAATAAACAGGCGATGCCTGGGAGGATTTTGCCTTCCATGAATTCTAGGGAGGCTCCGCCGCCTGTTGAGATGTGTGTTATTTTGTCTTCTACTCCGAATTTGCGGACTGCAGCTGCCGAGTCGCCGCCGCCGATAATTGATATTGCGTTTGAATCGGCTACTGCATTGGCGACTGCACGGGTGCCTTCTGCAAAGTTTGAAAATTCAAATACTCCCATGGGTCCGTTCCATACAATTGTTCCTGCTGTTGATATTTCTTTAGTGAAATCGGCAATTGCTTTGGGTCCTATATCCATTGCCATCATGCCGTCGGGTATGGCGTTGCTGTCAAAGGTTTTTGGCTCAACATCATTTGAGAATTCCGAGCCTGCAATTGAATCAACGGGTAAAAGAAGCTTAACTCCTCTTTCTTTCGCTTCTTCTTTGCATTTTAGTACGGATTCAAATTCATTGTCCTCGCAAAGTGAGTTGCCGATTTTTCCGCCTTCGGCTTTGAAGAATGTGTATGCCATTCCCCCGCCTATAATTATGGCATCTGAAATTTTTAAGAGATTTGATATAACTCCGAGTTTGTCGGAGACCTTGGCTCCGCCTAGAATTGCTACCAACGGTCTTTTGGGACTTGATATTGCTCCGCCTATGTAGTCGAGCTCTTTTTTAAGCAGAAAGCCTGATACTGCGGGCAAATAATGTGATACACCTTCTGTTGAGGCGTGTGCACGGTGTACACTTCCGAATGCGTCCGATACGAAAATATCTGCCATATCTGCAAGCTTTTTTGCAAATGTTGGGTCGTTTTTTTCTTCTTCTGCATGAAATCTTGTGTTTTCAAGGAGCATTATTTCGCCGGGCTTAAGCTCTGCTGCCAGTCGTGTTGCGTCCTCGCCTATGACATCCTTCGCCATTTTTACGGGCTTGCCAAGGTGCTTTGAGAGACTTTCGGCAACGATTGCAAGAGAGAATTCGGGTTTGAATTCTCCTTTTGGTCTTCCGAAATGTGAGCAGGCGATAATTGCTGCGTTATGCTTAAGCAGATAGTTGATTGTGGGGAGTGCTGCAAGGATTCTCCCTTCATCTCTGATTTTTCCTGTTTCTTTGTCGATAGGGACGTTAAAATCGCATCTTAATAAAACCTTTTTTCCTGCGACATCTATATCGGTCACAGATTTTTTGTTATAGCCGATTGCTTTCTCTGAACTCATAATTCCCTCCAAAATTTATTAATTCAATACAAATATTCACGTTTTTCTTTGCTCAATTAATTTTCCTCAACAACCGCGGTATCAGTTGCAGTATCATCAACAATAACCTCCACAGGCCGTTCCTTTGTTCCTTTTTTAATGATTCTGTTAATCAAACGATAGCTGCTTCTGCCCATGGAAACTCTGCTGATTTCGTTGCCATCTGCATCAATATGAACCCTGAATGTTTCAACTCGAAGTCCGTTAAAAGGAACATTCACCGATGTTTCTCCAATGTACAGCTCGTCAGTTAGCACCTCTTGTGTCGTAAAGTTTGCCGACCATAGTTTCTCAATGTGAACATCAGTTTTTGAGCCGTCAATATTTGTTCCGATAAGCTTAAACGTTATATTAAGTCCGGAGCCGCCGGTTTCAATTCTAATCGGAAAATCTGTATTATTCTTAAATCTGAAGTCAAGATTAGGCCAAGAAACCGTTGCATCTCGTCCTCCGCTCGGTAAATAACCGACTGTCATACCATGAGCACTTCTTTGTACAATTTCAAGTTGGGTATGCAGCACTGCATCGTACAGTGTGGAAGCTGCCTGGCATATTCCTCCGCCTATCATCGGAACAACCTCTCCCGCACGATATCCGTTTGCAGCGAGAAAGCCCTTTTCTCTTGTACGTTGCCCAACAGTTCCGTTAAAGGAGAAAGTCTCGCCCGGCTTAAGAATTGTTCCATCAATAAATCTTGCGGCAAGTCTTATATTACTGGTTCTGTTGGTGACGTTTGTCATTTGTGTAGTACTCTCGGCAAGTACGTCACGGAAGATTAAGCTCCTGACATCTTCTGCAGTATAGTCAGGCTCAAGAACTTCCATGTAGATAGTTATGGAGTCGCCGTATGCAGCGTTTACAAGTTTTTCTTTCGCGTCCTCTAAATCAAAGGTAATTCCGTCTGCTTCCGGTGAGATGATGTTTACATATCCTTCAACATCCATGTCAAATTCATATATAACACGCTGAGCATCCAGATGAATTTCATCAAAAAGAATCTCAAGCATTTCAAGCTGTACATCGGTGTTATTCTCAATATCAACTATGGGCACATATTCAGCTCTCATATGGTCGTGTGCTTCAACCGCACTTTTTAGTGTATCCGAAGCAAGCTTAAATACATCAGCTTCAATTGCGAACAAAAGACCCGAGCCTTTTGTTACGATGATTGCTCTGTCATTTCTTTCGAGACTGCCGTGTATAATTGTCTGGTTAAATTTTGCCGTATACTCTTCCGTAAGTGAGTGCATTATTGCATCGTCAAATACCGGTGTACTCATATCATTAAAGTCTGTTCTTTCAAAAATTGAATCTACATAGGTTCGCAGATTTCCGAAAAACGTATCAGTTCTGCCAAACGGAAATGCGTTGGTAATTGCTTCCTCTGCATTTAGTGATAGTCCGACATCCTCGCCTGAGAAAGAAAAGCTGCTGCCGTCGGGGAATTCAATAGTTACATAAATTCCGTCTGCATTTTTTTCATATCCCGAATCAAGCAAAGCTTGCTTTGCTTCCTGCAGTGTCAGACCCGATACTTCTACCCCTTCTACCCATACATTCGGGAAAAAGGTATCCAGTGACTCTACGTAAAAGCCAAGTGATAACACTAAAGCTACAGCACCGATAACCAGCACGAATAAGATTATCGCTATTGTAATAATAGCTGTTTTCTTTTTTCGTCCCGGCTTAACTTCTTTGCTATTTATGTTTTTTTCAGGCTTTCCGTTTTGGTTAATTGCCTTAGCCTTACCGCCTGCTGCTTGCTTACTTTGAGGTGCACTGCGATTTGCCGTCGACGGATTGCGGTTTAGTGCTGTATTACCGTTGACTGCACCACCTCTGTTTTGAGGTATGTTTTGATGTTTGTCCTTATTGCCTGAGCTTACCAGTTTCAACCTAAATTCTCCTTAACTTGTTGCGAGCCTTAAAAATATTATGAAAACTCGTTTCGTCCTATCAGTCTGCGTCCGCCGAAAAGTCCTGCCGCTACAGGTCGTTTGTCGAATAGTGTCATTTGCGTTTCTTCGCCGGCGGATTCCGTCTGCCATGGTTTACTTATTTGTGTGCGTTGCTTTGTTTGTGCTTCCAGCAATTCACCGATTAATGAGTTTGAAAGTAAAAAGCCCATCGGTGTAAATCGCCAGCGTCCTTCCTTATAAAATGCCCAGCCGCTTTCTTCATATTTGTGAAGATGCTCGAGCACAAAATCCATTTTAAGCCTGTAAATATTGTAATACTCTTCTTCCGAAATTCCGTGTGCCGTTCTTAATCTGAGCATTAAATACTCTCCGGCATTTTCAAAGTCGGACATTTGCTCATCATGCTCGAGGATTTTTTGTCCCTGTGCAATCTGCTCGGCATATTTTTCCACATCCTCTGTGAAGCTGTATCTGCATTGCCCTACATATGAGTGTGCTCCGGGACCGAAGCCGATGTATTCCTCACCGAGCCAATATTTCATATTATGCTTTGATTCAAACCCACGTCTTGCAAAGTTTGATATCTCATATTGCTTGTAGCCGAACCTTTCGAGCATATCAACTGCGTAGAGGTACATATCAGCCTGTGTATCATCATCAGGCAGAAATGGTGAGTCCTTAAACATATGCAGCTCTGTGCCTTCTTCAATTTTCAGGCTGTAGCATGATATATGCTCCGCTTTAAGCCCTGCAACCCGCTGAACCGTCTGAGCCCATCTTTCCTTATCCTGTGAGGGCAGACCGAAGATAATATCAACACTCAGATTATTAAAGCCCGCTTGCCTTGCATCGTTAAAGGTTTCTTCGGCATCCTCAAATGTGTGTGTCCTGCCTATTGTTTCAAGCAAATCATCATCTGCACTCTGCACACCTATTGAGAGTCTGTTAAAGCCTGCACGTCTCAGCTTAACAAGCTCTTCTCTGGAAATGCTGCCTGGGTTAACCTCTGCCGTAATCTCCGAATCAAGTAAAACATGTCCGTTATTTTTAAGAGCATCAAGTATGTTGATTAATCTCGATGAGCTTAAGTAGCTTGGAGTACCTCCGCCGAAATAAACTGTGTCTATCAGGTAGCCGTCAAGCTGAGCCGAATACTCCTGAATATGCCTTATTACAGCATCCTGATATTCGTCAATCAGTTTATCTCCGCCTTTTGACTCGGGTATTGAATAAAAGTTACAGTACGCACATTTGCTTTTGCAAAACGGTATATGCACGTATATTCCAACTTTTTTCTCCATTAATTATCCCTCAATGCCTGCTTGGTACGTTTAATTCCTCAACTACGTATTATACCAAATTTCACGTTAAAATTCAACATATATTTCATTACCAAAAAAGCAAAAAAATCCTTTGATTTTTTGACGATAAACAAGTATAATTGTTCCTGCGAAAATAAAAAAAATATCGGAGGGTTTTTCATGAGCTTAAAAATAGGTATTACCGGGTTTGGTAGAATAGGAAGATTGGTGTTCAGAGCGGCAATCGAAAGAGGTATTGAGGTTGCGGCAATCAATGACGGCATGACTCCTGATTACATGGCATACATGCTAAAGTATGACACACTTCACGGCAGATTTAATCACGATGTTTCTTACACCGATAACAGTCTTATTGTTGACGGCAAATCAATCGTAACATACTCAAGCTTTGACGCAGAGAGCATTCCGTGGACTTCATGGGGTGTTGAATATCTTGTTGACGCTACCGGCGTTTTCACAAAAAAGGATAAAGCCGAGCTTCACCTTAAAGCAGGCGTTAAGAAAGTCGTTATAACTTCTCCCACAACAGACATTCCGATGTTTGTTATGGGTGTTAACGAGGATAAGTATGACAGCTCAATGAGCATTATTTCAAACGCTTCATGCACAACCAACTGCCTTGCACCGCTTGCAAAAGTTCTCAACGACAAGTGGGGTATTGAGTCCGGTCTCATGACAACAGTTCATGCAACAACGGCAACACAAAAAACAGTTGACGGAATTTCAGCTAAGGACTGGCGCGGCGGCAGAGCAGCCTCCGGCAATATTATCCCGTCCTCAACCGGTGCAGCAAAAGCAGTCGGCGTTGTTATTCCCGAGCTGAACGGTAAATTAACAGGTATGTCAATGCGTGTGCCTACGTTAAACGTCTCTGTTGTCGACCTTACCGTCAATCTCAAAAAGCCTGCAAAATACGATGATATTTGTGCGGAAATGAAACGTGCATCCGAAAATGAACTAAAAGGCATTCTCGCATACACAGATGAAGCTGTTGTTTCTTCCGACTTTAACGGCGACCCGCATACATCGATTTTTGATGCAACAGCAGGTATCCAGCTAAACGATACATTCGTAAAGGTTCTCTCATGGTACGATAACGAGTGGGCATATTCAAACAAAGTTCTCGACCTTACACTCCACGCATATGAAGTAGATAAAAAGTAAATATCATAAATGATTATTTCAGCCGTTTTTTGCGGCTGAAATAATCTTCCATTTTCATTTCATCCTTTATCTCCAGCGACCTGTCCCCTGCAAGTGACTCCAAATGATGCGTAAGCTCGTGAGTCAGTACATCTCTTAAATGCTTACGCATTTTTTTATGCGAAGAGCTGCCGTAAACCTCCATCAGCGAGCCATAGAAAATTACAATATATCTTCCCATCTGGTCACGCCGGTACTCGCCGAGAGTAAATATACCGCCATCGGCATCCCTCCGGCTTTTCTTTGTCTCAGGCAAAAGGCTGACACCACCATTTAACTCACGAAAAACACCCTCGGGTATTTCCGAAGCAATTTCATCAAGCATGCAATTTATTTCTTCTATAGAAAACATATTTTTCACCTAAAGGAGATTTTATATATGAGAAAAACCAAAATTGTTTCTACGTTAGGTCCCGCAACAGATAACCCTGAGATTTTAAAAGCTTTAATTGACGCAGGGCTTGATGTCGCCCGTTTTAATTTCTCACACGGCAGTCACGAGGAGCAAAAAATGAGAGCAGATGGTCTTCGGGCGGTTTGTGCGGAAACGAATTCAACTGTTGCACTTCTCGCGGATACAAAGGGTCCTGAAATCAGGCTTGGGCTGTTTGAAAACGGTGGAACCAATTTAGTTGCGGAAGATAATTTTACACTGACATCAGAAACGGTAGACGGTAACGCAGAGCGTGCAACCATTTCATATCCCGAGCTTCCTAAAAAAGTTTCTGCCGGTACGAAAATTCTTCTTGCCGACGGACTTATTGAGCTTGAGGTTGTAACTGTATCGGGAACGGACATCGTCACAAAAATCATAAAAGGCGGATATGTTTCCAACAGAAAAGGCGTTAATGTACCGGGAAAAAGCCTCGGCATGCCGTATATCTGTGAAAAAGACAGACAGGACTTGCGTTTTATGGTTGAAAACGGCTTTGATTTTATTGCCGCTTCTTTTGTACGAAGTGCCGATGATATAAATGAACTGCGAACCGAAATTAACAACCTTGACAGTAACAATAAAATTAAAATAATCGCAAAAATAGAAAATGCCGAGGGCGTACATAACATCGATTCAATACTTGATGCCTGTGACGGAATAATGGTTGCAAGAGGTGACCTCGGTGTTGAGGTTGAATATGAAGAGCTCCCGATTATTCAAAAATATTTGATAAGACGTACGTTGCTGCAAAGAAAGCCTGTTATAACCGCAACCGAAATGCTCGAGTCCATGATAAACAGCCCAAGACCGACAAGAGCTGAGACTTCGGATGTCGCAAACGCCATATATGACGGAACCAGTGCGATAATGCTCTCAGGCGAGACCGCTGTCGGAAAGTATCCTGTTGAGGCTCTTACAGCCATGGCAAGTATTGCGGAGCGTATAGAAAAATCAATAGATTATCACAAACGTTTTAAGCAAGGTGATTATAGAGATGAAGGATATAAGACAGAGACCTCTATAACAAATGCAATTTCCCATGCAACCGTTACAACATCCCTGGACTTACAAGCCGCAGCAATTTTGACTGTTTCCTTATCCGGAAATACTGCTCAAAGCGTTGCAAAATACCGTCCGATTTGCCCGATTATTGCATGTACTCCCGACCCGGTTGTTCAGCGGCAGTTAAAGCTGAACTGGGGTATTATCCCGTTGCTTACTCAAAAAGAAACTGATACAACTGAACTGTTTAATCATGCGGTTGAGACGGCTATGCAGGCAAATTATCTGATGAGAGGCGAGCTTGTTGTACTGACTGCAGGAGTCCCTGTCGGACATTCGGGAACAACCAATCTGATTAAGGTGCATGTTGTAGGCGAAAAGGTTTTTGTCTGATTATTTTATTATTCCTCATTGTACAGGTCAAAAATAACATGAAAGCTCATTCCGCCGCCCTTGCGTCTTTCAGCCTTTACATTCCCTCCGAGCTCAAGTACAGTGTCCTTAACTATTGCAAGACCGAGTCCGCTGCCTCCTGCCTCACGCGAGCGAGCTTTATCGACTCTGTAAAATCTATCGAATATATGAGGGATATCTTCCTCCGGAACACCTACTCCCCTGTCTTTTACGGTTAAAATAACAATTTTGTCAATAGACTCCAGCCTGACGTATACACTACCGTCGGGCTGGTTGTATTTTATTGCGTTTTCAATAAGATTAAATATTACATGGTGAACAGAATCTTCGGTTGCCCGTATATAACATCCTTCCGAAAGTGCCGACCTGAGAATAAGTCCTTTGTTTGTTGCCAAGGGTCGAAGCATTCGCAAGGTAGATTCAACCGCATCTTTCATATCAACCCTTGTACTCTCATCTGATAGATGGCTGTCAAGCCTTGTCAGTGTCATCAGCTTCCCGGTTGTTCTCTCTAGCCTGTCCGCTTCCATTCCGATGTCACTTATAAACTCTAAAATAGTCTCACGTTCTATGTCTTTATTTTGTAATATGCTGTCTGCAAGAAGCCTTATCGATGCAAGCGGTGTTTTAAGCTCATGTGACGCATCCGAAACGAATCTTCTTCTGACCTCGTCGGTTTCTCTTAACCTTCCCGTAAGGCTGTCAAACTCATCGCCGAGCCTTGCAAGCTCATCGCTTCCCCTCATTGCAATAAGGTAGCTGTATTCACCCTCCCGCACAGATTCAATAGCACTCATTATGCTGTTAACACGTCGCATTACCGACCATAAAATGAGTGTTATTGTCGCAACCGAGAATATTATAACGATAACAGAAATGTTCCTTATTGTGTCTTGCATTTCCAATAGCATTGAACCCTGATCTCTGTCATTTTCAAAAATATATACAATGCCGATTGGTGTCCCGTAATTCATTATAGGCGTAAGAGCGTCACTTGAAAATGCCCCGTCCTTAAACTCTGTGAAGAAAACATCATGTCCGGTTTCTCCCGAGAGAACAATCTCTATATAATGCAGAGGGAAATCCGGCTGCTGTGCTCTTCCTTCCGGGTCGTGCAGCGGTGTTCCTTCGGTATCGGTTATGACAATGTATAAGCCTCCGGCTATTTCCAATGCCGATACGACTGATGCAATCAACTCCTCATCCTCTGCCGACAGGGTCTCAAAAGCTTCCTCTAGGTTTGAGGCAATTAGTGTAGCCTGACTTTGAACCAACTGCTGCTTTAGTGAGAAAATCATATTTCTTGATTCCATCAGAAAGTATGTATTAATTAAAACAAGCACAATAGCAACAACCGCAAAATACGTCAGTGCGAATTTCGTACGGATGCTGCTGAAGAATCTTAGCTTTCTGACCGAGGGCTTATGAGTTATGACTTCGTTATCCCCTGATATAATAGCCTACCCCCCACTTAGTCATTATATGCTCGGGATCTGCGGGATTTTCCTCAAGCTTTTCTCTCAGGCGGCGAATATGGACATCAACTGTTCTTATATCGCCCTGGTATTCGTAATCCCATACGATATTAAGCAGATTTTCTCTGCTGTAGACACGTCCGGGGTTTTTTGAAAGGAGCTCAAAAACGTCAAACTCTTTAACCGTCAGCTCTACCTGCTCACCGTTTTTGGTTGCAATCCGCTTTTCCGTGTCAATGGTGATATGACCAACGGTTAGCACAGATTCAGTAACACTACTTACAAGTGCACTGCGTCTGAGAAGAGCTCGAATTCGAGCTTTCAGCTCCAGAATATTAAACGGCTTTGTGATGTAATCGTCGGCACCGCATTCAAAGCCGATTATTTTATCCATATCCTCACTTTTTGCCGTAAGCATTATTATAGGAATAGTAGAGAACTCGCGTATGCGCATACATGCTTCAAGCCCATCAAGCTCGGGCATCATTACATCCAGAATAATCAGATCAAACTTTCCGCTTCTTGCAAGCTCCACCGCTTCAAGTCCGTTATAAGCGGTATCAACCTGATAGCCCTCATTTTCCAGATTGAACTTAATTCCTTTTACAAGTAACTTTTCATCATCGACTACTAATATTTTCATTTGGTCTCTTTTCTACCGAGGGCTTCAGCCGACAGTTATTTTATCATAAATTGTCTCGTATCTTTTCTCGCCGATGCCCGATACGTTTCTGATATCTTCAATTCTGGTGAAATCACCGTGCATTCTTCTGTAATCCACGATTCGCGCCGCAAGAACATTTCCTATTCCGGGAAGGTCAGTAAGCTCTGATTGAGTTGCAAGATTTATATTGATTCTCCCGTCGCCGCTTCTTTGCTGTCCGTTTACATCGGCTCTGTTTTCTGTTTCTGCGTTTGGAGCCTGCACGTAATCGCTTTCATTTATATTATCGGCTGCTTGATGAGTATCATTCAGCGGTTCCCGATTGTTTGGAGCCTGTTGTACATTCGGTTGAGTTAGCGATAATGATGTCTGCTGCATGTCATTTTGAGGTGTTGCTGATACGATATTGACAACGTTCCAATTTCTGCCCGTAAAAAAGCCTCCGATAAAAAATGCAAAAGCGAGTGTAAATGCTATAATTACAATTTCGAGACGTCTTAATCTCATTTTTATACCCTCCAAAAATCATAAAGTTGTAATTTTAAAACTTTGGGGGCATTTAAAGTGGTAAATTTTCTACATTCGTCCTTTTACCCTTACAATTGTATCATAAACGCTATAAAAACACCATAATTAAAACCACTATTTACATCCAAAAAAAATATGCTATAATAGTTTTCACGTTTGTTAATAATTATCCACATTTGGAGAGTAAATATGGTACGGAAAATCTCAATTTTTTTACTATTTGTATACTTTATTCAGTTTACTGCCGGTATTCCCGCTTCCGCATCCGAGCCTTTTCGTGATTTGGCGGCACGTTCGGCGATAATTGCCGAGAAAGACAACGGCACCATTTTATATGAGAGCAATGCACATATTCGTCATCCGGCAGATGCACTCGCTAAGATTATGACTTTACTTATTGCCGCGGAAAAGGTCGAAAACGATGATATCAGCGATAACGAGCTGATAACAATGACTGAAACGGCATGGTATGACATTCACGAAAACCCCAACGCCACTACCTTGGACATTCATCCCGGCGAGGAAATGACCTTTATCGATTTAATGTACAGTGCATATATAGGCAACGCTAACGAAGCGTGCAACATGCTTGCATTACGTATTGCCGGCAGCGTTGACGCGTTTGTCACATTAATGAACTCCAAAGCAAAAGATATCGGTGCGACCAATACACAGTTTACAAATCCGCACGGTCAATATCACGAATATCAGTACACAACCGCATATGACCAGTACCTGATTTTCAGTGAAGCTATGAAGAGTACACTTTTTGCAGAGGTTTCAGGCACGTTCAGGCATATCACAGAAAGCACCGAGGAATTTGAGTCACGTACAATAACTAATTCAAATGCTCTTTTAAATCAAAGCAGCAGATACTACTTCAGACATTGCATATCCGGCAGAGACAGTGCAACCTATGAGGGCGGTTATTCTCTTATTGCTCTTGCCGAAGAAGATGGTCTTTCACTTATTTCCGTCGTTCTCGGCAGCGAGGTTTTAACGTTTGATGACGGTTCAACAGATATGCAGAATTTTTCTGAAACTCTACGGTTGTTCCAATGGGCTTTCACTAATTTTGCATGGCGTGATATTCTAAAAACAACGGACTTGCTTGCAAGAGTCCCTGTACAGCACGGCTCAGGTGCAGATTTTGTAAACGCCCGTCCCGAGGCTGCTTTAACGCTACTTTTGGATAACTCAATTCCGACAGATTCTTTTGTCAAGACTGTTACAATTTTCTCCGAGGAGTCCGAAACGCCGCTTGTTGCCCCGATAAGTGCAGGCGACGTTCTGGGTGAGGTTGTTGTAACAAGAAACGGCATTGAATACGCAAAAATGGCTCTGGTTGCAAATACAAACGTAAACCTCAGCGGCATCGAATACATAAGAGGTCAGATTGTAGACGTACTTTCAACAAGTACAGCAAGAAACATCCTTTTAATTCTCGGTATAATTCTTATACTATATATCGCCCTTGTAATCAGATATAACATTGTAAGAGCCAACCGCCTGAGAAGAATAAAAAACGCAAAAGAAGATATAATCAAAGAAAGACACCAAAATTTCAGAGACTAAATATATTAACTATAAATATTTTAACTTAGCGGAAACCTTTTATAAATTACGCTGTGAAGCTTTCTTGAGTGGAATGCTTTAGGAAATAAAACCACCTTAATAAAATCATAAGAAAGCATTGACGATATGTAAGCGAGCAGCGGAATTTATAAAAGGTTTCTGCTATTAACATATTATTTATTTTCTATTCTAAAATTACCGGTGAAATGAGCCATTCCTGACCGCCAATGCGGTTATTTTCGTTTTCATATGCTAAGGTATAGAGGTCGGTTGCGGATGATTCCAGTTTAAATTGTTTAATTGCTCTTCCATCCATTTTGCAGACTGATGCCGGTTTCGTTATAATCGGCAGGTTTGCTTTTTTGCGGGCTTTTGCGAGGAGTTTTTTCCCTTTTTCATTCATGGCAAGTATTCTGATATATGGCGGAGGCTCTTGAGTGTCCTCTTTTTTTATTCCCAAGGCGGCACATATCAGAACTCTTCGCAGTCTTGACATCGGGTAGCGTTTTGTTTTAGTTTTTTCAAGTACTGCATCAATTGACGATTCTTTTGCTGCATACCTTTCAAAGCGTTTTTCAAGACCCTCCGAAACTCCTGCGATTTTTGAGTAATCGCTTTGCAGGCGTAAGCGGGAGAGTATCGCTTGTTCTATGCTTTTTATAGATATGGGTTTTCGACCTTTGTTAATTTCTTCCATGCAAACGGCTGCTGCCGCTTCGGGCATCAAGTCTATCGGTATATTGTCTGTTAACAATACTTTTCTTAGTGCGGAGGCACTGTAGCCTGTTTCGCTATCGTGGTCTCCGCCTGTTCTTTTTATTGTTATCGGTTTTATTTTTGAGTTCAATTCATTAAGTGCTTTAATGTATTCTATTCCGAGTACATTATTCGGCGACTTGAAGACTTCTGCATTTTTCCCCATTAGTGCATCTGCGGCTTTTTGCCCTGCCGCTGCATATGAGAGACCCTTATCAAGCCATTCTCTTATTATCGTATTTGCTTTATCGGTAACTATTACTTCAGAAGCGAAACTAAGAATCTCCAAATCACCTGATTCGCTTCCGAATGATATATAGTCACAAACTCCGAGTTTCTCCAATATATAAACCCCTGCTTTTGCAAAGCCTTCTGCTGATTGCAATACATAGGGTGTCGGTAGCTCAAGGACTAAATCGACTCCGCAGTTAACAGCCATTTTTGCTCTTGCATGCTTGTTGAATGCTGCAAGGTCACCACGTTGGACATAGTTTCCGCTCATGACTCCCACAACAGCGGTATCACTTGCCTCTTCGTTGCCGATTGACCTTATTGATTGCATTATATGATTTTGGTGACCGAGGTGAAAGGGGTTGTATTCGCAAATAATTCCGACTGTTTTCATTTTCTTCCTCTTGAATTAAGTTTAAGAATATATTATTATGATTCTATTCCAAATTATTATTATATTCAAGGGGTATATGTAAATGAATGTGTTAGTTATTAATGCCGGCAGTTCTTCCTTAAAATATCAACTTTTTGATATGAAAACAGAGAAAATTCTAGCAAAGGGCAATTGTGACCGAATCGGTCTTGACGGGCATCTTAAGCATACTCCGGTAGATAACGGTAAGCCGGTTTTCGATAGTGATATGGAGCTACCGACGCATGCTGAGGCCATTTCTGCTGTCATTGAAAAGCTGACCTCTGCCGATTATGGTGTAATCGCAAGCCTTTCCGAAATTAATGCAGTCGGTCACAGAGCTGTGCACGGAGGACCTAAGTTCTTCGGCAGTACATTAATAAACGATGAGGTTATTGACGTTCTCGAAGGTTATGTAAGATTGGCTCCGCTGCACACTCCGGCTAACCTGATGGGTGTCAGGGCATGTCAGAAGGCAATGCCCGGTGTTCCGCAGGTAGCTGTTTTTGACACCGCTTTCCATCACACAATCCCCGATTACGCATATGTCTATCCGATTCCTTATAAGTATTTTGAGGAAAATGATATACGCCGTTATGGCTTCCACGGTTCTTCTCACCGTTATGTGTCCGCCATCGCAATTGAGCATATGGGCAGCAAGGCGGAGGGAACAAGGCTTATAACCTGCCACCTCGGAAACGGCTCTTCACTTGCAGCTATTAAAGACGGCAAATCCATTGACACCACAATGGGTGTAACACCGCTTGAGGGTGTGCCTATGGGAACAAGATGCGGCAGTGTTGACCCTTCACTTGTTGATGTTATTTCTTCTATTGAAAATTCTTCCATTAAGGACACAATGGATATCCTAAATAAAAAATCAGGAGTTCTCGGTATATACGGAAAGTCATCTGATTTCAGAGACATTGAAACAGCAGCAGGAGTCGACATCAATAATGGTGATGTTGTTGATAAAGCAAATGCAGATAAACGTGCAGTACTTGCACTGGACGTTTTCAGTTATCAAGTCGCCAAGTTCATCGGCTCATATATAGCCGCACTCGGCGGGCTTGATGCACTTATATTTACCGCAGGTATCGGCGAAAACTCACCTTATGTTCGCAGAGCTGTCTGTGAAAGACTAAACGGCATAGGAATATTCCTTGATGAAAAGAAAAATGCCGTTAGAGCCAGTGATTTCCTTGATATCACCGGTGCAAGTTCAATTGCAAAAGTTTTTGCAATCCCGACAAATGAAGAGCTTGTAATTGCCCGTGATACCATGGAGATTATAACGTAATTATACAGAACGGATTAAGTAAACAAAAATGACCCTACTCGAAAAATCACTAAAGATACTTGAATTACCCGATATATTGGATATGCTGGCAGCAGAGGCTGTTTGTGTATCGGCAAAGGACGCAGCTTCTAAGTTGCGTCCCTTCACGGATTATCATGTCATTTTGGCAAACTTGAGTGAAACAAGTGCTGCGGAAAAAATGATGGTTTTACGGCAATGTCCGCCTTTTCTCGGAGTAAAGGATGTCAGAAGCTCAATAAAACGAGCCGGTAAAGGCGGAATGCTCAATACCAGGGAGCTGCTTGACGTTGCGGAGCTTCTTCGAGCCTCGGCAGCTTCCATAAACTATCGTTTGCAGGATAAGGACGTGGAGTCAACGGCGATTGACTATCTGTTTAATTCACTTTATTCAAATAAGCCGCTTGAGAACAAGATATCGACCTCAATCATTTCCGAGGAGGAAATATCTGACAATGCAAGCCGCGAGTTGGCAGATATCCGCCGCCATATGAGAATCGCAAGCGATAAGGTAAGGCAGACCCTTAATAAGATAATAACATCCTCTACATACGCAAAAGCCTTGCAGGAGCCTATAATAACAATGCGTAATGACCGGTATGTCGTTCCGGTCAAAGCCGAGCACAAGGCAAGTATCCCCGGGCTTGTGCATGATGTTTCTTCATCCGGTGCTACGCAGTTTATCGAGCCGATGACAGTTGTTAATATAAACAACGAGCTTCGGGAGTTAGCTGCTCGTGAAAAGCAGGAAATAGAGCGTATTCTGATGGAGTTATCTGCCGAGGTCTCCGATTATGGCGGGGATTTGGAAAATGATTTTGAGATTCTTGTAAAGCTTGATTTCATTTTCGCAAAAGCAAAGCTCTCATATAAGCTTGAGGCAATAGAAGCAAAGCTGTCCGAGGATATGATTGTTGTATTAAACAATGCTCGCCATCCCCTGCTCCCTGCAAATGAAGCTGTTCCTGTCGATATAAGACTAGGCGGTGAGTTTGATACGTTGGTTATTACAGGTCCAAATACGGGAGGTAAGACAGTTACATTAAAAACACTTGGTCTTCTTTGTGCAATGACACAATGCGGTTTGCACATTCCTGTTAAGGACGGCAGTATTGTTCCCGTCTTCAGTTCTTTTCTTGCGGATATCGGTGATGAACAATCAATCGAGCAGTCACTTTCAACATTTTCATCACATATGACGAATATAGTAAAGATTCTGGAGCAAAGTCAGCCGGATTCATTACTAATGTTTGATGAGCTTGGTGCAGGCACAGACCCAATCGAGGGTGCCGCATTGGCTATTTCAATTATAGAACATGCAAGAAAAAAAGGTTCTCTCATTGCCGCTACAACACATTACGCTGAGCTTAAGAGCTATGCGGTCACAGAGCAGGGTGTTGTAAATGCTTCATGCGAATTTGATGTTGAAACTCTCAGACCGACATATAAGCTTATGATTGGAATTCCCGGGAAATCAAACGCATTTGCGATATCAAAAAGGCTCGGACTTCCCGATGAAATAATCGAAGATGCAAAGGTGCGTGTCAGCAAAGAAAACGCTGATTTTGAGGATGCACTCTCAGATCTTGAAAAAACACGAATTTCACTCGAAAACGAAAGAAGAGAAGCCAAGGTACTGCTTCGTGAAGCAGATTTTGATAAACGAAAAGCTATGGAGCTTAAAAGTCAGTTTGATCATGAAAAAGAAAAAGCAACTGCTGCTGCCAAGCGAGAGGCTGCGGTTATTATCGAGGATGCAAGAAAAACTGCTGATGAAATAATGAACGAGCTTATGAAAATGCGTCAACAGGCATCTCAAAATGCCGATAATCAAAATCTAAATGAGGCAAAAGCCGAATTGTTCCGTAAGCTTAATGACGCAGAAAATTCACTTTCAGAAGAAGTGAATGAAGCTGATATCAAACCTCCGCCAAGACAAATTGTTGCAGGTGACAGAGTAAAGCTTCGCAGCTTGGGAACGCTTGCCGATGTAATCTCAGTCACTCCCGACGGTGTACTTTCTTTGCAAGCGGGGATTATGAAAGTAACCTCACGGTTGGATGAGGTTATTTTAGTTGAAAATGGTATGCAGCCGGATATAAAAAAGCAGATACAAAAGTCAGAAGCAAAGCTTAGGGAAACAGCTGCAAAACCTGAAATTGATTTAAGAGGAATGAGTACTGATGAAGCAATACCTTTGCTTGAACAATTCATCGATAATGCCCGCATGGCAAAGCTTGGTTTTGTTACTGTTATACACGGCAAGGGTACAGGCGTTCTTCGTAAGGCTGTTCACAGCAGCTTAAGGCGTGAACAACGGGGAATTAAGTCATTTCGTCTTGGTGTTTATGGTGAGGGTGAGGATGGAGTTACTGTCGTTGAGTTGTAACATTCTACAAAAAATATTTTGAAGCAAAAACAAACTTGACGTTATGACAAGTATTTGATAGAGTATAAAAAACAGTCAGTACAGTCGAAATAAGCTAAGTTAGCGTTGTATATCAGTTATTTAACATCTTAGAGGAGGAGCCATACACATGTACGAAAAGAAGGCTACAATCATGAAATCAGTAGGTCTTCACGCAAGACCCGCCACGTTTCTCATCCAAAAAGCAAACGAATACAGAAGCAGCATTTGGATTGAAATGAATGAGCGCAGAGTTAATGCAAAAAGTCTTTTGGGTGTATTATCACTCGGTGTTGCCCAAGGTGCAACAATCAGTATTATCGCTGACGGTCCTGATGAAGAAGCAGCCGTCGAAACACTTTGCGAGTTGATAAACTCCGATTTTGAGGAATAAGAAAAAGTATTTTATCAAACAAAGGGGATGTAGCAAAACTACATCCTCTTTTTCACGCCCTCGCTACGCGACCCCGATGCCCACCCGACCAGAAAACAAGGTTTTCTGTAGATAAAACCGGTCACTGAACCAGAGCTTACACA
>Ga0123356_10000805_pt1 | contig 34869 bp, 29 predicted proteins | sample TergutEmb28metaG_2_FD_92546 | JGI IMG/M metagenome (GOLD analysis project Ga0123356, IMG submission 92546) | Embiratermes neotenicus P3 segment gut microbial communities from Petit-Saut dam, French Guiana - Emb289 P3 | ecosystem: Host-associated > Arthropoda: Insects > Digestive system > Gut ...
CCCCACAGCCTCCCCACCCCTCCTCCGCTTGGCTTCCAGCTATTTTGGAACTCATTCTCGATTAAACCTTTCACTCGGACAAGAAGATGAAGTTTAACCTTAACACTAACACTAACACTAACACTAACATTTCATTCACAACAAAAGGAGAACATGATGAGCTATAAGAAAGTTGTTTTTGCAGCAATAACCCTGGCATTTATAGGAATGGCGGCCACAACTTCGACGGCCTATGCGCAGTCTAGTGAAACCACTGGAAATGTTGTAGGAATCTGGAACGATCCAGGCAGTGAATTTGTTTTTACCTTAGATAGAAATGGAACGTGCGGCAGCCAGCAGTTTCACATTTCTCGCTCAAGCTCCAACTATAAAGAAATGGTGGCGATGGTGCTAACGGCACTTGCAGCCAACAAAACACTGGGCGTCTATGTGACAGGCTGCAAAATGATGTATGGAACCAATCGAAACATCATCAGTCACGGATTCCTATTGAGATAAGCGAAAAGAAACAGAGGAACCTAACCCACACCGCCGCTGCAGACCACCTTAAACAAAGGGGGATTGTGGCGGCGGTTTTTATGGGAAACCCACCCCCCAAAAAAACCGAGTCCCACAAGGCCCTTGGGGCTTCATGGGACTTCCTGAAATGTGGAGGGGCAGAATCCCTAACACGGTTATCTGGCGAACGATGTTTTAACAATCTCTCCTGTTTTTATATTAACAACATAGTGAATCTCTTTCCCATGACTGTTGCCCCCTCCTAGAACACGTTCTCCGGGAATGAATTTTGGGGCAAATATAATGGCGATAACATCATCTGCCTCTTCTTCGATGTATATCTGAAAATTGTTAATATTTTGATTTGTTTTCTTAAACGTATCTGTTGCACTCACCAGTGCAGCGGCATATTTCCCGTCCAAATAAACTCTTCTAATTATTTCAACATGCTCATGTTGTATAGGCTTATCCATATTACCTCCGAAAGCAGAAAAAATGGATGAAACAAAACAATAAACCCGTCAATAAAATGACTGTCTTCTCAGATAGAATCACTTCATGTCTAAACATTCGTTATACAAATTTTTGTTGAATTCTTTGAATATCTGTTTCTTGTCAATATTGCTTCCAAAACTGTACGACGAGTTGTCTCTATGCAAAAAACCAAAGCATCCTTGGCTCCCCCCTAGAGGAGTTTATTTATAGTGTATATGGTCGTACGTCTTTTTGGGGATCATAAGCAAGAAAAACACCACTCGGAGTGCCAAGATACATGTGATATTCCGTTTTTCCTTTTGACTCTCTATCGAAACCTATAAAATCTCCATAGGAAAATTTATCGCTGCCAAAATAATCGTTATCCTTCGTTGTCCGTGTCCCATCCTCACGCGAATAATCACCGTGGGTGTGATAAAAGCCTACTTCTGTGGCGCCCTCAGGTATGGCGTCCTCCGTTGTCCACGGATAGCTTTTGTCCAAAGTTCCTATCGCGGCTTCGGTGAAACCATATTTGCCGTCCGCCGTTTTATAAATCAGCCCGGCATACTCCAGGTTATCGCGAATCGAATCACTGTTGTAGCGCCATAGTGCAGCCTCAGCCGCGGCATCCGGCGTATCAAAGTTGCTTCTGCTGACATCAACGATGGCATTCACATCTGCTCTGCCGATGATGCCATCATTCCCCTGCTTGCCGCCCGCAGCAGTTTCAAGCCTTTCGAAGGCATCCGGGTGCTCGCGAAAAAAGCGACAGGCATCCCGCAGCGCTGGAGACCAAGTCTCTCTGTTCTCGGCCGCATTCAAATCTTCCATGCGGATTCTGCCGTCTTTCCCGCCTTTCCCGTTGGCGGTGTCGAGCAAGTTAAAATGATCATAAACCTCATAGACTGCTTTCATATACTCCGGCTCCGTATAGCTCGGCCCACCCCCCGCCAAAGCCCCCGTCCCCTTCGCCTGGCCCAGAGAAGCCACACTTTTTCCACCCCCTTCAAACCCATCCTTTTGACGAAGAAGAGGTGCTGAATTGGCTGACTTATTTCCACTATTGCGCGCATTCTGCGCCGAAATAGAGATTTTGTTCTGCAAAAAATGGAATATCTTCATGAGGTTTAACTCCTCAATGTGAAATGTGAATCCATGAATGCCCTTCAATAAATGGCCCTATAAATCCTACCTTGAAATACCTTTGATTACATTATCAGTCTTTAGCCTACAAAGTTGCTAAGACTGTGTGTAAAAAAGATGTTTTTAGGTTAATACCCTAAAAATATTGAAGTTATTTTTTTAGTCTAACCCTTATTCTTGGCGAGGGGGATGAAGCCCCCCTTCCGCGAAGGGGTTGTGGGGTACTCCAGCATACGCCGGATGTTATGGAACGGGCGGCAATTGGCTCACATAAAATTGCGGCAGATATATGCTCACCTCTGTTATCGGAATCGGCCCGCTAGGCTGAGAATGACCCCACGGGTTATAGAGCGCCACGCATTTTTCACCTTCGTCATTGGTTAGCACGTTTTGGACAGCATAGGCATCCCCAGATCATCCACTCTTATTTCAAGCTTTTTCGTATTCTTGGCGACTTTTTGATAAAAAGTCACCGTATAAGAGCCGTCTTTGTTGTCACGAATCATCTGCCGAATCAACCCAGGGCGGGTTTCAGCAAGAGCTGCCATGGCTGCCATTAAAGCACAGTCGCCAAGCCCAGCTTGTTTGACGTCGTCCATTCTAATCGCCTCTCTATCGCTCTCCTCCATGCTCAAAATTGTATAACTACCCTCCTTGTTGTTGCGAATAACCCGCCCAATTAAATCAGGATAAACCTCCGCAATAGCTATGCCAAATATTATAAAATAGAAGATGAGAAGCTCGTCCTTACCCATCCATTTTATTTCATTTAGCAGGCTGTCTTCTATAGCGGAAACCGTATAAGTGCCGTCTTCATTCTCGTGAACCCTCTCTTTAAAAAACTGAGGATTCATCTTCGCCATAGCTGCTGCAAAAAATGCTATCTCAGAATAATAGATGCCATAATTGCCATCCTTTTCAATGAACATGCTGTTGCCGTCATTCGTGGCGAAGAGCGTTGGAAGCCATGCAGCTTCTCGGCTTTCGGAGCTGTGAAAGAAAATCCATGTGTTGTTATATCTTTCACTCGCTTCTCTTGCCGCTTGCATTGCTACGGGAGGCAGTAGGGGTTTTGGCCTCAACGTGGGTTTTCATTTCAGGAGTCCCTCAGGCTAACGAAGGTACCTATTTTAGAATACGTTTAAGGCGGATAAAGGTTACACCCTAAAACCACCCTAAATGGTGTGGGGGATTAGCTTACCTGGTTTTTTTGGGACTTTGGTCCATAAATGAAATGCCCACATATGCATATGTCGGCGCACATTAAATCAACCGGCTCATTTTATTCTTGAAAATAATTGGCACACAAACTGCACTTTATAGGGGGCATTACCTAAACCCTAGAGAGGAAAAATGGACTTTGAAACAATGAAACTGCTGAATAAGACGGGCTTCAAAAGAGAGCGGAGGCCTGCTTGGGGGTTGTTTTTCTTGCTCTCAGGGCTTCTCTTGAGCGTTCCGGCTTGGGGGCAACTCAACACTAACGTCATCTCCAGCGCATCCCCAAACATTACCGCGCCGGTAGTAGGCGCAGCGCCGTCCAACACGTGTACGGGGCAAACGGGCTATAACTGTTCATCGGTCTCATGGTCGCCAAGCAACAGCACCTTCCAATACAACACGAGCTACACCATAACGGCAACGCTGACTGCAAATAGAAACTACTATTTTGCAAATACTATCTCCGTGACTGTCAATGGGCAAGCCGCAACGATCACAAACTATACCTACTCTTCCGTTACGTTCACCTATACCTTCCCGTCCACAGGGCCAGCCCCCATCACCAGCGCCTCCGTAAGCGTCACCGCGCCGACGGGGGGGGCAACGCCGTCCAATGCGTGTACTCCGGGGAACGCAAACTATAGCTGTGCGTCGGTGTCATGGTCGCCGAGCCATAGCCCGTTCAACTATGGCACGCAATATACCGCCACCGTCACGCTGGCTGCCAACAACGGCTACACCTTCTCGGGGCTGGGTTCCGCAACCCTCAACGGACATGCGGCAAGCATTTCGAACAACACGGGAAGTCGCGTCACGCTGGCCTATGCCTTCACAACAGCGCCCTATTCCATCGCCAGCGTATCCGCTGAAGTCACCGAGCCGGCAACGGGCACAGTGCCGAGCAACGCGTGCGCCTCGGTGAGCGCGGGCTTCAGCTGTGGTTCGCTATCCTGGGAGCCGAACCACAGCACCTTCCAAAGCGGCACGGAGTATACCGTGACGGTGACGCTGAATGCAAACGCCGGCAACACGTTCACGGGGCTGACGAGCGCAAGCATCAACGGGGAAACCGCAACGATTTTGAGCAATACCGGAGGTACGCTGACTCTAGAATATACCTTTGCGGAGACGGAACGACCCCCTGAGCTTTCTACCACCCCCTCCCTTCACTTTGAAGATTCAAGCTCTCATCCAAGCTTCAACGTTAGCAGCAACCAAGACGCTACCCCTTTGTGGCAAGTCATTGAGAATGGCGCCGCCCCCTGCCCTCCCGTCGGTGACCCCAGCTATGTGGCTGGCGCGCCCATGTCCGCCGGCGTGGAATTTGTGGGCTCTCTGGGAAGCCTAAACCCCGGCACCCACCATCTCTTCTGCTTCTATCTCAGCAATATAAATGGGGAAAGTAACATTTGGGAGGAAGCGTTCTTCACCGCTACTCCGGTCGACGAGGATTTGGAAACAACGGTAAATACAGCCAATGGGGGGGGTGAAACCCTTCAATCTAGGACTCTAAGTATGGGCGGGGGGGTGGGTTGTAGTACTTCCACTGGAAACACCTCCCTCGCCGGGCTTGGTTTAGTACTCTCCTTAGCCCTGCTTACCCGGCTAAGCCGCCGTAAACTTACCTAATAACCCCTCGTATACCCCACCTCCGGCGGAGGGGTTTAGGCCCCGCCGGGGGGGCGTTTTTTCCCCCCTATGCTACCCGTTTTGGCAGAAACAGTCGGGGAAACAAAACCCTCATTTCCAGAAAAAACGATCATTGGGCCAACCATCCTCTCGCTGGTACCTTCAAACCGCAAACAAGCCTTCGCGGTTTTGTGGAACTGGGGGTTTGAAACGAAGGCTCCGCACTTTGACGTAGTCTTCGCAACTTTGTAGGTGCAAGGCAGACAATAAATGTGTGAGGCTTATCCGTGTTTAACACCCACATTCTCAGGTGTTGAATATTTCATTTCATTGTATTCATTAGGTTTTCCAGGAAAATAGCCACGGGAAACGGGTGCGATACGTGTAGTTTGTGGGGAAGTTTGGGGCCATTTCTTTGGAGGTGTTCACTTATTCACAATTGCTCTGGGAGGTATTCACTTATTCACATTCTATTTTAAGGAGTTAGCAGTTATGGCCATTTCAAGGATAGGCTCAAACATCACCCGAAGCACACCCAACGCGACGCAGAACATAGGCAAAGCAACGGGGAATGCGGTAGCGAAGCCCACAGAATCCAAAACCAAAACAACAGCAAAACCATTGACAGATGGTTTTGAAGTGACCCAGCAGGTTTTAACGCTGTCGTCCAACAGATCGCCTATGCCGATGAAGGCCGAGGCAAGTATAAAATTATCCCAACAATCTTTGTTTATTCAGCCAAATCTCCAAGAACAAAAAAAGTTTTTTGAAAAACTTTCATGGGAGGCCAATCCACTAAGGAACAGTTTGCTGAATGATTTTTTTAATAAGGCGAAAGATATAACTCAGCATGTGTTGAATAAGATGAGAGATACGTATTATCGACTGGAAGATAAAGTCGTTTCTGCTGCCCAAAAAATTCTAGAACCCCTTTTAGGCGTTGAGCCGGAGGGCCGCAAGTTGACAGATGAAGAAAAAAACTACTTGCGGGACATTTATGGTGACAGCATCGACTATGATAAGGTGCTGATAAAACAAGGAAACCTAGGGAAAATTGAATGGATTGACCCCCATCGTCCTTTTGTGGTGGGCAACACCATTTATGTGCCTTCTGGAAATTCCAACTCCTCAGCGTGGGATCCCAATGTTCCATGGGATGAAAACAAGAAAAGCTCCTTGGTCCATGAAATGATGCATGTATGGCAAAACCAAAATGGTGGAATCGATTACGCCGCCAAGGCTTTGATTGCGCAGCTGTTGGGGCCTAAAGATCCAAGTGGCAACAAAAGCCGTGGCTATTATTATGAGAAGGCTGTAGCAGAAGGCAAACCGTTTGAAAAACTCAATCCAGAGCAGCAGGCTGAGTTGATTCAGGATGCTTTTAAGAAGCAAGTGCTACCACCGACAAATCCACCACAGAAATTTTTAATCAACGGTGTGGACTATAGCGACTATGTGCTTCATGCCTGGGATATGATAAAAAAAGGCGAAGGAGCTCCCTGAAATTCATGGGTTATATCCCTCTCTTCAAGCTGGGTGGGGCGTGGGTGAACCCGGTTGAGAGCGCTTCAAATTCATAGCAATTCCACGGATCGATCCTAAGCGTACAAACAATACCTCCCGGCAAGCTTTCGGCCTTGTCGGGAGGTTTTTAAAATGTTTGGTTTTGCTCTGTCGAGGTTCGGGGAATTATCCGGGATGGCCGGTCTCTCCCGGTTTCACGTTATTGCTCCAATCCAGGTTGCCTTCGGCGTTGATGACGAGCATCTGCCCATCCCTAATGGCCTGCTCAATAAGGGTTGCAAGCTCTTTATCTGAAACATTGGGGTTGGCGAGAGCAATACGCCGGCCAACTTCATTGTTATAAAGGTCCATTGCATTGGCTGTTGGCGAATCACCTGGCCTCCCCTCATGCGCAGTCGCGAATTGCTCGGCCCACTCTGCACCGAACGTTCTGGTCATCAAAGCATTCCAATAAGCATGCCGACATGCGTCGTTGTGTCCGTCCGCTCTTCCTTGATCGTTAAATCTCTCGTCGGCAACCTCAAAGGCTTTATCATGAATACTATTAAAATTAATCTTTTCGAGCAGATTCAATCCATTAAGCAAATCTGCTTCTTTTTGGGTAACTTCCTTGTTAACGAACGGCATCGTAACCATTTCATCTTCTACGGCTTGATAGTTTTCCAAAATCTCATCAAGACTTGGTTTTTCTGAAGACAACTCCATACGCGCCTTTGCCGTCGCCACGTCTTTTATGCTAACATATTTTTCGATACCCTCATTCACATTGTTTTTGAGCTCGTTGAAGACAGCAGAATTGTTTTCAAGAAGATAATCACAGGCATAGAGCTGTTTTCGTTCTTTCTCAGTCAATGTTTCAATGTTAGAGGATAATTTTTCCTGAAGCGCTTTCAGATCTTTCTCGCCGATTTTGCCGTCTTTCCAACCCTGTCCGGCAGCAATGTCGAACTCACCAAAATCCTCGCTCAGCGTGTTGATGGCTTCCTCATAACGTTCTTTTTCAGTGCGTTTTGCCGCATCCTTTCTCAACTCTTCCGGTGATCTATCAAATTTTGGCTTTTTCGGCAGATCGATTTCCGGCAGACGACCGCTAGGATGCCAGTTTTTATTTAAGTCTATAAATGGAGGCTTTATAATATTTTTGAGTGTATCCCCATACTCCTGCTTGCTAGGGGGTACCCACGAAGAGCTTAGAGAAACATGATTACCCCTGTTATAGTCACTTTTGACATACTTCTGCGTCAGAGCTGCCTGCCCCCCCGCCTGTCCCGACGGTTTTATGTTTGTCACATGATTTGCCGCCTTAGTCTCATTTCTGCGAAGATTCTGCGTCCATTTTTGTGCGGTGTTGAATAAGTTTCGAATTGGACCTGCCATAACTGCTAACTCCTTAAAATAGAATGTGAATAAGTGAATGCCTCCCAGACAAATTGTGAATAAGTGAACACCTCCAAAGAAATGGCCCCAAACTTCCCCACAAGCTGCACGTATCGCATCCGCTTCCCATGGCTGTTTTTAGGGAAAACCTAATGAATACGCTAAAATGAAGTTTTTAAAACCAGAGGATATGGGTGTGAAGCACCCATAAGCCCCACATATGGATTGTCTGCATTGCACCTACAAAGTTGCGAAGACTACGTCAAAGTGCGGAGCCTCCATGAATACCCTGAAAACCTTTTCTTAAGCGGCTTAAGGGGTATTTATAAAAACAGGGCATGCTCCTTCTAGAAGCATGCCCTGTCCTGCCAAAAGCGTCCCTTGAGGATTATTTCAAGGGAGTAGAGAAGCACATAAGAGGGGGGGGAATGGTGCAGCAAACGGGGCCTTTGGGGTGGTTGCAGGGTGCTAGTTTAACCAACTGTTTCCGCCACACCTCCTGGCCGGCGTTGTTGAGAAGAACAAGTACGCCACCGTATTGCACCTCAAGACGCGTTGCGCCACTCACACCGGCGCTCCAGAGCGCCTTTGTGCCGCTTGCATTCCAGACAACCAAATTCCCGTCACTTTGCAAGGCCATATAGGCACCGGGGTTGGCATTGGTGCCTGAGGACCAAGGCAAAAACGTGGTGGTGCCATTCTTAGAATTGGTGATGGGGGCTGTGTGGAGCTTCAAATCGCCATTGGCTTGCATGCTCAGCTCTGTCTTGCCGTCGGAAGAAGCCAAGCTTTGGCCTGACAGCAATATCGCTACAGGCCCTCTGAGCATGGACTTGCTTCGGTGCTGCCACACTTCTTGTCCATTGTTGTTGAGAAGAACAAGCGTGCCGTTGTCTCGCAGCTCAACGCTCGTCGCGCCGCTGATGCCAAGCTTCCAGTGCACCCCTGTGCCGTTGGCTTTCCAGACAGCAAAATCCCCATTCAGCGCCATATAAGCGCCGGGGTTATTCTGGGTTGCCGTATACCAAAGGGCTTGCTTTCCAGGCCCTGAAAGCACCAGATTGCCGTCATTCTGCATGAGGAGTTGATATTGGCCGTTGGGAGAAACCAAACTTTGGCCTGCAAACATTTGTGCCACGGGGCCTCTCAGCATGGACTTGCTTCGGTTTTGCCACACAACCTGTCCAGCGTTATTCAAAAGGACAAGCGTGCCATCGTTTCGCAACTCAAGGCTTGTCACACCCTTGCCGTTGGTGTTGGTTGCCCAAAGCGATTTGACCGACGCGCCATAAACACCTAAATTCCCATTGCTCTGCAATAGCGCATAAGCGCCGGGGTTATTCTGGGTTGCCGTCCACCAAAGGGCTTGGTTTCCAGGCCCGCTGAGCACCAGATTGCCATCATTCTGCATCATGAGTTGATATTGGCCGTTGGGAGAAATCAGATAGTTGCCTGCGCCCAGTCTCGTGTTGACGTTCATTCGAGACACGCCTGTCGCATAGGCATATCCACTGGGTCTAAATCCAGCCACCATTTGTGCTGTTTCATTCAACATTCTGGCATTGTTATTGAGCTCGGCTGTTCCCATGGCTATGCCGTTGTAGAAGATGTTTGGATTGGACCAATATGGAATTCTGGGACAATGGGTACGATACGGTCCAGTTAGACAACTGGTGCTGGTTGCCATGATGGTGCTAAAACTTTCTGACCGTATTTCCGATGGATGGATATATCCATGATCATATGTACCCCAAGGAGAATCTTTTTCGTCATGTTGAGCCCCTTGCAGGTGACCAATCTCATGCGCAAATGTATAGTCTCCAGCCCTTATACAAGAATACTCAACCACTGCAAACGCATTGCCGGCATCCGCCAACAACGTCGCAGCTTCACCACATATCCCATAGTATTTACCTACGTAAATAAGTATTGCCACATCCGCTCCACTGCCATCACGCCTATTTTTGACTTCTTCACTCCTGGGAAAAACCTTCAGAAGACATGTGTTGCTCCAATCACAATCATCTTTTTGAGACTTAAACTCAAAACTATCCACCAGATTTAAACGAATGTGAACGCCGCTGTCTTTGTATGAATGGTTTGCTTCTGTAATAGCCAAATCTATCAGGGCTGCCATATCAGAATATGCTGCGCGCGCTGCAGGCGTAAATGCAACCATTACATCTATATCAACAGGATTTTCAGCTGTTGGCGCAGCCAAAGGAATGGCAGCCACTGGGGCTGTGGCCTTCAACATTCCAACCGTTGTAGACAGAGCATTGCTTTGCATTTCATTTTCGTTGCCACAAACAGAAGGTGTTGATTTGTCTATATGAATGAGCGCATGAACACCATCTCCAATGGGTTCAATGTGATAAGATTCGAGATTTTCATCCTGAATGTTTGCTGTCACATTTCCATTGCGAACAACAAATGTGCCTGAAGAAAAAGTCCCTGGAATTCTTCCAGACCATTTGAAATTATTCGAATTTTCTGCTTCAAAATGTTTTCTTATAAACCGAAGTTTTTGATTGGACGGCAACGACAAGAGAACACTGTCTTCATTGAAAGCGTTGATGTCTATACGTGTGAGTGAAACAGATTTTGTCGTTTGTATTTTCTTTATGCTGTCAATTCGATTCGATTGCGTGGAAGTCACATTCTTATAGTTTTCAGCCAACAAAGGAACAAAGGACTGTGTTTGTGCTGAAATGGGAGCTACTGTTAATGGCAAAAACAACTCAGACCCTGCAACATTGTCGTCGTCGTCAATCACTTTGTCATTGTTATGGTTATCATTGTCATTTATGACAATATTGTCATTCTCATTGTCATGGTTGTTGATGATGTTATTATTGTTGTCGTCGTCATGGATGATTTTGTCGCTGCTGTCGTCGTCGTCGTCATTTCCGCAGGCCGCAAATGTGAAGGCCAAAGCCAAAAACAAACCAAAAGAGAGGCCTCCCCCTCTTTTGACACCCCTTCTCTTTCTATGTTTTTTTGTCTCAATACCCATTTTTTTCCCCTATATGTTTGAGAGATAACCTATGGGTAATGCAAGATGTATTCCAATGTATTCTTAGTTTAAAATGAATAGGTTAAACATATACCCCCCATCTCATTTTTGGATAAAGGTCCAAAAAAACGGCATAGGGTGGGGTGTATTAGGGGAGGTTTAAAATATGAAAAGGGCGCGCCGGGGGGGGGATACAGTCCCCAGCGCGCTTTTTGTGGCTGGTTTTAAGAAAGGTTTAGGGCTCTATGGCAGTGTAAATCCGCAAGCCACTTCGGCCCAAAGTCTTTGTATGGACTCCACACCTGCGGGAGTCGGGTGTATGCCGTCGCGCAACTGTGAAGGGTTCTGTTTGAAAAACGTATATAAATCCGGCCCTGCAGGCAGCTGATAACGCGCTGTCAAACGGTCAATCACCGCATTCAGAGACTGGATGCGGCTGTCCGGCAGCGTTGTACTGAAGGGAATACGTGCGAGGATGGGTTGTTTGCCATTGAGCAGCAACCTATCCAGAATGGCCACAAGGTTCTGCTCAAACTGTGTCTCACTGGTGTCGTTGGTGCCGATGCCCACCGCCCAAAAATGGACGCCCGGGTTTATTTGAATGTTTTGCTGGAGCCTCGCCAACAGACTGGCCGAAGTGTCTCCAGCAATGCCAAGGTTTATCATACTTGGGAAACGGGCCGACTGACACCCGGCTACCCATTCATTAAACGGCTTCCCTATTCGAAGGTTATCCCAATATTCCCTCCAAAACGTATCCGCCGTAATGCTGTCACCTATAAAAGCCCAAGTGTCGCAAGCAACCCCTGGCACACACCGGCTCAAGTCATGAATGTCAAACTCATCAATGGACGCATTTCCAGCCGTCACCCTAAAACGAAGCCATTGTATGTTCTGCCCCTCTATCTCATGTGCACGCGCCGCCACCGAATTGCCTTGAATGTCGAGAGCGGTCGTCCAGGTGCCATTGTTTCCGTTGGTAGAATTGGATGAAATTTGAATTCTATAGCTGTTGGGGGCGCCATATTGCGTTACGTTATAGTCATAGTTGGCGCTGCTCATCCATTGAAACAACATGTGTGAAAGCGGCCGCGACAACTTGAAAGTCACATCGGTATTCAAAGGAAGCGGGCGAATCCAAACGCGGCCTCTGTTGTCAAAGAAGTTTGACAACTCAGGATTGCTAAAGCCCGGAAGATTCTGCACCGTAAAGGAAACCCGTGGGGCCGGTACGAGGGATATGGGTGTCGGGTTCGTCCCCGGGTCAGGATCTGGGTCCGTAGTCCCCGGGTCAGGATCTGGGTCCGTAGTCCCGGGGTCAGGGTCAGGGTCCGTAGTCCCCGGGTCAGGGTCAGGGTCCGTAGTCCCGGGGTCAGGGTCAGGGTCCGTAGTCCCGGGGTCAGGGTCAGGGTCCGTAGTCCCGGGGTCAGGATCTGGGTCCGTAGTCCCGGGGTCAGGATCTGGGTCCGTAGTCCCGGGGTCAGGATCTGGGTCCGTCTCCGGAAGAAGCCCAAGGCTGCAAGCCACTTCAGCCCAAAGTCTTTGTATGGACTCTACACCGGCGGGAGCCGGATGCAACCCGTCACGCAACTGCGAGGTATTTTGCTTGAAAAACGCATATAAATCCGGTCCTTCAGGCAGTTCATAGTTTTGGGTTAAACGATCAATAACCGCATTTAGAGATTGAATCCGGCTATCCGGCACCGTCGTACTGAAAGGGATGCGTGCGAGGATGGGTTGTTTGCCATTGGTTTTCAGCACATTCAGAATGCCAACGAGGTTTTGCTCAAACTGCGTCAGATTGCTGTCGTTGCTGCCGATGCCCACCGCCCAGAAATGGATGCCTGGGTTGTCGTTGATGGTTTGCTGGAGTCTTGCCAACACATGCCCTGCATTGTTCCCGCCTATGCCAAAGTTGATCATACTTGGGAAACGCTCCGGCTGGCACATTTCCACCCACTCGTTAAACGGCCTTCCTACTTGGAGGTTATCCCAATATTCCCTCCAAAACGTATCCGTCGTAATGCTGTCGCCGACGAAAGCCCAAGTGTCGCAAGCCACCCCCGGTACACACAAACTCAAGTCATGAATGTCTATCTCATCAATGGCGGAATTGCCGGCCGTCACCTGGAAACGAACCCATTGGATGTTTTGGCCTTTTATCTCATGGGCACGTGCCGATACCGAATTGCCTTGGACATTGGCGACCGTCGTCCAGGCGCCATTGCTTCCGTTGGTAGAATCCGAAGAAATTTGAATTTGGTAGCTGCTGGGAGCACCATATTGCGTCACGTTATAGTCATAGTTGGCGCTGCTCATCCATTGAAACAACATGTGCGAAAGCGGCCGCAACAGCTTGAGTGTCACATAGGTATTCAGCGGAAGGGGACGAACCCAAACGCGGCCCCTGTTGTCCGACAAGCGTGACAAGTCCGCACTGTTAAAACCTGGAATGCTCTGAACCGTGAAGGGGACAGAAGGGGCCGGCACAACGGAGCCTGGCCGTGGATTGGTTCCCGGGTCCGGATCGGGCTCAGGCTCTGTTCCTGGTTCGGGTTCAGGATCTGCCTCGGGCTCTGCCGGCTCTGTGCCACAAAGGGCCAACCCTGCCGAAGACTGTTTATAAGCGGACATGAGGCCGGCGAGGTTTCCCCCGTCGGTGAGGGGATTGGTCTGATCGCCTGCCCCCGCGCCAAAGGCCAACAAAACACCCCCCATGGAAACCATTTCATCTACATGGCTAGGGTTAAGAAAATAATTGGCCCTATTATCCCTATATCTTTGATATTGGTTAGGGAGATTGGGGTTACCCACGGGGAGTTGCCACCAAACCAAAGGCTTGCCGATAATGCGCCTAAGCTCTGTAACCCACTGAAAATGTTGCGCAAAATTCGGCAACTGCTGATTTTCATTCCACCAGCGATCTTCCCCTCTAAAGAGCCGATAATAGTCCGCATCCCTATCCAAAGCCTCAACAGCCAAAAAATCCGCCTCGTTGGCCCCTAAGGCATTCATATAGTTCCCTACCCTCTGCGCTTGATCGGTTATATTTAAACTGGTGTTACGGTTAATATTAACATCCATACCTGTAGCCCAGGCCGAGGCATGCAAACCCACCCTGGCGTTGGGCGCATATACCCTCACCATGTGAATAAGGCATTTAGCAAAACCAGCAAAAGTATTCTCAAAATTCCCACAATCCGTCGGGTTGGCTGTGCGAACCACGGCAGGAAGGTTGTTGGGGGACTGTGCGTCGCGATGTTGGGCATAACCCCAGAGATCAGGCTCCACATGCAAAATCGCTTTGCGTTGCCCTATTTGTTGGAGCATGAAACGCCAATCGTTGAAATATCTTCTGAGAAATGAAAGATTGTTGGCCGGAGATACCTGAGATTCCGTGCCGGAAGTCTGTGCAAACGTATAATAGGTGATCATCGGTATCTGTCGGGCGCTCTCGGCCTTCGCCAGAAAATCCCTCAAATATTGACCGGGCGGCCGCTGAGCATCCTGCCAACACCCCCACCAGGAAGTCCTGCATTGGGAGGCACACGACGAACAGGGCGTCTCAGAATCAAAAATGGCGTCTGCTAAATAGATATACCTAACATCCAATAGGTTAGGGTTTTGTTGAAAAAACGAATCATCGGCCATGGCGCCAACCATCAACCGTTCTTTTCCAAAATGATCTAAAAAAGCCTTTTCAGGGCAAACTTCAGAGGCAGAAGAAACAAGAGATGAAATTTCCTTTCCAAAATATGAAGAAACCACACCCAAAGAATTTGCATTGGCAAACCCTATTCCCCCAAAAATAATCAAATTCATTATAACGAAAATTTTGATAAATTTCACAACAAACCTCCCCAAAGAGAATGGTTCTCATTCAAACTTAACAACTCGAATTTTGATCACCAACTAAGTGTGAGCTAAAAAAGAATAAATCAACAATGAATCAAAAACATATATTGTTGGTATTCATGAATCTCATCCAACTATTTGAGAATTCTTGAAGCGCACAAAGTTGAATTCTGTTCATACGAACCTGTCGGCGCAAATGCTCTAATTCTAAGAATGCTTCAGAAGGTTCCAAGCCTTCTGCCAGCAGAACACAGGCAACTGCTAAGGGGACTCTATCAATTCCATGCCGGCAATGTACCAATGTATGACAGTTTTGTTTTGTTTTATTTGTTCCAATACCCAAAGAACAATTTGAAGCCGTTCCTGTTCAGGGTGAGCTTTTCTATCAAAAACAGGAAATCGACGGAAATGTATTTCTGGAAAAGTCGATATGAAATGAGAGTGGGTATTTTCTGTTCGCAAATCAACCATCGACCAATAGCTTTTTTATATAAAGCAAGAGGCTGACTTTGGCTATAGAGCGCACTGTGTTGGCCCAAAGCCAATTCTAAGCCCCTCACTTCTTCTGACAAATTCTGTATGCCCTTGCCATTGAAGAGGCGGATGGATGGATAGATGAGCACGTGACTTCCCCCATCTTTTCCAGCAAAGTGCTGGCGAACAGCTGTCGGCAAATCTTCTATTGAAAATGGTTTCGAATATAATTGGTTTTCTTCAAACGGCAGAGCTGCCGACGAATTCTCTTCCGTATTTTCGAAAAAATCAACCATTCTTTGAAGCGGCAGATTTTTCTCCGGCTGCTCCCCAGGAAGCCACTCGGCAACAGTTTCGACAAAGTCTATGTCCGTCGAGCCTCAAATGGATGATGGAGCGTTCGCCCGCAATAAGCCTATGCACCCCACCTAAAAGCCACTTGCAAACCGAACATGAATGTTGCCAAAAACACCTATGAGCTTATACCGTTCACATACTTCTACCCATGGCCGCAACATGGCCGGCGCACGCGCCCTCTGGCGCGCCAGCGGCGTCCAGGACGCTCAATTCGGCAACCCCATCATTGCCGTCGTTAACTCCTTCTCCCAATTTGTCCCCGGACACGTCCACCTGAGGGAGGTGGGGCAGTGGGTGGCCAAGGAAATAGAGGCCCACGGCGCTATCGCTAAGGAGTTTAATTGCATCGCTATCGACGACGGCATCGCCATGGGACACGAGGGCATGCTCTATTCTCTGCCCTCGCGGGAGCTGATTGCCGACAGCGTGGAATATGTCGCCAATGCCCATTGCGTGGATGCCCTCGTCTGCATCTCCAACTGCGACAAAATAACCCCCGGCATGCTGATGGCCGCCATGCGCCTCAACATCCCCGCCATTTTCGTCTCAGGGGGGCCCATGGAGGCGGGCAAGTGGAAGCAGCAACGCGTGGATCTCATCGACACCATGGTCCACTCGGGCGACAGCCGCGTCAGCGATGAGGACATTGAGCAGCTTGAGCGCACGGCTTGCCCTTCCTGCGGCTCCTGCGCGGGGATGTTTACGGCCAATTCTATGAATTGCCTCACCGAGGCTTTGGGCCTCGCTTTGCCCGGCAACGGCTCCCTGCTCGCAACCCATGTGGAGCGCAAAGCCCTCTTCCTCGAAGCAGGACGCCGCATTGTTGCATTGACGCGCCGCGCCTATGAGGCGGACGACGCCCTCGCCCGCCCCCGCGGCATTGCCACCAAAGCCGCCTTCGAGAATGCCATGCGCTTGGACATTGCGATGGGAGGCTCTACCAATACGGTGCTGCACTTGTTGGCCGTTGCGCAGGAGGCCGAAGTGGATTTCTCCATGGCCGACATTGACAGGCTCTCCCGTTGTACCCCGCAACTGTGTAAAGTATCCCCCTCCTCCCCGGACTTCTATATGGAAGATGTACACCGTGCAGGGGGGGTTATGGCTATTTTAGGCGAGCTTAACCGCCAGGGGCTGCTTCATGCCCAATGCCCTACGGTATTTGCCTCTACGCTGGAGGAGGCCCTTCGTGGATGGGATATTTCCGCTGCCACCTCTACCACCTCCCCTGCCCCCTCCCCTGCTGCCCTAAAACGCTATGGGGCTGCCCCCTCCCTGCAACTTTTTCCCCCTCCCTTTGCCTGTGAGAAATACTTTGAGAAGCTTGATACCGATAGGGCCCAAGGGTGTATACGCGATGCGGCGCATGCCTATTCCAAAGACGGCGGCCTGGCCGTGCTTTTCGGCAACCTGGCCCCCGAAGGCTGCATCGTCAAAACGGCCGGCGTCGACAGCAGTATTCTGCGTTTTGAGGGGCCCGCCCGCGTCTTCGAAAGCCAGGAAGCAGCCGTGGCCGCCATTCTCGGCGACCAAATAAAACCCGGCGACGTCGTCCTCATCCGCTATGAGGGCCCCAAGGGCGGCCCTGGTATGCAGGAAATGCTCTATCCTACCAGCTACCTCAAGTCCAAGGGGTTGGGCAAACAGTGCGCGCTGCTCACCGACGGGCGTTTCTCCGGCGGCACTTCGGGACTCTCTGTGGGCCATGCCTCCCCGGAAGCGGCCGAGGGCGGCAACATCGCCCTCGTTGAAGAGGGTGACGTCATCCGCCTGGACATCCCTCAACGCAGCATTGAGTTGCAGGTTTCGGAGGAAACCCTCCAGGCGCGGCGCCAAGCCATGCTCGCCTCCCCCCACCCCTTTGAGCCACGCAGCCGCACCCGTGCCCTCAGTGCTGCCCTCAAAGCCTATGCCGCCCTCACCACCTCGGCCAGCCGCGGCGCTGTGCGCGACGTCCAACAGTTGAAGAAACGGGGCTAAAAACCTGCCACGTTGCAGCTTTCATTTGTTTTGCGAAAGGAGATTCAATGACAGACAACGAAAATGAAACAACAAACAATGAAAACAGAACAACAGACAACGAATTGAGCACGCCTGAAGACGAAACTTCCAAAAAAGAATTGCGCACGCTTGAAAATAAAGCGCTGCTCTTCACCACTTTGGCGGCGTTCTTCATTTTATATCATCTGTTGTGTGTCGTTATGTCAACCTTCTTCTTGTCCGGATCGATAGACATAGATAGCCCAATGTTGAGGTTTGTTACCATTGCCCCGTTTCTGACCACCTTCCTTCTGCCCATTGCCAGCCCTGTTTTTGTTTTTTTGGGAAGACATTATGGAATTGTCTTTCTACGCAAAAACAAAAAAGGCTCTTTCCGAGTTCATTTGTCCAAAGCTATGGGTATATCACTTATCGTCATTTATCTTCTTTATGCTGCCAGTCCTTTTTTGATCCAGTTTCTTTTCTGAGGGAAGATCTAACATCCATGTTCTCTGTCTAAACAAATTCTCTATGGATACTGCGCCTCCTGTTTTTCCAAAGGAGTTGAAATGACCGACAATGAATCGCGCACGTTTGAAAACAAAGCGCTGTACTTTTCTGCTGTTGCGGTGCTCCTTGCCCTATGTCCTCTGTTGTTGTCCTGGTTGGGGCCTAAAATATACCTGAAGGTTGAATTTCTTTCCCTGGCAGTCATCCTGTTTGTTGCCCTGTCTCCCATTGTTGGCCTTGTCTTTGCTTTTTTTGGAAGACGTTATGGGATGGCCTTTTTGAAAAAAGAAAACAAAGGCTCTCTGCGCATTCATTTATCCAGAGCTATGGGTACATTGATTGTTTTAGTTTATCTCTTCTATTGTATGATCCTATTCGACATTCTCCGGTTTCTTCTTGGAGACTGGAGCAAGCCTGGGATTCTCCCATATGGATGGAGCCCCTTTTCCCTCCTGACCCCCATTTCTCTTTAAACACAGGTTTTTTGTTGTGCCGGGCGCGCAAGCCACATAGGGGAAAGCGAGCGGTGGCCGGTTTCAACACAGTCGTCTAAGGGGAAGCATGTTGTCAAAACCTCAAAAGCCTGCCTTTCACATTCCCACCTTGGACGGCATGCGTGCCGTGAGTTTTTTCATCGTCTTCTTCGCGCATGCGGGCCTGGAGGGATGGGTACCGGGGGGCTTTGGCGTAACGGTTTTTTTCTTCCTCAGCGGTTTTCTCATTACGACACTCATGCGTATGGAGTTGGAGAAGACGGGCACCGTCAGCTTCAAAAAGTTTTATTTGCGCCGTGTGCTGCGCATTTTCCCGCCGTTTTATGTCGTCCTCGTGCTGTCCACGCTTTTGTGCGCGCTGGGTTTTTTGTCGGGCAAGTTGGAGTGGAAGTCCCTGGTGGCCCAATATTTTTATTATTATAACTATTGGGTAGCCGCCTTCGGTTATGACGGCACCGCCGGCGGCACAGGCGTCTATTGGTCGCTCGCGGTGGAGGAGCACTTCTATTTCCTCTTCCCCATGCTTTATGTGTTGATGGCCGGCAAACTGCGCCTGCCGGGCCGCAGTCAGGCCATGGTGCTTTGGGGGTTGTGCGGCCTCATTCTGGCCTGGCGCTGCTATTTGGTTTTTGTGCACCACGGCGCCGCCTATGCCGCTTGGGACACCCTCTCCCCCGAGGCGCAGGAATGGCTAACCGGCAAAACCTATTTAACCAGCGACACGCGCTTTGACTCCATGTTGTTCGGCTGCGCCCTGGCCGTATGGAAAAACCCCGTCCTGGAAAAGGCGCCTCTCTTTTCAGACAGGGTATGGAAGTTAGGTTTTTTACCCCTAGGTTTGGCGGGGCTTATGGTGGGCTTCCTTATCCGCAACCCGGCCTTCCGCGAAAGCCTGCGTTATAGCCTTCAGGGCATTGCCCTGGTGCCCATTTTTATGGCGGGCATACGCCTCCACGCCTGGTGGCCCTTTCGCTGGCTGAATAACCGGCATGTTAAATTTTTGGGTAACCTTTCCTATTCCCTCTACCTCGTCCACCATGTCGTCATTTTTGCGGTGAACGATCATTTTCCCCAACTGCATGGCGTGTTGAGGGCCGCGCTGGCTTTGCTGATTGCCTGGGCCCTCTCCCGCGCCATTTATGAATGGGTTGAAAAACCCACCGCCGTCCTCAGGAAGCGCCTGACGCACTGAAATTTTGGCCGTCTCTCATTATGGAGTTGCTGATGCCCAAGTTACGCAACCCTCTTGCTTTTGCTCTCTTCCTCGCTGTGACGCTCGGCGGCAGTTGGTGGGTCATTCAGCAAGGCCTGCACCTTCAGCAGCAAAAAAACTTGGACGAGGCCCATGCTGTTTATACGCCGCCTCGTGCACAGCCCATGGCCCAAAGCGCTTTGCCCCGGCCTTTTGTATTTGAGGCCTCCCCGCAAAAGCAGCGTTGGCGGCGCGTAGCCCAGGCCCCCTCCCCCTCCCCTACCCTCCTGTGTTTTTGGGTAGACTTCTCCCCCGAGGACTATGCCCTGTTGAAAAAACACTGGGGACTGCCTGAGGACGAGAGGCGGCTTTCCTTGTTTGTGGACGGTTTTTTGCCCAGCTGGTTTTTGGAGGACTTATGTGGGGAACTTTCCCTATGCCCTGGAAAGGAGAGGGTAGCGGCCTTAAAAGCTTCAGAGGTATGGGTGGGGACCCAGGGTCGTCGGCTTTTTTATACGCTGCCCAGGCTATATGCCTTGCTTGGCTGCGCAGAAGAGGGCTAGAAATGCGCCCTAAAGCCTTAGCCAAGGAGTGATGTGGGAAAAAGCAATCCGCTGACGGCAGACAGTCCTGAGAAGACGAAAACCTCCCGGTGGGTGGTGAGGCTTTTGCTGGTGTTTATGGTGGGGATGTTTATTACTTCGGCAACCCCCTTCGGTTTGGCGGTGTGGTTGGGCAAACAGGACGACGAGAAGCAAATGTCTTCGCGCATTCAACAGGCGCCGCTGCACAAAGGCGTGGGCATCCTCTCGCGTGTGTTTCGCGTGCCGCGTGATGCGCAGAAGGTTTATTGGCGTGAAGTCAGCATGTTTCGGCCCTTGCAGCCAAGCAACCGTGAGGACAAAGCGCTGTGGGCCGTGCTGCATTATGACGAAGCGGATTTTGAAGCTTTGCTGGCCCAATGGCCGACAGCTACACCGGCCGACGTGAAGGTTTTCTTGCCGTGGCTTTTGAAAGACATCGGGCAAAACATGAACCTCCAACTCTCCGCCGAGGTGAAAGTGCTGAAGCTGCCTGCAGAGTTGTTTGCAGCAGAGAATGTGCCGCCCAATACGCTGAGCGCCTATGCGGTGCCCTCGCAACAAAGCCTTCTGCTCATGCGTTTTGGCGCTGCTGAGTTTGTGTTTCCCACCCAACCGATTTTCGATTGAAGTGCGTGCAACCAGACGCCTCCATGCCCCCTTGGACGAGGGCAAGGGGGTAGCCCCTTCGCCCAGCTTTCACATTTCTACCCGTGTGTCGCCACACCCCCCTTCAACATAAAACCGGCCTAGGGGGTGTCGTCTTGCGTCAGCAACTCCCGTACCGCTACCCTGAGTCGAGCCAGTTGTTGGGCGCTCAAACTGCTGGGCTGAGACAAACTTTCCAGCGGCAAACCGGAGCGCATCGCCAAACGCTGGAGAACGGTTTGAGCGTCCCCACTTTGTTCCAACAAGGAGGAAAACAAAATTTCTATATAGGACTCTGAAGACGAAGCCGCCACCTCGTTGCGCATGTCATCCACCATCTGCAATGTGCAGTGGCGTATCAACCCCAAGGGCGCCTCTAAAGAAAAACCCAACATTAAAAAACGACGCTCATCCACCGCACAGCCACATAAACCCATCCCCCCTTCTAATAACAACATGGGCGGCTTCTTCCCCAACAACTCCCCCGAGGTTTTGGCCCATACGGCAAGCTCCGCCAATGCATTCGCCAATATGTCCAAAAATACCTCTTGCTCAGGCAAAGCCCAAACATCCACAATGAGGCCCTCGGGCATCGCAAAAATAAAACCAAAACGCAGGTGAGGTACACGTTGGGCCATGTCCCTCAGTTTTGTCTTCACACCGGCTCCCCTTGCAATGCACACAACTCCAAGCGCAAAGCCTCCACCTGCTCCGCGGCCAGCCTCTGTGACACCAAAAGGCCTACCAGCCACGTCCTTAAATGGCCCCCTGCTACCCAATAGAGAAATTCATTCGCTGCCGTCTCCACTACCAGAGACTTCCAGTCGCTCGGCCAAAGACAATGCATGCTCTGTAGCCTTCTTTGCAAACTCCCCCCTTGAGGGTATTCCGACAGCAACAAACCCTCCTCGTCAAATACGGAAAGCGCCTTCGCACAATAGGCTTGCGCCATCTGCTGCGCTATTCCCTCACAATGCGGAGGCAAATATAAAGAAAGCTCCATCTGCTCCCGGGCAGCTTTGGAAACATGGCTGGACGCATGGACGGTTTTGGGTGAAACCAAAGTGACATGCGCAGCCGCACGCTTGAGCAAGGCGGGACTCGCCAGCACCCCCCCTCTGTGAAACAGTGCTTCTAAGCGCGTCCTCTCAGGAATAAAATAACTCTGACTCTTCATTACTCTCCCCTCGTTTGACAAGTTCCCCCTCCCCTCTCCCCCCCCCTCGGTTAGTGCCCCACTCTCCTTCATCTACCCTTTACGAAAAGTTTTAGAATTTTTAGAAAGCCATCCGGCTAGCCTAGCTTAGGTTTGGGTATTCGCCATATTTTAGACGACTTAAATTAAAACGCGCCACCCACGCCTCGGGCTGCATGTGGTGGCACGTCAAAAACATACGCTTGGCCAGCTCCTTGTCGCCCTGCAGAAAAACTTGACACGCTTCTTCAAAAAGCAAACGGGCTTGCTGCTCCCCCTTGCGCCCTTCCACTCGGCTTTCAAGCAAAGCAAGCGCATGTAGAAAACTCGGGTTGTCCGGCCAGTTCCTTCGCAGGTGGCGTACCAACTCCAAAGCTTTGGAAAATTCACCCCGCCTCAACAAAGCTTCAAACGCAGCTTTGTCCCATACAACACGTTTATTCGCAGCCAATGCTGACTTCTCTAGGGGCGCTTGTGCGCACAACATGCTCTTCAATGGTATAACCTTCTTTTTTATCGTGAGACGCACTCTCCCCCCTCCACTGTTTTGTCTACATAACTCTAGCATATGCGAGAAAAAAGAAGTATGCTTTTGTCATCAATGTGACAAAACAAACAGTTATGTAGGTTTTTAGCCTACACCAGGGCCCTCCTAAAGGCAAGCCGGGGGGGGCTAGGCTGGAGGTATAGACGCCACCCTTTGCCTGGCCTTTCGGCGACGCCACAGCCAAAATTCCCCTGCCAATGTCGCCAACAGGGCGCCTATGCCCGCACCCAAAAGTTGTACCTTCATGAGGCGGCGGCTGACCATTTGGGCGCATTCAGACCATCTGCACGCACCTTCAACCCAAAAAGACGGGGGTTTATAGGCCATGTAGTAGGGGTAGAGGAAGAGGACCAGCAGGGAGCCCAACAAAGCCCCCAACAGCAACCACAGTGCGGCACGCTGCAACCATTTCATTCCGTACCTATAACACCTCCTCCCTAGGCTTGCACTTTTCTTGGCGGGTGGACGTTGGCAGCCGCCCGCAGCTGTGGCACATTGGGGCCTATGCTTCCGGGGTTTGTGTCTTTACCAATGGTTGTGCTCCTCACCTCTCTTGGCCTGCTGGGCCTGCAACTGGTATGCATTGTATGCCTTTGCCTCATTCTCATGCACGCCTTCGGACGGGGCCTGGGCACAGGGCTGCTGGTGTTGCTCATTCCCTTCTACAACGTCTATTATGCCCTCTTTCAGTTTGAGCACCGTCTACGCGGGTGGGTGGTGGCGGGCTTTGTAGGTTGCGGCATCGCGGCACTCAGCATACGCCTGCTCCTCTATGCTCCCCTCCCCTTTTCCCCCTCCTCTGCTGCTCCCCTGTTTTAAAACCTGTGTCAACGGCTCTAACCTTTGAGAGCGAGGGCGTTGTCCTCTCGTCTGTCCAAGGCTGAGCACCCGCGGTTTGGACGGGCTGAAAGCGGCTTTTTGAATTCTCTGTGGCACTGTTTCCCCTTCAGGGCTATGGGAAACATTCTCGCTGCTTGCATTCCATGGGAGAGACATGAGTTACCAAGTGAGACGTTCTGAGCTGATTTGCCCCGGCCACTCCATGAAGATGATGGAGAAAGCGGCTTCCTCGGATGCGGACGAAGTCATTTTCGACTTGGAGGATGCTTGCGCCCTCTCACAAAAAGCCAAGGCGCGCGAAGAAGTCGCTTCGGCTTTGGCAGAGTTGAAATTCAGAGGCGGCAAACTCAGGGCCTTTCGCGTCAACGCCGTGGACACCCCCTTCTGTTTTCGCGACGTGTGGGAAGTGCTGCAGCGCGCAGGCAAGCATGTGGACGTCATTGTGTTGCCCAAGGTGAACCTGCCCGCCGACATTCATTTCCTCAGCAAGTTGCTTGAGCAGATGGAGGGCGATTTGGGGCTTGTGCGCGGCAAAATTCAAATGGAAGCCCAAATTGAAACCGCTTTGGGCTTGCACAACGCCTATGAGATTGCGAAAGCTTCACCCCGCGTCCGCTCCCTCATTTTTGGAATTGCCGACTTTGCCGGCGACTGGGGCGCACGCGACTTCAAAGAGGACGCCCAACGGCTGTTTTATTTTCCACGTGCCCACATGCTGAATGCCGCACGCGCCGCAGGCGTCGACGCCATTGATGCGGTAACGGTACAATTTCGCGACACAGCCCTGGTGGCGCACGAAGCCAAAGAGGCCGCCCAAATGGGCTATGATGGGAAGTGGGCCATACACCCCAACCAGCTGGAGCCCATTCATGCGGCGTTTACGCCCTCTCAAACGGAGTTGGAGAGGGCACGCTCCATTGTAGAGGCCTACCGCCGGGCCGACACGGAGAGCGGCACAGGCGCCATTGTTGTAGGCGACGAAATGGTGGATGCGGCCACACTTAAGGTGGAGGAGAAGAAGTTGGCCATATGGGAGAGGCTTTGCGCCATGGCAAATGCCTCCTAGCTTTGTTTATTTTTGAAAGGCATTAGATGCGTCTGTTATTCCCCTTTATTGGTTGGTGTCCCCCGCTAAACCTAGCCCCCCAGGTGTCGGCCCCCCCCTATGACGTTATTAGCCGTAAGGAAGCTTCTGCCCTGCGTAAAGATAACCCTCAAAGTTATGTACGCATCAGCCGCCCTGAGGTGGACTTGCCCGAAGAGGTGGACGAGCATTCCGCAGAGGCCTATGCGAAGGGGCGAGAGAACCTTGAGTTGTTTGAGAAGGAGGGGTGGTTGGTGGGGGATGAGAAGCCCAGACTCTATGCCTATGAGCAGTCCCTGGGCAGCCATTGCCAGTTGGGACTCGTCGGTTGTTTCAGTGTGGAGGCCTATGAGAGCGGCCGTATGAAACGCCACGAGTTGACGCGCAAAGACAAGGAGGACGATCGCACCAACCACCTCGATGCGCTGGGAGCACACGACGAGCCTGTGTTTTTGGCCTACCGTGAAAATGAGGACATTTCCAAGGCCATGCAGCAGGTGGCGCAGAGGCCGCCCCGCTTCTCCTTCGTCTCCGAAGACGGTGTTTCTCACCGCTTCTGGAATGTCCCTGAAGACACAGAGGCGCAGCTGTTGGAGGCTTTTGAGCGTTTGGAATGCCTCTATATTGCCGACGGCCACCACCGCTCCGCGGCTGCCTGGCGTGTACACCAATTGAGAAAACAAACCCCCAGCCCCTCGGGTGAACACCATGTATTGCTGGCCGTAGCTTTCCCTGATAGCCATCTGCGGATTTTGCCCTATAACCGCCTTGTGCTACGCCCCCCTAACCTCCTGCCGGAGCAACTTTTGCAAGGGCTGTTAAAGTCCTTCCACCTGCGTGCGGACACCAAGAATCAACCCCCACAAAAAGCCTCCTTCAGCATGTTGCTTTCAGGGCAGTGGTGGAGTTTAAGACTAAGGGAGGGGACTACGCGAGGCCTCGTAGAGGGTTTAGACGTCTCCATTCTCCAAGACGAAGTATTGGCACCCTTGTTCGGCATTGAAAACCCACGCGAGGATGAGCGGCTGCGGTTTTTTGGAGGTGTGGACGGCCTTGCAAAAATGGAGGCGGCGGTAGCGGAAAACCCTCAGTGGGTAGCCTTCAGCCTTCACCCTACGCAAATGAGCGAATTGCTCCAAGTGTCGGATGCGGGGTTGTTGATGCCGCCCAAGTCCACGTGGTTTGAGCCCAAGCTGCGCAGCGGACTTTTCTCTCACCGATTTTAGGAGACACCCATGCGAAAAATAAACTTCAACGCAGGCCCCTCGGCAATGCCTTTGCCGGCCTTGGAATTGGCGCAAAAGGAGATGTTGGATTTTGAAGGCACCGGCATGTCCGTCATGGAGCACTCGCACCGCGGAAAGGACTTTGCGCGCATACACGCAGAGGCCAAGGCTTTGCTTTATGAGTTGATGGAAATACCCTCCACCCATGAGGTGCTGTTTATGCAGGGGGGAGCCTCCATGCAGTTTGCGTTGGCGCCGCTGAACTTTTTGGCTGCGGGCAGGAGTGCCGACTATGTGCTCACAGGCACCTGGGGACAAAAGGCCCTTGAGGAGGCCCAGCGCGTAGGCAACGCACGCGCCGCCTGGCATGAGACAGACGCGCAGGGCCGCTATGTGCGTGTGCCCAAGCAAGCGGAGGTTTCTTTTGACGCGCAAGCTTGCTATGTGCACACCACTTCCAACAACACTTTGTTTGGCTCCCAATATTGGCAGTTTTTGGACACGGGCAAGCTGTGGCAGGTTTGCGATATGTCCTCGGACGTTTTGTCGCGCCCCATAGACGTGTCCAAGTTTGGGCTCATTTATGCGGGAGCGCAAAAAAACCTGGGCCCCGCGGGCCTGGTGGTGGTGGTGGTGCACAAGGAATTTTTGAAGACGGCCTCCCAAAAAATTCCCATCATTTTCCGTTATGCGACTTATGCCGAGCACGACAGCCTCTTCAACACGCCCTCTACGTTCGGCATTTATATGTTGCGCAACTGCCTGCGCTGGCTGAAAGTGGAAGGCGGCGTGCCCGCCATAGCCGCGCGGAATGAGAAGAAGGCCCAAACCCTCTATGCCGTGTTGGATGCGCTTCCCCACGCCTATACCGTGCCGGTTGAGAAGGAAAGCCGCTCCCATATGAATGTGGTGTTTCACCTAACCAACCCGGCCTTGGACGAGGTTTTTGTGAAGGCGGCGACGGCGGAAAACATGACAGGGGTGAAGGGGCACCGCTCCACAGGCGGCATGCGCGCCAGCATCTATAATGCTGTCAGCCAGCAACACATTGAAACGCTTGCGGACTTTATGCGGCGTTTTGCCCAACAATACGGCTAACGCCCAATCTTCGCCTCCCCCACGGCTTTTGCATTGACGAACGCACCCCATTCTCATAGAAAGCCCCCTTGCAGTCGGCCAGTGGCCCAGTTTGTCGTCAGACAAGGAAGGCGAGGTTTTGGCGATGAGCAAGCTCCGGTGGAGCTTGCTGACGGAAGGGAGGAGGTAGGGAGTGCACTTGAGTGCATGACCTGAGCCAAAACGAGCCTGACGTCGTATGACGGCAAAATGGGGCACTGGCCATGGCCCTGTCGTCTAGTGGCCTAGGACGGTGCCCTCTCACGGCACAAACTCGGGTTCGAATCCCGGCAGGGTCAAAAAAAGAATGTCCTAGAAAGTCCGTCAAGGTTTGCAGCACCTTGACGGGCTTTGTTTTTTATATGCTTTTGTGCTTGCGCAAGCGCATGGGGGTTCGCGAACGCCACTTGTTTTTTAATTTTCCCATGTCAGAATGGTTGCATGGATGACTCAGAAATCATGGTCTTTTTTCTTTCTTCGGGGGTGCTTTTTTGGTTTTTGATGTATTGGTATGGACCATTATTCAATGTACATCCAAATGACAGAAATGACAGAAATGATGTTGCAAAAATTATACTTGGCTCGTTGCCTGTTATTTTTCTTTTAATTATGTTTGTCATATTAAACACACAAGCTTCTTTTGATGTAGTTGACAGCGCGATTTATCAAATATTTTATATCGTTTTAGGATATGCCCTGGTTTCTTTGGGTTTGTATTGGGTATCGGTTTTCTTTGGTTTGATTTGGCCGGATGACGCTGTCCACCTGAACAACAAAGCTGCTCTGCTGGTTACAATTGGAATATTTTTTGCATTAACCGCTATTTATGTAGGCTCAAATATTGGGGACGGTCCTGGGTGGTGGTGTGTTTTATTTTCAGGCAGTTTGGGGTTTTCAGCTTGGTTTATTTTAGGGTTTATGGTTCATTCATATGCAAACATATTTGAGCGTATTACGGTAGAGCGTGATTTGGCTTGCGGCCTCCGCTTCAGTCTCTATCTCATATTGAGCGGCATCATTTTGGGTTATGCTTGTTCTGGCAATTGGCAATCTTTTGCGATGACTGTCAAAGAATTCAACGTTGGCTGGCCTGTGCTGCCGCTGGCTGCGATTTTCATTTTGATAGAATTCTTTTATAAACAAAAAACAAACCGCAAATGCTTGCCATGAAATTTGCCGCCATTAACGACAGCCAATATTGCGAATACCGAACCCAAGTTATTTTTCAGGCATACAAGTGGGATCCGCAATTTGCTGACCAAAACACAATTGCAAAGCATGCCATTCTGATTTCAAAGGACACAGCCCAGCAACTGAATCAATGGGCTGAACAATTGTCACAAGAAACCATGAGAATGGAAGAGGCCTTGCTTTATCATTTGCCGTTGGCAAAAAAACTGGGTTTGCCGTCGCAAATTATAAAAGAGCTGCCACGTTTGTCTCAATATAAAAGTAAGCAGAACATAAGGCTGATGCGCTTTGATTTTCATCCTCTGGTTGGAAACAGCTGGGCAGTGTCTGAAGTGAACAGCGATGTTCCCGGCGGTCTGGCAGAAGCAGCCATTTTGCCTGAAATTGCAAGCAGATATATAGATGGCTGTCCGGGCGCAAATGTTGCTGAAAAATTGCTGGAAGCGTTTCAATTAAAAACAAAGAAAGACAGCACTGTGGCTTTTGTTCATGCCACATCCTATTCGGATGATCGACAAATCATGCAATTTGTTGGCGATTATTTTTGCAAACATGGACTAAAAGCCATTTATGCTGCGCCGGATCACCTCAAATGGGAAAAGCAACAGGCCTTCATCACAAGCCAAGGGAATAAAGTTGAAGTTGATGGAATTATTCGTTATTTTCCTTTAGAGTGGCTGGTGCATTTGCCCAAGCATTCGCACTGGCAAGGCTATTATGACAGCATAACGCCATCTTGCAACCATCCCATTGCAATTTTTGCTCAATCCAAACGGTTTCCTTTAATATGGGATTTATTGGGTGTGGATATTCCCACATGGAAACATTTGTTGCCCGAAACTTGCGAGCCTCAAAACATTTCTCATCGGGATGAGGGTTGGATCTATAAACCGGCACTTGGCCGTGTGGGTGAAGGGATTTCAATTAAAGAAGCCATTACAATTAAGGAAATGAAACAAATTCAAAAAGCTGTGCACAAAAAACCAGAAAATTGGATTGCCCAAAAGCGTTTTAACAGCATGGCCATTTCGACAGCAAATGGCGAAGAATACCACCTATGCATGGGTGTCTTTACGGTAGACGGGAAAAGCGCGGGGTTTTATGGACGCATCAGCCCTTATCCCTGCATGGATGCAAAAGCTATGGATATTCCGGTATTGATAGAACAGGACTCCTAATTTATGGATAACTTAACAACTTATAAAACATGGGCGCCGGACAATACCTTATGGACGGAATGGGCAAAACCGGTATTGTTTGCAAGCAACAAAACAAACCCTTTAGACACTATGGAGCTTGTTTTGAACATACCCAAAATCAACTGGCTTTTCAGTTTTCAGAAAAATACGGCGTTAGTCGTTGATTTACCAGGAGAAACGGGGGTGGAAGAAAGCCTTGCGCTTGCATCTTTGGGTTATCGCCCGGTGCCTTTATATAATGGTGTATATGGGAATAGATCAAGCACCATGGCGGTGGACGTGCGCATTTTGGCCTGGGCATTGTTTGCCGGCGCTGAATTGTTGGCTTCTATCAACCTCCAAAACAATGCGCCTCCGGTATTTATGCTCGATTCCAGACGGATGAATGTTGTTGGAAATATGTCTGGCATATATGATAACCGCTGGTGCGTTTTTCCTCAGGACATGCCTTCTGCCTCGTTTTTGATGAAACAAGGAATCAACAACATCGTTGTTCGCACAGACAAAGAAACCAGCCCTGAAAAAATAAAGAATGATTTAACACATATTTTATGCCGTTATCAAGAAGCCGGAATAAATATACAGCATACTTATGGCGATAATGAAGCGGAAAATATGACTGTATCCAAACCGTCACAATTTAGAAACATGCTCTATCGTTTCCGTATACTTACGGGATTATCGCGTAACCCTGCCGGTGGCTTTGGTTGTTTAATCCCTGAAGTGAATAGCCATCACCATGTTGGATAATTCTTGAGAAAGTTAAGCTTAAGAAAGTTTGCTAAAATGATTTGGATCATCGGTTTCGTCTTTCCGGCGCTTTTGCTATATCTGTTCATTCAGGGAATTCGGTGCCATATTGCCGTCAACGAAAGTCGCGAGCGACTCGCTGCCTATGGCGCGCAAACCGCCGAACTGAGTTATGGAAAGATGACTTATGTTGACAAAGGCAAAGACAAAAATGAAACCATTTTATCGGTTCACGGGATTTTCGGCGGCTATGATCAAGCTTATGACAGCGTGAAAAGTTTCGGCGCGAAATATCGGATTCTGGCGCCGTCGCGCTTTGGTTATTTGGGAAGCGACATGAAAGCCGACGGCTCACCCACAGAACAAGCGCGTGCGTTTAAGGAACTTTTAGACAAACTCAAAATTGACAAAGTTTATATTCTCGGCGAGTCGGCGGGCGGAACACTGGCGATTCGTTTTGCGCTGGATTATCCCGAGCGCGTCAAGGGTTTGATTTTGTTTTCCTCTGCTATGCCCTATCCGGAAAAGCCGGAAAAATACCCTGAATACGCTGGACCTCCACCGTTTTTAGTCAATAATTACGCGATGTTTTTTCTGAGCCCCTTCTTTGAGCCTGTCATGGGAATGCCCGCGAGAACGATTTATACCATGTTGCCGATTGACGAGCGCAAAGAAGGCGTCGCGTTGGACGCTTCTGTGAATAATCCAGATATGGCGCGCAACTTTGATGATTATCCCATAGAGTCGCTGCAAGTTCCAACGCTGATGATTGCCGCAAAAGATGACAAATTAGTGGATGATAAACAAACCCAAAAAGCAGCTCCTCGCTTCCCTAACGCTCACTTGATTCACTTTGATACTGGCGGGCATTTGTTAAGGGGACATTCGGAAGAAATTGAAAACGCGGTGGAGAAATTCATTCAAAATGAACGCTTTTAGCGTTTTCAAGAAGAAATTCAGTCCAAAGGCAAATTCCCTTCAAACATTTTCGAGCCCCCATGTGGAAAGCCGGGCCGTTTTCGGCCCGGCATCCATTCGCGGAAAAACCCCCATGACTTCTAGCGTGCCTGAGTGAGTATCGTCTGTGCACTGCCGGAACCATCCCTGTTGCTTGCCGTAACAGCGATGACATAGGACCGGATTGTCGAGGTGTTGTTACGCGGGAGGCTAAAGGTTAAACTGTTAATTTTGCTAGACTGTACCTGCCCGTTAATGCTCCATGTATAGGTGGTCGGCGACCCCGTACAACTGGCATAAATGATATAATTCCCACCGGTATTAGGGAGGGTTGCAACGTTACTCGGGAGGGAGCAAACAGGTTTGTTAGCGGTTAGGACTGCACCGGCCTGGGTGAGCGTCGTCTGTGCGCTGCCGGAACCGGCGCTGTTGCTGGCGGTAACAACGATCACATAGGATTGGACCGACGAGGTGTTGTTGCGCGGGAGGCTGAAGGTTAAGCTGCCGCTCCTGCTGGACTGCATCTGCCCGTTGATGCTCCATGTATAGGTGGTAGGCGAACCCGAGCAACTGGCATAAATGATATAATTCCCACCGGTATTAGGGAGGGTTGCGACATTAGGGAGGGCGCAGACAGGTCTGTTTGCGGACGCGGCAGCCTGGCTGAGCGTCGCCTGCACGCTGCTGGAGCCGACGTTGTTGGTCGCCGTAACGACGATCACAAATGAGCGGGCCGTCGAGCTATTGTTGGCTGGGAAGTTATAGCTCAGGCTGCTGGTTCTGCTGGACTGCGCCTGCCCGTTGACGCTCCACGTATAGGTGATAGGCGAGCCCGTGCAGTTGGCGTTCACCGTATAATTCCCACCGGCGCTGGGAATGCTGGAGACTTGCGAACTGAGGGTGCAGACAGGCCTGCTCGCGATCATTCCGGCCTGCTCAAGCGTCAGCTGTGCGCTGCCTATGCCGGCGTTGTTGGTTGCCGTGACAATAATTCTGAACGACTGGGCCGTCGAGCTATTGTTGGCTGGGAAGTTATAGCTTAGGCTGCTGGATCTGCTGGACTGCGCCTGTCCGTTGACGCTCCATGTATAGGTGGAGGGAGAACCCGTACAGTTGGCGCTCACCGTATAATTCCCACCGGCGCTGGGAATGTTGGAGACTTGAGCTGTAAGGGTACAGACGGGACTGCTGACGGATGCGGCAGCCTGGGTGAGCGTCACTTGTGCGGTGCCGGTGTTGGTGCTGGTAACTGCCGTCAGGGTGATAACAAACGACTGGACGGACGAAGAATGATTGGCCGGGAAGTTATAGTTTAGGCTGTTGAGCCTGCTGGATTGCAGCTGTCCGTTGACGCTCCACAAATAGCTGGTGGGTGAACCCGTACAGCTGGCGCTCACCATATAACTTCCACCGGAGCTGGGAATGCTGGAGACTTGGGGTGTGAGCGTGCAGACGATGTTGCTGACGGACGTGGCAGCTTGGCTGAGCGTCACCTGCGCGCTGCCGGAGCCGGCGTTGTTGCTGGCCGTAACAGCGACAATAAACGACCGAGCCGTCGAGGTATTGTTGGCTGGGAAGCTATAGCTTAAGCTGCTGGTTCTGCTGGACTGCGCCTGCCCGTTAACACTCCATGTATAAATGCTGGGTGAACCGGTACAGTTGGCGCTTATCATATAATTTCCACCGGCGCTGGGAAGGGTGGAGACTTGGGGTGTAAGGGTACAAACGGGACTTGAGGGTGCAACGGCAGCCTGGCTGAGCGTCACCTGCGCGCTGCCGGATCCGGTGTTGTTGCTGGCCGTGACAGCGACAACAAAGGACTGGGTTGTCGAGGCGTTGTTGGCCGGGAAGTTATAGCTTAGGCTGCTGGTTCTGCTGGACTGCACCTGCCCGTTGACACTCCATGTATAGGTGGTGGGCGAGCCCGTACAGCTGGCGCTCACCGTATAACTCCCACCGGCGCTGGGAAGGGTGGAGACTTGAGGTGTAAGGGTACAGACGGGGCTGCTCGCCGGCCGTGCCCTGAAAGCAGCCACCCTGGGCGCTGTTTCATTGAGGAGTCTGACATTGTTGTTGGTGCTGGCTGTCCCTAAGGCGACGCTGTTATAGAGCATATTCGGATTAGACCAATAGGGGATTCGGGTACAGCGAGAGCCGGGGCATTCATAGGCCATGACGGTCCTAAAGTTTTGAGAGGCAATGCTCGACGGATGGATATATCCATGGCCATAGGTGAAATATGGATTCCTATCTTCTTGTTCGTTATGCCCCGCCCCCTGGATATGACCCAACTCATGCGCAAACGTATAAATACCTACTGCACAATCATAGTGAATGAGGCCAAAAGCATAGGATTCATTGGGATATAAATAGGCCATTCCACAATAATCCCTTTGGTTTATGATGAGCAAATTCATATCTGCGCCACTGCTGTTGCGTCTGTCTTTGACGGTTTGAATTTTCATGAAATCGCTCAAAATGGTTTCATAACTCTTGCCGCTTTCTGAATAATTCACTTCAAAACTGTCTACCAAATTGAGCTGAATGTTAATGCCGCTGTTTTGATAGGTTTGGTTGGTTTCCGCAACCGCCAGACGAATGAGTGAAGCCATATCGCCATAGGCCGTGCGCGCGGAAGGCGTAAAAGCGACAAGTACGTCTATTTCAACAGTATTTGCATCTTTTGAAACATTGGGGACGGGGGCGGTCGGCTCCGAATAAAGCGTGGGTTGCGTTTTGTCCATAGGGTCTCGAAGAGGCCTCGCACTCGGAGGAAAGCGGGATTCGTCTATTTGAGTCAAGGCATGAACACCATTGCCAACAGGCTCAATACGATAGAGCTCGTTGTTCTCGTCCCGAATGCTTCCCGTCACATTTCCATCCTGGACAACAAATGTGCTCATGGAAGAACTGCCGGAAATCTCTCCAGACCAAATGAAATTGTTTGTATCCTTGGATTGAAAATGTTTTCTGGAAACACGAAACTTTTTGCCTGGCGACAAGGATATATGAAAATTGTTTTCTTTGAGAGCATTCACATCCATTTTTATTAAAGAAACAGATTTTGTCGTATGTCTTTGTTTAATTCTATTGATTTTTTGCGATTGCTCCACCGTTATATTCTGGGAGCTGTCAGCCGCGAACGGCACCATTTGTTGTGTTTGTGCCGAAGCTGTGTCGGCTGACACCGGCACAAACAACTCAGGCTCTGCAGCATAGGCCAGTGTGCCCAACAAAAATAAAAAGAAAGCGTATCTCCACCCTAAACCCCGGACTCGTGAAGCGGTTCTGCTGAATTTTCTCATTTGGACCTCCCCTATTTCCCTTCTTGTACAAATATGGCGAAATTCATCTAACTATTTTAAATAACATACCTTTCTAGAAGTATGAGGTTAGAATACATTTCATGAGAACGAAGTGTCAACCCAGGGGCCTCAAGAAGATTGCCTGTGAACTTTCGTAAACACTGCGCCATGTTTTTCAATATTTTATGGGGGTTGAATTTGCTTTCAAGCTGGCACGCCTCTCTTGCCTAGGAGAGTCGGCGGCGTTTTTTTCCCCCTTCCAGGGGGGGGTATTGCTGGGCCTGCGGCCCGGCTGTTTTCAGAAATGGTTCTCTTGCCCTCCGGGCGGGGTTGTTGGTGCTGGGCCTGCGGCCCGGCCGTTTTCCGCTGCGCGGGCGCTGTAGGTTTCGCCTACCGGCGAGTCACTTTTTTGTGTGACAAAAAAGTAACCAAAAAAACACCCTCTGGGGCCCCGCCGGGGGCTCCTGCAGCACTCGCGACCCC
>Ga0123356_10000806_pt1 | contig 34859 bp, 33 predicted proteins | sample TergutEmb28metaG_2_FD_92546 | JGI IMG/M metagenome (GOLD analysis project Ga0123356, IMG submission 92546) | Embiratermes neotenicus P3 segment gut microbial communities from Petit-Saut dam, French Guiana - Emb289 P3 | ecosystem: Host-associated > Arthropoda: Insects > Digestive system > Gut ...
ATCTCTGGAGGCATCAGATACTCCACCCACGTACAGTCCATCGGCTGGCAAAAGAAGGTAAGCCTCAACACCAACGGCAAAAGCCTCAAAGACGTCAAAGGCCCCATGAGTGGCACCTCAGGTAAAGCACTCAGGCTTGAAGCCATTACCATAGAGCTGACCGGAGACTTAAAGAAGCACTACGACATCTATTACCGCGTACATGCACAAAAAGTAGGCTGGATGGGCTGGGCAAGAAATGGACAAGAGGCAGGCACAGCTGGTCATGCCTATAGACTTGAAGGAATACAGATAGTGCTAGTACCCAAGGTAGGCGGCAAGAAGCCCGGTAATACCTTTAAGGGCATTACCACGCCACCAAATACAAAAAGCTTTATTAAGAAGTAATGATGATAACAGCTGGCAAGGCAGGAGAAAAGCTCCTGCCTTGCCCGTGCAAGTAGGTTCCTGCAACACTTGACCTTCGGTCAAACGCTGTAGGGCGACAGGGGTATACATCGTTGAATTCCCTATTGCCGTAGCCCAGCCCAGTCTAGCCAGTCGACCCTTAATGCACACATGAAAAACTGTTGCTTGACTTTGGGTGTTAAGGGGCGTATAAAAGAGGTAACAAGAGAGCAGTGGCACGCCCAAGATACTAGCCAGTCAATTGGCAAGCTTAAAGCAAACTTTTGGGACACGAACACTGCTTTCTTTTTCCCCTTGTACTTTATCACACTACTGTGATAAAGTATCACAACTGCTCAGTTTGGTTTAGAATGAGCAGTATAAGGATACTGTTACTCGAGAACCATCGCCCAAGAGTTAAGGATTGGAAATGATACCCATAACGCCCCGTGGTTTTAAAGATGTATTGCCAAGAGAGGCACGTTGGCGCGAGTCCATCGTTACAAAGACGCGCGAAACGCTGGCACTCTGGGGCTATGCTCCCATAGAAACCCCCACGCTGGAAGTACTTGAGGTCTTGGAGTTGGGAGGAACGCTTACTTCTACCCCTTTCAAGCTTTTTGATGCCGACAACGAGCTGCTTGTTTTGAGACCTGATGTAACTTTGCAGGTTGCCCGTATGGCTGCCTCTCGTCTTAAGAAGGAGGATTTGCCCTTGCGCCTGCGATATGCAGAACGCGTCTATCGTGAGGAGGAGAGCCAAAGAGCGCTCTCAAGGCAGTTTACCCAGATAGGCGTTGAGGCAATTGGGCTGGAGGGTGCCTACGCCGACGCAGAGATAATCCTTCTCTTGACAGACGCGCTCAAAGCGGCAGGGCTGAGAGACTTTACTATTGCCTTGGGCACGGTGGGCGTTTTGCGCGAGCTGCTCGATTTGTGTGTAAAGAGCGGCGCGGTTAACGCTGAGTGGAGCAACGACATGCTCAAGGCGTTTCACGCTGGCAACTATGTAAAGATTGAGCAGTTAACCCAGGCCCAGGGGCTTTGCAGCAACTACGCGGACGTTTTGTGCAAGCTCCCCACCATCACCGGCAAGGCACAGGCCATTGCCCAAGTGGAGAGCATGGTGGCACCGCTGGGCATCGTAGACGGCCTGGAGCAGCTTGCCTCCACCTATGCCATCATTGAGGTCTTGGGTTTAACATCCCAGGTGAGCATTGACTTTTCGGTGGTGAGTGCCTATGACTACTATACGGGCTTGGTGTTTGAGGCCTATGCACCTGGTCTGGGAAAGGCGCTTGGCAACGGCGGAAGATATGACAGGATGCTTGAGGGTTTTGGCGCCAGCGCGCCTGCTGCTGGCTTTGCCGTGAGCCTGGAGTGCATCATGCAGGCCCTGCTCAACGAAGAGTCGGTCGAGCAGGCACTAACGACAAAGCCGCTGCTTACTGTAAACATAGAAGATGCCAACCCAGCAGCTGCCTTTGTAGCGGCTGCACGCATGAGGGCAGATGGCCAGGCGGTAAGCTTTGGCTCAACGAGCAAGAAGGCGGAGGAAAAGTAATGACCAACACCGCACCACTCAAAATAGCTTTGCCTAAGGGAGCGCTCTACAAAGACTCCGTCGAGCTGCTCGCCAAGGCAGGCCTGGACACTTCGGGGCTCGCTGACCCAGGCAGGCTGCTCGCAATCACAACGACTGACTGCTGCTTTTATATCGTACGTCCTACCGACGTGCCGGTCTTTACCTCGCTTGGCGGCGTGGACTGCGCCATCTGCGGCCATGACTCCCTTGCCGAGTTGGGTCTTGACCTGATAGAGATGGTTGACCTCAAGTTTGGCGGCTGTCGCTTTGTGGTGGCCGAGCCCGCCGATGCGAGCAATAAGGCAGAGAGCCGATACCTCAGAAGGGGAGTGATGAGGGTTGCTACCAAGTATCCGTCCATCACTCAGGCATATTACGAAAAAAAGGGCGTACAGGTTGAAATTGTTAAATTGCATGGCAATATAGAGTTGGCTCCCTTTTGCGGTTTGGCAGACCGTGTAGTAGACATAACTGCAACGGGCACCACCTTGCGAGAGAACAATCTGATCATCGTAGATGAAGTGCTCACGTCAACAGCTCGTTTTGTGGGAAACACCGCCAGCGTGCGCACCGACCCACGTATAAGAGCCTTGGCAGAGCGTTTAACTAAGCTGGTGTAGAATGAAGAAGACCATCCAGCATCAAAAATGGAGGACAAGAGATGCGAGTTATCACACTTGAGCAGGGGCAAAAGCCAAACGAGAGCCTCATAGAGAGAGGCGTGGTTTTTGATCCACACATCGTTGCAACGGTCAGTGAGATTATCCATACCGTGCGAGACAAAGGCGATAGAGCCCTGTTTGACTACACACAAAAGTTTGACGGCGTAGCTACCAAAGAACTGCGCATTTCCGAGCAGGAGGTGCAGGCTGCCAGTAAAAAAGCCAATCAGAGTGTTGTAAAGGCATTGCACACCTCAGGCCAAAACATCTTTGACTTTCATGAACGTCAGCGCAGGGAGGGGATTCTCGTTGCCCGCCCAGACGGTGCCTTGTTGGGCACCAAGATTACACCGCTCGACAGTGTGGGCATCTACGTGCCCGGCGGCAGAGCTCTCTATCCATCTACGGTTTTGATGTGCGCACTGCCCGCACGTGTGGCAGGTGTGCGCCGCATCGTCATGGTTACTCCACCCAATGAACAAGGTCGAGTTGACCCCATACTCTTGGCCGCAGCGCAGATAGCTGGTGTTACCGAAGTCTACGCCGTGGGAGGAGCCCAGGCCATTGCGGCTCTTGCCTATGGCAGTGAGAGTATTGCACCGGTAGACAAGATCGTTGGCCCCGGAAATGCCTACGTAGCTGCAGCAAAGCGAGCCGTAAGCGGCGATGTGGGCATAGACATGATTGCTGGGCCTTCAGAGCTCGCCATCCTCGCTGACGAAAGCTCGGAGCCTGCCCTTATAGCCCTTGATCTTATGGCGCAGGCAGAGCATGACCCCGACGCTGCCTGCTACCTCGTTACGACCGATCCCGATTTGGTAGGAGAGGTGCAGGAAGAAATTGCGGCCTTTATAGAAGATTCGCCGCGCAAAGAGATAACCCAAGAAGCTCTCAAAAACAACGGCATCATATTTGTTGCCCCCGACTTAACCACTGCTTTGGGTGCCATCAACGCCATTGCGCCTGAGCATCTGGAGATACAGGCAGACGGCGCTTTGGACTACCTGGGGCTGATAGACAATGCGGGAGCGATCTTTCTTGGAAACTGGAGCCCCACCAGTGTGGGCGACTATACAGCGGGAACCAATCACACCCTGCCCACCAGTGGCTCGGCACGTTTTTCGAGCCCGCTGAGTGTGGATGACTTCGTCAAAACTTCGAGCGTCGTATCGTATTCGTACTCTGCGCTCAAACAAGATGAGGAAACAATTCTCACCTTGGCAGCTGCTGAGGGGCTTTGGGCACACGGTAAGTCAGTGCGAGCACGTTTTGAGCTTATGGAATACGAAGACGAGTGAGAGTGAGTGCAGACGAGTGAGGACGAGTGAGGATGAGTAGATGAAAACGGTGAGATCCGCAGCAGAGCACTTAAAAGACCTGGAGCCCTACGACCCCAAGTATCTTCCGGCGCGCATCTATCTTAATGCCAACGAAAGCCCCTATGGAATGCCCGAGCGCGCGCGGGCAGAGCTCTTGGACAGCCTCAAGTGCGAGCCGCTCCATCGCTATCCCGATCCGTTGGCAAAACGCCTGCGCACTACCATCTCAGAAAGACTCAAGGTGGATCCCGAGTACGTTGTCTTGGGCAATGGCGGCGATGAGCTACTCTTTAACCTTTGCCTTGCCTACGGGGGCAGCGGGCGCAGCCTGCTTACGGCACCACCCACCTTTTCGGTGTATCACACCGACGCCAAGCTCACGCATACTGCAGTGGTGGAGATAGATCGCGCCACCGGCGTAAACTCCGAGGGAGCGCTTGACTATAGCGTAGACGAAGAGGCTATTCTCAAGAGTGTGAGCTCTGGCAGTGTTGATATCGTCATGCTCACCTCGCCCAATAATCCTACGGGTGATTGCCTCACACTGGATTTTATTAGCAAGGTCTTGGATGCCACCGATGCCGTCGTGCTCATAGACCATGCCTATATAGAGTTTGCCAGCCCAGCCTATGATGCTACGGCGCTGCTTGCCAAGCATGCCAATCTGGCAATTCTGCGCACCTTTTCGAAGGCCTACGGCTTGGCGGGCTTGCGCATTGGCTACCTGGTGGCGAGCACCGAGATAACACGGGAGCTCTGCAAGGTGCGCCAGCCATATTCGGTGGATGCCCTCGCCGCCCTCGCCGCCCTCGCCGCCCTTGCCCAAGAAGAAGAGGTTGAGTGCATGGTCAAGCGCATCGTGTTAGAGAGAGTGCGCGTAGCACAAGCTTTAGGCCCCCTTGGTCTAGGATTGCCTGTTGCGCCAAGTGAGGCAAACTACCTACTCTTTAAGGTGCCCGGTGCACACGAGATTTGGCAGCGTTTGTATGAAGACTATGGCATTTTGGTGCGAGATCTTTCTAAGGTGCCTGGTTTAGATGACTGTTTGAGGGTAAGCATTGGAAGACCAGAGGAGAATGATGAATTCCTCCAAGCACTGGGTGAATTATGACTTACCCCCTGTCATCCTGCGCGTTCGGCGCAGCCGAATGTTGCAGGATCTCCTGTAAGTACTGAAGAATAAAGGAAGCCGTATGAAAGGGTTTTATCGATGAAAAGCACGCGAAAAGCACTCATAGAGCGCTCAACCAATGAGACGAAGATCGTTTTATCCCTGGATTTGGATGGAAGCGGCAGGCATCAAGTTAACACAGGCGTGCCTTTCTTTGACCATATGCTCGATGCCATAGGCAGGCATGGCTTGTTTGACCTGGGCATTAAAGCTGAGGGAGACCTGGAGATAGACGCACATCACACAGTTGAAGATGTGGGCATTGTCTTTGGCAAGGCGCTTGATGAGGCCTTGGGCAACAAGCTGGGCATCACTCGATTTGGAGAGGCCATCGTGCCTATGGATGAGTCTTTGGTGCTGGCCGCGGTAGATATTTCTGGTCGCGGGCAGCTGCACTGGGATGTCGACGTACCAATGGAGTTTATTGGCAGCTTTGACAGCTCTCTGGCCAAGGAGTTCTTCATTGCGCTTGCGCATAATGCAGGGTTGACCTTGCACGTACGCAAGCTGGCTGGTGAGAACTCCCACCATATCATCGAGGCCGCCTGCAAGGCGGTTGCCCGCGCACTGGCCGAGGCTGTTGCCCTCAATCCACGCACCCTACAAAGCCTACCCTCAACCAAAGGAAGCATATAAGAACAGTGAATACCCTAGTCCCCATGCGCGTCTGCTACAACCCCTCGTTGCTCACAAACGAAGTGGGAATCTCCAGCCCGTCCCCCTGCGCGTTCGGCGCAGCCGAAACACCCCTGTCATCCTGCGCGTTCGGCGCAGCCGAATGTTGCAGGATCTACAACAAGCAATGAAGAATAGAGGAACACAAAATGGATCTATTTCCTGCCATTGATATTTTGGATAATAAGGTGGTGAGGTTGCTCAAGGGCAACTATCAAACTGCCACGGTGTATCACGACAGCCCTCTGCAGCAGGCACAGGAGTTTGCCTCACAAGGGGCTCGTTGGGTGCACATCGTAGACTTGGAAGGCTCGCGCAGCGGCGTGCTTACTCAGCTGCACACCGTTGCTGCCATTGCCCAAGATACCGGTCTCAAGGTTGAGTTTGGCGGTGGCGTAAGAACGCTTGAAAGCATAGAGCAGCTTGCCCAGGCGGGTGCAAGCCGTGTGGTTTTGGGCACCGGGCTTGTACGCGACCCTGAGTTTACCGCAAAGGCGGTAGATCGCTACGGCGCGCTCATCTGTGCCGGTGTGGATGCACTCGGTGGTGAGGTGGCGGTTGAAGGCTGGCAACAAGGAGCCGGGCAAAACGCCGAGCAGCTCATTGGCAGCCTCAAGGAACGAGGTCTTTCTCACCTGGTATACACCGATATCAGCCGAGACGGCATGCAAACCGGCATTGATGCAAAGGCCTATGAACACATTGCAAGCTGTGCGGGTTTTCCGGTTACAGCCTCGGGCGGTATTTCTACTCTCGATGATATTCACGCACTCGCCAATCTGGGCAATGAGGTGATAGAAGCAATCATTGTTGGTAGGGCAATCTATGAAAAATCGTTTACGGTGTCAGAGGCTTTGGAAGTATTGGAGAGTTATGGACTATAAGAAGGTAATTCCTTGCCTGGATGTCATGAATGGCAGGGTGGTTAAAGGTATCAACTTTGTCAATCTGCGCGACGTGGGCTGCCCGGTGGAGATGGCAGCAGTCTACGAAAGCGAAGGTGCCGATGAGGTTGTCTTGCTGGACATCAACGCCACGCATGAAGGGCGCAAGACTGCCATTGCCATGGCAGCACGCGCAGCAGATAAGCTCAGCATCCCCTTTGTCGTGGGAGGAGGCTTTAAGGATCTGGAAGGTGCGCATGCGATGATGGCTGCCGGTGCCAATAAAATCTCGGTTAACTCGGCCGCAGTATGCGAGCCCCAGCTGCTCACCTCTCTTTCCGATCAGTTTGGCAAGGAGGCAGTGGTCTGTGCCATTGATGCCAAGCAAACAAGTTCCGGTATGGATAAGTGGACGGTGCTCACCGGTGGCGGTAGAACTAACACAGGCTTGGACGTAATAGCCTGGGCAGTTGAAGCTGCCAAGCGCGGCGCAGGAGAGATCCTCCTTACCTCCCTGGATTGCGATGGCGCGCAAGATGGTTATGACCTCGCGCTCACCCGTGCCGTTGCCCGTGCTGTGGCCATTCCCGTAACCGCCAGTGGTGGCGTAGGCAAACTTGAGCATTTTGCTGAGGGCATTCTTGAAGGAGAGGCTAGCGCCGTGTTAGCTGCCAGCGTCTTTCACTTTGGACAGTTCAGGATTCGTGAAGTCAAAGAATACATGGCCGCCCAAGGCATCTCGGTACGCCTATAAGTCAACTGGGAATCGGAGCGTTATTGTTGCATCCGACCCCTTGTTGCACTCGACCCCTGACAAGTAATAAGGAGTAAACATGAAAAGTGAAGACCTCAAATACAACGAACTGGGACTCATTCCTGCTATTGTCCAGCAGTTTGATACCAGGGAAGTGCTGATGATGGCTTGGATGAATGCAGAGTCAGTTGAGCTTACTAAAAGCACGCAGACCACCTGGTTTTGGAGCAGAAGCAGAGGGGAGCTATGGAACAAAGGGGCAACAAGCGGTAATGTGCAGAGGGTTAAAGCGATATACTATGACTGTGACGAGGACTGTCTTCTCATAGAGGTGGATAGTCCCGGTGTAGCTTGTCATACAGGTGAGCGCAGCTGTTTTTATCGACAGATGTAAACAAGGCACAAGGGCAACCAGTGTACTATCTGCACCGAGTCGCAAAGACAGTTAGCAGGCTATAGACAACCATGCGAGACGCTCTACCACACTGGTGCAGGAGCGGTCTTTGCAATAAGGAGGAACCAGCATGGGCAAAGCTACAACTACGGTGTGCCCGGGCGACCTCGGTCAGACCTTACAAACGCTTATGCAAACTATTCGTGAGCGAAAAACCGCCGACCCTCTCAAGTCCTACACGGCAAAGCTTTTTGCGGGAGAGATTGATCAACTTCTCAAAAAGATTGGAGAGGAGTCAACAGAGCTTGTCATGGCGGTAAAAGATAATGACCCCCACCATATACGGTATGAAGCCGCTGACCTGCTCTATCACCTGCTTGTGGTGCTGGAGCGATCCGGAGTCAGCCTCGAAGAGGTTGCTGGAGAGCTCAACGCACGAATGTAGCTGCGATTGGCATCTACCGAGCATGAGCTGGATACAATTCTTCTACTGAAACAACGGAGATACGTGTGAACAAAGACGAACAACATAGCCCTCGCCCCAAAATTGAACCCTGGGCTTCGTGGTTTAAAGAAAGTGCGGAGCCAGCAGACGAGCAGTCAGCGGGCAGCATTCAGACAGGTCAACTAAGCGTTGACGAGCTTGAGTTGGAAGAGGCGCAACCCAACGAAGAGCAACCCAACGAAGAGCAACCCAACGAAGGGCAACCCAACGAAGGGCAACCCAACGAGGATCAGCCCAGCGATGAGCAACCAGTGGAATTGTTTTTTGGCGAAGCACTGGATACCGAATTCCTAGATAGTAAGATGCAAGATGCTGAGTTCTTGGAAGGTATAGCACAAAATATTGAGCTTCAAGAGAGTAAAACGAAAAGTGCCGAGCTTCAAGAAAGTACGTTGCAAAATGCTGAGCCAACAATAGACTGCACGCACGATGCTGCACTAGAAGCAGACGATGCGCATAACTCCAGCCAGTTGCTTCCCCTGCCCCTCGAAGAGTCTCTTGAAGAAACAACCGAGAGCGCTTTAGAGTCAGCAGATGTACATGTTCCCGAAGCGGAGTACGAACGGGCTCTTGAGCAAGCACTAAAACAAAGTCTTGAGCCAGCGCCCGACTTGCCCGATGACGTTGATGCTGCTTTTGCACGTCATTTCAAGCCGATACCAGAAGCAAAGCTCAAAAAGGCAAGGCGAACCAAGCGCTCTTTGATAACCATGATTACGGTTCTTGTTCTGGTGCTCTGTGGTGCCGCAACCGCTGGCGTGTACTTTTACCTCCACTTTGCGCCGAGTGGCACACCGCTTGTTCAAGATCCCCCTCTTATTTTGGAGACCAATGGCAGCCAAGTAGATGACAGGGGTATTACCGAGTCTGTGGAGATGCCTCACTTGGCCTCAATGTTTGGAAAGACACCCGATGAGGTTTTGGCTGTTTTGGGCTCGGACTACAGTATTACCAAGGTGGACTCTGGCCCTACTGATCAAATGGCTTCCGAAGACGGTTTTTTGCCTGCCATCAGGCAGGTAGTGACCATTAGCTACACATCTAGCGAAGAGCAAAACAATCTGGCGGCGCTTCGCCAGTCGCAATGGATATATCTGAGCCTCAACGAATGGGGTACAACCATAGAGGTGTACTTTGTGAGCTCGATGGACATACTGGACTTTCCCATCTCGAGTTTTTCTGATCTTGTTGCAACCAGTGACAGTTTTGAGAAGACTCTGGGCTTGGCCGGTGTTATGATTGCACCCGAAATAACCTATACTGTACCAAGCAAAGAAGAGTTTACCGAGTATGTTGACCCCGAGGCCAGCATCAAAAAGGTTAGAAAAGAAACGACTGCATGGAGGGGTACCTTAATGTCCGAGACCACACCAACGAGTTTTGATATTACGTTTACCTATGATTTTGGCGCAAGCGGTATAGAAGATACGCCAGACAGACATCCGATTCAGCGGATGCTCTACCTTAAGTTGAGCTGATACATGGCAAAGCATGCTTCAAAAGAGTTGGCAGTGACCTCACAAGACATCTACGAAGACGACTTCGAAGATGAAGAGTATGAAGGGCACCAACAGGGTAAGAAATCCTCGGGTATTATACGCACAATCATCGAGTTTGCCGTTGCCCTTATTGTTGCCTTGTCGCTTACCTGGGCTCTCAAGACCTATGTTGTGGAGCCCTACGAGGTGCCTACGGGCTCTATGGAGGCTACCATACAGATTGGGGATAAGCTTCTGGCCGAGAAGGTATCTCTCATGTTTGCCCCTGTGCAGTATGGCGACATTGTTGTTTTTGCAGACAAAGTGGTGCAAGGTCGCATATTGGTTAAACGGGTTATCGCCATTGGCGGGCAGGAAATAGATTTTAAAGATGGCCTGGTTTTGGTTGATGGCTTACCACTGTACGAGCCCTACACCAACGGAACGCAGTCGTTTCCCATCAATGAGCACTTCAACAACTTGAATATTGTGTACCCCTACACGGTGCCAGAAGGCTCCGTTTGGGTCATGGGCGATAATCGCGAAAACTCAGCCGATAGTCGCTACTTTGGCTCCGTTACCGAGAACTCAGTCTTCGCCAGGGCTATCATGGTGTTTTGGCCGCTGGAAGACATAGGACCGCTGTAGTCGTATTAATGCTGTATTTGCTTTGATGCTGCTGATTCTTGAGGCGTTTTAGATGCCTTGGTAGAAGGACATGGGGTCAACCGCTTTTCTTTTATCCACTTCTATTTGCAGGTGCAAATGAGGGCCGGTGGAGTTTCCGGTAGAGCCATACAGGGCAATAACCTCGCCAGCAACTACCGATTGCCCCGCGCTTACCGCAAGGTTTGAGTTATGCATGTAGAGCGATCTGATACCATTGCCATGAAGGATGATAACGTAAACTCCCATATCGCCTCCGCTGCCAGCAGCAGCCACTGTGCCATCGGCAATAGCCAAAATGGGTGTGCCGGTGGGGCAGGCCCAGTCGGTGCCAAAGTGAAAGCCGTCAAAACTTCTGGGGCCAAAGTGGCTCGAAACCTTCTGGTGGTTTGCAAAGGGATAACGAATGTTAAGGGCATAGACACGCCCCCATTGCTCAGTGTTTGCCAGACCAGTAGACCCACTACCATAGGCAATCGTATATTGCCTTGCAGCTTCAGCAACTGCCTCTTCTTGAGCTAAAAGCTCAGCAGCTACTTGCTGTAAAGCGGCTATCTCGGTAAGGAGGGAAGCTTCCGTAACCAGTTTTTCTTCCCACAGCGCGCCAATTTCCAGTTGCTTTTCGAGCGCCACACGCTCTTGTTCGGTATATTCAATGCGAGCTGCCTCGGCCTCGGCCTTAACTTCTTTAGTCTCTGCTATTAGGAGAGCATTTTGCTCATTGACACGGTTAATCAAGTCGACACAATTGATGAACTCCAAGAAGGACTGAGTCCCAAAGAGTACGTCCAGGTAGCTGCCGTTTCCGTTTCGATACATACTGGTTGCGAGCTCACCCAGTTGTTCTTGCAGCTCACCAATGCGCACCAGAGCAGCTTCCTCGCGCTCTTTGGCAGCAATCATGTTTGCCTCAGCCAGAGCATGAACAATCACCGCTGCATCGTAGTCGATGGAAATCTGATTAATCTCTGTTTGCAAGACATCAAGTCGACGAAATGCCTCGTCAACCTCAGCTTGTTTTTCTGCAGAAGTAACTGCGAAGGCTAAAGTAGGCGCTCCTTGTAAAAAGGGCAGTAAAAGAAAACTCACGGCTAAAAGAGTAGCGAGTAGAATATGGAGCAGGCTTTTACGCAAGAGATACCTGCTATTGGTTGTGTCCATATACATCATTTCTAATCAGCGAGCCACCCAAGAAAGTTCCCAAACTATCCTCATGACCTTGCCCTATTAATATCAGCAAAGAGAAATGATACCCCAAGCCCACCATTTTGTCATGTTTTTATAACAGAAGGTAGAGCAAACCCATGTCTGGCTAGGTCTGGGCTAGGTCTGGTTAGGTCATACTCTCCAACGTCATTGCGGGCTTGACCCGCAATCTTAGGTGCAATGTTGTGCAATGTTAGTTAGTTTGCGCCTCAATTGCTTGTGTGACGGACTTTGGTGGGATTTGCATGCGTTTTTTCAATCGGATTAGTAGACACTAACTATGAGACACCGCGGATTTAGGGCAATAAAAGCTGGACAGAAGCTTGGCTCCCGTCCAGCTACCACTGATTATTACTTCTTGATAAACCTTGGTGTTCCTGAGGGCGTGGTGATGTTCATAAAGGTGTTACCTGGCTTCTTGCCACCTACCTTGGGCACCAGCACTATTTGAATACCCTCAAGTCGGTAAGCGTGCCCTGCAGTACCTGCCTGCTCGTTATTCTTCGCCCATCCCATCCAGCCTACGTTTTGTGCATGAACACGGTAGTAGATGTCATAGTGCTTTTTAAGGTCTCCGGTAAGCTCGATGGTTATGGCTTCAAGCCTCAGTGCTCTGCCAGAAGTGCCACTCATGGGGCCTTTGGCATCCACCAAGCTTTTACCGTTAGTGTCAAGGCTCACTTTGCTTTGCCAGCCGATGGACTGTACATGGGTCGAATACCTGATGCCGCCAGAGATGCCGGTGTTGTTTTTTAAGTTGATCTTGATGCCTTCTAAGCGCAGGGCTCTTCCAGAAGTGCCACTCATCTGTCCATCTTTTTTGAAGGCTTGCCAACCTATGGATTGTACGTGGGTCTGGTAGCTTATAGAAATGGAGGGGTTATTGACTTTAATTGTATAGCTCTTGGTGGCAGACCCAGCACTGTTTTGAGCTTTTACTGTGAAGGTGTAGGCACCTGCTTTAGTGGGCTTGCCGGTTATGACCCCTGCACTAGAGAGCTTAAGTCCTGGAGGCAGGCTTCCTGAAGTGCGCAGCCAGGTGATGGTGCCTGCACCCTCGGCGGCAAGAGTCTTATTGTAGTTGATGCCTGTGATGCCAGCACTTACTGAGGCTTCGGTTGTTGTGATCTTTATCGCAGTAATCTTTATGGTAAAGGTCTTAGTTGTGCTGCCTGCGCTATTTGTTGCCTTAACAGTAAAGCTGTAGGTGCCTTGCTTGGTAGGCTTTCCGCTTATTATGCCTGTGTTAGAAAGCGTAAGCCCTGGGGGCAGGCTACCTGATGCGCGCGTCCAGGTGATGGTTCTGGCGCCACTGGCTGTAAGCGTCTTTTTGTAGTTGGCACCAACTGCACCGCTATGAACTGAGGCATCAGTTGTAGTGATGCTGGGCTTTACGGGCTTCCACTGGGCATAGACGGTAGTGTTGGTGGTTGCTTGGTAGGTGCGAACAGCACTGGCAGCCCAGGCAGCTCCACTTCCGTTGGCTTGAGTATTCCAGCCTGCAAAGGTATAGCCCGAGCGTGTAAAGCTGTTAGCTCTGGTAGCAAAGCTTGCTCCATTGGTTACGGTTTGAGATGAAACGCTTCCGCTTCCGCCGTTGGCGTTATATGACACCGTGTAGCTTTTGGGCGCTGCCTGGCCATTGACTTTGACTGTTGTTCCCTTGGTGGGACTTACTGGTGTGATGCTGGTTTCAGCAAAGGAGTTAATAGAGGCCACAGCAAAGTAAAGCCAGACTGATTGGTTTCCGTGGGTGAGTGGGGAATATTCGAACATACGAAAGCAATAATTATTGCCAACAGAGCTAGGATTTTGAGGAAGCTTAAAAGAAGCTGGCAGAGAAGCTATTAAGCTGCCAAAGCCGAAGCAGTTTAAAAAATTATCTCCTGCCTTGGCAATTCTAGAAAGGTCGAATGATCCTGCCGGGAAAGAAGTGAGAGAGCTGGTTGAGTTGAATCCTTGAAAAAATGAATTACCTGCCGTCGCAATCTTTGAAGTGTCAAATGATCCTGCTGGAAGGGAGGTAAGAGTGCCGCCCATGTTAAACATTAAAAAGAAGTTATCTCCAGCAATAGTGCCCGCTGAGGTCGTAGTGAAGGCTGACATGGCAGGCATTGCAGTAATAGCAGCCTTAACGCCAGAAACAAAGGCAAAGGCATCGAAAGAACCCGACCAATTTCTGAAGGTAGCGCCTGGGCTGGATTCTGCAACTTTTATGGTATCACCATTAGCAACAGTTAAAGTGGCACTGCCTCCCGCAGCAACCTGTGTACCTGCGCCGTTGTTTCGAGAGACGATAATGGCACTTCGCCATTTGTTTGTTATCCTAAGCTGACCGCTTGCTTGAGCCTTAATCTCAAAAGTAGCAGCATTGGCCAGAGGCATAACATCTGGGTTGACTTCTGCTATGCCCAGGCTCTCTGTGCTTAGGAGCTCCAGGGCATCTGCTTCTCCTAGGCTCAAGACATCAATAGCTCTCAGCTCTTCTGGCCCTATATTATTTAAATCTGGTGATGAGGAATCATCTAGCTCTTCGTTTGATGGCAGTTCAGGCTCGGGTGCGTCAGTGGCATCCTTACCCTCGGACTCATCAAGCTCAAAGAGTCCACCAGGATCTTCCTGCAAAGAAAAAACCTGCTCTTCATTGAGCAATTCGATGTCTGGCATATTACCTTCGTCAGCATATATCATGAGAGGAGCTGTGGGCAAGAGAGTGAGAGAAAGGAGCAAGGCGAGTGAGCAACAAAGAAATATCCTTTTTCGCGAGACCTTTCTCTTCGTGCTACCTGCTTCTGTTAGTGCATGTGCTTTTTTCATCATACAACCTTTCCCTTAATATAATTGTCCTCAGTGTTCGTGGCCAACCCACTTCTTGTTTTACCCTTCCCAAGCACTCAATTTGACAATAACAAGTGCTTGACCTGCAAGTATTATACCCAAGCCTTGAATTCTCTGGTTGAGGAAAAGTTAATAATGCCAATGGCTGTGCCGTTGGTGCCAAGGGGAAGCAGTCGCATCCCATCGATTAGAATTATGAAAATGTATATCCTTGCGCGGTGTCTGCTGGTCTGGTTTGGGCAAAAAGGCTGCAACCGCGAGAACAATGCTGGCTGTCACTTTTTGGCTCTGCTGCCAAGAACTCGGTCTTTGGAGGGGCAATCATAGCGTTTTGGACTTTGGAAGATATGGGGTCACTCTAGCTTAAATTCCTTGTCAGTAAAAGAGCATGGGATTAACCGGGTTTCTATTCACTTCTATTTGCAGGTGAAGATGAGGACCGGTAGAGTTTCCTGTGGAGCCAGACAGGGCAATAACCTCGCCAGCAGAAACTGCCTGTCCAGCGCTTACTGCAAGGCTTGAGTTATGCATGTAGATTGACATGATTTCATCGCCATGAGCAATCTTGACGTACACTCCCAGAGGGCCTGCCGTGCCTGCAGCCACCACGGTGCCGCCAGCAATGGCGAGAACAGGAGTGCCAGTTGGGCAGGCCCAGTCGGTTCCGTAGTGAAAGAAGTCAAAGCTTCTGGGGCCAAAGTGGCTGGATATTACCTGGGGGCTTGCAAAAGGGTAGCCAATGCCGAGGGCGCTGATACGCCTCAATTGTTCGTCAGTAACCGGACCAGCAGGCCCACTGGCATAGGCAGCAGCAGCCTGCCTTGCAGCCTCAGCAATTGCCTCTTCTTTAGCAAGAAGCTCGGCGGCCTCCTGCTGCAGGGCAGAAATCTCGCTCAAGAGATTAGCCTCAGCAGTCATCTTGCCTTCAAGGATTTGACCGATCTCTTCTCCCTTGGTGCGCCACACTAGCTCTTGCTCGGTGTATTCAATACGCGCGGCTTCTGCTTCAGCTCTAACTTCCTTGGTTTCTGCTACGAGGCTGGCATTTTGCTCGTTGACTCGATTGATCAAGTCCACAACATTCATGAATTCAGAAAAGGACTGGGCACCAAATAAGACATCAAGGTAGGTGCTGCTTCCATTACGATACATATAGGATGCGCGATCGCCCAGCTGCTCTTGCAGGTCGTCAATGCGCACCCGTGCGGCTTCTTCGCGCGCCTGGGCATCGAGCATATTTGCCTCGGCAATGGCATGAGCAGTTACCGCTGCATCGTGGTCAATAACGAGCTGATTAATCTCGGTTTGTAGTTGATCCATGCGCACTAAGGCTGCGTCCACCTCGGCCTGTTTTTCGGCAGAGGTAACGGCAAATGCCAGGTTGCTTGTGTTCCAGAGTGCAGATGCCAGCGTCAAGCTCAAAACTAAGAGAGCGGCAAGAAGAGTATGGGGCAGGCTTTTACGTAAGAGGTGCCTGCTATTGGTTGTGTTCATATGCACCATTTCTAATCGGTAAGCTACCTGAGAAGGTATCCCAGAAGTATTCTCAAGGTCTTACCCTATTCTATTGGTAAAGAGCAATAATACCACTAAGGTCGCCATTTTGTCATGTTTTTGATAACAGAACGTAGAGCAAGCCCATACTTGGTTACTGATTAGGCCCAATTCGTCATTGCGGGCTTGACCCGCAATCTGAGACGCATTTTGGTTAGATTGCGGCTCGGAGGCCGCAATGACGGACTACAGTCTGACTAGTAACCATACTTGGTTACGCCTTGAGCACCTCCTTGAGCAGAGTTGAGCAGAGAGGATGATATGGTGGACTCTTTGGTATACTCATAGAATGCACGTCTTTAAACAGCAATGATGAAAGAGAGAAGAAAGTGGCTGATGTCATCCCCTTTACTTGTTGGCGTCCTTCCAAAGAGTACGCGGCTCAAGTAGCTGCTGCCCCCTACGATACATTTTCTCGAGAAGAGGCAGCGAGAGAAATAGCCCAACACCCGTTGAGCTTTTTACGTATAGACAAGTCAGCCGCACTTTTTGGCGCTGAGGTAGACGAATACGATCCGCGGGTCTATGCGCGTGCGCGCAAAGAGTTGGATAACTGGTACGAGCAAGAGATTATGACTCCTTGCGATCCCGCACTTACCCCTGCTTATTATCTCTACCGCCTTACGCAGGGTAGTCACCAGCAGACGGGCTTGATAGCCTGTGCGAGCGTAGCAGACTATCAGCAAGGCATCATCAAGCGCCACGAAAATACGCGCGCTAAAAAGGAGGCGGACAGGGTTGAGCATATCAAGGCGCTTGAGGCACATACGGGCCCTGTCTTGCTCACCTATCCCAGTGATCAAAAGTTGGATGCCTTGCTGAAGGAGCTTACGCAAGAGCGCCCAGTGTCTCAACAACCCGCTGTGCAGGTGTCCACTAAGGAAGAGTCCGCAGTACAAGCACCCTTTCAAGAGCAGCAAGAGCAAGTTGCGCAGGCATCTAGTCAGGAGCAGCCCGCTCAAAGAGCCCTGCCTCTTTACGATTTTGTAGCCCCAGACGGCGTGCGCCATGAGTTTTGGCGTGTGGATGATGCTGAGGCAACAAGGCAGATACAGGCCTGTTTTGCGGACATCTCCACGCTCTATGTTGCCGATGGTCATCACCGCGCCGCTGCTGCTGCCCGGATTGCCAAACTCTACCAAGAGCAACAGTGTGATGGCTTGCAGGAAGCTCAGTACTTTTTGGTTGCCCTCTTTGGCAGCGATGAGCTTCAGGTGCTCGATTACAACCGTGTTATATCCGATAGAGCGGGGCACACCTCCGAGGAACTGCTAAAAGCCATAGAGGCAGTAGTGGATATTGAAGCCCAGGGAGATCAACCCTACAGGCCCTCTCAGCGTGGTGAGCTGAGTATGTATTTAGAGGGAACCTGGTACAAGCTCAAGGTGAGAGAAGCAACACGACCAACCGATGCTGTAGACGGTCTGGATGTAGCGCTGCTCCATGACGGCATCCTTGCCCCCCTGTTACAGGTGCTCGACCCACGCTCCGATGCGCGCATATCCTATGTGGGGGGAGCCCGTGGCTTAACCGAGCTGGCTGAGCGGGCAGACGAAAGCAGTGGCGTTGCCTTTGCGCTTTACCCCTGCTCACTTGCTGAGCTGTTTGCGGTGGCAAACGAAGACAGGCTTATGCCTCCCAAGTCAACCTGGTTTGAGCCTAAGCCACGCAGCGGCTTGGCTATTCACCGCATAGCCCATCGCATAGCTTCAGCATAGGCGGCCGTATCAAAACGACATCTTGCAGCTCCTGGCTATTCTTTCGTTAGAACAATAGGGCCTTCTGTGGACAATGCCACCGTCAGCTCAAAGTGAGCCGAAAGAGAGCCATCAGCCGTGTAGACTATCCAACCGTCTTCAAAGGGGCCCTGGGTGCGATAACCACCTGCATTGACCATTGGCTCAATAGCCAGCACCATGCCTGCCTTGAGCTTGACCCCACTTTTTTTGCGTCCATAATTGGGCACAGCGGGGTCTTCGTGCATGGCTCTGCCAATACCGTGCCCTACGTATTCGCGTACAACGCTAAAGCCAGCTGCTTCGGCAACATGCTGCACGGCGTGTCCAATATCTCCCACTCTTCCAGGTATTTGCGCGGCCTCTACACCTGCCCAAAGTGCCTGCTCAGTTACCTCAAGCAGCCTTGCAGCTTCCTCATCTATGTGCCCCACGGCAAAGGTAGCAGCGTTATCGCCATACCAATCATCCATGATGGCACCGGTGTCTATGGAGATGATGTCTCCCTCTTGCAAAATGACCTCGGCACTGGGGATGCCGTGCACAATCTCGTTATTGATTGACGAGCAAATCGAGCCAGTAAAGCCTCCGTAGCCTTTAAAAGCAGGGAGAGCCCCTTCCAGGCGAATCAAGTTCTCGGCAAATCGATCGAGTTCAAGTGTGCTGATGCCCGGGCGTATCAATTCTCCGGTCTTCCTGAGCACCTTTGCGCTGACTCGTCCGGCAGCGCGCATAGCTTCAATCTGCTCTGGTGTCTTGATGAGTATCATAGAAGCGCGATTCTACACAGAATCCTGTGCGGGTGGTTGAGTACTCAAACCGAGTACGCGTGCATATCCAGAAGAGCCATAATACAAAGACTTGGAAACCCGAGCGATGGTGGTGGCAGAGGCTCCGGTCTTTTCTGTAATGGCAGTGTAAGGCGCGCCAGTGCTCAGGAGACGGGCAACTTCCAAGCGCTGCGACATCTCTTCTATCTCTCTAATGGTGCACATGTCTTCTAAGAGTGCGGCCACTGCCGCAGGTTCATTGAGCGCAGCCAAAGCGTTGTAGAGTCTTTCGAGCTCCAGGGGAGTTGCAGGCCTCACGTTTTTGCTGGCTGCCATGTTTAGAGACCTTTCATAAGGCCATAGACTATGGCGTCAACCAAGGCATCCCAAGAGGCCTCAATAATATTTTCGTTAACTCCCACTGTGCCCCAGCTTGCTTCTCCGCCGGAGGTTTCGATTACCACACGGGTTACCGAGCTTGAGCCATAAGATCCGTCTATCACACGCACCTTAAAGTCTTGGAGTTTGAGCTGATCGACCTGTGGATAAAAGCGCGTTATGGCAGCGCGTAGCGCCTTGTCAAGAGCACTTACGGGACCATTACCCTCAGCAGTTGCAATAAAGCGCTCATCGCCTACATGAATCTTGATAGTTGCTTCGGTAGCCTTTGCGCCATCGGGACGTCTTTCGGTGATAACCCTAAACGACTCCAAGGAGAAGTATCGGGGTAGCGAGCCCAGCTCACCTTGAATCAATAAGGCAAGCGAGGCATCAGCTGCTTCGTAGGAATAACCCTGTGCCTCACGTTTCTTAATGCGCTCCAAAATTGCGGTTTGTTTGTCCTCTGAAACCTCGGGCACCGCTATGCCGAGCTCATGTGCCTTGACCTTAAATGCAGCTCTGCCGGCCAGTTCGCTCATTACGATATGGGTAAAGTTGCCCACCTTGGCCGGATCAATATGCTGATAGGCATCGGTCAGACGCGTTTCAGCACTTACGTGCATGCCGCCTTTGTGAGTAAAGGCGCTCTCACCCACGTAGGGGGCAAAGGCATCTTGAGCCACATTCATGGTATCGGCCACATAGCGAGAAAGCTTGGTGAGCTGCAAGAGGCGCATTGCTCCCACGGTCTCATAGCCAAGCTTGAGTTCCAAATTTGCTATTATGGTTAGCAAATCTGCATTGCCTACACGTTCGCCATAGCCATTGATGGTTCCCTGCACCATACTTACGCCAGCCAGTACCGCTTGAACGGAGTTAGCCACGGCACAGCCGCTGTCGTTATGAGCATGAATGCCCAGAGCAACCGGCTCTTCCAAGGTATTGAGGGCATAGATGGTTTCTTGGGTGATTTCCTGAATCTGATGGGGGAGCATGCCTCCATTGGTGTCTGCCAAAACGATGAACTCGGCGCCAGCCTCCTCAGCAGCAATGAGCACCTCATAGGCATACTGCGTGTTTTCGAGATACCCGTCAAAGAAGTGCTCGGCATCAAAGAAAACGCGCTTGCCCTTGTTTTTAAGGTATTGGATTGATTCAAAGATCATGCGAAGGTTCTCGACGCCAGATATTTGCAGAACCTGCTCTACTTGTCGCTCAGAGGCCTTGCCTACAATGGTAATAACTGGTGCGGCGCACTCGGCAAGTTGCTGGAGGGCGGGGTCGTCTTGAGGCGCACTTCCCTTTCTTGCCGGTAGACCAAAGGCCACTATTTGCGCGTGTTTAAGAGTGAGCCTCCCACTTGCACAGGCAGAGAAGAAGGCGGCATCTTTAGGATTGGAGCCAAGAAAGCCTCCCTCAATATAATCAATGCCAAACTCATCGAGGCGCTGTGCAATATGCAACTTGTCTTCCAAGCTCAAGCTCACGCCTTCGCGTTGAGCACCGTCACGTAAGGTCGTATCGTAGGCAATAATCTTTGTCATGTCTTGTTCGGAACTCCTTTTACCCGCTGGATAATCTCCTAAGCAAGCCACCAACGTAAGGCAGCAATGTGATAACTCAATAGTATAAGCTACTCACCACCAAAATTGAACCAGCTAGGGTATGTCCTCCCCTTTATGTCGAAAAAAGAACCTTATATCTCTTCGTTTTGTGCTGTTGTAGTGGCAAAAATGCTTATCAGATACAATTGAACCTCAAAACGCATTCGACTAAAGAAGGCTGCCGCCTATGACTGAGGCACAAAAACAGAGTCAGCTCAGATTGCTCCCTTCGGTAGATGAGGTGCTATCTCATCTGGAACAGCAAGGACTAGGCGCGGATCTGCCGCGACCAGTGCTGGTGATAAGCGCAAGAAAAGCTGTTGATGATACACGGCAAGGTATCTTGGAAGACAGGTTTTCTGAGGTGAAGCTTGAGGACATTATTCAGCAAGCCGCAACGTACACAGAAGCTTTCAGGTGCCCCTCGCTGAGGAGCGTCATCAATGTCTCAGGCATTGTCATTCACACTAACTTAGGCAGGAGCCTGCTTGCTCGCGAGGCACTCGATGCAGTACAGGAGGTTGCCTCTGCCTACTCAACACTTGAGTACAGCACAGCAACCATGGCGCGTGGTAGCAGACACCACCACTATGAAGAGCTGCTCTGCATCCTTACGGGTGCCGAGGCCGCCTTGGCGGTAAACAACAATGCCGGGGCAGTTCTGATGATACTGAGCTGCTTTGCCGCAGGGCGCGAGGCTATTGTATCGCGCGGAGAGCTTGTAGAAATTGGCGGCTCCTTTCGCGTACCCGATATCATGCGCCTCTCTCAAGCAAAGATGGTAGAGGTGGGTACAACAAACAAGACGCATCTTTTGGATTACCAGAGTGCTCTCAGTCCAGATACGGCGCTATTACTTAAGGTGCACCGCTCAAATTTCAGGATGATAGGCTTTACTGAGGAAGTGAGCATTGCGGAGCTCAGGCAACTGGCCAATCAGGCGGCAGAACAAAGGTCTGTCTGCTCAAGCGAGCCTTGTGCCTTTGACGAGCTTTTGGTGTACGAGGATCAAGGCTCCGGTGTCTTTGTTGATTTGGGTAGTATTGCTCAAGGAGAATTTACGGTTATGGAATCTCTGCGAGCTGGAGCAGACCTCGTTTCATTTTCTGGCGACAAGCTGCTTGGCGGTCCTCAGGCGGGTATTATCGTGGGCAAAAAAGCTCACATCGATATACTCAAAAGCAGCCCGCTTGCCAGGGCTCTTCGTCTTGATAAGATGTCTCTGGCTGCCCTGGAGGCTACGCTCAGGCTGTATCTAAACAAGGAGAAGGCTCTTCTGGTCATCCCTACGCTACGTATGCTGGCCATGCCTCTTGAAGATGTGCAAGAGCAAGCGCAGCAACTCTGCTCTATGCTGGAAGAGATGCTTGCCCTCCTTGGCACACCTTTAAACCCACCCACATCCACACCCACACCTCAGACTCCACCCCTGGCGCAGCTGACTGTTCAAGAGGAAGCGGCGCAAGCCGGTGGCGGCTCTTTGCCCGAGAGCGAGATTCCTTCCTTTGCAGTGAGTATCGAGTTTTTGCAAGGCAGCGCCCTGGAGTGTGAGCGCTTCTTGGTGTCTGAGTGGAGAACTCCTATTATTTGTCGCATCAAAAAAGGGCGCCTGCTTGCCGACCCCAGAACTCTGCAATCGGTTGACGAAATGCAAGAAATCGTCGAAGCCATCAAGCATTACTTTGTGTGCAAGGTTTTGCCATTGAAACAGGAGTGAACTTAAAGCATGACAAAAGCACCCCCCTTGACGCTTGGTACCGCTGGACACATTGACCACGGTAAGTCTGCGCTGGTGCGCGCCCTCACGGGCACAGACCCCGACAGGCTGCTTGAAGAAAAGCGGCGCGGTATAACTATTGAGATAGGATTTGCCGAGCTACCTTTGCCCGATGGCACTACGCTCAGCGTTGTTGATGTGCCTGGGCATGAGCGCTTTGTAAAACAGATGATTGCAGGCGCCACAGGCATCGACATGGCACTTCTTTGCATTGCTGCCGATGACGGCGTCATGCCACAAACCGAGGAGCATCTTGCTATTTTAGAGCTTCTTGGTGTTGAGGCCTGCATTGTTGTTTTAACCAAGGCAGACCTGGCAGACGAGGACTGGCTCTCTTTTGTGAGCGCAGAAACCAGCCAGTGCTTGGCAGGCACAGCTTATTCAAAAGCACCCATTGTTGCATGTTCCAGTAAAACAGGCGCTGGCCTCACGGAGCTCACGCAGGCCATTGCCATCCAGGCCAGTCTGCATCGCAAAAAAGATCGAGGGAGGTCGTTTCGTCTTCCTGTAGACCGAGCCTTTACCATCAAAGGCAGCGGTACCGTGGTAACCGGCACGCTTTGGAGTGGCTCTGTAGCTATTGGCGACGAAGTCATGGTTTTGCCTCATGAAAAGATATGCCGGATAAGGGGCATCCAGATCCACGACCAGCAACAAGAGGTGGCTCATGCAGGCAATAGAGTTGCCCTTAATCTTAACGCCGTATCTGTTGGAGAAGTCGAGCCTGGCAGCTTTTTGGTTGCTCCCCACTCAATGGCTCCCACCGACCGCTTTGATGCACTCTTCTCATACCAGAGCGCGCTCAAAGCCAAAAAGCCCCTCAAAAGCGGCAGCAAGATCCGGCTCGCCCATGGCACCAGGGAGGTATTAGGACGACTACTGCTCATTGACCCTTTGGGCAAAGAAAAAGCACTCACCCTTGAAAGCAGAGAGCTTGTGCCTGGAAGCAAGGCCTGGGTGCAAATACGCCTTGACGAGCCCCTGGCTGTGGCTAGAAATGATCACTTCATCGTACGTTCGCGCTCTCCCGTGGCGGTCTTGGGAGGTGGCATCATTCTTGCATCGCACCCCCGCAGAAGAACCATACTGCAAGAGGGAGAACAAGACCTTCTTACTGCGCTGGAAGGCTCTGAGGCAGAGCAAATGGTATCTTGTGCAGTGGCGCTCAAGGTACTGCCATTTACTGCGCCAGCTCTTTCAAAGGAGCTTGAGCTGTCCTTGCATCTTGTTGTGAGCGCAGTTGATACTCTAGTCAAGCAAGGTCGAGTAAGCATCATAGGCAAGACTCCAGATTCTCAGTGGTATCTGGCCACCCCTCTCCAAAAGAAGTACTTACAAAAGCTTGAGAATCTGCTCATTGCCTTTCACACTGAGAGCCCAGAGCTTCTTGGCATAACCAAGTCTGCGCTCGCTCAACGCTTCCTACTGCCTTTGGGCGCTACCGCCTTTGATGCCTTGCTTTATACTGCAGAGCGCAAGGGAATCCTTGCCGAGTCCAAAGGACTCATCAGTCATCCAAGTTCTCATGCGCACACCCGTGGGCTTGATGCTGAGGCGGCTCAGTTACTACACTCCTTGCTGAAGCAGGCAGCTGCCGCACCTCCTACCGTAGATAGGCTGATTTCTGAGTCAAAGCTTGATGTAAGTGTTGCGCGACGCTCACTTGCTGCCATGGAAGAGACGGGCAAGGCGGTGCGTATTTGCAAGGAGTATTACTACGAAAAGTCTGCCTATGATAATCTGGCACAAAAGGTAGGCAGCCATCTTAAAAAGACCGGTCAAGCCAGCGCTGCTGAGCTCAAAGAAGTCATGGGCGTGAGCAGAAAGCACGCCATCCCTTTGCTCGAATACTTCGACAACTGCCAAATAACTCAACGAAAAGAAGACCTGCGAGTCCTCGGGCGGGCTTACATACATGAGGTGGATGCTTAACAGGCAGGCACGGCATGAGACCAGCGCCAACCCTCTTATAGTCACTCACGGAGCAGTCAGAGAACAGGATACTGGCTTAGCCTATAATGCTTTTGGGGATGGATGGCTCCTGGTGGGGCCCGCGGTCTTCAAAGCCGTTGTGAGGCGTGCAGAGCGTCTCGGGTGCGTTCGATTCGCACGCATTCCCGCCAAGCATTGTGGTTGGGCAAAGATACGCAAGGACGGTCTTTTTGCAAGGAAGGTCTGTTTGATGAAAGACGAAGCACCTCTGTACGGCACATCGAGTGCTTCTTGCTTGAGAGAGCTTGAGGTCATCAAGGTCTCCGAGGGGGGAGCACAAGAAATCACCGAGACGGTGGCCGTTGAGGCAGCAGTAAAAATCAGTTACGGCATAGGTATTACCAAGTCTGTTTCGCTGAGTCCCAAGGATTTGTACGACTATACCCTGGGGCACGCGTTTACCTCGGGTATCATCAGCAGTCCTGATGACCTTATTGACTTTGCTCTTTGCACCGACAGTGACCCCATGAAGATAGTGGCTACTGTACGCAAGGACCTTAACCTCAAAGATATACAGACGAGCCGCGCCAAACAGGGCGGAGTGTTTGAAGAACCAGGCACTTCTCTGCCTCCCGAGGCCATCTGGAGCATCAACGAAACACTTTTGTCCAAGCAGGAACTGCACCAGCTCACCGGTGCTACGCACGCAGCTTCCTTTGTGGGCTTTGACGGCGAGCTCCTTTATATCAGAGAAGACGTAGGGCGGCACAATGCCGTTGAGAAACTCATAGGCGCGCTTCTCTCAAACAAGGTGGATCCAAGAGAGGGTTTTGCTTTTTTATCGAGCCGTTGCGCCTTGGAGTTGGTACAAAAATTGGCCTGCTACGGGATACGCACCATTGCAGCGATTTCTGCACCTACCTCTGCCGTCATAGACTACGCATTGTCTCAAGGTATTACAATCTGCGCCTTTTCTCGGGGCAAACGTTTTACGGTATACACCCATCCCGAGCGGCTGAGCATACACCTGGACTAGGCATGCACAGCCGGGTGAGTACAGCCCGTAAGGGCATAGAGCAAGTCTCAAATTGCTATAATAAAAAGCAATATAGTGAGACTTCTTCTGGTCTTCTTCGGGACTTCCCCCAGGCCTGCGCCCAGGCCTCCTCCCAAAAACTCCTTGGTCTACTTAAAGACTGTGGTGTAGTTGTCCCTAATCTCGGGTAGCGAGTTCAAAAAGCTGGTGAGTTGATCTTTAGCGTTGTCGTAGGCTTCTTCAAATAAACCCATTTCTTGCGCGCGCCCTTCCATTGCGAGCATCCTCGACTCGAAAAGATCAATGTAATCACCCACTTTGTTTTGGTTAAAAAGGGAGCCTATGTCAAACAATACCTCGGTAGAGCCGTCAACCTGGGTGTGCGAGAGTATCTGCGCCCGCGGAAGCCTGATGGTAATGACATCGTCAGCCTGCTCCACTTTGATCTTGGTGCCGTCTATGCCTATTTCTATGACGCCGTCATAGCATACGCCTAAATATGATTCTGTAAACGGCAGCTCGATGCTGCCCATTCGAGCCACGTCTCTTTCGTAGATGATGTTGGTGTAGCGATACGTAAGTGTGGAAATCTTAAAGCTCTTGATTACCTCCTCAGCCACAACGGCATTGCCCTGCTCACGCTCTGTGGTTATGGCGGGTTTGGCAAAAAGTCCTGTAACCAAGGCACCGCTGATAAAAGATACCATTATGATGCCCACAATTAGGAGACCGAGCAAAAACGTGTTTCTCGCTTTGTTAGACTTCTCTGCTGCCTCGGTCATGGCAAGCTCGCTTGCTTGTTCGGTCATAATCTTCCTGCTTGTTTCTTCAGTCATGGCCAGACTCCGTTCAACTCTCTATACTTGCATGGTTTTGGCACCCTCTTGGTGTAGTAACAACAAGACACAAAGACTTGCCAACCACACGTCACAATCTCAAACAGCCCCTCAGGTATTATCGTTGCATATTATGACACAACTGTAGTACGTTTGGCTGCGCTCGGCTTAGCTGCCTTTTCTCATCCTTTTCTCATAAAATGGACTTTTCATCTACTTAAAAGTATCTCGGAGTTTTTGGTGTGCCTCAGAAAACCTTGCGTACTCTTTGTGTCGCAATCTGCTTGCTGTTTTATCTGCTATACGCTTAGCAACCTTTGCCAGCTCTAACGTACTTGTTAGCTGGTTGTTCGTCACGGTAATGACGTCGATGCCACTGAGCGCCAAGGCGTTTCGTCGGATGGAATCTCGCGCTATGTGCTCTGCACCTGAGTGGTACATGTTGCTGTCATATTCCACAGCAAGCTTAAAGTCTGGCCAATAGAGGTCGCAATAATAGAATTGCTTGCTCGATCCCTTTCTGGCTTGTAAAGATGGGGTTATTTTGGCATTCAGCTCAGGGGCAGGCAAAGCATAGCCACCAAGCATATTGGGCAAGGTTAACAGCATGGCAAGCATAGTTTCTCTTGGAGAAGCAGAGCCGTCTCCTAAAAAACGCAGGGCTCTTTGCGCATTCTTTATGCCGTGCGCCCCTCTCATTCTACTTATAAAAAGTGAAAGTAGCTTCTTGCTGGATAACCCTGAGCCTCGTTTATAAAAATCCTCTGTAAAGCTGAAGTCCTTTTTTAGCGGGACTCCTTCGTGCTTTGCATATGAGCCACAAAGCTCAAATCCAAGTTCCACGAGCTTAAGGAAAGAGAGCTCGCAAGACATCTGTAGAAAACAGAGTTCGGGAGAGGCAACGTAGAAGTCCTTGCCAATGCGCACAAAGCAGCCGTCTGGCATGGCACCAGCATAAGTATGAAAGCGAATCCCCACAGACGAGCGCTTGGCATTTTGTGTAGAGACCATAACGTCCAGCGGTAGAGGAAAGCCCAAGGCAAAGCTTTCAAGCAGCATTGAGGAGCAGGGCGCTGCATCGGGCAAGTTTTTTCTGCGCAAGGGTCTCTCGCTGGCATCACGAGCAGCTTGCTGCTTTCGCCAGTATTGCAAAGCGGATCTGTGGCTGATAAATACTTCCATGGCAGCATTCTAGCAGTATTTGCCAGAAAATTACGTTTTGGGGTAAAAAATGCCCTTTCAAAGACCCCTACTCTCTCTCACCCTCCCTTAAGAAGCCATTATTGCTCCCTTCACATATCAATATGAGGGCAATTGCGCAAACTAGTTACCCCGAAACGTAAAAATCTGGCAAAAATCTGAGTTTTCATGCCAAGCCATAGACTTTATTTCTGGGTCTGCAAAACAGCCATGATGCGATTCGTGGTAGCTACAAGCGGCTCTACTAGCTTTATGATACGCCAGTTACCAGCGAAGCCAGTGTCATGCTTTGGGTAAAGCATGACACTGTAGCTAATAAGTTGGGTTTTCTACTACCTTGCAGAGCGTAGGAGGTAAAGCAAGTCTACAAAGTCTTCTCGGTAGCCAGCTCTGTCTTTGCCAAGGTTTTCTTCTGCCAGATCCGTCATAGTACGTAGGGCGTTGCGACCACCTGCGCCTTCGTTGCGCAGAAAGTCTCCAAAGAGTGCAACAGCCGATACAAAACCAAAGTCTGTAGTGTTCTTGCTGTCCGCATATTCCTGGTATTGAGGAAACTCCACCAGCTGGCTTGCCTTCTCGCCGGGGTCTTTGTAGCGAATTCTTACGTCAAACAGGTGATCACCCTCAACAGCCTGTGCATCGTGGGTGGTAAACTCAAAGAGCAAGATGATGTCTGTGCCCGCGCCGATCTCTCCGGCATCAACGCGGTCGTCATCAAAGTCCTCGGCTTTGAGCATACGGTTTTCGTAGCCAATCAGGCGATAGCTGTAGACAGCTTCTTCGTTAAATACGATTTGCGCCTTAACGTCGTCGGCAACGGTAAAGAGGTTGGATGCCAGTTCGTTTACCAACACCTTCTCTGCGGTGCGAATGCTGTCTATATAGTTGTAGTTTCCGTTACCATCCTTGGCAAGCGTCTCCATAATGTCGTCACGGATGTTGCCGGTGCCAAAGCCCAACACACTCAGGTAGACGCCAGTGTTGCGCTGCTTGGAAATGAAGCGAGAGAGCTCTCTTGTGCTCGAAATTCCTACATTAAAGTCGCCGTCTGTGGCTAGGATAACGCGATTATTGCCACCTTCGATGAAGTATCTCTCGGCCAGCTCGTAGGCTGTTTGTATGCCCTGCTCTCCTGCAGTCGAACCGCCTGCCCTAAGCGAGAAGATGGCATCTTCGATGTACTGGTTGTCTGAGCCACTTGCACCTCTGAGCACAACCTCGGTGCCACTGGCATAAGTGACGATTGAAACGCGGTCGTCTTCGTCTAAGGTCTCAACGAGGAGCGCGAGGGATTCTTGCAGGAGGGGGAGCTTGTCATACGAACTCATGGAGCCTGACACATCAATGAGAAAGACCAGGTTGCTGGCAGGTAGCTCGCTGCGGTCTACCTCGCGTGTTCCCACGCGAACCAGCGCCAAGCTCTTTTCCTCATCAAAAGGCGAGGGACCTATTTCGGTGTAGAAGCCAAAGGGGCTCGTGCGATCAAACTGAAGCGGCTCATCAAAGCTAAACCAGTTGATGAGCTCTTCGGTGCGCACCGCATCGGGCGGCGGCAGCGAGCCATTTTCTATAAAACGCTTAACATTGGAGTATGAGGCCGTGTCCACCTTAAGAGAGAAAGTGGCTTCCGGGCGCTTGGACACCAGCTGCTCACCCTGCTCATCAATAGCTAAGTATTGCTCACCAGAGCCGTAGTCGTAGTAAACTCCATCGGAGTAGCCGCTCACTGCTGGTGCATCTTGAGCCGTGTCTGAGAGCAGGAAATCTGAAGCAACGCTGCAGCCGCTCAAAGCCAGCAGCATTGATAAGATCAAAGCTATGGTAGTTATCTTTCGTCCAGTTTTCATATTCTTCACCTTCATCCTTCTTTTGGTTTCTGTTGCTTACTTGCTTACCTAAAAACCTCCAGAAGTTCAAAAACATTACAGCTTTCTCTAAAAAATCTTTTGATACTCCAACGACGCTCCAACGACGCCTTTAAGGCGCTCCAACAATACTTCGATAAAAGGCGGCTAATGCACCAAGGTTGTCTTGGCTGGTGAGGGTGTAGTCTATGCTGCCATGACTAAAGGCAAGCAGCATGTAGGCACTGTCAATACGTGCCGATACGACGGTTCCGTCGATGACTACTTCTCTCATGGGCACCGTAGTGCCGTTGGCTACCTGATGAGAATCTATCAGCTCATCGTCTCCAGTACTTCTCATAGCAAGTACTACGCGCCCAAAGCTTGGGCTTTCCAGAGTGTAGAGCGTGGTTCCGTTGTCGTAGTCCTCACCAGTTTTGCGAAAGTCCGCAGGTAGGCTAAAGGTCAGAGGCAGCATCTGTACGACCAGTTGGGGAGCAGAGCTAGCGGAGTCCACACTCCCATTGGGGCTTATGGGCGAGGGGCTTTCTGCCAAAGGGGAGTTTGTAAGCGCGGGGATTCCCACAAAGAGGGCTGCAAAAATCAAACAGGCAGCTGTAGCGAGGATTGCTGGCAGGGGAGTGCGCCTGCGCCTTGTTTGCTTAGAGCGCCCCGATACAAGAGCTCGCACCGTTTCATCCGAGCGCGGTGTTTGATAGTCAACACCTTGCAAGCGCATGGCTTCTGCTTCGGTAAGAAGAGAGCCGCCTTGCTGCTCTACCCAGGCATCTGCCAGGCGCTTAGCATCATGTTCAGAAAGCTGCTTCATGTATCATCTCCGCCAGTCTCTTTTTGGTGCGGTGTAGGCGCACCGTCACGTTGTTTTCTGTCATGCCCATTTGCTGGGCTATTTCTCGGTGGGACAAGTCATAGGCGTGCTTAAGCACAAAGATTGTTCTTGACTCTTCATCAAGCCGGTCAACGATCAAGAATATTTGCTCTGTAGAGAGCTTGCTCAGCACTTCTGCCTCCAGATCAAACGAATCAGCAGGCTCATCGTAGGCTGCACCATCTTCATATGACGGTATCAACAGGGGCATCGCCGAGCGCTTCTTGACCATAGTTAAGGCCACATTGCGAGCAATGGTGCCCAAAAAAGCCGCGGTGCGTGGCGAGTCGGGATCATCTATCTTTTCCAAGTTGCGGTAGACGCGAATAAAGGCTTCACTCACCGCATCTTCAGCCTCCATTGGGTCGCGCAGTATCTCCCAGGCCTTGTAATACAAGAGATTCTTGTACTTGCGATACAGGTATTCAAATGTGTTTGCTTCGCCCACATGAGCAAAGACAAAAACCAGGATCACACATATCCTTTCTGGCCAGAGGGCTTGAGCAACAGTGCACTAGTAATAACCTTTTGAGCATTGGTTATATTACACGTTTCATGGATTTTGAGAGCAGATAGTCCAGGCCTGCATCGGGGAATCTACGTTACAAACAAGATACAATAGGCTAACAGACTTTAAGTAAGACTCAGCACACGCAAAGGAGGTGACATTATTTCTTGCCCCTGTAACATATCTAAAGAGTGCCCTTGCACCTATTCTTGCGCCAGGCACGGAAAGTGCTGCGACTGTACTACCTATCACCAGAGGAGCGGCGGCTTTCCCGCCTGTTTCTTCTCTGTAAAAGCTGAGCGTAGCTATGACCGGAGCTATGAAGCACTAAAAAAAGACAGAGAAGCAGCTGAGAGATAACTGACTGTGTATAATTCCAGCACCATGCCATCCTGTGCGCCTGGCTTTAGCCAAGACCTCAAGAACCCAACAGCGATGTGGTAGCATAGGGTCAGTAAAAGAATGAAAAGCAGCGAGCTCACTGCGGCTAGGAGAGTTTTTGATATGAAAAAGTTTAGATGTCTTGTGTGCAAACACGAGTTTGATGAGAGTCAGGCAAAGCTTGATGAGCAGGGTACATTACATTGCCCCGTTTGCTCGGTTACCGCAGAGAATTTTGAGATTGTCGGCAGTGTGGGAGCGGAGTCAGCTCTAGCAGAGCCTGTAATAGCAGAGCCTGTAATAGCAGAGCCTGTAATAGCAGAGCCTGCAACAGCAGAAAACCCCTCAACACCACACACGCCCAGCGCCGCCGAGAGCACAAGCTCACTTGCCTATCCCAAGGAGTTCGTTCGACATGATGAGTCGTGCAGATTCATGAAAGAGATCCACGAGATGGCGCTGACCGGAGAGCCCCCTGTAGAGGCCATGGGTCTTAAGACGGTCAACCCAAGCTGGGATGACATTCTCATACTGGGAGCCCAGCTCGATCCCCAGCCTTTGGAGGCAGGAGAAGAAGTCAGCACCTCCACCGTCATTGGAAAGCACGCTGCCAAGCCTCTTGTCATGCAAAACCCCGTGTTCATCTCCCATATGTCCTTTGGCGCACTCTCTAGAGAGGCAAAGATCTCGCTGGCCAAGGGCAGCGCACTCGCCAATACTGCCATGTGTAGCGGCGAGGGCGGCATCTTGCCAGAGGAGCAACAAGCGGCAGCGTTATATATCTTTGAGTATGTGCCTAATCGCTACAGTGTTACACCAGAAAACCTTAAGCGCGCAGATGCCATCGAAATCAAGATAGGACAGGGTACCAAGCCAGGCCTAGGCGGGCAGCTGCCCGGAACAAAGGTAACCTCCGAGATAGCAGCGGTGCGGGGCAAGCCCGAGGGGCAAGACATCCACAGCCCATCGCGCTTTACTGAGTTCTCCACCAAGGAAGGGTTGAGGGATCTAGTCGATCGCCTTAGAAATGAGTCAGAAGGCTGCCCCATAGGCATCAAGATTGCCGCAGGAAGAATCGAAAAAGACCTGGCCTTTTGCGTATACGCAAAGCCAGATTTCATCACCATTGATGGCAGGGGAGGAGCTACTGCTGCAAGCCCCTTGCTGGTGCGCAACGCCACCTCGGTGCCAACGATCTATGCACTCCATAGAGCCCGCAAGTATCTTGACTCAATCAACTCAGATATTTCCCTCATCATAACCGGCGGCCTCAGGGTAAGCTCAGACTTTGCTAAGGCATTTGCAATGGGAGCCGATGCAGTGGCTATTGCAACCTCAGCCATGATTGCCCTTGCCTGCCAGCAATACCGCATATGTGAATCAGGGCAGTGTCCTGTGGGAATAGCAACGCAAGACCCCGAGCTGCGCACTCGCCTTGACATAGACACTGCCGCAAAGCGCGTTGCCAACTTCCTCAATGCAACCCGCAGAGAGCTTGAGACCTTCGCACGCCTCACCGGTCACAAAGACCTTCATGACCTGAGCGTAGACGATCTTTGCACCACCAACAGCGAAGTATCCCGTCACACGAGTATCCCTCATGCTTAGTGTCTGCTACGAGGAGTAGGCATGAAAAACAGCCTTACTCTACTGCAGTTATCGAGCAATTAGTATTTGAAGCGCAAGCTGGCTGGCACTACGTTGCTGTTTTTCCAGAACTCTGTGATCCCTTTGGATTCCAAGAGATATAAGCCCATTGGATGTTTCTAATACTTCCATCATCCTCTTTCTTGTCTGAGTGCAAGTAGCGAAGTTCTGGGTGGTAGCCCATCTTAAAGAGGATGTTGAGGCCGTATATGTAGTCAGGTAAAAAAGACATTCCGCTGACAACTTCTCCCAATGCCTTTGTAGTACGCGGTCCAAATTCTGTAGCAAGGGTAACTGCTACTTTGCGACGTGCCACACGGCTCAGCTGCTCAAAGGCTAGCCATAGATCCTCAACCATAGTTGAGCGAGAGGCTATAGCCACATCAACACACTTGTCAGTAATGCCATGAGCTTTCCAGTCATCTTCCCAGGACATGAGCTTGGCTTCTAGCCTTGCACTGCTGTCTCATTGCTGCGTTTTAACAGGGCTTCAAGCATTTTTAGTGAAAAATCACAGGCAATAACAGGGTGCCCAGCCATTGCAAGAGGAACTGCCAGTGCACCATTACCGCAGCCCATGTCAAAAACAGTTTCGCTTGGCTTAAGACCCAAGTATTCAATAAACTGTTCAGAGTACGCTGAGTTTTCGCCTCGCTGGTACCGTTTGGAAAACTCCTCAGCACGCCCATCCCAATAATGTGCATCATCGGGACACTCTCTGTGTGCAAATCTTTTGATCCACAGGCTTTGCCAATCAATATCGCAAATGGGGTTCATAGCCAAGATCCTCACTTTTCTTTTTCAGACTCGCCATACATAGGGAGGCAGACTGTTCGCCCGCATGAAGGTATGTCAATAATTTGGTTTTCGATATCGTAAAGCTCTTTTACGGATTCTTCGGTAATTATCTCAGAGCCTTTTCCCACGCTATGCTTGCCCTCCTTAAACATCATGAACACCTTTGCATCCAGCAGTAGACCATGATCGGGTGAATGGGTCGTCATGATCATTGTGCGGTTCATGTTTTCTACCAGATTGCTAATATGGCTGATAACCCTTGCCTGATTACCAAAATCCAAATTGGCCACAGGTTCGTCAAGCACCATGATTGGTGTGTTCTGTGCAATTGCACGCGCCAACAAGGTTAACTGACGCTCTCCTCCGCTGATCTCGGTGTACTTCTTCTCGGCAAGATAACCAATGCTCAGAATTTCGATGGCCTCGTCTATTGCTGCCCTGTCTTTGGCGCTGAGCCGCCCCATGCCCTGTTGATAGGGATTGCGCCCCATCGAAATCACTTCCTTAACCAAAAAGGGAAACGGAGGCGTGTGACTTTGCGGAACATAGGAAATCTGCCTGGCCAGCTCGCGATGCGAGCAGTTTTTGAGTTCTTTTCCATTGTAGAGGACTTGACCAGAAATCGGTTTAATCAGCTTGAGCAAGGTCTTGAAGAAAGTGGTTTTTCCGATGCCGTTGGCGCCGAGAATGCACCAGATCTCTCTTTCTCCAATGGAAAGATTAATGTTTTCTACAATTGCTTTGCCATTATAGCCACAGGACAGGTTGTTAAGGTCAACTCTCATGCTAGCTCACCACGCAGTTCCTTTTCGTCTCATGAGCGAAATGATAAAGGGAATCCCAATAAGAGAAGTTGCTATACCCAAGGGAAGCTCCACGGTTAGCAGGCTTCGACAAAGGTCGTCCATCAACAGCAGATAGCTTCCTCCTATAAGAATGGAACCGGGAATCAGATACTTGTAGTTTGGGCCTACCAGCATTCTCACAAGGTGTGGTACCACCAGCCCTACCCAGCCTATTGTTCCAGTTATGGAAATTGAATAGGAGGTCAGCACAGTGGCGGTAACGATAATGACTGCCCGCAGAGCTCGAGTATTAACCCCAAGGCTCTTGGCCTCTTCCTCGCCAAGTGAGAGGATGTTTATCTTGTTGCCAATGTAGAGCATAATGAGAAAGCATGCGCCAAAAGGAACGAGCATGCTGATGACATCAGAATAGGTGGCTCGGTTTAAGCTGCCCATCAACCAAAAGGTGATTTCGGGCAGTTGATTGCTGGTGTCTGCGGTGTATTTCATGAGTGTTATCAGGCTATGGAACAAACCCAATGTCATTTAGTTAAGAGTAAACAATTGCACGCTGTATGTAATTTGCATGCCAAAATAGCAAGGGGTAACAAAAATTTCTCATAATAATGCTTGACAAGTGCCAAAAAATTTGCGGCC